>JAAUYD010192625.1_pt1 | contig 13375 bp, 9 predicted proteins | sample 7278101 | NCBI WGS metagenome assembly JAAUYD01 (sample SAMN14350128, study PRJNA611818) | marine sediment metagenome | isolation source: surface marine sediment (0.6m) | place: French Polynesia: Moorea | collected 2018-08
AACCGGGAAGTTGTTTTTGCTATCAGAGATTTACCACACCCAGGGACTCCTAAAATCAGCATACCTTTTGGTTGGGGTAATCCATATTCCCTAGCTCTCTCTGTAAAAGCATCGGAGCGTTGCTTTAACCATTTTTTCAGTTCTTCTAAACCACCAACAGCATCAATAGTTGCGTCTTCTTCTATGTACTCTAATATGCCATTGCGTCGGATTAATTGTTTCTTCTCCGATAAAATTACATCTACCTCATCTTCCGTCAATCTTCCAGAAGTTACCTGTGCCTTACGGTAGACTTTTTCTGCCTCATCTTTAGTTAAGCCTAAAGCTGCTCGCAAAAGTTTTTCCCGCCCATCTGTTTCCAGTTTGCGTCCACGGTTAATCTGGAGGTGATGGGTTAAAACTTTGTTTAACTCTCCCATGTCTGGTAAAGGAAAATCTAAAACTACTACCTCCTTTTCCAGTTCTATGGGAACCTGCTGCATGGGCGACATCAATATAATATTCTTTTGCGTATTCTTGAAGCCAGCGATCGCATCACGCAAAGATCTTGTAGTCGCAGGAGCATCAATAAATGGATGTAAATCTTTAAGAATAAATATACCTGGCTCTTTTTGCCGAATGATCCACTCAATCGCCGCTTCTGGGGAAACCGTATTATGTTGAGTGACATTCCGGGGTTGACCATACTCTACGATGCCGTGAGTTACCGTCCAAACATAGACTCTTCTTTGTGGTTTGGATGCTTGGGCAATATTGAAAATTGCCTGCTCAGCCCGCTCTTCCTCGGAGGTCACAAGGTAGATTAAGGGGTATTGAGCTTGAATGAGAATGTTGAGCTCTTCTTTCATACATCAACCTACTTGAGACCTAATAAAGACAGTACAGACATCGTTATCAGTTTGTTTAAAAAATCTGAGAATTAGATATGAATAAATAATTCACAATTTCTATCTAGCAGGGAACCAGTTCTTCCTCGTTCTGCAAAAATACTTCGCTCTCTTGCTTTTCTTCAATGGAGACAGGTTCACAAGGTACTACACCTGGTTGATTACCTAAAGCAACCAATTCACGATCGCGGATGAGCAAAGGACTATCACAAGTAGGACAGGAATATACTCTATGGGTAGCGCCATAACTGGCTTGAGCTTCATCCACTAATTCAGAATTTGCTAAGTAAAAGCCAAGGGCTCGCTCTGCTAACTCTGACATTGGTTCGGAATCAACTGCTGAACGGATTTTTAACCTTTTGTGCAGTTCTGCTGATAAATACAAAGTGACCTTTTGCTTAGTTTGCATATAACTTTTCATTGGTCTTACCCGGGTATGTATCTTACGTTATCTGCTCCCACATTAGTTGTCAAGACAGCAAAACGTTTTGACGGCTATTTCGTTACATTTCTTTACTATTTGTTTTGATTGACCACAAGTTAATCTGACCTATAAATAAGCTGAAACCCTTATTTTTTGGGATCTGCCAAGGTGTTTGGGTCATTCAATGAAAGGATTTTGAAAAACAGATAATCTGTTATTGGATTTACCGATTGACCTTACCTACCAAATACCGATTGTGACAAATTAGTTAGTGTACTATGTGTTACGAATTCCGTTCTAACACATGATTATCAGGGGTTTAGTGCGTTACTATTGCTCCTCACACACCCTAAATATCTTTTGGTGGCAAATTAAACCGGATTCCTATATAGTAATACGCAATTATTCAGGGCATTGTTGAATGCCTAAACCGATGAACAGTAATCTATGAACAGTAAACTTATTACTTATTATTCGCGCGTAGCACCATATGACTACTAGTACAAAAGCTCTGACTTGGAGCTTCCATTGGAAAGTTTATGCGCTGATTCTGTTATTGGCATTGTCAGGATGTGGTGTGCCAGGTTTCCAAGGGAATAGTCAGTCTTGGAAAATATACAAAAATTCCCGTTATGGATTTGAGTTTCCCTATCCCAGTCACTGGGAAGAAGTGAAACCAGATAATGATGATGGAATTATTTTTATATCACCACAAAAAAGCTCTGTAGAAATTCGCGGTTGGGCGGGTAATCAACTGATCAAAAATACCGACACAAGCACTAACGCCAAAAAATCTATTAATCCCAACTTTAAAAACATCCAGGGAATTTCTGGGGTAATGACAGTGGAAATAGGAAAAATAGAAAGTACAGTTGGCATCAAATTCCATCAAGGAGAAGTGAAATACTATTGGCAAGGAAAAGCACCGAGCCAAGAGTTTAACGACTACTACCGATTTTTTTACTATATAGCTCAAAATTATCGCCTGCCCGAGTGAAGAGCAAAGATATAGCGCAACTAAAAGTCAGAAGCAAAAATTTACGGCTCATCGGTTTGAACCTTCAACAATCTCCTAACCTTCATGAATGAAGGAGGTAATGGGGAAATAGTCAATCATTTTTGCTTGATTGAACTAAATTTATTCAATTGTGGCCTCTTGGTAAGCTTGCCATCTCCTGCAATAATTTTGGTAACGGATAACTCTAGAAGTTAGACGTAAAAACTAAAGGAACTCCAGAAAATAAATTATCCCACAAGAATTTTCTAACCATTGGCAGTTATGGGTAAAGCTTAGATTTTCCATCGCCTAATACTTAGGATGGGATGTTTTTAATTTGGAAGTGCCTAAATTCAGTCCAGTTGATCTAGTCTCCCCTAGGGCGAGACTAAGTAACTTTGCGAAGCCGTTTTATGAAAATTGCCCTATTCACTGAAACCTTTTTGCCTAAAGTTGATGGCATTGTTACACGTCTGCGACATACTGTTGAACATTTACAACGCCAAGGCGATCGCGTATTAGTGATTTGCCCAGATGGTGGTATGAGTGAATACAAGGGAGCCAAAATTTATGGAGTGTCCGGTTTTCCTCTACCACTGTATCCAGAATTAAAAATGGCATTACCAAGACCTGCTATTGGTAAAGCATTGGAGGAATTTCAACCAGATATAATTCATGTGGTGAATCCGGCAGTCTTAGGAGTAGCTGGTATTTTTCATGGTAAATTACATAACATCCCCCTAGTTGCTTCCTACCATACCCATTTACCTCAATATCTCCAGCATTATGGTTTGGGAATGTTGGAAGGGTTTTTATGGGAACTACTGAAAACAGCACATAATCAAGCAGCTTTAAATTTATGTACCTCCACCGCAATGGTAGAGGAACTTAGTAGCCACGGTATAGAACGGGTTGATTTATGGCAACGGGGAGTGGACACAGAAACATTCCATCCCCAGCAGATGAGTGGCAAAATGCGATCGCATTTGTCTGAAGATCATCCAGAAAGCCCCCTCTTACTTTATGTAGGTCGCCTTTCTGCAGAAAAGGAAATAGAACGGATCAAGCCAATTTTAGAGGCAATTCCCGGTGCCAGATTGGCACTGGTGGGTGATGGACCCCATCGTCAAGCTTTAGAAGAACATTTTGCTGGCACTAATACCCATTTTGTTGGATATTTAGTAGGCGATGAACTCGCAGCAGCCTTTGCCAGTTCTGACGCTTTTATTTTCCCTTCTCGCACCGAGACATTGGGATTAGTATTATTGGAAGCCATGGCAGCTGGCTGTCCAGTAGTGGCAGCTCGCTCCGGGGGCATTCCAGATATTGTCACCGATGGGGTTAATGGGTATCTTTTTGAACCAACATCAGGGGATGAAGGTGCGATCGCAGCAACCATAAAATTGTTAAAACAGAAACAAGAACGAGACATAATACGTCAAAATGCCCGCAAAGAAGCGGAAAAATGGGGATGGGCCGCTGCCACAGGTCAGTTGCAAAACTATTATCGTCAAGTTGTGTATACTGAGCTTTCTCAAGTAGCATAATTAATAGTGAATTAGGAAAAGAGTGATGGAGGGAAAAAGGGAAAGAAATAATATTGCTTCCCACACTCCCCACACTCCCCACACTTCCCACACTCCCCACACCCCTCACCCCATGACACTCCCCAATGTTGGTAGCGTGTTGGCTACATTGACAGAACTAACTCAAGTTAATCGTACTCACACCCTACTACGTCGTGTCAAAGACCTATCGGTGAATGAATTTGTTTGTTTACTCGACTTTATTACTGCGGAATTTCAGCAATTTCTCCGGGCGATTGAGTTAATTAACAATGAAACCCTGGAGAATATGCTGGAGAAGGTACTCGAAGCTATTACCCTCAAAATAGGGCAAATTCTCCAGGCAGAACATACTGCCATTTTTTTAGTTGATTACGATAAAGGTATACTCTGGTCAAAAGTTCCCCAAGATAATGTCCACAAACCTTTAGAAATTCGTACTCCCATCAAAATGGGTATTCCCGGCCATGTTGCTAGTACTGGTGAATGCCTAAATATTGCACAAGCACAAACCCATCCCCTATATAGCCCAGAACTGGAAAAACAAATGGGCTATAAATTTCGCAATATTTTATGCATGCCCGTTGTGAGTAGCAAAAATCAAATTGTGGCTGTAGTTCAGCTAACGAATAAAACTGACAATGGTTCCTTTGATAGTGAAGATGAGGAAAGATTTCGGGATTTTGCCGCTTCCATTGGCATTATTTTGGAAACTTGCCAGTCTTTTTATGTGGTAGCAAAAAAACAACGGGGAGCGACAGCTTTATTAAGGGCGACTCAGACTTTGGGACAAAGTTTAGATTTAGAAGCTACATTGCAAATAGTGATGGAACAGGCACGGAGCCTGATGCAAGCGGATCGCAGTACTTTGTTTTTGTACCGCAAAGAAATGGGGGAGTTGTGGACTAAGGTAGCCACGGCGGATGAGTCAACAACTATGGAAATCCGTATTCCTGCTAATCGCGGTATTGTGGGTTACGTGGCATCCACAGGTCAAGCCTTAAATATCACCGATGCTTATAAAGATCCACGGTTTGACCCCACTATAGACAAAAAAACGGGTTATGTGACTCGCAATATTCTATGTTTGCCAGTATTTAATTCTGATAACGAGTTAATTGGCGTTACCCAGTTAATTAATAAGCATCAAGGCAGTTTTACCGCATCCGATGAAGAATTTATGCGGGCTTTTAATATCCAAGCTGGAATTGCTCTGGAAAATGCCCGCTTGTTTGAAAATGTACTCCTGGAGAAACAGTACCAGAAAGATATTTTGCAAAGTCTCTCAGATGCCGTAATTTCCACAGATATGGAAGGGCAAATTGTCACCATTAATGATGCGGCTCTAGAATTGCTTGGTTGTCCCCTAGAAGAAGCAAATGGTAAAAATTATAAGTCTGTATGGTCAGAAAATTTGATTGGGCGGTTGGTTTGGGAAGTAGTGCCCATAGAAAATTTGCAAATGCGCCTCCAAGATAGCCTCAAAACTGGAGCAAAGCATTATGTACCAGAACAAAATTTGACCTTGGGGTTATATAAAAAGGAGAATAATGATCGCAATATTACCATTTTGGCAGTGAGCGATCGCTCCTCACCAGATGTGTTTATCCCCTGGAATCAACCCCTTACCCCCCAGTCGGAGTTATTGAGTAGCAATGATATTCAAAAAATTGCCCGCAGTATTAATTTAACTGTTAATCCTTTAACGAACCCAGAAGGAGGAGTTAGGGGCGGGGTGGTAGTGTTGTCAGATATTAGCCAAGAAAAACGCATGAAAGCCACCATGTACCGTTACCTTAGTCCCAGAGTTGCCGAACAGGTAATGGCCTTGGGGGAAGATAGCTTAATGGAAGGGGAACGGAAAGATGTAACTGTGCTTTTCTCCGATATTCGGGGCTATACAGCCCTGACGGAAAATTTGGGTGCAACGGAAGTGGTTTCCCTACTCAATGAGTATTTTGAAACTATGGTAGAGGCAGTGTTTAACCACGAAGGTACTTTAGATAAGTTTATTGGGGATGCCTTGATGGCTGTTTTTGGTACCCCCCTAGCCCTGAATGAAAATCATGGTTGGCAAGCGGTGCAAACCGCCCTAGAAATGCGCCAGCGACTACAGGAATTTAACCAACGGCGGATTGTTCAAAAACAACCCCAAATCCAAATTGGTATTGGGATTAGTTCTGGGGAAGCTGTAGCTGGTAATATTGGCTCCCATAAGCGCATGGACTATACCGTAATTGGGGATGGAGTCAATTTGAGTTCCCGCTTGGAAGGAGTCACAAAAGAATATGGATGTGATATTATCCTCAGCGAATTTACTTACCAACATTGCCACGATCGCATTTGGACCCGTCAACTAGACAAAATTCGTGTCAAGGGCAAAAATCAAGCGGTAACAATTTATGAAGTGATTGGCGATCGCAAAACACCTTTGGACTCGAAAATGGAGGAGTTTCTCTTACATTATCATGCTGGTAGGGCAGCATATTTATCACGTAACTTCCAGCAAGCAATGCTATGCTTTAAAACCGCCCAAACAATAAAACCCACAGATTCAGTGGTTAATATGTATATCCAACGTACTGAAAAATACCAGCAAATACCACCTCCAGAATCCTGGGATGGTACTTGGATTTTGTCATTTAAATAACATATATTTGATTCCGTATTTCTAGGATTAATTTATTCATTTTCATCTTTAAAAGGTTGTTCGCCAATTCTCAATTGTTTTTTGGTGCGTTTGAGTTGCTTCCACAGTTCTTTAATTTGCTCATAGGCTTCTTCTGGTGTAATTTTTCCAGAAGTTTCTAAATTGCAAATGTAGCTAGTTTTTTGAGCAAATTCCTGTAAATTAGCATTGAATACTAGATTCTCGGGATTTACTTGACCGTAATAGCGACTGCGAGGATACAAAAAATCATCTTTATCTAGCATATTTATCTCCTTACTATTAATTTTTGGATAAATTTCCCAAATTTAAACAATTTTGCGGGTTTAAGTCCCTCGCTTCTAAAAGTGGCAAGTTTTGTAGGTTTATCACTAATTTTCACTACAAAACTTATTACATTACGAATTATTTTAACTGTCGGATAACACTTTGAGTAAAAACTAATTTAATATTTACGTTCTAATAGGAAAAACCTCATACAGTATTTATACTAGTTTTAATTAATTGAACAAACAAAAGTCAAAGCTAGTCGTATTTAAATATACTCAAAATATATGAATACAAATAACGAAACTCTGGGTTGAAATCCGCTTCCGTTACGTTTCATCCTCTTTTTAAGGTTAGGGGTTCTCACGCTCCCGGGTTATTGTGATAGAAGCAATCCATATTTCATCACTTGATTTTTTACCATGCCTATTCATTCCCAAAAATTATACGAAGGCAAAGCTAAAATTCTTTATACAACCGAAGATCCAGAAATCCTGCTCACAGACTTCAAAGATGACGCTACAGCCTTTAACGCCCAAAAAAAGGGGAGAATTACTGATAAAGGGAGGATGAACTGTAGCATTTCTAGTAAGTTATTTCAAACCTTAGAAACTCAGGGTATTAAAACTCACTTCATTGATAACCCTAGTCCTAACCAAATGCGTGTCCGAGCAGTAAAAATTATACCGATAGAAGTGGTTGTGCGAAATATTGCTGCGGGTAGTCTTTGTAAACAAACGGGTTTAGAGCTAGGAACCTTATTACCACAGCCATTGGTCGAATTTTATTATAAAAATGATAGTTTGGGAGACCCCTTACTGACAAGCGATCGCTTATATTTATTGCAACTAGCAACCCCGGAACAAGTTGATACAATTACCCATCTAGCATTGCAAATCAACAAATTACTCCAGGGAATTTTTCAGCAATGTGACATTACCCTTGTAGACTTCAAACTGGAGTTTGGTGTGGACTCCCAACAGCAAATACTCTTAGCTGACGAAATTAGTCCTGACACCTGTCGTTTATGGGATACTTCACAAACCGATCCTAACCTGCGAGTTATGGATAAAGACCGTTTCCGTCAGGATTTAGGAAATGTAGAAGATGCATACCAGGAGGTTTTACAAAGGATTTTACAAACAATAGAGGGGCAAAATGACCAAAATGCAAGTTAGTAATTGACCCTGCTTTGGTCTTAGAATTTACCCAACTAGCATATTTTTTGATGTAGGGTATGTGACACCATGCAAAAATCTTTGAACCTAGCAATGAGGCTTTTAGGATTACGCACCAACCACCGATTGTGACACACAGCTCTAGTTTCCGAGTTTATTAGTATCTGGGTTGAACCGATCCAAAATAAAGTAAAAAGTAATCATTTTATACTTATGTCTTGTGTGTATTAGTTGAAAAAAAATATTTTGGGATCGTTTTATGTTGTTTTGTCAACTAAAAAGGCATAATATTGTTACTTTTGCCCTAGACATAAGAGCATAATTGCCTGGTAAATTCAGCTGCGATGAACGGTAAGCCACTGGGTTGAAACAAGTGACACAAACCCAAGGGACTCCCTGAATATCAGCAAACTGACAAAACCCAAGGGTAGTGATGTGTGGAAGTGAAGAGGAATGTAAATAAAATGCGCTTATCTCCCGTTTTGGCTACAGTGGTGGCAATTACAGCCCCTCTGGGTACTTCATTGCAAGTAAATGCCCAAACTCCAACAAATAATACAAAAGGGGTGGTAATCCCCAAAATTAAGGGTAAACAACAGTTAAATTCTGGCTCGTCAAACCCGTCAGCAAAAACGACGATACCAGAAATGGTAGTACCAACCATTACTGACAATGGTCTGGATACCAAAGTAGTACCGGCATCTGTAAAATCAATGTCGGCAGTACCACAAGCAAATTCCCAATCAAACAGCCGTTCCCGTGAGTCTTTGATTGCAGCCTTGAAGGCATCTAAAAAATCTCCTTCCCAGTTGTTAGGAAGTAATTTGCAATTATCCCTGACAGACAAGGGAAAAAATCCCAATTTTCCGGTAAATCAACTAAAAAGTGCCAACAATAGCACAAAAAATCCTACCGCTTCCGTAAAACTATCACCACAAACAAAAGTAGGGTTAGTTGTACCACTTGCTAATTCCCAGGGAAAAATAGCACAAGCTTCCCAACCTCCCGTACCAGATATTCCCCCACCAGGTACCCAGCAACAAGCTCCCAACCAAACTCCTACTAATAATCAACCCACACCTGAAGTTCAACAAACCCAACCTACACCTGAAATTCAGCAAACCCAACCCACCCCTGAAACTCAGCAAACCCAACCCACACCTGAAGTTCAACCAGAGCAAACCCCCCCAGAACAAGAAACTCGGGTACTAGTTTCTGAAGTATTGGTAAAATCGAGTACGGGGGAACTGTCATCAGAACTGGAAGATCAAGTTTATCGGGCAATTCGTACCAAACCGGGGAGAACCACAACCCGTTCCCAACTCCAGGAAGATATTAACGCCATTTTTGCCACTGGTTTCTTTTCCAATGTGCGGGCAGTACCAGAAGATACACCGTTAGGGGTACGGGTTAGCTTTGAAGTGCAGCCTAACCCAGTTTTAACTAAGGTACAAATAGAAGCGAATCCAGGTACAAACGTAGACTCAGTATTGAAACCAGAAGCCGCAGATGAGGTGTTTCGAGACCAGTACGGAAAAATTCTCAACCTGCGAGATTTACAAGAAGGTGTTAAAAATTTAACTAAGCGTTATCAAGACCAAGGCTACGTATTAGCACAGGTAGTTGGTTCGCCTAAGGTTTCTGAAGATGGTGTTGTTACTTTACAAGTTGCCGAAGGTGTAGTAGAAGACATTCGCGTCCGCTTCCGCAATAAGGAAGGACAAGACACAGATGATAAAGGTAGACCAATCAAAGGACGCACCCAGCCATACATCATTAAGCGAGAAGTTGAATTAAAATCTGGACAAGTATTTAATCGCAATAAAGTTCAAAAAGACCTACAACGGATATTTGGATTGGGTTTATTTGAAGATGTTAACGTTTCCCTTGACCCTGGTAGTGACCCCAGCAAAGTAAATGTAGTATTGAATGTAGTTGAACGTAACAGTGGTTCCATCGCTGCGGGTGCGGGTATTAGTTCCGCAAGTGGCTTATTTGGTACCGTGAGCTACCAAGAGCAAAACCTCAACGGTAGAAACCAAAAATTGGGGGCTGAATTTCAGTTAGGAGAACGGGAAATTTTATTTGATGCCCGATTTACCGATCCTTGGATTGCTGGTGACCCCAACCGTACTTCCTATACTGTGAACGGTTTCCGCAGACAGTCAATTTCCTTAATCTTTGATGGTCAAGATGAAGATATTGAAACCTTCGATCCAGACGACCCCGATGATGATGGCGATCGCCCCCGGGTTGTCCGTACCGGTGGTGGTGTCACCTTTTCTCGACCCCTATCTGGGAATCCCTATGAGCGTTCGGAATGGGTAGCTTCTGCTGGAGTACAGTATCAAAGGGTTACAATTCAAGACGCAGATGGAAATCGCAGGACACAAGGTAGAGTTGAGGACACAGAGGACACAAATGAATTACTGGAATTAAGTGAATCGGGAGATGGTAATGATGATTTATTTTTAGTCAAACTAGGTGCATCCCGCGATCGCCGTAACAATCCTTTACAACCTACCAAAGGTTCCTTTTTCCGCTTAGGCTTGGATCAATCCATCCCAATTGGTAAAGGTAATATTTTTATGACTAGATTACGGGGAAGCTACAGCCAATATATACCCGTAGATTTTACCAAATTTGCCAAAGGAGCGGAAACCCTAGCATTTAACGTCCAAGGGGGGACAGTCATAGGAGATTTACCTCCCTACGAAGCATTTACCCTTGGCGGTAGTAACTCTGTACGAGGTTATGAAGAAGGAGGCTTAAGTAGTGGACGCAGTTTCGTACAAGCTTCCATGGAATATCGTTTCCCTCTATTTTCCGTGATTAGTGGTGCCTTATTTGCAGATTTTGGTTCGGATTTAGGAACCACCACCAGAGCAGGGGAACTACTAAACAAAAATGGTACAGGTTTTGGCTATGGTTTGGGTGTGCGAGTGCAATCTCCCCTTGGTCCAATCCGTGTCGATTTTGGATTTAATGACGATGGGGATAGTCGCATTAACTTTGGTATTGGAGAAAGATTTTAATTATTTTTGCAGAAAGTTGAGCCAGCTCCTCTACTTGGAACCTCCCCAAGTAGAGGAGCTGGTTTTGCTATCAATTTTAGATTTTGGATTTTAGATTTTAGATTTTAGATTGAAAGAATTGACCCCATGCCTAAAGTCAGGGGCTTGTCAATCAATTTTGAATGCTTTGAATCTTCAATAATTCCATTTTTCAAAATTGAAAATCTCAAATTCGGTCAACCCCCTATCTCCTTTAAGAAGAGGCTTTTTTTATCCCAATGGAAGAAGGGGACCTGTGTGCCCTGTGCCTTCGATCAACCATCAACTGTCAACAGTTAACCGTCAACTGAAAACAATCAATGCAACAACAAACTTTAGCCAGGGAAATTATCCACACAGGAGTAGGATTACATAGTGGTCTGAATACTCAAGTACGCATACTACCAGCAGAGCCCGGAAGTGGGCGCTATTTCGTGCGGGTAGATTTACCAGAAAATCCGATTATTCCTGCACAAGTAACAGCAGTCAATCAAACAGTACTTTCCACCCAATTAGGTCGGGGAGAGGCCAGCATACGCACCGTAGAACACTTACTTGCAGCTCTAGCAGTCATGGGTGTGGATAATGCTCGCATTGAAATTGACAGCTGTGAAGTGCCACTATTAGATGGCTCCGCACAAGAGTGGGTCAAAAGTATTACTCAAGCTGGTCTATTGCCCCAATCTATGGCACCAGAGACTTCTGTACCCGCTATAGAGGAACCTATTTGGGTGCGAGAGGGTGATACCTTTGTTTGCGCCTTTCCTGCCCTAGAAACCCGTTTTACCTATGGTATTGACTTTAACCTGACCGCCATTGGCAATCAATGGCATAGTTGGACTCCAACCACAGATCCAGAAATAGCTCGTACTAGCTTTGCTACAGAAATTGCTCCCGCACGCACCTTTGGCTTACTCCATCAAATTGAGCATCTACAGCAAGCAGGTTTAATCAAAGGTGGTAGCCTAGAAAATGCCCTAGTTTGTGGTTCCCAAGGCTGGGTAAATCCCCCCTTAAGATTTGCAAATGAACCAGTACGTCATAAAATTCTGGATTTAGTAGGAGACTTAAGTTTATTAGCGACTTTTACTTTTCCCTGCGCTCATTTCTTTGCGTATAAAGCTAGCCATAATTTGCATATTCAACTGGCCCAAAAGATTTTAGAGCGATCGCAGTCAGTAGTCAGAGCCTAGCTCGTAATTGACAGCACCACCAATCTCAAATCTAAAATCAACTAGGGAGGTTTTAAGGCAACCTACACACCATAATCAAAACTCACAATAAACCATAGTGTCAATGTCAATCGTCACCCAAGACCACATCATCAACACTTCTACATCTACCCCTTCAGAAGTGAAAAAGACTTTCACTTCTGAAGAAATTCAAGAACTACTGCCACACAGATATCCTTTTTTGCTTGTAGATCGTATTATTGACTATATTCCTGGAGAAAAAGCTGTAGGGATTAAGAATGTCACTGTCAACGAACCCCATTTTCAAGGTCATTTTCCCGGACGACCGCTAATGCCAGGAGTACTAATTGTAGAAGCTATGGCACAAGTTGGTGGTGTAGTCATGACACAAATGCCAGGGTCAGAAGGAGGTCTGTTTGTATTTGCTGGTATAGATAAAGTCCGATTCCGCCGCCCAGTTGTTCCCGGCGATCAACTAATTATGACTGTGGAACTGTTATGCTTCAAACAACGTCGTTTCGGTAAAATGCAGGCTCAAGCCGAAGTTGATGGTCAATTAGCTGCAAAAGGTGAACTTATGTTTTCCCTTTTTAACTAAATATTTGCTTATGATGTAGGGGCACTATTTGTGATGTGCCTTTACTAAGTTTCAAATTACCAATATCAGAACTAAATAACAAGCCATAACAGCTTTTGATCGCTTTTTCATTTTTGCCTCCCTCACACATAAGTCGCTTTACTGACTTTTCAACTTAACAGAATCAGGACTTACGCAATTGTCACAATACACGGGTGGTGCGTGACACAAAAACCTTATTATTGCGTAAAAATCAAGCAAAATGTCACAGCACCCTACAAGAATCAGGTGCCAGCTGCGTAAGTCCTAAGAATGATTAAACATTTAGCACTCAAGACTATTCTGGAGATGCACCTTTGAAGACGCTAATTCATCCCACTGCTGTAATTAATCCTAACGCCCAATTACATCCTACAGTGCAAGTCGGGGCTTATGCTGTGATTGGAGAGAATGTTAAAGTTGGTCCTCAAACTACTATTGGCGCTCATGCAGTGCTAGAAGGACCATTGGAAATTGGGTCACGAAATAAAATTTATCCCGGTGCCGTCATCGGTATGGAACCCCAA
>JAAUYD010077343.1_pt1 | contig 13374 bp, 11 predicted proteins | sample 7278101 | NCBI WGS metagenome assembly JAAUYD01 (sample SAMN14350128, study PRJNA611818) | marine sediment metagenome | isolation source: surface marine sediment (0.6m) | place: French Polynesia: Moorea | collected 2018-08
CAAGGGAAAATCTCATACCATCTTGAAAAAAGAATGGGACAGATGGGTAGGGAACATCAGCAAGATAATATATACACCAAAATATTGTGGATGCCGTGCCCTTACGAAGAATATATGTGTCGCAAACATTATTTGAATTGGTATCACCTGATCATATGATGTCCGGTAAATTACCCATACTATCAAGTCCGGCTAATTAATTACGATGTAACCCAATTGAAAAGATGGCGAACCTTACTCATTACTCAACCCCCACAGATATGATAACTGTTTAACCAGACATCATATCACCCCTTATTTCTACCGCTTTGAGATTGTTGCCAAAAAATAAGTACAAAACACTTGCGCTCTCAAAAAAACCATGCTATATTATATTTGTGTGTGAGGAGCAAGTGAAACAAGAAGCGTTTGGGGTGGAAACACGGCAACACTCCCGGGCGCTTCTTGATTTATATAAAGAATTTGGAATCTATATTTCACCTGCAAGGAAAGAATATCCTAGCAAGCAAGAAGCGCAGTATAAAGAAAAATCACCCTTCAGTCCTTATATTTTTTCTTGATACCCACCTGCGTAAGTAATTACACAAATCGTTCTATATTTAGTATGACTTCCATAAGCTACCCCTGCGAACTTAAAAGCGGGGTTAAAAATACTGGTACGATGTCCCCTTGATGGCACTCCATCATCAATAATCAGCTGCATAACTATATCTTGAGCAGTTTTAGGACCATAACTAATATTTTCTCCAGTAGTTACTTGCCATTTACCATAACGACTGATACGACTACCAGGGGTACTACCATCACTACCATAATGGCCAATGACACCTTTGGGACCTTGATCTTTAACGTGATCCCTTGCACCTAAAGACATTCCCCGAGAACTTCTCAAAGCACCTACTGGACGGGCTTTTTGTAGGAAAGAAATGGCTTCATCTACGGCTTTTGTACCTTCATGAGTTACTAAAAATACATTATTGGATATTTTGACTCGTTTTCCTTGGAAACGGCTTCTATAGTTTCTCAACATAGAAATATATGCTTTGGGATTTCTCCGTACCTTGTTCATTTCTGCGATTACTTGACGTTCTAAAGGTGACAGGTAATCTGCTTGTGCTAACAAGGTGGGATGTTTATTTGCGATTAAATTTGTATCTAAATCAGGGATAAATTGAGCAACACTGGAATTTGATGATAGCCCTAAATGCAAGCAGGTGCAGAGTGTAGTTATGGGCAAAAATATCCGAGAACTGATGTGATACATTAGTTACCTCATAGTTTATTTATAATTGTTTATATATAAGATTAATATTTGATTTGTGAACAAAGTTGTGCAAATCAAACCGAATTACTATAGATATAGTATAGATGTGTTTGTCATCGTAAATGTTTATTCTTTGCCTTGAATATTACATAATTTATTGATGGAAAAGTATCAGTAATAATACTAAAATGGAAAAGAAGAAAAGCTGATGTATTCGCTCTTTCACAATCTACAATATAAACTTCGACAGGCTCAGTTACCAATCTAAAATCTAAAATCTATAGCGACAGACATATAAGTTAGGACGTTTTTGATGTTGACAGTTGACAGTTGACAGTTGACAGGTGACAGTCCTTGAGTCAAGCAATACTGTCCTAATCAAGATGGCTACAGCTATAAAATGATATGAGACTTATAAACCGGGTTTATTCAATTGAGAAATAAGACATTTTATTCATACAGAAAAACTCGGTTGTTGAAATGATTTAAGGGAGCATATTGCTCCCTTTATATCAAGCGAATAATATTCGTGCAACTAAGTTATATCATGTCCGGTTGATTGCCCATAGTTAAACTATCAAGCAGCGACCTTGACTTGAGGCCACCAGTAAAAATTAGTTAAACCTCGAACTAAATCTTTCTGTTTGAGCAACTGTTTGCAGCGATTAAATACAACTTCCTCGACTTCATAAATGTCTTGAAAAGTTCGATTTGCGGTAAGCGAAGCTATGCCGTAGGCTTATCGGTTCATTTGTAAGTGGCCAAAGTCTCTGAGCAGGCTGAAGTTCTGGAGAGTGAGATGGCATCTCAAGGATATGAATACCCTCTGGAACCTCAAGTTTTTTGGCTGTATGCCATCCAGCTTGGTCGAGAGCCAAAACAATATGTTTTTGTTTTTTATCCCCGACATTGAAATGTTGAGCAAAGTCAGCCAAAACCTGATTAAAAATCTCCGTATTCACATAGGGCAGTATCCACCAATATGTTTCCCCTGATTGCGGATGAACAAAACCATATAACCATAACCATTTAAATCGCCAATTGACCGAAGCTTCGGGCACAGTCCACTCATCAACCCATATCCTTTTAATAACTGGCTTGAGTCCAATTGTGTGTTCATCCATCGCCCACACTTCTACGTCTGCGTCGGGATACTTTTTTTCGACTTGTATCACCTCGGATGCTAACTTTTTTTTTCCATTCCTCCTGCTCAAAATAATCTGTTTCTTCGTGTGAGGGTCGAGGTACTCTTAAGCGTAGTTTCATTTGTTTGAGATATTCCCACCCACGTTGTCTACTGACTTTGTACCCGACTAATTCGCTGATCCAATCTGCGACTTTTCGCCCGTTCCATAAACCTCCATCAGCCGGAGGCGATTGTAATACCTGCCACAATTGTGCTTGTTGCACATCATCCAAAAGTGCTTTCCCTCCAGGATGTTCCCGCCTTTTGTCCCCTAATGAATCTGATCCTATATGGTTATAGCCCCACACTAGTTCGTAAATCCAACTCAGGCTATAACCAGTAACTTCTGACACCTCTTTGCTACTCTTTCCAGATGCTAATAACCAGATAATTTGGTAATGGCTTTTCTCTACAGCATCCTTTGATTGACGGTAACGCTGTTCTAACTCGCTTAATGATAGATGTGGCTCTATGCTAAGACGCTTTGGCATTTTTAGGTAGATACTTGCAACAGAAAATTTATCTAGTTCATCTTACTATGGGTATGCCCCCGGACATGATATTACTAGGTAAAATTAAACATAAAACCTCACCCCCAGCCCCTCTCCTTATTAAGGAGAGGGGTGCCGTCAGGCGGGGTGAGGTTCACCTTTTACATTTAATTACGCATGCCTACTTACAAATTGAAACATTGGGAATATCTCCTATTGAATATCTGCCAATATTTTCTCCAATTCAGTTATTTGCACTGCGCCGGAAGCTTTATCACTTTGAATGATGAAGAAAGGCGTACCAGAAAGTCCCAAACTTGTTGCTAATTCTGCATCCCTAGCAACTTCCTTCTCTACAATTGTACGATCCCGGTTAAATTGTTCTAAGTCTAAATTCAGGTTTTCGGCAATCTCTAAATAGAAGGATTCACCCAATTTATCTTGGTTAGAAAATAAAGCATCATGGTATTCCCAGAATTTACCTTGTTTATATGCTGCTAAGGCTGCTTTAGCTCCTGGTATGGCTTGCTTATGAATTGTACTTAAAGGGAAGTTTTTGTAAATTAATTGAACTTCGTCACCATACCTAGCCATTAAAGGCTTCAACGTTTTCTGTGCTTCCCCACAATAAGGACATTCAAAGTCAGAGAACTCTACCAATAAAATTTTTGGTGTGGAGGAGCCAATGGTTGGGGAATTGCCAATTACAGCCTTAGGATTGGTTTTTAAATCCTGTAAAAATTTCTCTCTAACACTTTGTATTTTCTGCTGCTGTTGTTGTTGGTAAATTTGTATAGATTCTACAACTACCTGGGGATTTTTGCGGATAATTTCTAATACTTGTCGCTCTAGTTTGGGATCGAGATTGGAGGCTGCTTGTGCGGGGAATGTCCATGTTACAAGAAGAAATAGCAAGGAGATGGCTGTTAAAGTCCGCAACCATTTTTGTAATTGCTTCAACCAAGGAGAGAATGTCTTCATAGGAATTACCGAATGATAAAATCACAACACTCTCTCAGTATTCCCTAAAATGGGTCAATTTCAGAAATTTCTTGTAGTGTAAGTGTCTTAAGCTGTTACGCATTTAAACTAGATAATCTAAATTATTCTAACTCTTGTGGGATGGGCATCCCTGCCCGTCCGAATATTTAATTTAGATGCTTTTTAACTTATACCAATTATTTATGAAGATGCGCCAAATTATTTTTTAGAAACTAGGCTATATCAAGCTTTGCTGTCTTGGATTTGAGCGCAACTTCACATAAAAATGGTATCAGTTTTAAACTTACCGCCAAGCTCCACAACACATTTTCGATGGTTTTGGCTCGCTCAATTATTTATAAAACCAATGTTATCATCAACCACTGCTACTGGTCCTACAGGAACTTTCTGGGGATTTTCTAGATCGAGATTCTTAAACTCAATTTTATCCTTCCACACTTTTCTCAAGAAATCTTTGAGCAATTCAACTGTTAACTGTTCACCTGGGCAACGACGGTATCCGAAGCCAAAGGGTGCATAGCCAGCATAATCACACACAGGATAGATATTACCATCAGTAATGCCGTAGACAGTACCAAAGGCACTATTGGTTAACTCGGTTTTTCTCCCGTCTTTCACTTCCATTGATTTTTTGTGAAAGGGGCATTGGGCAAAACCAATTTCTCTGGCTTTGGCTTGATTGATTTGCTCGCTGGTGGGTGCATTGATATAACGATTGGGGTCAAAGTCTCTTGGGTTCTGCCAATGACGAGGATATTCGCTAGTTTGCTGATGTGGGGTGACAACGTAGCCATATCTAGGATATAGCGCCTCCAGAGTGCCCGTCTCTTCAAGGGTAGAGATGCTTCCAGCATTGGGTGAAATTGTGCGGAATAACTCCATCACAAACCTATCTAGAGGGGTAAAGGGAGTCCCATCCTCCCGATCAAAATCACTGCTCATTGTCTTGATGAAAGACTCCTTAATGTCAGCATCACCAGCATCTTCTCTTAGTCTGGAAATTATTTGGTAAATAGTATTACCCCACTGACTTAGGGCGACAAAATTATGGAAACACTCGAAGACAACATCTTTGCGTCTGAAATCGACTCCCTCTTCACCATTTTTTAGCCAATAGTAAACAAAGGTTTTCTCGGGGTTTTGTATTTTTCCCTGAACCAATTCTTCGATTTTTTCATCAATCCAATCTTTTAAAGTCTGGCGCAAAGCACGCACTCTGACGTAGTTATCGTGAACAATATCTTCTACCGGATTAATATAGGCAAGAACCGTATTGAAACTCTCGCCTATTTCTCGAACTTCTTCAGGGATAGCATCACCTTTAACTCCAAGGTGTAGATCCCAGTACAAGTCGAAATAGGTGTCAAGGTACTGTCGCATTAAAGGTTTGTTTGCATTCTTTGGCTCGAAGAGCTGCTCAAAAAAAGCTGTTATTTTATCACCATACATAGGGCGATATAAATCCGGAGTCAAAGCCGAATAATAAATCCTTTTTCTACGATTATAGTCGCCGCGATTTTCGTAGCCCTGGATAAATACGGAAAGCCCATCTTCTTCTAGATTTGGCTTCCAGTCGTCGTACAGCATTCCCCAGAGGAAATAAGGTAAAGCATTTTCCTTGGTAAATTTTTCTTCGTCGAGCATCGGCAGAGATAGTTTCTCTCCCTGATATACGCTAGTCACTAAAGTTGGAAAAATGACGTTTTCGATGTAAGGCAAATCAAAAGCGATGGGGAGGATTTCACGAAGACGAAGGGCTATGTGCTTTTTATCAGACCCCTGAGAAAATAGTTCTTTTTTTACGTCACGTTTTGCTTTTTTAGAGAGGGACGAGAGAATCTCGTCAATATTAAGAATTGGGAAAAAAGACATAATTAAAAAATCCTTTTATTTCAATTGTTTCTGTATCCTTCACAATCTATATGGAACAGGAGTTACGCAACTGAAACATTGATCATCAAACTGTCACATAGAATGAATTTGGCTAAATATGCATGTAAATCAAAGCTGATAAACTTTGACACCAAATTTTTGCGACACTTGCGTAATTCCTATGGAATGCTATCAACGAATCGCTAATTCAAAGCGAAAGTTGTTGAAAAACTTATCATTATTCCTCCATTTGTGACAGGTTTGGGAATTCGGTGAAAATAAATTATCCCATGTTGTGGGATGGGCATCCTGCCCGTTCTTTATCATTAGCACCGCAAGACTTCGGCGTGAGCTCAGACGTTCGGCGAAGCTCAGTCGAGCCGTCGAACGCTGCCTGCACTACAAAATATTTTGGGATATTTTTTTAATTGGAAGTCCCTTAAAAGTGAGTGCCCTTTTGTCAATAAGTTCAAGGATCTAGCGGTTTTCACTTGAATAGAATACAAGCAGAATTGATGCAATTTTTATATTCAGGGATTTATATCACACAACACTGTATTCTACTCAACCTAAAATTGCTATATAAATAAATAAAATTGGCAGAAAAACCTGATGAAATCATCCAGGACAGTTATAACAAAAGCTTATCGGAGTGGAATAGATAAAACTAATCCCTGTAATTTATCCTATTATTTTTGCAAAAAACAGCATAACAACATTAAACACCAAGGTATGAATTCTACTTTTCTTGTTTCAGAAATTTATTGTAGTGTAAATCTACTCATGTTTGGCTATTGCTTGGACTGTAACGATATCCTTTGGTGCTGAGAAAAGTCAAATCTAAAAAGAAGACTCTATACCCATACTACTTTGAGTGTTCATTTCGATATGACACAGATATGGATTACTTACAAAGTCACAAGTATAAGTTGCAAGACGCTCTTGTTGATAATTAAAAACTCGCACATTATACTTATAACTGCGCGCCAAATTACCCATTTGATTAACAAAATTGTAACGCTCAAAATAGTCTAACAAACTCCAAATTTGCTGATTCACAACTAAATCTACTCGCGCTGGCTCTTTCCCAGAAGATGGATATGCAATCCAGTTATCTAGGAGTTTATTTTCAGAGTTTTCCTTTGCCCACCAAAAACTAGGAACAGTCATTCTATCTTGGTAAATTGTATTGGCTGTAATCACGGTATCTTGAGCTTGACTCAACAAGTTTAATTCTAAAGGAGCTTCTGAAGCAATAGGTATGGAGGGGTTTTCTGCTAGGGAAATTTTAGTTGCTAAACAAAGAAAGGTCGTAATGCTGATACCTAAATAAAGAGCAAATGAACCCATGATGTAAATCAATTGAAACTCGATTATAAAATCTAAATAATGTTCAGGCTGAAGTTCAATGAGGTTGAAAATATATAGCAATGGACATATTGGTTAGGACAGTATTGTTCGACTCAATAACTGTCAACTGTCAACTGTCAACTGTTAATTAAAAAACATCCTAATTATCGAATGCAACTGCTATATATTCATTATCATTATCAGAACTTATTAGACTGACCCATGAGGATGATTATATGACTATGTTGAATTCTCTTAGGAATACAATTATTTTCTGAATTTATATTTGTTCATGGAAACAAGTCCAAGACTATATTACCTCATAATTCATTAATTGTTCATTATTTGTTAATAGTTATCAAGCTCAATAATTTTATTTTTTGAGATGTAATTAATGATTGAAAAATAAACACCGATACAAGCCCCTGGGTTTAGATATGGGGTCAATCGGTAAATCCAAAATATACAACGGATAACGGATTATCTGTTTGTCAAAATCTAAAATCCTTTCATTGAATGACTTGTTAGGGTAGCTTATGTGCAAAGGGTATTTTGAATTTTGCATTGTTATGCATAGAGCCTCCCATGGAGCCACGAGTTACCCCTAGTTGGTTGTGTAATTTCAATTTTTGCCAAAGTTGGGAACCTGTAATTTCCCCTCGCAACAACTTTTGATAATGGGAAATTACCTGTTTTACCTCTTGGGGTGATTCATTGACAAATTCGATGCGAAAATGTTGCAATCCTAGTTGTAAAAGATGCCCGACGTATTCGGCTCCTGTTTGGGCTGTACCATTAAATACGGTATTACGACAGCCAGCGTCTGCTTGTAATATATGCTCCGTACCAATACGAGATTCGCGGATTTTGACTTCATGTTGTTCGCAAGGCCGTCCGCAGTTGGTAAAATCAGTTCCTTGGGAGAGGAAGGCACAAAATACACAATGTTCCATATGAAACATGGGCATATGTTGATGGATTGTTACTTCTAACCACTGGGGGGGACAACTTTTGAGTAAATCTTCTAATTGGTTAATATTCAGGTCATAGGAAGCTGTAAGCCTTGATAAACCAAACTGATTGATAAAGCGATCCGCAGTTAAAGCATTGGCAACATTGAGGGAAAAATCACCAATACAATGCTGATCGGCAAAAAACTTGAGATGGTCATAATTACGGACTAAATATCCATCTGCCTGACAATTTAGTACCTGATTTAAAATCCAATTCTCATTGGGTTTGGTAATCCTGGGTGGTGCGACAAAAATCTTGGCAGGGGGAACACTCCCATCCTCCTTCACTCCTTCTCTCCTTCTCTCCTCTGCTTGGCGTACCTTCTCCACGGCTTGACCATATTTTCGGGGATCTTCAAATTCACAGTAAATAGTCTCCGCCCCAACTTGCAAGGCTGCTGCTAACTGGTTTAAATTACGCACCAGTACAATTAAATTAGGAGATGTACATGGGGAAGGATTTACAGGGATTACAGGGAGTAAATCTGCTAGGGAACTATGGGGATTAATTTGCCAAGGTTTGGGCTGACTCCGCAGTTGTTCTAACTGAGTCACTATTTCCCTTCGCATTCGATTCAATTCACTTACAGGTAACATTACCTCTCCCTGGAGGCGATCGCTTAATATATCTAAATAAAAGGGTGTATTGCCCAAACGGCTAAACTGGGTTTGTAAAAGTTCTCTAGTTAGGGGCTTGGTATTAGCTGCAACTAAGGGCATCCTTGATTCTACTTGGACAATATGACCCAATCGATCGCGGGCGATGGCAATTAATGGTAAATCTATTTCTCCATGGACTTCTATAGTCAGGGGACGCTGAAATTGGGGATTTTCACCAGCAAAACTTTGACGTACTTGCTTATCCAACAATGGATCGCTGGTTTTCCAAATGCGATCGCCCCTATGTACCCGTCGCCAGTTAATATTATCCTTGCCAAAGGTAAGTATAGTTTCTTTCCCCTGGGATTTTACCGTATACACGCGGCCTCCTTCTTCCTTCCCTTCCGGATGACCGCAGTCAAAAACAATACCATCACCGGCCTTCACAGGTGCTTGTAATTTTACTGTTACCTGCTGATTACGTATACCTATGACTTCACCCAAATATACCCCGCGCTTTTTCCCAAAGCGGGCGTGAACCAACTCTTGATTATTAATTCCCTTAAACCAACCCGTATACAATCCCCGGGAAAATGCCATCTCCAACTTGTAGCGTTGTTCTGGAGAAGAGGAGGGCTGATGAGGGGATGGGGTGATGGGGTGATGGGGTGATGAGGGGATGGGGTGAGAGAGTGAAGAAGGTATCCAATTTTCGGATTTAACGACTTCTGTTCCCTGTTCCCTGTTCTCTGTCCCCTGTTCCCTGTTCTCTGTTCCCTGTTCCCTGTTCTCTGTCCCCTGTTCCCTGTACCCTGTTCCCTGTTCCCTGTACCCTGTTCCCTGTTCCCTGCTCTCCAATTCCTCCATTACCCCATCCAAAGCCTGGCGATAAACCCGGGTAACATTGGCAACATACTCTGGCGATTTCAAACGCCCTTCAATTTTCAAACAACTCACCCCAGCCTGTACCAAATTTGGCAACACTTCCAATCCAGCCAAATCCTGGGGACTGAGTAAATATTTTTTCTCCCCTAAATTTACCACTTCCCCATCGGCAATTAACTCATAGGGCATGCGACAAGCTTGGGCACATTCTCCGCGATTGGCCGAGCGCCCACCTAATGCCTCACTAGTCAAACATTGACCGGAATAAGCTACACACAAGGCCCCATGGACAAATACTTCCAAGGGTAAAGATGCTCCCCGGTAAGCCATCATACTCTGAATTCTATTGATATCCCTCAAAGAGCATTCACGGGCAAGAACAACTAAATTACACCCTAGGGACTCCGCAAATTCCACACCTGCATCACTAGTTATGGTCATTTGAGTGGAAGCATGGATGGGAAAATCGGGGGATATGTGCCGAATTAACCGGCAAATACCCACATCTTGAACAATGGCTGCATCTACCCCCGCAGCAATAATAGAACGGATATATTGTTCAGCTTGCCGCAATTCTTGGGGAAACACCAATGTATTTAAAGTTACATAACCCTTAACACCCCGACGGTGGAGAAACTCCATTAACTCCGGTAAATCTGCTTCCGTAAAATTTTCTGCCCGCATCCTGGCATTAAATCGCTCCAAACCGAAATAAATTGCATCCGCACCGTTTTCCACTGCGGCCTTGGCACATTCCCAATTACCTGCTGGAGCGAGGATTTCAGGTCTTTGCATATTACTGGAAGAAGTATTAGTAGGGGAAAGGCAATCGGTATTCATGGAAGTTAGTTTGGATGAAGTAGTAACTAGAGTTTACCGAATCCCCAGCAAGATATTTGCAGCCGCAAGCGATTTTGTGAACTTTAACCCAAATACTGCGATCGCTAATAAAAAAATACAGTGGCTTTTAATTAAATTAAGACATAAAAACAAGTATAAATACACCCGTGTTGATTATAGATATAAAGGCAGAAAAAAATGCCCTAAATAATTTTTTGATTTTTGAACTTAATCTACGGTAGACTGCAAAATCACAATAGCTAAGGCATTCTGGTTATTTCCCTTCGTCCTTTAACCAGTGTAAGAACAAGCATTTTGACTTTTTATATTCTGGTAAATTTTTGCTAATTGTAAAGCGATATTACAAACCTTGCAAAAATATTTAGAAATCGTCTCAAAACCCAACCTTGCTTTTAATCTAGAAACTAAGGGAATGAGAGGCATTCAGAAGATGATTAATAATATGCAAAAGTATCGGTTTGTCTGTACTTTGACTTTTGGAGATATATATGGTCAAATCATAGTCTGGCTAGTAACAATTACCCTAAGTTTAGCTTCTGCTTTAGCATTAATGGGAGCCACGAAGCCTGTCTATGCCTTAGTTACAGTGGGTTTGATTGTATTGTTATCCTTACCTTTCTTGCTATTTGCTTTTGTGACTACATTGTTGAATCACATTGAATTACTTCCTTTAGAGGCTGCAACTCAGAAGGAAAATATGTCTAAATCTGTTGCCAACAATGCTCCTTTAGAAGCAACTAGTTAAGTTGAATAAAGGTCACGATTAGTAAAGAATAAGTTATAAATCTACATAAATTACTAACCGACAATTAACAGTGTTATCTCACATCTCAAATCCATGATTGTAATAGCATCCCTGTCAAATGACAGGGAATTTTTATTTGCAGATGAATCATTACCTTTTTAATATAAAACAGTGTTTATTGGTGATTAGGGGTTAAGTATGGTTGATTTTGACGCGATTATTGTGGGTGGTGGATTAGCTGGTTGTCGGGCGGCGTTGGAAATTGCCCGGACAAATCCCAGTTTAAAGGTGGCTGTAATCGCTAAAACCCATCCTATTCGTTCTCACTCCGTAGCAGCTCAAGGTGGTATGGCTGCAAGTTTAAAAAATGTGGATTCTACTGATAGCTGGGAAGCCCATGCTTTTGATACAGTCAAGGGTTCTGACTATTTAGCAGATCAGGATGCTGTAGCAATTTTGACTCAAGAAGCAGCAAGTGTGGTGATTGATTTGGAACATATGGGGGTGTTATTCTCCCGTTTAGATGATGGGCGTATTGCTCAAAGGGCTTTTGGTGGTCATACCCATAACCGTACTTGCTATGCTGCGGATAAAACTGGTCATGCCATTTTGCATGAATTAGTCAGTAATTTGCGACGATATGGGGTACAAATTTATGACGAATGGTACGTGATGCGCCTGATTTTGGAGGAGGGACAAGCCAAGGGTTTGGTTATGTATCACATTGAGGATGGGCAAATTGAGGTGGTACGGGCAAAGGCGGTAATGTTTGCCACTGGGGGATATGGTCGGGTATATAACACTACTTCTAATGATTTTGCCTGTACTGGGGATGGTTTAGCAATGACAGCAATGGCTGGTTTACCGTTGCAAGACATGGAGTTTGTCCAGTTTCATCCCACGGGCTTATATCCCGTGGGAGTATTGATTTCCGAAGCAGTGCGGGGAGAGGGAGCCTATTTAATTAATAGCGAAGGCGATCGCTTTATGGCAAACTATGCACCTAGCCGCATGGAACTTGCTCCCCGTGATATTACCTCCCGGGCAATTACTACGGAAATTCGCGCAGGTAGGGGTATAAATCCTGATGGTAGTGCCGGTGGTTCGTTTGTCTATCTAGATTTGCGGCACATGGGTAGGGAAAAGATTATGAGCCGGGTTCCTTTTTGTTGGGAAGAAGCACACCGTTTAGTAGGTGTGGATGCAGTCAATGAACCCATGCCAGTCCGTCCCACCATTCATTATTGTATGGGTGGCATTCCTGTGAATACGGACGGTCGAGTGCTTGGTAGTGGTGATAGTTTAATCGAAGGCTTCTTTGCCGCCGGTGAAAGTGCTTGTGTTTCCGTCCACGGAGCCAATCGCCTAGGTAGTAATTCTCTATTAGAATGTATAGTTTATGGACGGAGAACTGGGGCTGCGATCGCTGAATATGTACAAAACCGCAAGTTACCCGTTGTAGATGAGCAAAACTACATCCAACAAGCACAGCAGACTATTCAAGGCTTGTTAGAACAAAAAGGAACTTACCGCATTAATCAAGTTCGTCAAGCTTTCCAAGATTGTATGACTGAATATTGTGGGGTATTTCGTACTGAGGATATATTGCAGTCAGGATTTGAAAAATTACAAGAAATACAACAAAAATACACGCAAATTTACTTAGATGACAAGGGTAAATGTTGGAATACAGAAATCATTGAAGCTTTGGAATTACAAAGTGTGATGGTAGTAGGGCAAATGATTATGGCATCTGCTGTGAATCGTCGGGAAAGTCGGGGGGCACATTGCCGCGAAGATTATCCCCAGCGAGACGATGACAATTTTCTCCAGCATACGGTGGCATATTACTCCCCATCCGGCATTGATATCCAATATCGTCCAGTGACAATTACCATGTTTGAACCCAAGCAGAGGAAGTATTGAGATGACGGTTAGGAGTTAAGAGTTAGGAGTTAGGAGTTAAGAGTTAAGAGTTAGGAGTTAGGAGTTAGGAGTTAAGAGTTGGGAGTTAGGAGTTAGGAGTTGGGAGTTAAGAGTTAATTGTTGCGTTATCAACTATCTGTGTCATCAGTGTCATCCATTTAATCAGTGATCAGAGTTAG
>JAAUYD010274118.1_pt1 | contig 13370 bp, 6 predicted proteins | sample 7278101 | NCBI WGS metagenome assembly JAAUYD01 (sample SAMN14350128, study PRJNA611818) | marine sediment metagenome | isolation source: surface marine sediment (0.6m) | place: French Polynesia: Moorea | collected 2018-08
GAACTGTCTCGCAGCGTGCGCTCGGAGCATGAATCGTTCTGTGGCTGCCGCTAACAATGTGTTGAAATGTCGCGACTAAAGCGGCAGTTCATTTGGAACACGACGTTGATAGGTGGCTGAACCAGAGTTCAATCGTCTACGGGTCTGCATCAGGATCCTGAAACTCGGTCGTCAGGATTTCCTGTGCCTCATCTGGCCGCAGTTCTATTTCAAGAAACTGGCCGGTATCCAGTGTGATTCGATATCGCCCCGGTGCGAGGGTAATCGGTTTGCCCAGCGGCAGATTTAGCGGTGATGCGTTTGCGTCATCCAGCGCCACGATTTCGGCTGTTTTTGGCACTTGCGCAGGGGCAACGGTTTTCAGCGCGGCACTTAATGCCTCCTGCAGTCCATCCCTATCACTAGCGTCAAAATAGGCTCCGTTGCCTAATGCGGCCCAGCGGTCGAAATCGGCCTTCAGCGCGTCGTCGTCGATCGCAAACCCCACGATGCTGAGCGCGATGTTGATCCCTTGGTCCCGAAGTTCTGCCAAAGTAGCCGCCACATCGCCGTCACAGGTTTCTTCCCCGTCGGTCAACAGTATGATCGCGCGGGGGCCCCTAGCATTCTCAAGGTCCTGTTCAGCTGCAGCACGAATGCTGGCCGCAATCGGTGTCTTTGCAAGATTGATCGCTGCGACCCCATTGATTGCGGTGCGCAAAGCCGGACGATCAAGCGGCGAAAGCGGCCATAGGCTCTGCGTGTCGCATGAATCTCGGGCCAAGCCAAAGGCTCTAAAGCTTACTGCCGTGTTATCGGGCACGCTGTTCTCGACTACATCGACAAGGGCGGATTGCGCAATGGTGATCCTACGTTCCCCATCCAGCCGCTTAAGCATAGAGCCAGAGGCGTCAAGGATCAGTGCGAGGGCCGGAGGACCAGCAGGCTGCTGTTTGGGCGCCTCTTCCGCGACGGTTTCAGCAAGGCGCACCGTCAATGACGCCATGGCGGGCTGCGCTGCGATATCCCGCCATCCGACCGCATATGCCTTGGGGCCCTGCATCCCCAGCGCGGCGTCAAGTAGTGCATCGCGCAATTCCGACTTCGAGGTTGTTCTGACGAAGGTGCCACCGGTGCTGGCTGCGAATGTCATCGGGTTCAATTCGGCGAGGGCCGGGTCCGGGCAGAAGAATGCGCCCTCGTTACAAGGAGCAAAGACAGAGATGGTTCGCACTGGCACGTCCTGCACCTTATGGACCCAATCCATATCCTCGATCTGCATCATGCCTGCTCCCATACCGAAGTACACGAGGGATTTACCACCGGGCCACAGCCGCAGCGTTTCGGCAGAGGCCGCGACCGCCGTGCCGAAGTCAGTTGTGCCGATCCCTTCATCCTGCTCGGGGTCCGGCAGCCGAGTCATACCCAGAAGTATGTTATCTTGCCCGTGCAACAGCATCTCGCCCGTCACGGAGGGTACGCCGATGTCGATGGCATCGCGCCCATCGCCCATGATCTCGGCCAGCGCGATGTAGGCTCGCTGCCGCGTGATATCAACATTGCTGAGCATGTCGGTCCGTTCGCGCCGCATGATCAGGAGCCGCGCCTCTTCCGCGACGCGCAACTGGTAGGATTGTGTGGGGTCCAGCCGGGCCAGAAAGGTAAGGTTATCCCGCCATCCCTGAGGAATGGGCAGATCAAGGACAGCGATGTCTTCTTCCAGCGCCTCAAGCTCTTCCGGCAGACTGGTCAGCGGGATCAACGGGATTTCAGCACCGTTGATGTCGCGTAGGCTGATACCGACCTCGAGTATTTCGGGGGCGCTGAGTGTGATAACCCGCCAGACCTCTTCGGACGCCGTATCACTTGGCGGCATGCCATACCAGTCGGGGTGGCCTTCTTTGAAGGTGGCCGAGGCTGCGATTGCTTGCGCGGGCAAGGGCGCGGGGTCGGCCTCGCTGGATTGGATCTTGTCCGGCAGAGGCACTGTTTCGGAGGGGGTGAACCAGTCGATGGGGCCCTTTGGGCCATCTTCGTCCCATGTGCCGAGGATCGAGCGGTAGTTGCCATCTTGTGCCGCTGCCTCGATCACGCGGATCGCACCGGTTACGTGGTTGCGACCCTCCGGCGCAGCAGTGCGCAGCATCAGGTAGCGCGCGGTTGTTCCGGCGGGCAATTCAAGTGTGCTGACATCGCCAGGGATCGGCGCTGTCAACGTGCCAATCGATATCGGGGGTGTGAGGATACTGTTCATTGCAAGGACCTCGAATGCGGTGACCTCTTGGATCTCCTTATCCGCAGGCACAGCCCATTCAACGCGGTCAATCTGTGCCGCCCGGTCCCGCCAGAAACCGATGATCAGATCGGTCGGGGCAAGCGCACCTTCTTCCGAGACATCGAGGCGCAGCGTACGGTCGTTGAAGAGTTCCAGCTCCGTGCGGGGCCCTAGGTGAGCTGTGCTCGAAACCAGCCGTCCGCCCAGAATCGGGTTAGCGATGTTTGGTGTTGGCGAGAGCGTATCGAGATAGGCGCCCGGGGCGGCGATCACGCCAAGTTCTGACATGGCAATACAGAACCGCACATCACAACTGGCAGCCTGAATGCGGATATGCGTGGCGTCGACCGGTGCGGGGAAGGGCAGATACTGCCGATGCGACTGGATCGTCAGGGGGAATGTTCCGACTTCGGTAAAGTTTGTGCCATCGGTCGATGCTGCCACGCGCATGGCGCGCATCGGGTCGTGCAGCCAAATCGTGGGCGCCCTATGGGTGTAGTGCAGCCCGACAATAGGCAGCGCGGCCTCGCCTGCGAGATCGAAGGTGATGCTGTCCACGCCGTCGGCCACCCTGGGTATCCCACCGAATGGTGCGGTGCCATCAATCAGGATTGCGTCCGCGTCGGTGACCGGCTTGTCACCGACTGCGGAAATCCGCCCGCCAAGTCGGGCCAGAGCGACATTCAGCCCCCCTGCGAAGGCGGTCGGTATCTGCCAGCCGTCGCGCGATGCGAAGGCCTGCTGCGCTGGCCGTGTGTCCGGCACTTTTATTCCCGGCAAAGGCAAGGTCGGCAGATCGGCAACAGGCGCGAAGCTGCAGGAGATCTCGGTTGTCGCCGGCGCAACATCGGGGCGAAGCACTTTCCTGCCGCGCGTGTCAATCACGTCCTCTGTCTGGGTCATCTGGCCATCTGCGTTCGTCAGCGTACAGCGGGACAGAACCGCGTTGATACCTTCCAACTCCAGAGCGAATTCCGGCCGGATGAACAGATTGCCGGGAAGGATGCGCCCGGTATAGGTGCCCGGTGCGGTCACGTTGACCACTGGCCGATCGCGAAAGGGTGCACTGGTGCGCACGACGGGCGTACTCAGTGGCGTTTCATCGGTCGCAACCTCACAAATAGCGCTCAGCGGATCGGCGGTGCGCGCAAAAAATGTCAGGTAGCCGCCGGACGTGTCAATTTCGGCTGTGACCGGGCGATCCATTGGGCGACCTGATGCCAGCCGTTGACCCGATGCATTGTACAGGTCGGCCTGCAATTCTGGCGCATCGCAACGCAGGGTGACAGACCCGGGTTGCGGCGTGTCGAACGCAAGGATCTGGCGTGGCGCCTCCGCGGTGAAATCAAGCGCGACGCGCGCGGGGGTCGTGACAAAACGAGGCTCACCCGCCGCAAGACCGCTGGTCCACGGTATCGCGATTTCTGGCACGGCTTCCAGCGCGGCCTCTCGCGTCTCGACTGTGGCCCAATGGGCGGCACAGTCATAGCCGGGCTCGTCACCGCCCCGACGCCCCCGATGCTGGACAAAGAGTGCCTGATCTGGTGTGCCATCAAAGGCAAGCGCTCGCCGCACGTCATTGCGGTAGCTGTCAAGGCGGATTTCATCTCCACGCGCCGCCGATCGGCCAATTGCCCAGAAGATTTCACCAGTCGCCAGTCGACAGTCATAGAACACGTCGCCCACTTCGGCGGGCAGCGGTATGGCGTACCCATCGGCCGGGTCAATCCCGAGCCCCCGCCCGAAAATGCGCACGCCGGGCGGGATGCGGGTGAAAACACGGGTGTTCGGTTCGACTTCAGATGCCGCGATCTGATCAGCGTCCGGGGCGAACAGGCGCACCGTCCAAGCATCCTGCGAGATGCCATCGCTCCACTGGTTCAGCAGCAGTGTGTATTCGCCCGCTTCCAGCCAGAACACCTGATCGATCTCATCGCCCGGACCGGTGCGGACCTGCTCGAACGCCTCCAGGTTGCGATAAAGCAAGCCGATGTTCATCTCTGCGTCATCAGGGGTTCGGACGTAGATGCCGACGTGCTGGTCGGTGGGCACATCGAAATGGATATAGTCGTCTTCTTTATCGGACAACTGACCGCGCATCTGCTCACCAATCACTAGTTGGTTCGAGGTGTGAACATCGCTGTTAGGCTCATCCTCCCAATCTTCTGGCTTCGCGCCCGTGTCGCGCAGCGTGAGCTCATAATCTCCGTTGCCGGTCAGCGCGATTACATATGTGCCCACAGGTAAGGCGACTGCGGGCAGGCGCATCACATTGGCCGTGGCATCCGCATCGGCTTGGGTAATGACCACGCCGGATGTGGTCATAAGGCGCATGTCCGCATCACCCGGCGTAACCGCGCTCCACATGCGGCCGGGCGCAGTCACATCAAAGCTAAAGTGGTCGATATCCCCGCGCGACAGCGTGCCGGTGACGGTCTGGTCAACAGTCAGCGGTCTTGTCCGGGTGAGGATATCGTTGGGTTCGACTTCCTGATCCGCCCCGGGCTCGCGCCGGGACTTCAGCTTGAGACTGTAGCGGGTGAATTCCGCCGGCCCGCCATCGATCCGAAGGAAATAGGTGCCATGGGGCAAAACAAGCGGCGCGATTTCAAGGGTGCCATCGCCAGCCGTCTCGGTCAGTGTGGTGTCGTCCTCGGTCAGAAGTGTGAGGCGGGCGGACCCGGCTTCAAGCTCCAGCGTGATTTCGAGCGCGTCATCGCGGCTGTGATCCAGCCGCCAGATATCATAGGCGTTCCTGTCGGCGAGGCGCCCGTCCATCCGGGTGCGGCGTTTGTTGTCTGGCCAGTCGATGGGCGTGGCGGTCGCAAGATCCTGATTTGGCTCGACTTCATCCGTGTCGATGGGGGCTAGCCCAAGGGTCAGCGGCACGATCGGCCAAGGATCATCGGCAAAGGCCTGTGCCCGTTCGAACCGAATGCCGATATGTGTGACGGGATCATTGGCGGCCAGGGCTGTGCCGGGTGCGTAGCGCAGCCAGGCCCCGTTGACCCGCATTTCGATAGTGGCGTTCAGATTGGCGGGGGCGACCAGATCGGCGCTGAGGTTGATGCGGTCTGCCGGGACTTCATAGGACAGCGGGAATTCGACCCGCGGGGCAGTCTGCACCCCGAATGCAGCATCAAGCGTAGGCACGCTGGCCGACAATGCCACACGCGGCGTTAGAGTGATCGTGGCCGGGCCAGAGGTTGCGATTTCCAGGTGCCCGGCTTGGGTTGGGATCGCAAAGTCGAATGGCGGCGCATTCCTGTCGGTCGAGACGCTATCCAGCGTCTCGATATCCGAAATCAGCCCGTCGTCGGTCGTTTTGAAGCGGGAAGCGCTGACCGCCACCCGAGTCCGAGGGTCCCTGTCGATGTTGGCGGTCCAGATCTGACCTGCCGCCGAAGGGTCGAGAGGAATGAAGAAAACGCCATCGACCTCGACTGTGACAGGTGTGTCAGCGGTCAGCGGCTGTGTGGCGACATCCAGGCTGAGACCCTCGGCGACGGTTTCGGCGGGCTGGGTATTGCCGCTGATATCCAATGCATCGTCGAGGTCGAGGGCCTGGGCATTGGCTCCCAACGCAAAGAGCAGTGCGAAAATGTGCCCGGAAATATGGGCGCGCATCAGCAGGCGACCTTTTGAGCGACTTGCGCCGCCCCGAACACTAAGCCAGTTTTGACCAGTGTTGCGGCTGCTTGATAGTAAATCCCAACACCCCCCGTTGCCACGCCAATAGCAAAGCCAGCGATTTCACAGTTGGCACAGCTCCGGAACTTGCCGGCTGGGCCGTCACCGCATTTTTTGATTCCGATCGCGGCAATGACCGCGCCGACAACGATTGGTATTAGGACAGCGGCATATTCGGTTTTGGATTGGCCGGCTCCAGTGCCAGAGGCCAAGCGCGCTGACCCGGCCTTCGGATCAAATTCCAACCAGACGGTTTCGGTTGCAGTCGTGCCTGGCCAAATCGCGATGGCATTGCCGGCGGCGTGTTGCGCCTCCAGAAACGCTATTTGAGCACTTCGTTCCACATCCTGCTCCGCTGGCGTCTGTTCCAAAAAAGCCGCAAGAGTGATTGGTGAATTTCTTTGGTCGACAGACGTTTGGAGAGCATCAAACGAACCGTATGGGAGATCAGGCAAATCCAATGACTTTGACAGATGATTGACAAAGGCGTCTTCGCGCATTGCCGCCTCAACAGCGTTTGTCAGTGCATCAATAGGGTCTGATGCAAACCGTCCGTCGATCAGTATATCCGTCATCAGCGAAAAGCTGAGAGCCTCGCTGTCTGGGGTAGCTAACAACATCGTTCTCAGCGCAGCGACAGAGCTTGATCGGTGCGCTGCCGTGGGCATGTCGGTGACGAGTTCCGCCAGCGCGTTGTGCATGAACATGTCCGAGAGGCTCGTTGCCGCACGCGACACACTGCCAATTTCCGTGTCATCCAGGAATACTGTCAGAAAGCTGGAAAGGTTTCGCAGATGTGCGGCGTCGCGCTCATAGGGTACGCGGGGGGCAACCCCCGAATAAAGCAAGACGGAACCGCTGGCAGCTGCCAAGAGTGCTGATCGCAGGGCGTTGGGATCATCGTCTTCGATCAGTTCTTCCACGATGCGGCGTTCAATCAAAACGCGTTCTGCGCTGCGCATGTCTGCGCCGCCAGGCGAGATTGTCGTGACGCGGTAAAGAATCCGGTCAAACAGAGGGCGCGCCGCCGTTTCTCCGGTGTCCAAGAGATTGGAAGCACCGCCCATCAAGTCCGCCCCCGTCTGGAACACACCAGCGTAGGCGCTCGCGGCCAAGTCAATGGGTATAACGTCCCCCTCCAACGTGATCACGACTTGGGGGAGTGTTTCGGACGCAAAGACGAGGTCCTGATCTGCTGCGAACGTCAATCCAGCCTCTGCTGCCAAAATCATATCTGTTGGGACCAAGCTGAACGACATTGGGCGCAACCCGAGATTGGCTGCCGGTGCTTCTAATGTTGCCACCGGGACCGAGCTTTGGGCTGCCTCCACCACAACTGTAACCTGTGTGCGGTGCTGGTGCTCTGACGGGACCTGATCGTTCAGTTTCAAGTAAGCATTGGTGTCCAGATCTTCGGTGACTACGTTTTTCGCGGGGTCCGCATAGGCCCAAGGATCGGACGGCCCGTGGCGGTAGCGAACCAAGGCATAGATGTCCGCGGCTTCTGGCGTGGGTGTGACCGGCGACAGATTCAGAAGATCGACGGCGGCTGCGGCAGCTTGTGGTGCAATTGTGGGATCGAATTCAGCGACATCTGGCTCTAGCAGCGCAGGCGGGGCGTCGATGGCTCCGCTGTCAACAAGGTCCTGGATCAGATCCTCAAGCTCTGCAATCAGGTCTTGTACCTCTGCATCGTTGTCAGGCGCGGGAAAGTCCTGCCGCGTGGTTGAGAATGCACCCTCTGTTTCCGGCCCAACAAGGATTTGCGCCTCGTAACCCGCCCGCCGCAGAAGTGTGATCAAGGCAAGGCTTTGGTCATAGCTGTTGCCGTAGCCGCTGCGCAGTGTGCCGTCGGCGCCGCGCAACACGCCGGTATAAGGCACATAGGCGATGCCGTTGCCAACGTAATCCACCAGTGCTGCCGCGTCGGAGCCCACGGCCCGTAGCACTGTTCCCGGTAGGTCTGCACCATCGGAGGTGGCGTCGGCGATATCGGCCAGCACGTTGGTCATTTCTTCCAATTGCACGCGCATATCGGGCGGAAGAGCCTGCGCGGCGATTGGTTGTGGCAGCGCGGTTGAGAGTGCTGCGAAGAGAGCGAGCCAGTGGGCGCATTTGGAAAACATGAGAGGGCTCCGTCTTAATTCGGTCGGGCAACGCAAGATCGGCGCGGCACGGCGTCCTACCGGCGTCACCCGTATGCGCCGACCGATCAATCACCATATCTGGGGACGCCGGACGATGAACTGGGTGATCGGGATAGGTTTCTCGCGTGCATTGCGGTGTTTTCACCAGAACGGGTGATGGTGCAGAGCGGTTCGTCATGGAACCCTGGCATTGGAGCATCACTTTCAGGGAGAGCGTTTTGAGCCGTGTTCTGTTGATTATTGCCGCTGTGGTGGCAGCCGCTGGGGCTGGTTGGTACTTCACCCGCCCGACCGAATTGATCCTTCGGGCGGAATTGCCAGCAGGCGGCTTGGACGTGACAGACAAGATTCACTGGTCCGTCTTCGAGGTTCTTGCCGAAGACGCGGTAGACGGTTTCTCGCTTTCGGATGTGGAGCCCGTGTCTCCCAGGCCGAACCAACCCAATGTCTTCTTCGTCAATGGGGGTAGTTTGCACGCGGTCGAGGCGGTTGTTCTGGGGATCCGGCCATTTGAGAAGAGGGTAACGCCCGCCGCGCGTAGCCAGACCACTGAAACTTTCACGTTGAATGCCGGACTGCTGGCGGTGACGGTGATTGGCGGCGATACAAATGACCTGCGGTTTTACGTCGATCACGACAGTGGTGGCGTCGGCGGCGGGATCATGCCCGGTGAGGCCACCTACGTGGCCATTCCAGCCGGATCTTACCGGGTGGGCGTGACCGATGAACAGGTGGACGCCAGCATCGATGTCGACGTTACCGAAGGTGTCATGGAAGAGATCACGCTGGATATCCGCCAGGGGGAGTTGACGGTGGCGCTGCCCAACTGGGATCAAGGGCTGCCCGGCGGTCGCGCAACACTGTCGACGCCTGATGGGGATTACCTGGACGAGGTCCTGATGACAGAGGATGGCCGCGCCATATTTGGTGGGCTTGTCTACGGCGACTATATTGTGAGCATTGATACGAATGGTGTCATGGAACCACCTGCGCCGGTGGATGTCAGATTAGATGCTGAAGCAAAGACCGAAATGGTCGCTTGGGATTTTACCCGCGTGAATGTCGATTTCTCGGCCATTGACATGACCAATGCCCGCTGGCCCGAGGTGCAGGTGGTTGAGGCCGGTGACCGGGGCATTCCCTATACCTCGCACGGGATCGAAGGCGGGACGACAGCAGTGCTGCCCTTTGCGCCGCTGCCGGACGATCTCGACGCTCTTGAATTCGCGGTCAGCCTGCGCATGGATAACAAGGTTGTCGCAATGCAAAGTATCGGTCGGCCCGCACCGGGCGAGACTCTCAATGTGACCCTTATCCCGGATACGGGCTACACATTGTGTACGAAGCTATTCTTTCCGAGCGATTGTGCGATGCCGCCTGAATGAAACCTACCGGCCACCGCACGGCGTCGGCGTATGGTCGAAATGCTCCACAACATCGGTTCCGTTTGTGTACAGCATCATCTGCGCGGCATTGGGAAGGGCGCAGAAACTGCTGTTTGCATGGTCCGCGCAAAAAGCTTCCACCTCTTCCAATTGCATGAAATCATGCGCGTCACCGTGGATGAAGTGCCAGTGCGGCTGAGGACCTCGCTTTCGGATGGGTTCGGCCCAGTTGGACGTCCATCGGGCCACATCATCCACGATGACGTCAGTGTCCTGAAAACAATATGCGATATTGTCCCGTAGAATTTGATACATCTCCGGATCCCGGATCGCGAGTTGATCCCTGGGACTGTCCTTCACAAAAAACGACACAATCTGCCGCTCGCCCATGGTGCCGGATGCAAAGATACGGCGTGCCGCCGAATATCCCAGCCGCAAACCGGCGGGCATCGTGCGAATGACGCGCCTGTTCCGCTGCATCGTGTGTGTGGACACGTTGCTGTCAGGCGCCCCGGTTGAAATCAGGACGACACCGGAGATTGCCTGAACATCGTTGAGGCGCGATGCGAGGTCCGCCGCCAGAATGCCCCCTTCGCGATGGCCGACAAAAAGCGTCGGTTCTCCGCAATCGAGGTCCAGATGATCCCGGCACGCATCAGCAAGAAATGTTGCTGTGTCATCCCACGATCCAACGGAGTCAGAGCCGCCAAACCCCGGCCGGTTTGGCGCAATGACACGCAGATGCGCGTCAAACATGGCTTTGCGCCAAAGGGCTGTCTCTTCGGGGCGGCTGGATGTGGTGCAATAGATGACGGGCCTGCCCTGGGAGGCGCCGTATTGCAGCACCGCCAGATTGCGACCGCAGGGCATGGTGATGCTACGTCTTTCGTAACTGCTTTGATCAACAATCACCGTTGCGGCTGGCGCGATATCCAGCGAGGGCGTGCCGACAACATATTGCAGATTCGACAGAAACTGCACAAAGCCCGCCTGTCTGCGCGTGTCTGTCTTGACCATGATCGATTTGATCTGCGTGCGTATGGTTTCAAGACTGCGCGCGCGCGCCTCGGCGATATCTACAGCTGACTGGCCCTGATGTAAAAGGCGCGCGACGGCAATCTCTGCATCCGTCAGCCCGTAGCTGTCGCGCAGTGTCTTGGTCAGCGCCTCTGTCCAACCTGACGCCGCTATCAGGATCAGGTAGTGTGTAGCACCGCCATTAGGCAAAGGGATAAGACGGCTGGAAGCCATCGCCAGTTCGCCATTGTGGCGCTTGAACTGAAAATGCGGCGTGTCGCTCTCTGACGATGGTTGCCAATCACCAATAAAAGAGGGCGAGATCAGATCGTTCGGAGCATGTGGCGCAAGCAGTGCCTCACCCCGCGCATTGGCAAGAAGATAGCGCCCATCCTGATCCACCAGAATTGCGGGTGCCGTGACCATCCCAAGAATGGCTGGTAGGTCTTGTGACCGATCCAGCTTCGGATCGGTTGCAATGTTGATCGCCTGCTCGAAATGTGCCGCCAACAGTAGGAAATTCGAGGATGACGCCGCTTTGGCATAAAACCTGTCCCAAGTTGCCAGCAGATCTTCGAATTTTTCGGGATCAACGGCGACCTGATAGACCATTTGGATCATGGCCTGCACCACATCGAGGGTACTGTCGTCATCGAAAGCGTTCTTTTCGACGTCCCGTTCGGGATCAGTAGGCAGGTTCACATGCGCATCCAACTCGGCACTGCGCCCAAACAAGGCGGCCATTCAACGCGCGTAGCTTAGTAAACGTTTACGCTAGGTCAACGTCTCTTAGGGCAAAGTCAGGAGCCGCGCCACGACATGGTCGCACCACGGGTGCGTCCGCCCGACCAGTATATGATGATTTGCACCCGTCAGGATCAAGGGCAGGGGCATCTTATGTCAATGTGTGTTCACCCCGGCATTGATCCGTCTTTCGAGTGCAGTGGCATAGTTCTCGAAAGGAATGCAGCGGTCGAAATGGGATTGTTGCGCTATGGAGCGCGTCTCGCGACGGTGGCGTCAACGACGGGTAAGCCGTGGCCAGCAACCGCTTAAACACTTCCGCTTTCCAGCCCTGATCATCCTTTGTGCCGTGTGCATGTGGTTACAGTACCTGCTGTCCTAACAGGCGATGGCAGGGCTGCTGGCCGAATGTGGTGTGATCGCACGGTCTACGGTTTATCGATGTGCGCAGAAGTTCAGGCCAGAGTTAGCAAAGCGCACTGACAAGCGTCGGCGCCGGACCAGCGTCGACTTGCTCGTGGACGAAACCTACATCCGGGTCGGTGGTAAATGGCGCTATCTTTGGTGGGCGATTGACCGGCATGGCCAGTCAATCGATTTCAAGCTGACAGCCCGGTGGGATGCCAGGGCAGCAAAGGCCTTTCTGCGCAAGGCGATCGAGAACGCTAGGTTGCATCGCCCGGTCATGATTTGCACGGACAAGACCCAAACCTGTCGCTAGGTGATACAGAGTGAGAACCGTCGCTACGATCCACCGTTCGGCAGCATCACGCACAGCGACAGAAAGTGGCGCAAGCAACAGTCACCTTTCCGTACTACCGCCCGTCGGTTGCGGCCTGCTGTTCAGCGACCTCGATCCGCAGTTCCATCGCCACGGCATTGAGCTCGTCCAACAGCACTGCACACATTCCGGGTGTCATGTTGTCCCAGTCAGTTATCTCCACCCGGTCCACGGCGCTGTGGAATTCGGCGATCATGTCGACCTGCCCGATCTCATCAACACGCTGCGCCATGTCGTTGACCAGGACGCAAGGCGGCGGGCCATCAGCGCCGATGACGACATCACCGGAGCCTTCGGCAACGCGTTGCAGGAATAGAACAGCCTCGAGCTGGAAAATCTCGTCATCGGTGAACATCTCCAGTCGGGCGGACTGCGCGCCAAGTCGGTCTAGATACAAAACGGCGGGAACGGGGACGCCAACCCAGTTGGGCAGAACCGCCTCCCAGCCACTGCTGCCGGTGCTTTCCATGCGAATGGGTTTTGGAAATGGGTGCGGCAGGAACAGTTTCACATGATCGGCTGCCGGTTCAACCCGAATCGGCGGGCTCGGCTTCCATTCGAAGGGCGTCGATTGGCCCATCGAGCTCATCGTGCCATCAGCGCCAGTGACCTCGTAAACAAAAGCCGAGGGCGCGGGATCTATTGTGCCGCTTTGCAGGCGAGTCACATCAATATACCCGCTCAGCGCCTCATAAAACGCAAGGCAGCGACCGGCTTCGCAAAAGTCGGTGACCTCGATACCGCATTGGTTTGGCCCAATGCCGCCAATCACCCCTTCTGAGGTCGCATCAGGGTGAAAGTTGAGCACGCCGGATTCTGGCAAGTCATTCGAGCAGGCAGCGTGGCCGGCGACCGGGGTGAGCAGTGCGCAGGCGAACAGCACCTTCATGACTTCGCCCCAAAGCCCAGATCGGAAAGCGCCACATCCTTCGAGATCGTCTGCATTTCGGCCTCGGAAACCTCGAACAGCTTCGCCCTCTCAAAGTCACCGCGCGCGGCCACAAAGCTCCACGGAATTTGGTCAAGCAACGTGTTATAGGCGGCCACATTGCCGTTATAAAGGCGGCGGGCAGCGGCAATCTGGTCCTCGGTTTCCTCAAGCTGCTTTTGCAGGAGTTGAATACTGTCGTTCGCCGTGATCTCGGGCGTGTCTTCGGCGTAACCCGCAAACTGGCTGAGCGCTGCGGTCAACGCCGTTTCGGCCCGGGTGATCTCCTCCTGCGCACCTGCCGTCAGGGCCGCCGCAGCAGCAGTTCGTGCAGTCAGCAGCTTGTCGAATATCTCGTTCTCGTGGCTCATCGCCGTCTGGGCGGCCTGCACGAGATTGGGCACCAGAGCATGGCGGCGTTTAA
>JAAUYD010002739.1_pt1 | contig 13365 bp, 13 predicted proteins | sample 7278101 | NCBI WGS metagenome assembly JAAUYD01 (sample SAMN14350128, study PRJNA611818) | marine sediment metagenome | isolation source: surface marine sediment (0.6m) | place: French Polynesia: Moorea | collected 2018-08
CGACCGGCTGTTGACCTTGGCGGAGATGCAGCGGCTGGTGCCGGCATTACGGCATGCAGATCCACATGGATGTGGTCAAGGATGACTTCGAGGCCTTGCATCGTATGATCGAGCAGCAGTCTGAAATCGCAGACGCAATTGTTACCAGCGGCGGTGCCTGGACCGGAGACCGCGATCTGGTGGCCAAAGTTCTGGACCACATGGGTTGGCAGCAAGTATTTCACCGTATTCGTATCGGCCCCGGTAAAGCCGTGGGATTCGGTATGCTCAAGCAAAAACCGGTTTTCATTCTCCCTGGCGGTCCTCCTTCAAATCTTATGGGATTTCTTCAGATCGCGTTGCCAGGCTTGCTCAAACTGGCCGGCCATCGGCTTACCGGTCTGCCCAAATCCAATGTTCGGTTGGCCACAGATCTTAAGGGACGATATGCGGACTGGACCCAATTTGTCTTCGGCACCCTCGAAAGCAATGGCGATACACCCCTGTTTCACGCCAAGAAAGAAAAGAGCCGCCTGCGCTCCATGGCTGAAGCCCAGGCCGTGGTGGCCATCCCCGAGGGCGAAACCGTGCTGCCGGCCGGTACGATTGTGGCTGCGCAAATGCTGGAAGAACATGGCCGATAGCAGGAGAGAAGCAGATCCAATGACCTATTCGGAGCAAACCCCGCCGTTAAAAGACCGGTTTAGCCGTAACATCACCTACCTGCGTATATCCGTTACCGACCGGTGCAATTTGAGATGCAGCTATTGTGCGCCATCTCTACCCAAACCCCTGATGGCCGACCGGCTGTTGACCTTGGCGGAGATGCAGCGGCTGGTGCGCATCGCCGTGCATCTTGGCATTCGAAAGGTGCGGCTTACCGGCGGCGAACCGCTGTGCCGGAAAGACATTGCGCACCTGGTCGATGTGATCGCATCCATGCCACGGGTCGAAGATATCTCGCTGACGACCAACGGCACGTTGTTGGCTCAAAAGGCCCGGAGATTGAGCGATGCGGGATTGAACCGCATCAACATCAGCCTCGACACATTGGACCGGACTAGGTACCGGGAACTCACCGGGGCCGATCAGTTTGACACGGTATGGAATGGCATCATGACCGCGGCCCGGTTGGGCATCGGTCCAATAAAGCTGAATATGGTGGTGATGAAAGGGGTCAATGACGATGAACTCGAAGCCATGGGAGAGCTCTCCATGCGGTATCCGTTCCACGTCCGTTTCATCGAGTACATGCCCATCGGAACGGATCCGCAAGCAGCCGGCAATTGTTTTCTGCCCGTATCGGAGATACGCCGACGGCTGGGCCGAATGGCCCCCCTGCTGCCTGTCCGGCGAGACCGCAGCGACGGCCCGGCCCAGCGGTATCGCTTCGCTGGTGCCCCTGGGGAAATTGGATTGATCGGCTCGATGAGCGCCCATTTTTGCGATGCCTGCAACCGGCTGCGGCTTACCGCTGATGGGCGGCTGCGCGCATGCCTGCTCGCAGAAGAAACCGTCGATGTACTGACGCCCATGCGCTACGGCGCTTCGGATCGTGACCTTGCCGCTCTGATGCAGCACGCCGTTCGACACAAGAGAGAGCAGCATCGGATGGATTTCACTCGAAATCAGGTGCTTACAACCAAGATGGTCAGTATCGGAGGATAATCTCCCTGTGCAGCGCCGCGCCGACAAAACGACTTGCAGTGCCGTGATTCTCAGCGGCGGTCTGAACAGTCGCATGGCTGGACAGAACAAGGCTTTCCTCGAGATTGGGGGAGAGACCATTCTCAGCAGGCTTCTGGACACCCTTGGGCCGGATTTCGAAGAGATTCTGCTGGTCACCCGTCAGCCGCAATCCTATGCCCACGTTCCCGTCAAGGTGGTGGTCGACCTTTATGAAGACCGTTCATCGCTGACCGGTATTCATGCCGGACTGGTCAATGCACAGGCCGGGTATATCTTCGTCGTACCCTGCGACTCACCGTTTTTGCAGTCGTCCATCGTGCGGCTGTTGCTCGACGCCCTCGACCCGCGATGGGATGTGATTGTTCCCCAAATGGATGGGTATTACCAACCGTTGTGCGCCATCTACTCCAAGAAATGCCTGCCCGCCATAGAAGCACAACTTGACAGAGGGGACTATCGGATCATCGACTTCTTCCCCCAAGTCAACGTCAACATCATTTCCGCCGACCAAATCAAGGCCGTTGATCCGCAACTGCTCTCTTTCCTCAACATCAACACACCTGAAGCACTTCTGGCATGCCGGGAGATGATAGACAGTAACGGGTAAATCAGTCGGCAGGCGCGGAAAGGAAATCTTTGATGATGATGTCCACCAATGCATCCACATCGTTAATATCGTAGTTGGGCACTCCCAAGTCCACAGGGACATCGGACATCACCGCAAACAGGGCGTTGGGCTCCCCTTTGACATGGAGCGGCCGATCGTGGGCCTTGCTGTTGAACACTTCGACCTGGGGTTTTCCCGCCCGCAGATAACCTTCCGTCAAGACGAGGTCCATCTCATCAAAAAAAGACGCCACGATGCGATCGAGCCCGATCTCTTCATCGACGTCTTTGATCAGAGACAGTTTCCATGGAGAGGAGATGACCACTGTTGAAGCCCCGCACTGCTTATGGCGCCAGGTATCTTTCCCTTCATGATCGATATCGAATCCATGGGTGTCGTGCTTGACGGTGCCGACACGATAACCCTTTGCTCCGAGGGCGGGGATCAGCTTCTCGATCAAGGTGGTTTTACCGCTGCGTTTTTTGCTCACAATTGAAATTACCGGGGGTGTCATAGGACCATCTTTCAAATAGAATTGGAATATGCCAACACGGTTGGATACAGACGCTTCATAAAAATGAATGTGCGTCGTCTATGTCTTTTCTGCTTTCTCTATGGGGGGTACGACCATGACCGGAATTTTGGACTGCCGCATGACACTCTTGATCGTCGCGCCGATGGAGTTGTGGGACAGAAATCCCTCCTTGGTTCCCATCACGATGAGGTCACAATTGTAGTCGTGTGCGCTCTTAACGATGTCATGAACCACCTCGCCGTTGGTAACGACGATTTCGCGGGAATGATACCCGCAAGCGTTGTCGTCAATGCCGGCGTCGCTGCAAAACTGCGCCAAGGCAGCCTGTACCATGGCATTGGAAGATTTTTTTCCAATCAACTGTTCCCGTACACTTGAAAGCAGGGTTGATTGGGTCTCTTCCCACTTTTTTTCTCCCAGGAATCCCTTGAGTCGGCTCTCGATATAATCCGGCATCTTTTCCACTACATGGAGCAGAACCAAGGTTGCCTGGAAGCGCGTGGCGATGGCCGCCGCATAATCGAATGCCGGTAAGCAATCTGAAGACAGATTGGTGGCGAAGAGGATGTTTCGTAACGGTTTTATCATGAAAAGTTCCTTTTTTTGCGCAGGGATAATTACATGTAATTTAGCACCCTGAATCACGATTGTCAACGATGTCTGGTCGTCGTTGAGGTATGATGCCACAAGGCCTTCGAACGGAATTGCACTCTGGCCAAGGCCCTGTGTTTTTGTAAATATTAATAAAAATTAATAATAACAAAATAGCGGCATGATATAACAGAGACATTCAATGTTGCCGTCGGATTTAGAATGTCTCTTGATATGCCACCATATTGCATGTAATACTGGGGTGCAATATGGCCTTGTTCTGAATCGTTTTCTCATTCAAGATAAGGATAAATTTGTTAAATCCCAGCCCCATGGAAAGGATGCAGATTGGCAGACCCATTACCAGAGGAAATGGTGCTTCAGACCCGACACCTCCGTTTGGCTGCAAAAAGGTGGCATACCAGGGATGGGCTGCCGGTCTTGGGGCTTCACGGCTGGTTGGACAACGCAAACACCTTTGACCGGTTGGCACCTTTGCTGCCCCAGCTACACCTGATCAGCCTCGATCTGCCCGGCCACGGTCTGTCCGAGCATCGCCCGGCGGGGATGCGTTACCATTACAGTGACTATCTTGACGACGTCATGGCCGCAGCCGACAACCTGGGATGGGATCGGTTTATTGTGTTGGGCCATTCCATGGGGGCCGGTATTGGATGCCTGGCGGCCAGCGCCTATTCGGATCGTGTGGCGCAGCTCATTCTGATAGAGGGGCTTGGGGCGGTCACCGATGAATTGAAGAATGTACCCGGTCGACTCCGGCGATCGGTTGATGCCATGAAATCGGTTTCATCTGCACAAGACCGGGCCTATCGGGATCTGGCGATGTTGATCCGCGCCAGGGCCGGGGCTGGCCGCATCGAGCGCAGCTCAGCCGAAATCTTGATCCGCCGGGCAATTGAACGGCGCGGCGACGCCTATTATGTGCGCAGCGACCGCCGGCTCAAACAGCCCTACCCACAGTACTATACCAATGAAGTGATGCTGGCGTTGTTGCGTGGCATTACCGCTCCGGTCTTGCTGATCACTGCCCAAGACGGGTTGCTGCGAAAACGTCCGTATTATGCGTCGCGTTGCAAAGCGATACAAGACCTTCGGATCGTCGACCTGCCGGGCCATCATCACCTGCACTTGGACCATCCGGTGCCGGTGGCCGAAGCCGTCGCCGGGTTCATAGAACGTTATGAGGATCGATTGTATGAAAAGTGAATGGAAACAACTTAGTGAAGAAGTGCTTGCGCTCATGCAAGACGGCCGGCTGGAAGAAGCACTCGCACCGGCCCGAGCTGCGGCGGAATCGGCCAGGCAGGAGAAAGGTGAAGATCACCCGGACCTCGCCCTGTCGCTGAACAATTTGGGAGAGCTATACCACATGTTGGGAGACTACCCCCTTGCCGAAGCCGCCATGGCACAATCCCTCCAAATTTACGAAACCGCTTCGGGGTCGAAGAGCAACCATGTGGCTGATGCGCTGACAAATCTGGCCGAGCTGTACATGACCCAGGAGCGGTACGCGGATGCCGAACCGTTGATGCAGCGCGCCCTTGCCATCCGTGAAGACAAGCTGGACGCAGACGACCCGGATCTGACAACTGCGATCAATGGGCTTGCCATGGTATATTTGGCCGGCGGCCATTACGAAAAATCCGAACCTTTATTGGAACGGGTCTTGAAGATCCTTGAAAAAGAACTGGCCGACAATCATCCCGACCTGGGTCCGGTACTCACCCAATTGGCGGTCATCGCCCAGGCCACCGGTCGGCTGCAGGATGCCGAAACCCATCTGCGCCGGGTGGTGTCGATCTATGAGAAAAGCATCGGTGTCATGCATCCCGCCTTTGCCAAAGCGCTTGCACAGCTGTCGGAAATCTATCTGTCCATGGGCCTGTTTCAGGCAGCCGAACCGCTGCTGGGCCAGGCTCTGGAAATCCGCCGCGCCACGCTTGAAGAAAACCATCCGGAAATCGCAGCGTCTCTGGACCGCCTGGCACTGCTCCACCAGTCCAAAGGAGAACTTCACCAGGCTGAATCGATGATGCGCCAAGCCATCGAGATCTACCAAAAAGCTTTTGGAGAAGATCATCCGGCCGTGGCGCAAACCCAAAACAACCTGGCGGAGTTGTTCTTGAACCAGGGCCGCTACGACGAGGCCGGCCCATTGCTGGAGACGTCTCTTAGAACCCGCGAGACGGTCTTGGACGCCAATCATCCGGCGGTTGCCCAATCCCTCAACAACCTGGCCGTGGTCTACGGCCGCAACTCTCTGGACCTTGCTGAACAATTGCATCGGCGGGCGCTCGATATCCGCAAGCTTGCATTCGGATCTGAGCATCCGGCCGTGACCCAGTCCTTGGACAATCTGGCTGCCCTCTACAGGGCGCACAACCGGGTGGAGGACGCCGAAGCACTTTTAAAAGAGTCCATCGCCATATGGGAACAGTCAGTGGGCAGGGACAATCCGGCTACGGCCCAATCCTACTATAAGCTGGGGGCGCTCTACATCGGCGCCGAACGGTATATCGAGGCGGAAGAGACGCTCAAAAAAGCCAGAACGATTGTCGAAAAGACGCTGGGCCCAAAGGACAGCCACCTGGCTGCTATCTTCGAAGCCCTGTCCATGGTCTATGAAAAGACGGGACGAACCATGGAGGGCAAAGAGTATGCTGCACGAGCGCACAAGATCCGAAAGCCGGAGCACATGCGCAAACCTGATCTGAATTAGGGCCAACGTGCTGGCCAAAGTTGTTTTGTCCGTCATCGGTCCTAACCATGCACCCCCCACAGGAGCGGCGGGCAAGTGAATCCCAGAAAAAAACTACTTTGAAAGGTTATCCCAGGGCGGGCAAATGCCGCGCAGGCTGATCAGATGTCTGGGGTGGCATGGCGATCAACCGCCGGCCACCGGTTGAAACAGGTGGACCACGCTGCCATTGTTCAACCGGTCATCGACCTTCATTACACGGCCGTCACAGGTCACGACGGGCGCTTTATCCGGTGGGATTTTAAGGAGATTGACCAGATCTGAGACCCGGGCTTCTGACGATAGCTCGACGTCCAAGCCCAATTCCGGGTTGTAGTCCGGGGCATATTCTTGCAATATACTGAATAATTTTACTTTTATTTTCATAGGCGGTCCAAGTCGAATCCCTGGATAAGAAAAAAATTAGAAATTAAAGGTCTTATCCATATCTTCATCGTTGATTTTCACGACCACGTTATGGGGCGGCAGGGGTTCTTCGTAGAAAAAACGGGGCAACCGGTCATCTTTGCTGGTAAAACCGGCCCTGCTGTTGAACTCCCGTTCGGCCTTGAGAATTCTGACCCCCATCTCGGTCAACGCATCCGGCGCCATCTTGGTGCCCAATTTTGCATTGATGGCGTCGACAAAGGCCGTGCGTCCCTCGGATGTGGAGAGCACCGCACTGGCCAGCACACAGAGCCCCACACTGTCAACCACTGCCATTGAAATCTGGCTGTTGCGCGAGGCCTCGACCTGACCCTCTGTTTTCAAGGGGTCCAGTTTGCCGGTTACATACTCGGACACCAGATTTCCGGCCGTATGGTCGGCCCCCATAGGGCTGGTCGCATAGGTCACGGCATTGCCCTGCATGGCCCTTGGATCGTAACCCGATATGCTCTGGCCCTTGACCACCGGAACCCGGTGGTGGTTAAAATGCCGGCCCACCGCTTCGGGGCCGTTGCCCAGCACCCGCCCGAAGGTCGTATCCTTGGCAATCTCTTCCACCATCTCGATGGCGGCCTGGCCATCGCCAAATGGCCGATATCCGGCATCCATGGCAACCGCAACGCCGACGCCGGTGCTCATGGTGTCGATCCCCAGGTCATCACACAGGAAATCCAGCTTAGCAATCACGTCCAGATCGTCAATGCCGGTCATGCCTCCCATGGACCATATGGTTTCGTATTCCAGGGAACTGGTCACATATTTGCCCCGGGCGTCGACAAACTCGTTGGAGCATTTGATGATGCATTTGGCACATCCCTGGTGGCCGGTTTTCCCGCCGCGTTTGGCCTGCATTTTGGCCATGTGCTCGCCACTGATCTTCTCCCAGCCATCGAACACACCCTTGGTGGCATTGTAGGATGGAAAGCCGCCCAGGGAATTTACCGGCGCGATCAGCCCCGCCGTTCCGAACCTTGGCATGACGTCCCTGCTGAAGGGATTGCTGCGAACGGCTGCCGCAAATCTCTTGGCCGCCCGGTCGAAACCTTCCGGATCGGCAATGGCGTCCGCAATATCGCCGCGGGTGTCCAGTACGATGGCTTTCAACCCTTTTGACCCCATGACGGCCCCCAGGCCACCGCGACCGGCGGCCCGGCAGGGGCGGCCTTTGGTATCGGTGGATTGGATCGAGGCGGTGGGCAGCATCCGCTCCCCGGCAGGTCCGATGCACATGATGGCATTTTCAGAGCCCAGGTCCTGGAAGATGGTCTCAACCATCTCATAGGTACGCGTGCCTGAGCGCGGTCCGACATCCATCAATTCGGCAGATCCATGTCGATCGATTTTAAGTACGGACAACCGGTCATCGGTGGGTTGGCCCTCGACAATGATGGCGGTGATCCCCAGTCGGCCGGCAGCGTCACCGAAGGTGCCGCCGGCATTGCTCTCTTTGATGGTCCCGGTCAACGGGCTTTTGGCACCAACGGCAATGCGGCTCGTGTTGACCAGCCGGGTCCCTCCCAGAAGTCCGGGCGCAAAGATCAGTTTATTGTCAGGTCCCAGGGGATTGCACGATGCCGGAACATCCTCATTCAACATCACGGAGATCAACCCGCGGCCGCCAAGCTCCTTATATTCGGGCGGCACCGTCTCAACGCGCATGGTGCGCTGGGTCATGTCGATCCGTATGAATTTCATAGTTAACCCCCTGGGCCTTTGCCGGCGTATCTGTCAGGCGGAATCAATTCCTGTTGCCCGGATTGCACCGGATTTACGAAAAGGCTGCATATCACTCACGCCAACCCTCGCCAACCGATAAAATAGGCAGGATTAAGGACGATCGCAAGGCCTTTGTCAACATGAGCTGTGGGCATGGGAGTGAATCGGTCTTGGCCACAAAGGGTTCAGCACCCCGACTCGTCATCGTACCGTCCCAGCTTGAGAAAAAATATTAAAAAGGGACCCACCGCCATGCAGACTCCGGCAGCCAAAATTCCCGTGGCAAAGGTGTGGGTTTCCCCCATGTACCCGATGATGGCGGGCAGCACGCCGCCGCCGATGAGAAAGGCCGATGGTGGCCCCAATGCGTTGGTTACACTGCGCATGGAGGGCCGTGCAATGCGGGAGAGGGCGGCGAACGCCGCCGGAAAAAAAGAGGAAAGAACAGCCGGCTGGAGAAAGAGCACCACCACCAGCGCCGGTCCCCGTACCAGGCCCAGCAGGATGGTGAGTATCGCCGCGGCCAGCAGGGCAATTATCATTGTTGGCTTTTGGCCGATTTTGTCCGTGATCCATCCGGCAAGGAACACCATGGCGACACCCGATAGTTGAGACAGGCCGATCAGGGTGTTGGCCCAGTTCAGGTCATAGCCGCGCTCGTTCACGAAAAAGAGCGGCAGCATGGAGTAGATGCCGGCGTTGCCGCCCATTGCCATGGCAAACAGGAACACCATAATCCAGAAGGAGGGTTTGGAGACAACGTGCTTTACATTCTCCATTCCGGGGAGTTGTCCGGGAAAATCGCCCCCCTTGCCTCGATGACTGTACAGCAGCGCCGAGATCAGGGCCAGCGATGCCCAGCAGATCAATACATAGCGCCATGTGAACCAATTGAGCAAAAGGGTGGCCAACAGCGGCGCCAGTACGAAACTGAGCGGTGGGGCGCATTGGTGAACGCTCAAGGCCTTTCCCCAATCTGTTTTGCGAATTTCTGCCGTGATGGTGGCGATGGCCGAAGGGAGGTGGATACCGGCGGCCAGGCCGATGACCACCAGGAGCAGACGAATGGCCCAGAGGTTCTTTACAAAAATAAAGGGCAATAAACCGATGCCGATGACCCAGGCGGACAGCTTGAGGGTTCCCCTGTGATTGATCCGGGAAGAGATCAGCCCGGAACACAGCGGCGCCATCATATAACCGATGGACATCGCCAAGAACAACGTACCGGCCTGGCCGTGGCTGATCCCCAGCTCATTCTCGATGGCAGGCATCAAAGGGGCGAACATGACCCGCGTAACAAACCCCAGGAAAAACAGCCATGCCAGAAACACGGTGATCCCGACTTTATCTCTAAAAGCCTCGGGCATTGGACAATCGTCGACGCCAATATCCTGCAAAATTCACCTCATTCTGATACGTCAACATCGAGGCCGCAGAATGCGCCTCAGGCGGCCCGCCCTGGTCATTGAAACACAGGCGATGCATAATGGCCACAGCGCCATTGCGGTCTTGCCATCCGCACAGCGCTGTGTTCGCTCATGGCAACGCTAGTACATCAGGTTTGGAAGGTAAAGAATTATTTGCGGAAAGATCGCCAGAATAATGGTGCCGATCAGCACGGCCAGCATAAACGGCGCAATTCCTTTGAAAATTGATTCCAGGGTCATGCCGCCGCCCGGCAGTCCCCTGGCGACGCCATAGACCACGTAGACATTGATGCCCACCGGCGGCGTGATCACCCCCATTTCAGTGACCATGACGATGATGATGCCAAACCAGATGGGATCATATCCCAACCCCACAATCAAGGGGAAGAAGATGGGAACCGTCAGCATGACCAGCGCCAATGAATCCATGAAGCAGCCGCCGATGAAGTAGACCAGCACCACCATTCCGAGAACCGCTATGGCCGGCAGATCAAGCTCCCCAATCCACGACGCGATATTGTAGGGAATCCGTGTTACCGCCAAAAACTTGCCGAAGATGACCGCCCCACCGACCAGCATAAGGACCATGCACGACGTTTTCAACGTCTCGTAGAGGGCGTCCACGAAGCTGGCCCAGGTCAGTTGTCTGCGCAGGGTCGTGACCAGGAGTACGCCGCAGACACCGATGGCGGCGGCTTCCGTCGGCGTAAACCAGCCCAGGAACAATCCCCCCATGACCAGGGCAAACACCAACAGGGTTTCACACATCCCCCACAGGGATTTGAGACGTGCTTTCCAGGAGAATTTCTCACCGCGGGGCCCCTGGGAGGGGGCTAGGGCGCACCAAATGATAATGGCGATGATAAACAGCAGGGTCACCAGAAGGGCAGGCAAAATTCCCGCCACAAACAGTTTGCCGATGGATTGCTCGGTCAACACACCATAGACGATCAGCACGACGCTGGGCGGCATGATCATGCCCAGTCCTCCGCCGGATGCAACGGAACCGGCCGCCAGTTCATCGGCATAGTCAAAGCGTTTCATTTCGGGCAGGCCGACCGTGGCCATGGTTGCTGCCGTTGCAGCACTGGAGCCGCAGACCGCACCAAAGGCCGTGCACGCCGACACGGACGCAATGGCCAGGCCGCCGCGGGTACTGCCTAAAAACTTGTAAGCGGTATCGTAGAGGCGGCTGCTGATGCCGGCATTGAACGCCAGCTGCCCCATTAGAATAAACAACGGGACGGTGGAGAGGCCGTAAGAAGAGAAATTTTCGTAGTAATCTTTGGCCAGCAGGTTCAATCCCGCGTTCGTAGAAATCATCAAGCTGAATCCGACAAAGCCCACCAGTCCCATGACATAGGCGACAGGCATGCGTGACATGAAAATCAGGATCATCAGCGCGATTCCGAGAATACCGGCTACTGTAGGATTCATTTTCTTCTCAACTCTGCGATATGGGTTAAAACGACTTTAATAATGGAAAGGCTAAAAACCACACATGAACATGCCACGACAAAGATGACGATGTATTCGGGGAATTGTAAGTTCATGGAGACTTCACCCGATTCTTTCATGTTGTGGGCATAGATAAACATCCGCCACGCCAGGAGCACGAACAGCGCCAGACTGGCGGTTCCGGTAATGATATCGATGACGGCTCGGGTCTTCCTGGAGAGTTTGAGCACAAAGAGCTCGACCCCGATATGACCTTTTGCCTCGTGCGTAAACGGCAGGGCCATGGCCACCACGCACACCGCCAAGTACGTCACCATTTCAACGGAGCCGAAAATGGGGTGTTTGAAGAGCCGTCCGATGACATCAACCGCGGTCAGAAGGGCCATCACCACCAGGCATATGGCCCCGAACATTTTCATCTTGTCGGAAATGAAATGGTGAATTTTCCAAAACATGAGTGTCGTTGCATCCCTTATTTCATTTTAGATGATGATAAGGGCAAAGACCGGAGCGTCCAACGGTCTTTGCCCCTCTGTGATGAGTTGGAGTCTAGTATTTTTTTAAGGTAGATTTGATGAAACCAATTACCTCTTTACCGTTCAGTCCTTTTTTATCGAGTTCTTTTTCGTATCCGTCGATTACGGAAGAGACCGCCTTGATCCATCTGGCGGATTCTTTGGCGTCGATACCGATGATGGTGTTGCCCTGTTGCAGGAAGAAGCGGATACCTGCGACATCACTGGTGTCCCACGCTTCACCGTGTTTGACAGACCATTCTGCATTGATCTCCTGGATAATTTTCTGGTCTTTGGCATCGATGGCAGCCCATTTGCTCTTGTTCATCACCACATAAAAGCCCGTGGTGTAGGCCGTGTCATAGGAGAACGTCGCGTAGTCGACAACCTCTCCGAGTTTCCACCCTTTAATGGCTTCAGCCGGGAAGGCACCGCCGTTCACTACGCCTTTTTGCAGGCTTTGATAGGATTCCGGCATGGGCATGGGCACCGGGGTTCCGCCAAGCGCCTTGATGGCCTGAGCGCTGTAGCCCGTACCGCGAAGTTTCAAGCCTTTTAAATCCTCCAATTTCCGTACGGCTTTTCCTTTGGTGTGGATCATTCCGGGACCGTGGGCATGCAGGTACATGACGGCGACATCGTTCAGTTCTTTGGGTTTGAATTTTTGATAGGTCGCGTTGATCACTGCCGTAGCGGCTGTGCCGGAAGGATATCCCAGGGGAAGATCAACGGCGCCGATGACTGGAAAACGACCGCGGGTATAGGCGAACAGGGAGAAACCGACATCGGCGATGCCATCTACTACAGCGTCGTAGGTCTGCTTCGCCTTGGTCAGGGTCTGTCCTGGAAAATAGTTTACCTTGACGCGCCCATCCGTGCGTTTGGCCACCTCCTGACACCATGATTCGGCCAGTTTGCTCTGGATGTGGGTGGGCGGAAAGAAGTTGCTGTAAGTCAAAGTTACAGACTTTGCGGCAGCAACAATCGGTGAAAGCGCCATAACTGAAAATACGGCGACGACCAGGATGCAGGTTAATGTGATCTTCTTCATGTAGTAGCCTCCTCAATTGTGGTATGCTGTGGACACGTTCGACACTCACGGGTGCCTTTCTTTGGAACCTCCTTTCGGGCCTTTGCGGTGCGATGGTTATCCCATGGGAATATCGCCCAGGCTCAAGTCTTTATCCGTGACGATATTTTTAAGGGTCTTGGACTTCTTCCCCTGCTTAATGGACAAGGTAAAGGTGCGATCATCCTCCAGCCCCTTGAACCAGAAGTCTCCGAAGTTGTCGGTTTTGGCGCTGTAGGTGTCGCCCGATTCCTTGTCCGTCAGCGTGCAGGTGGCACCGATCATCACCTCTTTTTTTCTTCGATCGTAAACCGTTCCGGCCACAAACTTCTTGGGCAGGTGCTTGTAGTACACCCTGGATTTGGTCTGGGCCTCGGGGTTGATGAACTCGGCATCCTTGATGAAATCGGCAAACTCTTCTTCTTCGCCAAAGCGCAGCGCATCGGTGGGACACTGGTCCACGCAGCGCGGCACCGGCCACTCGTCCGGATCACTGTCGCGCAGGTGGGCGCACGAGGTGCACTTTTGGGCGATGTTCAGGTTGTCGTTGAAAAAGATCGCATCGTGGGGACAG
>JAAUYD010019062.1_pt1 | contig 13361 bp, 11 predicted proteins | sample 7278101 | NCBI WGS metagenome assembly JAAUYD01 (sample SAMN14350128, study PRJNA611818) | marine sediment metagenome | isolation source: surface marine sediment (0.6m) | place: French Polynesia: Moorea | collected 2018-08
CGCTCAAGGTCGCACCCGCGCTCGGGGTGGGTTGCACGATGGTGCTCAAGCCGAGCGAGGTCGCCCCGCTCAGCTCGGCCCTCTTCACCGAGATGGTCGACGAGGCCGGCTTTCCGGCCGGCGTCTACAACATGGTGCAGGGTGACGGCGCCGGCGTCGGCACGCAGCTCAGTGGTCATCCCGACATCGACATGGTGTCGTTCACCGGAAGTACCCGGGCGGGTACGGCGATCACCAAGAACGCTGCCGATTCGGTGAAGCGGGTCGCGCTCGAGCTCGGCGGGAAGGGCGCCAACATCGTCTTCGCCGACGCCGACGAGAAGGCGGTCACCCGCGGAGTGCGTCAGTGCTTTCTCAACACCGGGCAGAGCTGCAACGCCCCGACCCGAATGCTCGTCGAGCGCTCGATCTACGACCAGGCGGTCGAGACGGCCAAGGAGGTGGCCGAGAAGACCGCGGTCGACGTTGCGTCGAAGGAGGGACGCCACATCGGTCCGGCGGTGAGCAAGACCCAGTGGGACAAGATCCAGAGTCTCATCGCGCAGGGTGAGGAGGAAGGCGCACGCCTCGTCGCCGGCGGCACGGGTCGGCCCGATGGCTTCGACGCCGGCTACTTCGTGCGGCCGACCGTCTTCGCCGACGTTGCCCCCGACATGACGATTGCCCAGGAGGAGATCTTCGGTCCGGTGCTGGCGATGATGCCGTTCGACACCGAGCAGGAGGCAGTCGCCCTCGCCAACGACACCCCGTATGGGTTGACCAACTACGTGCAGACGGGCGACAACGCGAAGGCTCGCCGGGTTGCGCGCCAGCTCCGGTCGGGCATGGTCGAGATGAACGGCCTGCCCCGAGGTTCGGGCGCGCCGTTCGGCGGCTACGGCCAGTCGGGCAACGGACGCGAAGGCGGCACCTGGGGCATCGAGGAGTTCCTCGAGGTCAAGTCGGTGTCCGGCTGGAACGAGGTGCCCGCCTCCTAGCCCCGCCTGGGAATGGGAGACTGTCCCCCACGCTTCGGACTAGCTCCGCTGCACGATCCCGCCCCCCATTCGGGGTGGATGCTCGCGGAGCGCCTCCTCGATCGGCTCGGTGCCCCATCCGGGACGGTCGGGGACGAGCACGTGCCCGTCCTCGTACTCGGGGGCGTGGGTCACGAGGTCGTCGTCCCACGGCAGCCGGTCGATGTCGGTCTCCATGATTCGCAGATTCGGTATCGCCGCCGAGAAGTGCACGTTCATCATCGTGCAAAGGTGCCCGTAGAAGTTGTGGGGTGCGACGTTGACCTCGTGGCCTTCGGCGGCGGCCGCCATCTTCGTCGCCTGCCACATGCCGTTCCACACTCCGTCGACGATCGCGACATCGAGGGCGTGGGCCCGGAGGTAGGGCAGGAAGGCCGATACGCCGAACAGCGTCTCGCCGCCGCTGATCGGGTTCCGGCTCTGTCGGCGGATGTGTGCGAGTCCGTCGGGGGAGTCGGTGTCGATCTCGATCCACAGCAGGGGAAAGTCCGACAGCTCTCGCACGAGCGACGAGAAGCCCTCGGTGCGGGCGTTGAAGTTCATGTCGAAGAGGATCTCGACGTCGGGCCCTGCTCCTTCGCGGAAGGCCTCGAGCAGGTCGCGGATCGCCCTCCTCACGGGAAGGTCGACGTTGAGCTCGGGCTGGAAGGGGCGGCCGAACCCGGGTATCCAGCCGCGGAGGGAACCCACGTGGGGCACGAGCGTGTTCGTCTTCAGGGCGGTGAAGCCCCGGTCGCGCACCTCGCGACCCAGATCACAGATGCCGTCGAGGTCGGTGACCGGGTTGCCGAAGTGTTCGGGGTAGACGACGCGCCACGTGCCGCAGTGCGACCAGTAGACACGCACGCGATCTCGAACTCGACCTCCGAGCAGTTCGTAACAGGGAACGCCGAGCGCCTTGGCCTTGGCGTCGAGTAGGGCGTTCTCGATCGCGCCCAGCGCCTGACCGATCACTCCGCCGCTCGCAGGACGGGTGGCGGCCCGCAGCCGTTGATGGATGCGCTCGTGTGCCATCGCGTCCTCACCGACGGCGATGGTGGCGAGCTGGTCGATGGCGGCCGACACCCCGGGTGAGCCGAACCCCTCGTCGTACTCCGACCAACCCACGACTCCGTCGGTGGTGGTCAGCTTCACGAAGTGATAGTTCCGCCAACCGGCGTCGCAGGCCAGTGTTTCGATCGCCTCGACTCGCACGACCCGAGGTTAGGAGATGACGGCGTCGGACGGGGTGGGCTTCACGTCCATAGCCGCGCAGCCGATGAGGCTCACATGAGAGCGAACGCACGGATCTCGTGGAAGAGCGGTCGAGGCTGGAAGGTCGAGACCGGCAGGGCTGCTCGAGCGCGTCGTCGACCGCACCGGACGTCGACGACACGACGCCCTACCGACGCCCGACCTGAGGACATCGAAGACTTCGTCGCGGGTGCCCGCTCGTTTCTCGGTCGGTTGGATTCGGCGCTCGCCCAGTATGCGAGGAGCGCCCGCGACGCGCAGCAGTCTCGTTCCCGGGAGCGAGGGGAGGCTGATGGATCGATCGAGGCCGAGGAACATCCCAGACCTGAGGACCCTGCGGCGTCAGAGGAACCGACTCCGCGTGCCGAACCGAGGCCACCCATTTCGCCTCCCGTCCGTCCCGCAGCCGAGATCCTCGAACCGCAGGTGCCCGCGCTCGAGATCGAGTTCCTCACACCGCAGACGGCCGACCAAGCCTCGCCGAGACCCGGCCTTCCGGCCACCCGGTTCGGAGGACAGCCCGACTGGATGACAGAACCGCAGTGGCCGATCAGCCGGGAACTGGGGGAGCCGATGACGTTCTTCGGTCAGATCGCGCTGCATCCCGCCGACCTCCCGTGGTTGCACGAGCGGCGCATGGCGTATCTCTTCGTCACCGACGACGAGAGCGGGCAGGCCGACGGTATGTGGATGCCGTTCGGAGGTGAGAACGCGCTGATCGTCCAACCCGGCACCGAGCCCACATGGGTGGAGACGAGGCTGCTCGCGACCGGCCCAACGGCCGGACCAGAGCTCGCAGTGGGGTTGACGAGCCGACTCGATCCGGCCCTCGCCACCGATCGGGAGCTCGGTGCGATGAGTCCCGCCGAGCGCGATCAGTACGTCGACGCCATCGACTACGACAAGATCGGGGGCTCGCCCAACTTCTTCCAGGGCACGCAGTATCCCGACTTCTCGACGCAGTCGACCTCCTTTGCCGCCACCGACGCCACGCCGATCCTCATGGTCGGGCGCAACGAGGTAACCGGACTGAATCTCGGCGACGCCGGCCGCGGTGTGGCTTTCCTTTCCGCCGATCAGACGAAGGGCGCCTACCTCTGGTTCAACTGAGCAGGAGGCTGGGGACTGTCCCCCACGCTGAGTCCTCCGCACCGTTCGGGTCGGCCAGGCCGGTGGTCGTGGTGCATTCGGATGTTCGGCCTGTGGATGGGGGACTGTCCCCCACGCTGAGTCCTCCGCGTCGCTCGGGTCGGCCAGGCCGGTGGTCGTGGTGCATTCGGATGTTTGGCCTGTGGATGGGGGACTGTCCCCCACGCCTCTAGAGGTGATCGTTCACGATCGTGCCGAGGCACGGAACACGCAGGAGCCGCGGGTCGTCGATGACACGTTCGACCGCCTGTTTCAGCTGGCCCTCCTTGTTCATCCGCGGGTCGGTCCCGCCCATGTCTCCGGCAGCCCGATCGCCGCCGACAAAGATCGGCCCTTGGTCGTCCAGCGCGATCAGGGCAGTTGTCTTCGCATTCGGCGAGGTGTTCAGGTCGTCGACGATCTCCTGACGGCGCTCTCGAAGTTCGTCGACGTCGTTCGGAGGCCATCCCGCGGAAATCACGTCCCGGGCTAGGGCCGCGGCAACGATCGGGGCCGAAAACGACGTACCGCTCCAGACCGCCCACCCGTTCGCGTGGTTGGCCGGATCGCTGTCGGTCCGCTTCAGTTCCTCGTCGCCGAGGTCGGAGAAGTCGTACCAGTTGCTCACGATGTCGACACCGGGTGCGCACGCACGTACCCACGTCCCGTAGTTGGTGAACCATGCCGGCCCCCACGGAGCAGTGGCACCCACCGAGACCACACCGGGGAGCGCGGCTGGCCAGGCAGGGCGACAGGTGGCGTCGTTGCCGGCGGCCGCCACCACGATCCAGCCACGCGATTGGGCGTGTTCGATGGCGAGCTTCAACACCGGGGGCGGCTCATCGTTGGGGGTGTAGGACACGAAGCTCAGGTTGAGAATCCCCGGTACATCCGAGTCGGCGAGGTGCCGGATGACGGTCGAGATGACGCAATCGGCGCCATCGCCGTAGGACGACAGAACCCGCCCGACCTCGATCGTCGCCTCCGGAGCGAGGCGACGAATCAGGCCGGCGATGAACGTTCCGTGGCCGGCTGCGGCGTCAACGTAGATGTCGCCGTCGGCGGCGTTGGCGTTGTGCTCGTCGTGGTTCTCGAGTCCGTTGATGCCGTTCGCTGCCGGCACCGTGCCGTCGACAAGCCCGGTGTCGAGAATCACGACTCGGCATGTGCCCGGACCGAGCAAGCGGTTGGCCTCCTCGTCGAGCTCAGCGGCACCGTCGTGTTGCGCACACGGGAGACGATCGGCGTAGGCAGGCCTGAGGGCAGCGCGAGCAGTCGTGAAGATCAGATCGTCGGGCTGAGGCTTCCGCCACGGCCGATCCTCGTCGCAACAGCACGAACCGCAGCCGCATGCTCCGCCTACGCCGCTCCACATGACCGGGGCTCCGACGACGCCACTCCACATGACCGGGCTCCCCCAGAGCGAGCCCGCGTTGGACACCGCCGAGAAGTAGATCGTGTTGAGCGACGGCTTGAGTGCCCCGGCCCGGTCCTTCAGCCGATCGACGATCTGCGGCATCGTGTGACCGGCGAAGTTCGACCTGTCGAGCATCGCCTGGCTGAACTTGATCTTGATGAGACGTGCTGCGTTGAGCGCATCGATGTTGACCCAGTTGTCGCCGTCGTGCTCGAGCGCCACGACGTTCGCGGCGAGCTCATCGGCGCCCAGATCGCAGGTCATGATGTTGTCGCCAGCTTCTCTTGCTAGGTCGACGTCAGCCGCCAACGTGGCTGGATCCCACAGCTCGCCGATGAGCGTAACGATGTCACCGTCGTCCGGGTTCAGAAAGAGGAGCTCCATGGCCCGAAACGCGAATCGTTGACCCGCTGAATCGACATCGAAGTCGACCCGTATGTCGGGCTCGACCGCGCTCGGCTTGTACCACGGGCCCTGTGCGGCCTCGAGCGGATCCATGACTCCCCCTTCCGCAGCGCGAGGAAGAGGAGCTTCCTACCCCCGCGGCGCAGTATCGGCGAAACTACAGAATGGACGTCGACGCCACCAGCGAGATGGCCGACACGGCACTGCAGATGGTCTTGTCGGACACCGAAGGCGCGAGAGACCTAGCCGCGGAAGTTCTCGATCGAGCCGGAATTGCTCCGCGGACCCAGATGACCGCGCTCTTCGCCCTCGGTCGGGCGCAGGTGGAGCTTGGTCGACCGGGTGAAGCAGTGCAGCCCATGTACGAGGCCCGCGACCTGGCGGTCGAACTCGGTGACGACGAGATGCGGTCGTTGATCTCCAGTCGTCTCGCCGTGGCGCTGTTCGAGAACGGACGGCCCGAAGACGCCCTCGACGTGCTCGACAGCGCATCGGAAGTGGGCAGCGCTCACGCTCGGGGAACCGCACAGAATTCGCGTGGGATGATTCTCGTCCACAGCGGCCGACTCCGTGAGGGCAAGGAGGCGTTCGACAAGGCCGTCGAGGAGCTCGAGGAGGCGGGGGACAACGACATGGTCGTCCGGGCGCTCGCGAGTCGCAGCGTGGCAGCGGTGCGGCTGGGCGACTTCGCCGCCGCCGAGGCCGACCTCGTCCGCTCGACCGAGCTGGCGGAATCGCTGGGCATGGCGGCGATCGTGGCCGGCAACCTGCACAACCTCGCGTACGTGCGGTCCCAGCGGGGGATGATCCCCGAAGCGCTCGAGGCGTACGGCGAGGCGCGAGACGGCTATCGCGAAGCTGGAGCACCGGCGCGGGCGATGGCGATCCTCGACACCGACGCCGCCGAGACCCTGCTCACAGCAGGTCTCCACGACGAGGCGCTGGAGGCCGCCGACCGCACCCGGGAGGAAGCGCAGAGCACGGGTCACGCCGTGCAACAGGCAGAGTCAGAGCTCCTGCGGGCGCGCATCTTCTTCGCTGCGGGCCGTATGGACGAGTGCCTCGAGGCGGCCGGGCATGCGGCCGAGCTGTTCGATCGGTCGGGGCGGGCGGTGTGGACGGTGCAGGCGAACTCGCTGCGCGTGCAGGCGCAGGATGACGCGGAACGACGCGTCGATGACCTTCATCAACTGGTCGAGGAGCTCGACGAGCACGGTTGGGACACCGACGTGCAGCTCCTGCTGACGCTGTTGAGTCGCACGCTGCTTCATCGGGGCGACCTCGACGGAGCCCGGACCGCTCTCGAGCGAGCCGCCAAGGGCCGGCGGCAGGTGTCGGCGTCGGTGCAGGCATCCCTGTGGCATGCCCGGGCGCTTCTGCGTGTCGCCGAGGGTGATCGAACGGGCGCTCTGCAGGCGCTGCGAAGCGGTATGGGCGTGCTCGACGAATACAGGGCGGCGCTCGGCGCCACCGAGCTACGAGTGCGCGCCGCGCGCCACGCCGCCGAGCTCGCATCGCTCGGGCTGAAGCTGTCGGTCGAGGCGGACGAGCCAGTCGACGCCCTTCGATGGAGCGAGTACGGAAGGGCGCAAGCCCTTCGCGTGCCGCCGGCGCGACCACCGCGAGACGAGACGCTCGCCTCCGAGCTGGCGGAGCTGCGCCGGTCACACGCCGACGCCCGGGACGTCGACCTGACCGAGGAGCGAGCCGCCGAGTTGAGTGCCGAGATCGCATCGGTCGAGCGTCGGGTTCGGGAACACGCACGCTTGGCCCGCGGATCGGAGAACATTCCCGCCGATCAGGTCGATGTCAGGGCGCTGCGAGCGCAGCTCGGGGATCGGGTCCTCGTCGAGTTCTTCGAATCGGAGGAGAAGATCTGGGCGGTCGTCATCGACACCGGATCGGTCCGGCTGGTCGAGTTGTGCGCGGTGGCCGATGCGGCCGCAGCGCTCGACACGCTGATGTTCGCTCTCCGGCGGTTGGCAGCGGGACGCGGATCGCCAGCGTCCCTCGATGCGGTGCGTCAAGGCCTCGAGCACTCGGTGTCGGAGTTGTCCGAGCTGTTGTCTGTGGCACTCCCGGACACACCGGAGCTGGTGGTTGTGCCCTCGGCAGCACTGCAGGCCGTGCCTTGGCAGCTGCTCGGCACGCACCTGGGGTGCTCGGTCGTGATGGCGCCGTCGGCCGCCATCTGGATGCGGGAGAGCTCCGCCCCGTCCGGCGAAGTGTCCGCCCGCATCATCGCCGGTCCCGGCCTGCCGGCAGCGGCGAGCGAGGCGACGCGCCTGCACGCGATGTACGCCGGGTCGAACGTGCTGCTGGGCGACGCAGCCACGACCGACGCAAGCCTGGCGGCAGCGGCCGAGGCCGACGTGCTCCACATCGCCGCTCACGGAACCTTCCGCGGGGACAGCCCGATGTTCTCCGCGCTGCACCTGGCCGACGGGCCGCTCACGATCTACGACATCGAGCGCTTGACGTCGGTTCCTGACACCGTCGTCCTGTCGGCATGCCATGCGGCGGCGGGCGAGGTGGCCGTCGGTAACGAGGTGATGGGGACGGCGATGGCGTTGGTCGGGATGGGTGTGCGGTCGGTCGTCGCGCCCCTGGTGGCGGTGGCCGACGACGCGACGGAGAAGGTCATGGTCGCCATGCACGAGGGGATGCTGGGCGGCGAGTCGCCCCAGGGTGCGCTGGCTCGACTGGTCGATGTGTGGGCGGGTGAGGACCCGATGTCGGCCGTGACCGCTGGTTCTTTCGTGGTGATCGGGTCGGATCGGCCGAGCTGAGTCAGCGCTCGAATCGGACGATGCACACGTCCCAACCACCGGTGGTCGACCGACAGACGACCGACACGTTGCCCGACACCGAGCCGAGCTCGTCGAAGCGGAAGCGGCCGAGGTCGTCGCTCACCGTGGAAGCGACGACGAGCCCGTCGATCTCCAGGTCGACGTTCGCCACCTGCGGCGGCACGAGCATGCCCATCAGCCGGCCGGCCTGCTCGTCGATCTCGAGCTCGATACTCAGCTCACCGGTCGCGAACGACAGCGTGCGATGGGTGTCGCCGCGGGTGAGCACGGTTTCCCGGTCGTTGGCCGAGTCGAAGAGGAGCTCCGCCAGCTCCTCCTCGAGGTTGCGGGAGATGAACAACTCCTTCGCCGTGGCGACCAGGTCCTCGGGAATCGGATCGTGCGCATCGACCGCGGCGGCAACCTGGTCCATGAGTTCGTCGTCGTTCGGGGGCACGTCGTTCGGGGGCATATGGTTCGAGGGCATATCGTTCGAGGGCAGGGTCATCGTTCTGTTGCCTTCTGTTGGAGGAGGGTGCGGAGCTTGTCGAGGCAGCGGGCCCTGGTCGGCCCGATGCTGCCCACGGGCATGCCGACGATGTCGGCGATCTCCTCGTACGGGATCTTGGGCTCGGCCACGGGGAGGCGCAAGAGCTGCTGGGAACGTGGTGGGAGCAGCGTGAGGGCTTCGTAGAGCTCGTCGACCTGCTCGCTCTCGAGGATCGCCTCGTCGGCGGGGCCGTCGGTGCCGAGGAGGCGATCGTCGTCGAACTCGGTGGGCCGTTGGCGGTCGCGCTGGCGGACGAGGCGGAGCGACTCGTGCTTGGCGGTCGTGGTGAGCCAGGAAGCCACCCGCTCCGGTTCTCGGATGCGGGTGAGGTTCATCGCCAGGCGGCACCAGCATTCCTGCACGACGTCGGCTGCCGATGCGTCGTCGAGCTGGAACGATCGGGCGACCGTCCACACCAGCCCGGCGAACTCATCGACGAGCGCGTTCCAGCTGTGTTCGTCCCCGTCGGCCGCCGCCCGAACGAGCTGTCCGACATCGGAGGGGCCCATCGGTCGGATCCTATGTCGGGCTCGGAGCGGCCGCCGCCGATCGAGCGGCGGAGCCGGCGCGCCGTCGGCCCACCCTTCTCGTGCATCGTTCATCGTCACGCCCTACGGAGCGCGATGCAGCCCTCCTGATACATCGGACGTCGGATTTTCTTTTTCTTGCTCGCCGCGTATTTCGACGGCCCGTTGCCCCTCGGTTGTGGTGAGTCGGGTGAACGGCCCGGCCGAACAAGGAGACAGGCAATGACTACTCACCACCCCCTCACGACCACCACCTCGCAGGATCGGGGGATTCCGCTGGCGCCGCTGGCGGTGTTCCTGCTGGTGCTGCTGAGTGCTCTGGCGGTCGTCCAAGTGCGGCAAAACCGCGCCAGCGACGGCGCTTCGACCGGCAGAACGGTTGTCTCGACCGACACGTTCTCTCCGGAGCGTGCTCGTGCTGTCGAGAGCCGAACCGGGGCCACGTACGCCCCGGCCGACGAGCAACGGCAGGCCATCGAGTCGTCGCTCGCCGGTGCGAGCCAGGCCACCGAGTCGTCTCTTGCAGAGGCGAGCCGGGCCATCTGGGCCGATCCTCGTCCGGAGCGTTTCGACATCCCGATCGCTCCGGTCGAATCGGGCACTCCCGCCGAATCGGGCATCGTGCACCGCTACGACACGGGGGCGAGTCGCTTCGACATCCCGATCGCTCCGGTCGGATCGGGACCGTCGAACGAGGCGGCCCGGCCTGAGGGAGACAAGATGGTGTACGACGCAAGTGTCGGGCACTACGTCCCGTCGGCCTCGATCGCCGGTCCCGATGTCGCCCAAGGCGAGCTGCGGTATGACCCCAGCGTCGGATACCCGGTTCCCGTGACCCCGACAGCCCCCGCCACCGTGACTGACGACGCCATCACGCCGTTGAACCCCAACCTGGGCTACCCGCTCTGGGTGCCCTCGGCTTCGGCCAGCGTGCTCGACTATCCCTTCGGCGAGCGCTCCGGCGACGAACCGGCCGCTGCCTGGGATGGCGCTCTGCCCACGCAGGTGCCCGGCTGATCGGGGGCGCCGACAACCGAGAATGCCGTTGGTGCTGCCACGCTCTGCCGGAGCGTGGCAGCGTCGCGTCTGCGCTCACCGCGCCGCTCAGGTCCGTCCCGCCTGTGGATGGGGGACTGTCCCCGCGGGCTCAGCCTGTGGATGGGGGACTGTCCCCCACGCTTCGGGGACTGTCCCCCTAGCGGTAGTTGGCGGCGGCGCGGGCGGTTGCGGGGCCGTAGGGGCCGCCGAACTTGATGGCGTGCACGGTGAGCGGAGCCAGCTGATGGAGCTCGACCCGCTCCTCCCAGCCATCGGCCAGCGGGTAGACCTCGTCGTACGTTGCGAAGCAGTCGCGACCGAACCCGCCGAACAGCAGCATCATCGCCAGGTCGAACTCGCGGTGTCCGCCATGGGCAGCGGGGTCGATCAGCCAGCTGGTCCCGCCGGTCGAGATCATCAGGTTGCCGGCCCACAGGTCGCCGTGGAGACGCGCCGCGGGCTCGGGCGGTCCGCCGAGCTCGTCGAGTCGGGTCGCAATCGATTCGAGGTCGGCGATCGCGTCGGGCGCCAGCGAACCGGCATCGGCCGCGAGGCGGGCCAGAGGCACCAACCGGTTCCTGGCGTAGAACTCGACCCAGGTCTCGCACGGTTCGTTGGGTAGCCGGCGACTGCCCAAGGTCCTTCGGTCGGTGCGGCCGAAGCACGGGGCGCCGGCCTGGTGCAACGCCGCGAGTGCCCGACCCAAGTCGGCCTCGGTCGCAGCGGTCGGCGAACCGCCTTCGATCCACTCGAGCACGAGCAAGGGCGGGTCGAAGCCGACGTGCACCACCTCGGGCACCGCCACCGCGTCGGCTTCGCCGAGCCACTGCAGACCCAGCGCCTCGGTCTCGAAGAAGTCGGGGGCGGCATCGAGCTTGGTCTTTGCGAACACCCGAGTGCCGTCGGCGAGCTCGAGGCGGTAGCTGTCGGCGACGTCACCGCCCCCGAGCGGATCGGCCCGTACGACCGCGGTACCGATGGCGTCGGCGACGAGCGTGGCGATGTCCATGCGGCCGAGGGTAGGCGGCTCCGGCCGTCACCGATCGGTCAGCGCTGCGGTCGCCAGATCCAACGCCCGGCCCCGCCACCCGTCGTCGTGGGCGCCGTCGCGGTCGTGGGTCGCGGCTTGTGCGTACAGGACCCGATCGTCGCCGCCGCCTTCGACGTCGAGAAGGAGCGTGCGATCGTCTGCGACCAGTAGCCGCGAGTGGGGCGGCATGAGGAGCGCCGGTTCGAGGCCGTCCACGAGGGGCGAACCGGTGAGCACGGACTCGAGTCGGTCCCACGTTTCCTCTGCATCCCATGGCGCCGGGATGAACCGGCACTCGACACGGCGGTCGGGCACCCGAGCTCCGGTCAGCGCGTGGCGCATCGATGTCATGAACAGCTGCCATCCTCGCCGCAGATCGCCGAAGTAGCCGTCCCAGTCGTCGATGCCCTCGTCGGACATCGACTGGATCAGAGTGAGGCGGACGACCCCGCCGCTCGACTCGATCAGCCACTCCTCTGCGCCGGTCTCCTCACCGTCGACGAGGTAGACGAGGCGGATTCGTCGCTCCGGTTCGAGGTCGGTGATCGTGGCCGGGTACTCCATCTCGTCGCCCCATCCGACCGTTCGGACACCGCCGATCCGCAGATCGATCTCGCCCTTGGTGCCGAACCACGACGCCAGACCCTCCGGCGTCGTGAGCCGTTCCCACACCTGGGTCGGCGTCGAGGTGATGTCGATCTCGAAGCGCTCTTCTCGCATCATGACGGCGCACCCGTGGCCGGGAGCACGTTCGTGGCGACCCGAAGCAGCAGACCCTCGTCGGTGTCGTAGCGACCGAGCACGCCGGCGATCTCGTCGAGCATCTGGCGAAGGGCGGTCGGGTTGGCGATCCGGATCGTCGTGTCGAGTGTCGCCGCCGCCACCCGTTCGCCCCGACGACCCGCCTCGGACGCGACGTGGGCGGCTTCGCCGATGAGATCGGTGGCGGTGGCGACGACGCCGGCGACTCCTGCGACATCGTGAGCGGTCAACCCGGTCGTGTCGAACGCGCCCGGATCGACGAGCACCACCTGGGAGGTTCGACGCATCACCCGCTCGGTCAGGCCCCGGCGTTGACGCAACTCGGCGACCTCGACCAGACCGGCATCCTCGAGCGCCCGCAGGTGATAGTTCACCTTCTGACGGGAGCTCCCGAGACGCTGCGCCAGACCTGTGGCCGAGCTCGGTTCGTCGAGCGCCGCCAAGATCTCGCGCCGGGGTGCGCTCAAGGCGACCACGGCTTCGGGGTCGCGCAGCACCGTGACGGTCGGCATCTCAGAAGAACTGGTCGATGAGGATCGAGTTGCCGTCGGGGTCGACGAGCGCGACATGCGCCGGACCGCTCTCGCCGGCGTCGTCGGCGACGCCCGTCTCGAGCTTGATGCCGGCGTCGGTGAGTCGCTGCTCGATCTCGCGAACGTCGAGGTACTTCTCCAACCGTTCCATCCGATTCGTGAGGCCCGGATTGAACGTGAGGATGTTCGACTCGAACATTCCGTGGAAGAGCCCGATCGTGGTCTCGCCGTTCTTGAGGATGAGGTAGTTGTACTCGGCGCCCCCGCCCGTCACCACGAATCCGAGCGTCTCGTAGAAGGTCTTCGACTTCTCCAGGTCGGCCACGTTGAGCGAGACCGAGAACGCCCCCAACTCCATCTCCCCCGGTAGATCCAGATCCGCCTGCGGCACCGTCGGCAACTCGGGCATGGTCATGCTGTCCCCTCTCCATCGAACCGTCTTGGCGACCCTACGTATTGAAAGACTGAGTTGTCAATTGGCAAGGTTCTGGCGAGACGGACTGGTGAGAAGAGGTGATGAGGGGACAGCATGTCCCCGCGTCAGCCGGCCGGTCGGGTCTCGGTCATCGTGAGCACGACCTTGCCCGGTTCGTGGCCGGCTTCGACGTAGCGCATGGCGTCGGCCGCCTCGACAAGGGGGTAGGTGCGGTCGATGAACGGGCGCAGCGTGCCGGCGACGAGCATCCCGCGGATCTCACGCAAATCGGCGGCACGCCTGTCGTCGTCGATGCTGACGATCGACGCGGTCTTGCCGCTGAACGCGAATGCGAGCTTGGCGAGGAGTAGCGCATCGACGAACGTCCGGTTGGTGCCGCCGATGGTGACGAGGCGGCCGCCATCCTGCAGCAGGCGTCGATGGGTGGAGAGTCGCTGGTAGCCGTTGACCGCGAGGATCACGTCGTAGCGGTCGTCGGTGTCGGTGATGTCGGTGAA
>JAAUYD010150224.1_pt1 | contig 13361 bp, 9 predicted proteins | sample 7278101 | NCBI WGS metagenome assembly JAAUYD01 (sample SAMN14350128, study PRJNA611818) | marine sediment metagenome | isolation source: surface marine sediment (0.6m) | place: French Polynesia: Moorea | collected 2018-08
GGGGCTCGCTGGTCCGCAACAGACCGGCGATGTGATTTCGGAACGTCGCGTCTTCGGTTTCAACGAGGCTCTTCAAATCCCGCGACAATGAGTGTTTTGCCTGGCGCCAGAGCTCCGGATGAAAGTACGGGGAGGGCGGATCGAGCCATCGATGCGGAATGTCCAATTCGTTCGCATGGGCGGCGAAGCGAGTCTCTCCGTGCAACAGACTCGTATACACCGCCGTGTCGTCGGGTTCCGGGATCGTCATTCGGAACCGGACGCCGTCGATCGGCTCTCCGGTCAGAATCTCGACGTATTGTTGCAGCATCAGCATCGCGGTTTGCGTGTGGAAGCGCTCGACGTCGCCGGTATCGTGCTGATAAAGGATTCTCACGGTAATCCCCTGCAGTGTGGACCGAGCGTCGATATCGACATACGTAGCATGCAGGCGGGTAAAGCTCTCGAGCGCCTGCAGGCCGGCTCGGAGATTTGGTGCCGAAGCGAGCGCGGTTCCTACCGGGCCCATGGCGAGAACGTGAAGCTTTCTCCCCAGAACCAAGCCGAGTGGTTCTTCTCCGAGAAGTTCGTCTCCGGTACGAAGAATGCGCAGGAAGTCCTCCATGGCGATATCTCCGCCGTGCAGCAGATGGTGACGGTCGACGAGCGTTTCAGCGAACAAGGGCGCGGGATCGATCTCTCGACGTTCGAGCTCGCGCAACACCAGGCGGGCGTAGACGGGACTGATGAAATCCATCGAGTCAAAATAGCTAATAATGGCGAAAAATGACACCATCTTGGCGGTATCTGCGCTTAAACCCCGGATGCAGCCGGCCTATCGTGGCCTCAACGCCACCAACGTCCGGGAGACAGAGTAGTGACCGAATCCGACGTGCTCGATCGAAAAGCCCTCGCCTGCGCGAGGCGGCACATGACGCAGGTCGCCTGGCCAACGGTGATCCTGGGTCTCGTTGTCGGGTTGGGTTACCTTGCGACAGTCGCCTCCGCAATTGCCGGTGTGCTGTCACTTTGGCTCGCTGTTCCTTTCGTCGCCGTGCTGACCTACGCGGCCTACACCGTAGCGCACGACGCTGTGCATGGCTCAATCAGCGGCAATCATCGCTCACTTCGCTGGCTCAACAAGGCCTTCGGGTACCTGGCCGCCTGGATTCTAATGATTCCGCTGACCGCGCATCGTCACGAACACATGGATCATCACCGGTACACGAACGATCCGGAGAAAGATCCGGACTATCCCGTTGCCGGTATGCGGAATTCACTACCCGGTGCGGCACGAGCCGCCGCGAGGATTGTGTTCGGTCAGTTCGAGCACTATTTCAGATACCGCTGGCAGCGCGCGCCGGCGCGGCAGAATGTCGTGCTGTGCGTCGAAGTCGTCGCGGCCATGGCGCCGAGGATAGCCGTGTTCGCGTCGGGCTATTGGCTCGAGGGTCTGCTCTTGTTCGGACTGGCGTGGCTAATCGGCGTGATGGTTCTCCTGTACCTGTTCGCCTACATCGTTCACCGTCCGCATGAGCAGATGGGCCGCTACGTCGACACGTCCACTATCGTTCGGCCGGGACCGCTGGGTACCGTGCTGAACTGGCTTTGGCTGTTCCAGAACTACCACACGATTCATCATCTGTTCCCGCGCGTGCCGTTCTACCGTTACGCGAGGCTCTACGAAGAGATCGAAGACATCCTGATCGCAAAAGGCACACCGATCTATCGCGTCACAGCGCACGGCCTGCAAGCGTCGGCGCCGGGAATGGTTGCTTAGTCTCGTCGTTTTAATACCCGGAAAAGACTCTCATGCTAGAGTCGCAGTCGACCAAGAAGGGAGACTCGGATGCGACATCGAACGTTGGGGAATACTGAAAGAACGCTTCCTGCGATAGGGCTAGGTTGCATGGGTTTGTCCGAGTTTTACGGGCCGGCGACGGAGCAGGGTGAGGCCATCAGGCTTCTTCACCAGGCGATCGACCTCGGCGTCGAACATTTCGATACGGCCGAGATGTACGGCATCGGTTCGACGAATGAGTCGTTGCTCGGCGAGGCCTTCAGCGATCGTCGTGACAAGGTGTTTATTGCAACGAAATTCGGGCCAATGCGAGACCCTGAATCCGGCGCGTTCACTGGCATCGATGGTTCGCGAGAGAACTGTCGGCGCGCGGTCGAGGGCTCGCTCGAGCGACTGCGAACAGACGTCATCGATCTCTATTACCTTCACCGCGTCGATCCGGCGACACCGATCGAGGAGACGGTCACGGCAATGGCCGAGCTGGTCGAGGAAGGCAAAGTTCGTGCAATCGGCCTTTCGGAAGCCGGCGGTGACACCATTCGCCGTGCTGCGAAGGTTCATCCCATTGCGGCGGTGCAATCTGAATACTCGATCTTCAGCCGGGACATCGAGGCTTCGGTCATCCCGGCATGTATTGAGACCGGCGCCACGCTCGTGGCATATTCGCCATTGGGGCGCGGCATGTTGTCCGGGCGTTTCAAATCAGAAACGGTCGGCGAGGGCGATTTTCGTTCGTCAACGCCGCGCTTCCAGGGTGAAGCCTACGAGGCGAATGTCGCGCTGGTCGACGAAATCGAGGCTATCGCGAGGGCGAGGTCCTGCCATTCTGCGCAGATCGCATTGGCATGGGTGATTGCACGCGGCGAGCACATAATGACGATTCCGGGTACGACGAAACTCAAGAACCTGAAAACGAATCTCGGTGCCTACGAGGTGCAGCTATCGAGCGACGAGCAAGCCACGCTCGACCAACTCGCCGATCGCGTCATGGGTGATCGCTACGACGAGCAGGGTATGGCGATTGTCAACGCCTGAGGCTCATTCCGAATCGCATTGCCCGTCATCGCCGACGGTACACAAGGTCAGGTCGTCGAAGTAGACGCCCTGGGTCCGGTTGCTGCCCGAGTAGTCGACAAAGAGCGTAAATGCGTGGATCACGACCGTGCCCTCAGGCGCGGTGGCGACGCCGGTGTCCAGGTAGATCCACTCGCCGGCTGCCGATTCCCGGTTTACTCGACTCGAGGTCTTCGCCTTGGTCGTCGTGTCCGCAGTCTCGACGGTGCCGAGGTCCTTGCCATCTGCGTCGAAGAACGAAACCTGGAGGATGCCAAAGGCGTCGGTTCCCTCGAGCGTCGCCGGCGTCAGACCGTAGCCGGTCAGTCTCCAGCGTGACCCGGCATTGGCAGGGAATGCCTGGTAGGCGCCGGAAGCATTACCAGCGAACAAGGCCTGGAACGGAACGGTTCGACTGAAGCCACCGTTGAACATCGATTGACTACCGCTACGGGCAAAATTCCTGGAATACAGACTGATTTCGAACAGCGACCAGCCGCCTTCGCTCGATGGGAGTTTCGATTCGAAACCTGCGTCCTTCAAAAGACCATGCTCGTCAGCCAGGGTGGCAGCGGGCGTCCAAATGAGCAGGGCAACGAGTAATGTCACCAATAGAATGATGTGTTGTTTCTTCATGACCCGGCCCCCTTATTCGCTGGTTCTAGACAGGTTCACGCTTGCCTCTCGATGGTACCTCAATCTGCCAGGTAGTGTCCGCGATCCCGATTTGTTACAGCATCCGCAACGTCGGCCTGCTACTTTAAGAGCCCTTGCAAGGGATATCCGGATGCGCCAGGTAGGTTACCCAACGCTGGACTACTCGTCGATTGCCGAGACCAGAGACGCACTTCACAGCTATTCCAGGATTCTGGGCGGTTGGCTCAAATCGCTGCGTCTGCGCAGGAAGCACTGGTGGCATGCCAGCCTCAGACCGTCGATCACCGGTATGAGTACGGGTGTTGTGCGTGCGAATGTGCCCTTTGAGCTCGAATTGAATCTCCTGGAAAGTCGCTTGGTCATTCGCAGCGGTCATTTGGAATTGTCAGAGCCCCTGGTCGGTCAGTCCGCGGGAGATCTCGCGAGTTGCCTCGATGGGCTGTTGGCTGACCTTGGTGTGAGGTCGACGGACACCCAGGGAGCGGCTAGTCCTTCAGAGACCGAGTATCCCGGTTACTCCAATGACATGGCGATCCGCATGCACGGGGCGCTGGCCTCGATTGCCGGCGCGCTCGAGGATCTTCAAGCCGGGATTCGTGAGGAAACCAGTCCTGTACAGATCTGGCCCCACCATTTTGACTTGTCGATGATCTGGTTGCCGGGGCCCAAAATTGAGGGAGAGGATCCGGCAGACGAGGAGCATGCCGACAAACAGATGAACTTCGGCTTCGTTTTCGGAGACGAAACAATCAGCGAACCCTATCTTTACGTAACTGGCTATCCGTTGCCTGAGAGTCTCCCGGCAGCCGACATGCCGCAGCCCGCTGTCTGGCAGACAGACGGTTTCGACGGTGTCGTGTTGCGATATGCGGACCTGGTTGCACAGCAGGACCCTTACGAGTATTTGCAGGGTTTGTGGACCGGGCTGATGCACGTCGCCAGACCGGACCTCTGCGACGCAGACGAAAAGAGGAAACCTGAGTGAGCGAATTAGAACTGAGCTGGCATCGAGTTGCTGATGTCGACGAACTTCCTCCGGGTCGGGTCAAGACCGTCGTCGCCGGTGTGCATTCGATGGCGCTGACGAATATCGATGGTGAGTACACGGCGATGGATAACCATTGCCCGCACCAGGGCGGTCCGTTGGGGGAGGGTTCGATCGAAGTCGGCTCGGATGGGCAATGCTGGCTGCGCTGCCCCTGGCATGGCTGGGACTTTGACCCCAAAACGGGCAAGCCGCCCGGCGGACATGAGGATTCGGGCCAGACACTGTACCCACTTGAAGTTCGGGATGACGGCATTTACGTTGGCCTCGAACCGGATCCGGAGCATGAGACAACCGTGACGGATCTGATGGCCGAGACGATGACCAACTGGGGCGTGACGAGCGTCTTCGGCATGGTCGGCCACTCCAACCTGGGGCTGGCCGATGCGCTGCGGCTCGAGGAGTCGAAAGGGCGTCTCAACTATTACGGCATTCGCCATGAGGGTGCCGCGGCTTTCGCTTGCTCCGGTTACGCGAAGCTAACCGGCAAGCCCGCTGCCTGCCTGACTATTGCGGGCCCGGGCGCCACCAACCTGATGACGGGCTTGTGGGATGCCAAGGTCGATCGCGCGCCACTGCTGGCACTCACCGGTCAGGTGGATGTGCAGGTGCTTGGGCCGGGTGCGTTTCAGGAAGTCGATCTGCATTCGGCATTTGCGCCGGTAGCGCGTTTCAGTCAGACCGTACTGCACACGTCGAAACACGCGGAGCTGATGACGCTGGCCTGCAAGAACGCCATCGTCGAGCGCGATGTTGCGCACTTAATATTCCCGGACGACGTCCAGACGCTGCCGGCGGCAAAGGGCGAATCTGCATCCGGCCCGGGCGGGCGAATCGCGAGGCAGGCGATCGCCCCGGATGCCGAGTCCCTCGCTGAAGCAGCCAGTCTGATCAAGAATTCGCGCCGGCCCATCATCATCGTCGGCTATGGTGCACGGAATGCGATGTCCGAGATCTGCGCGCTCGCGGAGAGATTGCGTGCGCCGGTCCTGACGACCTTCAAAGCAAAGGGCCAAATATCCGATCACCATCCTCTCGCTGCTGGTGTTCTGGGCCGTTCCGGCACGCCCGTCGCAAGTTGGTTCATGAACGAGTGCGATCTGATTCTCGCTCTTGGGTCCTCGTTTTCGAACCATACCGGGATCACGCCGAAGCGACCGATCATCCAGGTCGATTTCGAACGAATGGCGTTGGGCAAATTCCATAGCGTCACAGTGCCGGTTTGGGGCGAGATCGGGGTTACCGCGGTGCGACTCGCTGAAGCCGTCAGCGATGCCTCTCACTGTGTCGATCAGCGCGGCGAACTCGCCGAGCGCTGGGCTATATGGCGTGATGAGAAGGCGAGCCGTCTCAGCGACGATCAGACCAATGGTGTCGGCTCGCCGAACGTGTTTGCGGCGCTGACCGATGCGGTGCCGGACGACGCAATCATCGCCGTCGATGTGGGCAACAACACGTATTCATTCGGACGCTACTTCGAATGCAGGAATCAGCGTGTACTGATGTCTGGCTACCTGGGCTCGATCGGCTTTTCGTTTCCCGCTGCAATCGGCGCCTGGGCCGCCACCCGGGACCAGCAGGAGTACAAGGGGCGCAAAGTCGTATCGATCAGCGGTGACGGAGGCTTCGGACAGTATCTCGGCGACTTTACGACTGCCGTCAAGTACAACATGAACATTACACATGTGCTGCTGAACAACTCGGAGCTCGGCAAGATATCAAAGGAACAGCGCGCCGGTGAGTGGCCTGTCTGGCAGACGAGTCTGCACAACCCAAGCTTTGCGGCATTCGCTCGATTGTGCGGGGCGAAAGGCACGCTCGTGAAGAAGTCCGCGCAGTTACCAGCGGCGCTGGAGGAAGCGCTGTCGCACGACGGTCCGTCGCTTGTCGAGATACTGACCGATCCCGAACTGATCTGACCGCCTTCGATCAGCCCTTCAGGACACTATCTGTCCGGCAAAGCCCGAGTGACAATGGCGGACTGTTCTTCGACGCGCCACGCGTAGAGAACCAGCAGTGGCAGGAACAAGGCCCAGCCGAGACCGATGACGGTCAGCGACAGCATCGGATCAGGGAAAGAAACGGCACCGGCTTTCTGGCCTGCGAAGAACGACAGCGGACCGCCGATGGCCCCGACCAGTGCGGTCATAATCATGCTCTTGCGCAGCCAGCGCATGCCGACGTTCAGCGTGGTCGCGAACAACAGCCACATCGCGACAATCCAGTACGGCGCGGTGCCCGGTATGGCGGATGCCTCGCCGTATTGCACGAGGCCCGTAGCGACGAGCAACGACTCCCAGCCGAAGCCGACCACTCCGGCCACAGCAAGCAGGCGAACTTCACCGTCGCGACGCTCCGAGCGCGCCAGGTGTGTCGCGACCGCGACGGCGATGGCCAGGGCGCCGAGAAATGGCACGCTGGCAGCCGCGGAAAACACGGCCGCAAACCAACCTGCTTGAAAAAGGGAAATGTTGATAAGTATTGCGTTCATCACCCGTCGTCCTGAAGCGCTCCTTGCGCTAATGCGAATTTCGATGCAACACAGTCTGCAGTCAATCGGCCGGCATTTGGTTGCAATAGATTTTCGATTTGTAAGGGAATGTAAACGAGGGATGAAAACGCAACTGTATCGATATGTAACGGGTGCGCTCACCTCATCGACGGTTCGTCGCGTGACGGGCAATAATCAGCGGCTTAGGACAGCGCATTGGGCGCCTGCCAGGGACGCAGCATGAGTGACAATCTGATTCTTGACGAGAGCATCGAAGTGCGGCGGCCGCTGCACGAGGTCTTCTCCTACGTGTCCGAATTCTCGCGAATCGAGGAATGGGACCCGTCTGTCGCCACGGCGACGAAGCTCACGCCCGGCGCGCCGCGCGTCGGTACACGATTTCGCGTCGATCTGCATGCAGGTTTCTCACTCAATTACGAGATCATCGAGATCGAAGATGACGCCGGTATCCTCATGACCGTGGATTCCCGATTCTTCACCGCACGTGAGGAGATTTTGTTCGAGAAATCGCGCGGCGGGACCCGTGTTCGTTATATCGCCGAATTCGATTTTCCGGCTCCGCTCGCCACCTTCAATCGCCTTTTCCCCGGCTTTATGGATCGGGTGGGCAGAAGCGCTATGGCGGGGCTCAAAGAAGCTCTCGAAGATGATTTCGAGGCACCGCAGGCATCAGGTCTGCTGGCGGCTGCTGATCGGCTCGTTTTTCCGGGCATCTGGCGCTTTACAAAACTGGGCTATCGCTCGTCCCGAAGGCACTGGAACGCCGTATCGGCGTATCAGCGGGACCGTCACGCCGTCATCACGGGCGCGACGTCCGGTATCGGCGAGGCCGCTGCCCGCCAGCTTGCGGAACTCGGCGCTCGCCTGACGCTGGTGGTCCGCAACGAGGAGAAAGCCCGGGCACTGGTCGCCGACCTCCAGGCCGCGACCGGTAACGAGCACATCAATTACGAGATTGCCGACCTGTCGCTGATGGCTGACGTCCATGCACTTTGTGACCGACTGCTCGAGGCCGAGGTGCCAATCGATATGCTCATCAATAATGCGGGTGCGTTGTTCAATCCGCGGCAGCAGACGAGCGAGGGATTCGAGTTGAGCTTTGCGCTGCTCCTCCTCAGTCCATGCATCCTTACCGAGCGTCTCCACCCGTTGCTAGCACAGGCCGCATCACCGCGCGTCGTCAACGTGCTGTCGGGCGGGATGTACACGCAGAAGATCGACGTCAACGACCTGCAGAGCCGGAACGACGAGTACTCCGGTTCAGTGGCGTATGCGAAGTCGAAGCGTGGCCTGATGATCCTGACAGAGGAATGGGCGGAGCGCTGGGAGAGCGACGGCATCGTCGTCAACGCGATGCACCCTGGATGGGTCGATACGCCCGGGGTCGAGGACGCGTTGCCAGGTTTCTACAAAGTGACCAAGCGGTTCTTGCGTACGCCGGGGCAGGGCGCCGACACGGCCGTCTGGCTTGCGACGTCGTCGGAAGCGGCCAAGGTTTCAGGCAAGTTCTGGCTCGATCGAGAGCGGCACCCGAGCCACCTGTCGGACCGCACGAAAGAGTCCGCCGACGAGCGACGGCAGCTGCTCGAGACGCTTGCCGAGCTGGTCGACTCGACCGTCATCCAGGTTCCTGAGGCCAGGATTCAAGCCGCGAGCTGACTGCGGCCAGGTAACCGCATAATCAGTCCTCAGCGCTGCGGTGAACCGGCGTTGCCGGGGGACCTTCGATGCCTTATAATCCCGCGCCAGCGCAGCGGTGGGGCCGTGGTTTGGACCCATCACCACCGGGTTCCCGGTGGACCTAAAGGGCCCCGCTCAGGGGTTTTTTGTTGCCCGCGGGCAGCGACAATGCGCGGGGTAAGAATGGGCCTATGGCCCATTTTTTGTTTTTGGAACAATTGGTTAGGTGATGACCGGAACGGAACTTGCGAAGCTCCTCGAGCCGACTGTCGAGAGTCTCGGCTACGAGCTGGCCGACCTCGAAGTCCGCCTGGGCGGCAAGGGAGGCCTGATCCGCGTCTTCATCGACAAGCCGGACGGCATCGGGCTGGACGATTGCGAAAAGGTCAGCCTCGCAGTCAGCGCGCTGCTCGATGTCGAGGATCCGGTGCCGGGCAACTACGACCTCGAGGTGTCGTCGCCCGGCCTGGACAGAAAACTGACGAAACCAGCGCATTTTCAGAGGTTTGAAGGCGAAACCGTGAAAGTGCAGACACGCTTCCCGATAGAGGGGCGAAGACGCTTTCGCGGCACGCTGGTGTCGTCGGATGACGAGAACATCGTGGTCGAGGTGGATGGAGAGTCGCACAGCTTGCCGCTGAAGACGATCGATACCGCTCGGCTTGTGCCCGTCGTGAACTGACACGCGCGGGGATTCTGGAGTTTTGAGGAAATGAGCAAAGAGATCCTGATGGTCGTCGACGCTGTCTCGAACGAGAAAGGCGTTGAGAAAGAGATCATTTTCGAGGCGATCGAGGCCGCACTCGCATCGGCGACGCGCCGGAAGCATGGCGAGGATATCGAGGTGCGCGTCCAGATCGACCGGGAAACCGGCGATTACGATACCTGGCGTCGCTGGCTCGTGTTCGAAGACGAGTCAACCGAACTCGAGGTGCCGGATCGCGAGTTGCGCATGATCGATGCCGTGGACATCGACGAAAATGCCCAGCCCGGCGAATTCGTCGAGGTTCCGATGGAGTCCGTCGAATTCGGCCGTATTGCCGCGCAGACGGCCAAGCAGGTCATCGTGCAGAAAGTCCGCGAGGCCGAACGCGAGCAGGTTGTCGAAGAATACAAGGATCGCGAGGGCGAAATGCTCTCGGGTCTCGTCAAGCGGGTCGATCGCAATGGCGTGTACATTGACCTCGGCGGAAACGCCGAAGGCTTCGTGCCGCGCGACCAGATGGTTCCGCGCGAACCCGTTCGGCCGCAGGATCGCATCAAGGCGTTGCTGACGGAGGTTCGCTCCGAACCGCGCGGACCGCAGTTGTTCATGACCCGTACGTCGCCGCAGTTCCTGGTCGAACTGTTCAAGATCGAGGTCCCGGAAGTGGGTCAGGGTCTGATTGACATCCTGGGCGCCGCACGCGATCCGGGCTTGCGCGCCAAGATTGCCGTGAGGAGCAACGACAATCGCATCGACGCCGTTGGCGCCTGTGTCGGAATGCGGGGCTCGCGCGTTCAGGCGGTCTCGAACGAACTCGCGGGAGAGCGCGTCGACATCATTCTCTGGGACGACAACTCCGCCCAGTTCGTGGTCAATGCCATGTCGCCGGCCGAGGTCGTCTCGATCGTCGTCGACGAAGACAGGCACTCGATGGACATTGCCGTTGAGGAAGACAAGTTGTCGCAAGCGATCGGCCGCGGCGGCCAGAACATTCGACTTGCCAGCGAATTGACCGGCTGGGAGCTCAACGTCATGACCGCGGCCGACGCCGAGGAGAAGAGCGAGGCGGAGATGCGCGAACTCATCGAGCTGTTCTCGAAACAACTCGATGTCGATGAGGAAGTCGCCCTGATTCTGGTGCAGGAAGGTTTTTCGACGATCGAGGAAGTCGCGTACGTACCGGCTGCCGAGCTGATCGCAATCCATGAGTTTGACGAGGACATCGTCGACGAACTGCGGAGTCGTGCGCGCGATGTGCTGCTCACGCAGGCGATCGTGCAGGAAGAAAAGATCGACGAAGTCGAACCGGCGGAGGACCTGCTGGAACTCGATGGTATGGACAAGGGTCTTGCATTCACGCTCGCCAGCAACGGCGTCGTAACACGCGAGGACCTTGCCGAACTGGCAACCGATGATCTGCTAGAGATCAGCGAGATGGACGAGGAAAACGCCGCCGCGCTGATCATGAAGGCGCGTGCCCACTGGTTTGAGGAAGAGCAGCAGGCGTGATCGCCAGTAATGCGGAGTTTATGTATGGCTGATGTGACAGTTGCACAATTTGCCGAAGTCTTGAAAGTCCCGGTTGACAAGCTGCTGACGCAGCTTGATGAGGCCGGCATCAAGGTAAAAGGGTCTGAAGACACGATCAGCGAGGACGCCAAGCTCGAGCTGCTGTCGCACCTGCGTGGCAAGCACGGCCAGGACGATACCCCGGCGACTGCCGCGGCCCCTCGCCGGATTACGCTGAAGCGCAAGTCTCAGTCGGAACTCAAGCTGGCCGGCTCCCAGGGTCGTTCTCGTACTGTTAACGTCGAGGTACGTCGAAAGCGCACGTATATCAAGCGTGACGTGCTCGAGAAGCAGGCCCAGGAAGAGCAGGAAGCGCTCGATGCGAAGCGTCGTGAAGAGGAAGCACGCAAAGAGGCCGAAATTCGCGAGCAGGAACGCGCTCGGGCTGAAAAGGAAGCGGCAGAAAAGGCCGAGCAGGAAGCGCGTGAGAAAGAAGCGCAAGCGCGCAAGGAAGCCGAGGAAGAGGCTCGCAAGGCAGCCGAGAAAGCCGCGGCCGATGCGGCAGAAGAAAAATCGCGTCTCGAAAAAGCCGAGGCTGATGCCCGCGCTCGCCGCACCAAGGAGAAGGAAAAGGCCAAGCCGAAACGTCCCGAAACGCGATACGGCCGCAAGGAACTGCACGTTGCCGGCGACAAGAGCGGGCGCCGCAAACGCAAGACACCGATTCGACGTCGCCCTGTGTCCGTGGGCGGCGATCAACACGGCTTCGAGCGGCCGACGGCACCCGTCGTCCGCGAGGTCGAAATCCCGGAGAGCATTTCGGTCGCCGATCTCGCCAAGCTCATGGCGATCAAGGGTAACGAGGTGGTCAAGGTGCTCTTCAACATGGGCGCCATGGTAACGATCAACCAGGTCATCGATCAGGACACGGCGACACTGGTCGTCGAAGAGCTCGGCCATATCGCGAAACCGGTGGACTCGGCGGAGATCGACGAGAAACTGCTCGCCGACGAGCAGCAGGTTGAAGGCGAGGAGATCGACCGCGCACCAGTGGTCACGATCATGGGGCACGTCGACCATGGCAAGACATCGCTGCTCGATCACATTCGTCACACGAAAGTGGCGGCAGGTGAGGCTGGTGGTATCACGCAGCACATCGGCGCCTACTCGGTGTCGACGGACAAAGGCAGGATCTCGTTTCTCGACACCCCGGGCCACGCCGCTTTCACGGCCATGCGCGCCCGCGGCGCACAGGCGACCGACATCGTCGTACTCGTTGTTGCTGCCGACGATGGCGTAATGCCTCAGACGATTGAGGCCATTCAGCATTCGAAGGCAGCGGGGGTGCCGCTCGTCATTGCGATCAACAAGATCGATCGCGAGAACGCGGATCCCGAGCGCGTCAAGAACGAATTGTCGCAGCACGAGGTCATTCCGGAGGAGTGGGGTGGCGAGCAACAGTTCGTCAGCGTCTCGGCGCAAACGGGGGAGGGCATTGACGATCTGCTCGATGCGATTCTGTTGCAGGCGGAGGTCATGGATCTCAAGGCGGTTGCTGAAGGACCGGCAAAGGGCCTCGTCATCGAGTCCAGCCTCGAGAAAGGCCGGGGTGCCGTTGCCACGCTGCTGGTTCAGTCCGGCACGCTCAAGCAGGGCGACATGATCATTGCGGGCGAGGAATACGGCCGAATCCGCAACATGTTCAATGAGACCGGTGCATCCATCAAGGAAGCCGGTCCTTCGCAGCCGGCTGTCGTGCTTGGTTTGTCGAAAACGCCGAGTGCCGGCGACGACTTCCTGGTCGTCAAAAACGAGCGCAAGGCTCGCGAGGTGGCCGAGTTCCGTCAGACCAAGACGCGCGAAGCGAAGCTTGCCCAGCAGCAGGCCTCAAAGCTCGACGACATGTTCAACCAGATGAAGGAAGGCGAGCTGTCGACCGTTCCGATCATCATCAAATCGGATGTGCACGGCAGCGCCGAGGCGCTTCGCGATGCGTTGACGAAATTGTCGAACGACGAGGTGAAGGTCAAAGTGCTGGGATCCACCGTCGGCGGTATCACCGAGACCGATGTGAATCTGGCGGCGGCGTCCGACGCGTTCATCATCGGTTTCAATGTCCGTGCCGACGCGGCCGCGCGTACGGCGATCAAGGAATCCGGCGTTGACGTGCGCTATTACAGCATCATTTACGAGGCCATCGACGACGTGAAGGCGGCGATCAGCGGCCTGCTGGCGCCGGAGATCCGCGAACAACACGTCGGTCTTGCCGAGGTAAAGGAAGTATTCCGCTCGCCAAAATTCGGCGACATTGCGGGTTGTATCGTCAGCGAGGGTTACGTGAAGCGCTCCAATCCGATTCGCGTCCTGCGCGACAATGTCGTGATCTTCGAGGGCGAGCTCGAATCGCTGCGTCGCTTTA
>JAAUYD010213708.1_pt1 | contig 13358 bp, 11 predicted proteins | sample 7278101 | NCBI WGS metagenome assembly JAAUYD01 (sample SAMN14350128, study PRJNA611818) | marine sediment metagenome | isolation source: surface marine sediment (0.6m) | place: French Polynesia: Moorea | collected 2018-08
AGCTGATGGACGAGGTGGAGGAGGTGCTGAAGATCGCCTGCGCCCCGATCACCTGGCCCATCGGCATGGGCAAGCGCTTCCGCGGTGTCTACCACCTGCGCAAGGACGCCGTGCGCCTGTATCAGCCATCCGCCGACGGCAGCCGTGCAGAGGGCGACATCATCGAAGGCCTCGACAACCCGCAGCTGGACGAAGTGCTGGGCGACCAGGCCGACGAGCTGCGCGAAGAGGTGGAGCTGGTGCGCGGCGCCAGCACGGAGTTCGAGCCTGCGGAGTTCATCGCCGGTCGCCAGACGCCCGTGTACTTCGGCTCCGCCATCAACACCTTCGGCGTCACCGAGCTGCTGGACGACTTCGTGGTGCACGCGCCGCAGCCCCAGCCGCGCGATGGCACCCTGCGTGCGGTGAAGCCCGAGGAGCCCGGCTTCTCCGGCTTCGTGTTCAAGATCCAGGCGAACATGGATCCTAACCATCGCGATCGTATGGCCTTCATGCGCGTGTGCTCGGGTCGCTACGAGAAGGGCATGCGCTGCCGCCAGGTGCGCACGGGCAAGGACGTGAAGCTGGCCGACGCGCTCACCTTCATGGCCTCCGATCGCGAGCACGTGGAGACCGCCTATCCCGGCGACATCATCGGCCTGCACAACCACGGCACGGTGCGCATCGGCGATACCTTCAGCGCCGGCGAAGACCTGCGCTTCACGGGCATCCCGAACTTCGCCCCGGAGCTGTTCCGCCGAGTGGTGCTGGCCGATCCGCTCAAGGCCAAGCAACTGCAGAAGGGCGTGACCCAGCTGTGCGAGGAGGGTGCCACGCAGCTGTTCAAGCCGCTGGTCAGCAACGACCTCATCCTCGGCGCCGTGGGCATCCTGCAGTTCGACGTGGTCGCCCATCGCCTCAAGCACGAGTACGGCGTGCAGGCCCGCTTCGAGTCCGTGAGCGTGTACACGGCGCGCTGGGTCAGCTGCGATGACGAAAAGCGCTTTGCCGAGTTCAAGCGCAAGCAGGAGGAGCACCTCGCCCTGGATCACGCGGACGAGCTGGTGTTTCTCGCTACCACGCGCGTGGCCCTGCGCCTGGCCGAAGAGCGCTTTCCGGAGGTCACGTTCGCCGCCACCCGCGAGCACGGCACGTAAGCTCCGGGCGTGCTGAGCTATCGCCACGCCTTCCACGCCGGCAACCTGGCCGACGTGCACAAGCACGCGGCATTGGTGGCGATGCTTACGCTGCTGCAGCGAAAGCCGCGTGGGTACTGCTACGTGGACACGCATGCCGGCGTCGGCCGTTACGCGCTGGATGACGTGCAGGGCGAATGGCAGGAAGGCCTCGCCCGGGTCCGCGCTCACGCCGATGATGCTCCGTCGCTGCTCGCGCCCTACCTTGCGTGCGTGGCGCAACTGGGGGATGGCGAGTACCCGGGCTCACCGTGGCTGGCGGCGGCGCTGGCGCGCGAGCAGGATCGCAGCCTGCTGTTCGAACTGCACCCGCAGGACGGCAAGGCGCTCAAGGCCAGCTTCAAGCGCGATCCGAGTGTTGCCGTACATGCCCCGCGCGATGCCCGCGAAGGCCTTCCCGCCCTCCTGCCGCCCGGGACGCCGCGCGGCCTGGTGCTGATCGATCCGAGCTACGAACGCTTGGAGGAGTACACCGAAGCTGCCACGCTCATGGCCGAGGCGCGTCGTCGCTGGCCCACCGCGACCGTGGCCGTGTGGTACCCGCTGCTTGGCGGCGCCCGCGCCGGGCGCCACGACGCGTTGCTTCAACAGGTGCTCGAGCAAGCGGTCACAGGCCCCATCCTGCGCAGCGAACTGCGCGCCCGCGATGGCAGCCTCGGGCGCTTGATCGGTAGCGGTCTGTTGGTAGCCAGGCCGCCCTGGCCTTTCGCCGAGGAGTGGCCCGGGGTGAACCGGTGGCTGGCGCAGACATTGGCCGATCCAACGAGTGTCGCAGAGGCGCGCGACGACTGGTTGGTGCCCGAGGCCGGCAGCGACGCCTGACGCCCGCCTGCGCTACCATCGGCGGCTCATCACTTCGGACCTTCAAGCCCTCATGGAAGACCTCTCCCGCCTCATCCGCGATGTGCCCGACTTCCCCAAGCCCGGCATCGTGTTCAAGGACATCACCCCGCTGCTGGCCGACCCGCAGGGCCTGCGCCTGGCCATCAGCACCCTGGTGAGCAAGGTCGGGGACCTCGAGCTAGACCGCATCGTGGGCATCGAGTCGCGCGGCTTCATCTTCGGTGTGCCCCTGGCGCTGGAACTCGGCCTCGGCTTCACGCCCGTGCGAAAGCCGGGCAAGTTGCCCTGGCGCACGCAATCGCAGGCCTACGACCTCGAGTACGGTAAGGACAAGCTGGAGATCCACGAGGACGGCGTCCATCCCGGCGACCGCATCCTGGTGGTAGATGACCTGCTTGCCACCGGAGGCACCATGAGTGCCACGCTCGGCTTGGTGGAAGCATTAGGTGCTCAGGTGGTGGCCGTCGCGGTGGTGATTGAACTCTCCGTTCTGAACGGCCGCCAGCGCCTCCCGGGGCGTCGCGTGGAAGCTCTACTCAGCTACTGATCCCGTAAGGCTTACCTGTTTACCCGTGTTCGCCGAAGGTATTGTGCGCTGCGGTGCGCGCCACCCTTGCGGCGTCCGGAACAGTAGGCGTACGCTGCGTGAACCAGGCCGTGCGCAAAGCGCGTAGCCAGTCGTCGTACGGATACGCGGGAGAGACGCTATGAAGACCCCTCTGCTCGGGATCGCCGCCCTGGCGCTGCTGGCCATGACGCACGGCCAGGGCGCCGCCGCCCAGTCGAACTGCGGCCCCGATGCCTTGCAGGACAGCGGCTCCATCTACCGCATCTGCATGCCGCCGCCGGAGGACTACAACAATCGACTGGTGATCTGGGCCCATGGCTTCCAGGACGCCACGGAGCCCGTCGGTATCCCCGAAGACCAACTCTGTTTCGATGACCTGTGTCTCGACGACCTGTTCACCGGCCTCGGCTACGGCTTCGCCACCAACAGCTACTCGAAGACCGGCCTCGCCATCCTCCAGGGCGCCGACGACATCCTCGACCTGATCGACATCTTCGCCGCGGAGCAGGGCGCTCCGGAGCGCGTGTACCTGGTCGGGGCGTCCGAAGGCGGCATCATCACCACGCTGCTCAGCGAACGGAATCCTGAGGCGGTGGATGGCGGCGTCGCCGCCTGCGGCCCCATCGGCGATTTCAACCTGCAGCTCGAGTACTTCGGCAACGCCCGCCTGGTGTTCGAGGTGCTCTGGCCAGGGCTCCTCCCAGGCGGTCCCTTTGACGAGCCCCAGGACATCGCCGACAACTGGCCCGACTACTTCAACCAGGCGATCGAGCCGGCGCTGCGCGCCAATCCGGCCCGCCTGCTCGAGTGGGCAACGGCGGCGCAGCTGCCGGTAGATCAGAACGACTTCCTCAACACGGCGATCAACAGCGCCGAGGCCGTGCTGCGCTACGCCGTGGTGAACTACGACGATGCGACGGAGGTGCTAGGCGGCTTCCCGTTTGGGAACCTCGACAAGGTATTCCAGGGCATCCGGCTCACGGAGCTGATCAACGATCGCGTTCAGCGGGTGGAAGCGGACCCCGCCGCCCTGGCAGAGATCGAGAACTACCAGACCACCGGCAGCCTCGATCAACCGTTGATCACCATCCACACCACCGCCGATGAGCAGGTGCCGTACTTCCACGCACCCATCTACGTGCTGAAGACCGTGCTCAACCTCGACTACCTCACGGAGCACTTTCACATTCCCTACGACCGCTATGGCCACTGCAACTTCACCAGCGCTGAGGCCCTGATCTCCTTCCTGCTGATGCTGCTGTACGCGGGCGATCTGTTCGAAGTGCAGGGCGTGGCGGAGATCCTGCCGGCGGAGCAGTTGGCGGACTTCGAGGCGAAGGCGAAGGAGTACGGGATTCGCTATCGGCTGGAAGGGCGGCCGCGGGTGGTGACGCAGCAGTGAGACTGAAGAGCTGAATCTGCGGCAATCGTCGAGTTATTGATCAGCGGTCTTTGCTGGCAGCGGGATGCCCTGCGCGAGTGGCAGCAGAGGCGTCAGCTCCGTCAGGTTCAGGCGCCTGCCCGAGCTGCTGAGGTCACTGGTGTAGCGTAGTGGAGCGCAAGAACTCCACTCCACGCTGCGGCCGAGTCCACCCTGGTGAAGGCGCGTCGTACATCCTCCGGTGCAAACGGATGATGAGCTGAGAAACGAATCCCGAACTTGCGCATCTGCCTTGTAGCACTCCGCTCTCCGTACAGGTGCATGGCAAACCTGTGATGGGTGAGCAGGACGTCCCGTTGCTCTTCGAGCGTCGGCGCCACCACGTCACGTGCCGCCATCAACGCCCGCGCCTGGCGGAAGATCCAAGGGTTACCGATGCAGCCCCGCGCCACGGACACGGCATGAACCCCCGTATCCGCCAGCATCAGAAATACATCGTCGACGGTCCACACGTCGCCGCTGCCGAAGATCAGCCGATCCGGGTAGCGGTGGGTCAACTCGCGCAGGAACGGCCAGCGTGCCGGTCCGTTGTACTTCTGCTCCACCGTGCGGGCGTGCACGGTGGCGACGGCGTAACCGATCTCATAGGCAGCATCGAAGATCCGCTCGAAGGCCTGCGCCATCTTCGGCGTGTCGTCGAAGGCGCGGCGCAGCTTCACCGTGCACGGGATGTTGGCCGGCACGGCGTCGCGCACGGCGCGCAGGATATCGATGGCGTCATCGGGTGCGGCGAGGAAGTGCCCCCCTCGCCGGCGCTTACGAATTTTCTTCACCGGGCAGGCGAGGTTTACGTCCACCACATCGTAGCCCATCTCGGCCAGGGCCACGGCTCCCTGGGCCATCCATTCGGGCTCCGTGCCCATCACCTGGCCGGCCACCGGGTGGTCGTCGAGGCGGGCGATGGCGTTCTCTTCCAGGTCGCCGAGGCCGCGGGCCTCCTTCTGCAGCAGGTCCGGGTCTTCCTGGCGCTTGCCGCGGCCGCCGTCCACGAGCTTACGGTCGAGGAGAGCCTCGGTGATGCAGAAGGGCGCGCCGTGGGCGCGGGCGATGAGGCGCATGGCGCCGTCGGAGTAGCCGGCGAGGCCGGCCTGGAAGAAGGGCGCGTCGAATCCCGGCGCAACGGTGCTCGCAAGGCGCGGGTCCGTGACGTGCTCGCGCGCGTAGGCCCGCGCTCGGGCGCGCGCTTCGGCGTCAGGGGGTGGGGGTGCGGCGTCGGCGTTGGCCATGGGCGCGGAGTCTAGCAGAGGGCCGGCCGTGAGGCAGACGCCCTCTCGGCAGGACGGCACCTGGTCCCGCTCTCGGGCGACCGGGGGTCATCGTCTCGGCAACACCCCGGCACCTACGCCGCCGAATCAAGCGACGGCCGCTCCGACGGGGCGTTCCCCTTTTGCCCCGTCCACAGCGGCACGAAGTGCTGGTTGTTGAGCTTCGCCACGCGCCGTGGGTCCATCTCCACGCTCACGCCGCAGCGATCGCGCAGCGAATGATCGTGCCAGCTGCGCATGGTCAGGCTCACGCGACCACGCAGGGCCAGGACGCCATCGATGACGACCAATCGTTCGTGCGGTGAGGCCGTCCAGGTGGTGGGTGCGGCGAGGCAACGAGTGTTGAACTGCGGCACCTGCACCGAGGCGTGGCGCAGCGCCGCGCACAAGGCTGGATCGGCGTTGGAGACCACCCCGTTCACGGGGATGCGCATCGCCGCCATGTTGAGGGCACCGATGAACTCCGGGCTGAGCCCATAGCTAAGGAAGTGCACGTAGTAGCGGGCGCCGCTCAGGGCCTGCAGCAGCAAGCGAAGGGACGGCTGATCCACCGTGGGAGATCGAAGGCGTTCGCCGATCTGGAGCAAGGTCGGGTCGGTCCTGTGCGGTTCGGTACCCGGCTTGCGCCGGCCACCACAGGCAACGCAACGAGTGCGCAAGCGGTTGGCCGGAACCAGCGTGAGGCAACGTTCGCAGCGATAGGGGGCGAGCTGCGCTTCGGGTTGCACGCGAGCGGTAGCCGGACGCGGGTGCGAGGGCTTCATGTCGACAGATTCCTTCGTTCTTCTTCCGTGTCTAGCGTGTTCTTCAGCCAGCCTTCGCTGCATCGGCCGCATAACCCAGGCGTTGGGCGATCTCTTCGTGACCATGGCGCAGGGCGTCGTCCGCCGGGCGCTGTCCCCAGCGGTCGACAGGCTCCACATCCACCCCCCGCGACAGCAGGTAATCCACCACCTCGCCCATGCCTTCGCAGGCCGCCAGGTGCAGGGCGGTGCGACCGTCGTAGTCCGCCACGCCCAGGTCCAGTCCCAGGGCCACCAGGCGGCTGATCTCGGTCACATCGCCCTGGCTCGCTGCCCGGATCAGGTGGAAGGTCAGGTCGGTCTCCTCACGCTCCGAGGGCCGGCGCGGATCCAGGCGATCGGAGCGCTCGGCGATGTTGTCGTAGTTGTGGAACGCGAAGCGGCCGACCAGCTGGCGGCAGAACTCGACCCCGCGCACGCTGTTGCCATGCTGATCGAGACGGGGCGACCAGATGGCAAGGCCCATCACCTGCGGGATCACCACCATGAGCACCCCGGACACGCCCGACTTGGCCGGCAGCCCAACCGAGAATGCGAACTCGCCGGAGAAGTCGTACATGCCGCAGCTGTACATGAGCGACAGGCAGTTCTTCACCGTGTCATTCGAGAACACGCGGGTGCCGCTGATCGGGCACACGCCGCCGTTGGCCAGGGTCGAGGCCACCACCGCCATGCGGCTGGCCGTCATCTCGATGGAGCAGCACTGGAAGTAGAAGTCGAGGGTCTCGAGGATGTTGGTGTCCGGCGGGAAGGCCTGGTTCTCGCGCATGACGTAGGACAAGGCAAAGTTGCGATCGGCAGTTGATTTTTCCGAGAGGTAAACAGCGTTGTTGTAGCCGGGACGCCAGCCCCCGGCCAGCTGCTGCCAGGTCTGCATCACGCTGTCGAAGCGGTCGGCCAGGTCCAGGCGGCGACCGATCAGGCTGCAACTCATGATGGCGCCGGCGTTGATCAGGGGGTTGTGCGGCAGGTTGCGGTGGTTCAGAGCCAACTCGTTGAAGCTGCGCCCGCTGGGCTCGCGGCCGACGTGCCGGTGCACGGCCGCCTCGCCCAGGGACTCCAGGGCGATGCAGTAGTTGATCGGCTTGCACGAGGACTGCACGCAGAACGGTACCTCGCTGTCGCCCTGTCCCCAACGCTGGCCGTCGATGGTGCAGATGGCAGCGCCGAACTGCTCCGGGTCGACGCGCGCGAGCTGGGGGATGTAGTCCGCCACCGCGCCGTCGCGCTGCTCGACGCAGCGTTCGAAGATGGCCTGCAGCTCGTCCCGGAAGCCGGCGAAATCGGGGATGATCAGGTCGCCCCTGGCCAGCTTTTCCACCAGTCCGAAGTTCTGGCGGGTGATCTCGAAGAATCGTTCGGGGTCGATGCGCTCGTCGTCGCCGCAGGCCTCGAGGTGAGCCATCACCTGGGCAAGACGCTGATCCGTGCGCAGCAGCCCCTGCGTGGCCAGCACGTCGAGTAGACGGCGTGGGGTGAGGTAGCCGTCCGCATTGTCGTCGAGCGCATTGAAGACGTTCAGGTAATCGCGTGGTCGGTGGGCGTTCGCCGCGCCCGTGACCGCGTCGGTATCGGATGTTCCACCGGTAAGGCGCTGGTCTGCGATCACTTTGGCCGAGCGACGCGATGCGCTGGCGCTTCTGCACACGCCGCCCGGTGTCTTCGCCTTCTTGCTGCTCATGGTCTCCTCCCATCTTGTGCGATCTCGAGCTCCCCGCAGCCGAGATCGGCCGAAGTGTGTTCCCCTCGGGCGTGCGAGGGATGTGCGTTCAGGGGCATCGCCCACGGCCGACAGCGCAACGACGACGCAGCGCTACCGTGCGGCCAGCGCATCATGGTCCGAGCGCGTAGGAGGCACCGTGGTAGCGATCGTGTGAATGCGGTCGTGGCGCAGTAGTCGCGTCATGAATTCAAGCGCAAACGGCGAGGGAATCGGCTCACCGATAGGAGGATTCCTGGTGCGCAGGCTTTGCAGGGGACTGACCACGCTGGGGAGCTTGCTCCAGCGGCCTCGGGCTCAAACCACCAGTACGTGATCGACCATGGTCAGCCACAGCAGGCGAACCGCTGCCGCCCAGGCAAGGAACGCCAAGGGCGCCACCAGGCAACGCCATACGATGCTCAGAGAAGATGCAAAACGGTGCATGGACCATATGGTCAGGCCGAGTGCCCCGCCCAGGATCAGCGCTTCGGTGAACAGCCAGAGGGGACCGAAGACTGCGACGGCAAGGTAGATCGCGCCCACGGCGATCCACCAGTGGCGACGGCTCCGTGGGCTCGAGAGCGTATCCGATCGCGCCGAGTCAGGATGTTGGGTGTCTTCGTCGGGCCCCGACACGGGAATCCTCGGCAACGTCCATCAGCGATTGAATGCGGCCAGTTTGGTCTCGTAGAGCGCGCGCGTGCTCTTGCGTGCGGCGTTCTCCACCGCTTGCTCAAGGGCTCGCTCGGCGCGCTCACGCTTCCCCAGGTGCAGGTAGGCGATCGCTGACCAGGCATGCGCCTCGTGCAGGTAAGGCGCGATCTCCAAGGCCCGCTGGAAGTAGCGAACTGCCTCGCGGTACTCGCCCGCGGACATTGCGTTGCGGCCGGCCACCACCCAGCTGAAGGGATTGTCATCCTCCAGGTTACTCAGCAGGGCGCGCAACTGATCGATTTCCGCGTGACGACCCTGAGAGGTGAGCAGGACGACGTAGTTTCTGAGGAAGCTCGCCTTCTCCGGCAGGTGGTCGATCGCGTACTGATAGATCTGTTCGGCAGTGACCTCGTCGCCCGCTCGGCGGTAAACCACCGCCAGCATGTTCAAGGCCGTCGCGTTGCGTGGATCGTGCTGCAGGGATTCGCGCAGCAGCCAGTACGCTCGATTGATGTCACCGGCCACCAGGGACTCGATGGCGTCGTTGCTGTAGTACATGGCGACGTAGGCAGCTTCGGAGAGATTGCCCACCAGGCGCACGCGTTCCGTGTCGTCAGGGAAGTAGTCGAAGCGAATGCCCGGCCGTCGCGATGTCGTCGACGCGTTGGAGATCCTCGACCAGGTCGGGTCGTAGACGATGCTCCTCACGTGCAGGCCCCGGATCACCACATCGCCGCGGCGCTCGAACACCGGCGTGGAGTCGACCAACTGGTAATCCACGTCCACCCCGATGAGATCCGCCAGGGCGGTGGTCACGATGGCGAGTGACAGACAGTTGCCGGAAGCGGAGTCCAGGGTCTTCTCCGCCGTGAACGTGTCGTTGTGGAAGTCGAAGCCATGGGTCGCCTCTACCAGGTAGTGGTAGAGGCGCTCGTGCGGAGGTGTTCTCTGTCGCGCGGGAGCATGGAAGTAAGCGAGAAACGCCTGCCGCTGCGCGTCGCTCACGGCGAAGATCGCGCTGGCATCGATGATCTCAGGTCGCGGCCCGAAGCGACCCGAATCGTCCAGGAACGCCTGCTCCGGCTGCCTGGCCTCGTCGATCGGATGGCTGGCACAGGCCACGAGCAGGCCCGTGGCCAGGATGCCCAGTCCGCTTCTGGTGGTGCCGTTGCGCAATTGACGAGTCCGTACGATGTCGACCCTCGATCTTACTTCGACCCCGGCAGGCGCTGGGAGGTTCAACGCCCGCCGGGGGACGGGCATGAACGCCGCGGCGACTCATCGGGCATGCCATCAGAGAATATCCCCGCCCACGGGCAGCTGGCTTGGCACGTAGACCGGTATCTCGCGGGAGAAGTCCTCGTCCGTCAGCGTTCTCAGGAACCGTTCGATGTCGTCGAAGTCGCCATCGTCCAGAGTGACGTCGAGGTCGTCGCGATCCTCGTACAGGGCGATGGCATCGCGCAGGGTGGGGCGGGACCCATCGTGCATGTAGGGGGCGGTCAGCTCCACGTTGCGCAGGCTGGGCGTGCGGACCGGGGGGCGGTCGATCTGGATCGGCCTGGCCGGGTCGATGAGGTTGTCGGCCAACATGGGGCCTGAATGGCAATCGGCGCAGCCGGCGTTGATGAACTTGTTCAGGCCCGTGACTTCGTCCGCGGTCAAGGCCGTCTCATCGCCGGCGAGGAACTGATCGAATCTGGTCGGTCGGGTGATCAGTGAACGCTGGTAGGTGGCCAGGGCCTTGGCGATGTTGACCTCGGTGATTGGATCCGCCTCGTCGAAGGCGGTGGCGAAGAGATCGCGGTACTCCTGAATCAGGGACAGGCGCGACAGGATCTCCGGCAGGATCTCCGTTTCCAGCAAATCGGTGCTGCGCATCTCGACCGCACTCCTGATCGGATCGAGCGCTTGTTCCTCGAGGGTGTTCGCTCGCAGATCCCAGAAGTAGGCGCCGGAGACGAAGTCGGGGCCAGGGTCCGTCGACTGCAGGCCCGTATAGGCGACGTTGAGGATCGACGGTGAGTGGAACTCGGTCTCCAGGCTGCCGCGTCGATCCGGGCCCAGGCCGCTGCCGTCCGCGCCGATGGAGAACCTGCGCCCGTCGGCCCAGGTGTGATCCGGGTGATGGCAGGATGCGCAGGACACGTTCATGCGTCCGGACAGGATGGGGTCCCAGAACAGGAACTCCCCGAGCGTGCGCTTCTCGCTGGTGAATTCGTTGTCCGAGGGAAATATCGCGGCATCCGGCAGGGGGGAGAAGAAGCTGCCTATGGGCGGCGCCGGCGCTGCGCCGGAGGCGCCCGGTGGCTCGCCGCAGCCGCTGAGGATCACCAGCGATAGCAGTCCGAGAGAGGTAGCATGTCGTTGCATCGGGTACTCCGCAAAACGTTTAAGACGTCGCGAAGCTTGGTCACCAGGCGCCCCCGGTGCCGTTCGTTTTTCACAGGTAGAACAGGCGCTTCTTGAAGCGTCACGCCAACCGCATGAGTCGTCACCCCAGCCCCGGCCCGATCCTGTCATCGCCGCGCAACCTGCGGCTCGGCACGCTTGTCCTGGTGTTCGTCGGGATCAGCCAGATCTACGATCCGCTGGTCGATCCCACCATCGGCCAGGAGCTGTGGTACTGGAGTGCACGTATCGCGGTGCTGGCCGTGGGGCTGTGGTTGGCAGATGTGCTGGTGACCAGGTACCTGCCCGACCGCTGGACCCGGCCTGCATGGCTCCGTCCCGTGGTGCTGGTCACCGCGTTCGGTCTGCTGCCCTTCGCGCTGGCCGAGCTGCTCATGGAGCCGCACCTGCCGCTAAGGCCCGAGTACGCCGACGACGAGCTGTGGGCCTACTCGCCGATGCTCGCCTACCTGAGTGAGTACGCGACGGCGGTGTCGATCGTCGCCCCGGTGCACCTGCTGCTCTGGCTGATCGTCGAGCGTCCGGGAAGAGCGGTGGACGCCTCGCCCGCCGGCGGCGTCCCCGAGGTCCACGATGCATCCTCGACGCCGGCGTTCCTGCTGCGCTCCGCCGTGGCGCGGGCGGAGGACGTGCTCGCGTTTCGAGCAGAGGAGCACTACGTGCGTATCTACACGCGCGGTGGCCAGGAACTGGTTCACTACCGCTTCGGTGACGCTGTGCAGGAGATGCCTGAGCAGCTCGGGCTGCGCGTGCACCGATCGTGGTGGGTAGCGGGGGATGCGGTGCTGTCGGCGAAGCGAGGGGCGCGTCGCTGGCAGCTGAGCCTCGAGTCGGATATCGAGGTACCGGTCAGCGACAGTTACGTGCAGGCGGTGCGCGCGCAAGGCTGGCTGCTGCGCAAGCGCAGCGGCTGATCATGGTGGCTGGCGACGACCCACCCGAGGTGTGCGCTGGTCCCGCCGGCTCCGCCCGCGGCGCCGATGAGGCGTCTTAGGGGAGCGGTTCGGGCCGTGGGTCGACGACGGGGAGATCGAAAGACGCGAAGACCATGCAGTGGTTCGAACACGGTCGATCGGGATCGACGCAAGCCTGCGCATCGCTGCCCGGTTGGCACGTCTGCGCCGCCTGACCGAAGCCCAGGACCTTGAAGAATGGTGTGCCGGGTGTTTGCTCCACCGTCGCGATATGGTCGATGTTCTTCAGCGTGGTCCGCGTGGTGAACACGGGATTGGCCGAGGCATCGTTGGTCGCGAACCAGTCACTGCACGTGTAAGCCGGGTCGAGCGTGTCGCAGTCCTCCGGCGTTTCCCAGTTGAAGTCTCCGGCGACGATCCCGCTGCCTGCGATGTCCTGATGCAGCGCGCCGATCTGTGCGGGCGGTTGCCTCGGTAGGCCGCCATCGTCGAGGCCTCCCTGCTGCACGTGGACGTTCGTCAGCATCCGATCCCGGTAACGCACCTTGAGCCAGCCGAATCCGTCTCGCCCGCTGCCGCAGGTGTCTTCCCCTTCTGGCAGGCAGGTGCCGTAGTCCGGGGTGCGATTGGGGACTCCGTTGAACGGCTCCCCGTCATCAGTCTGACCGACAAAGCAGGGGCGGAAGTCGCCTTCGCTCACGTCGCTGAGCGTACCCTGCACGCAGGTCGCGATGCCGTCGCGCCAGGCCGGCCGCCACGCGCACTGCCATTGGCTGGCGGTGGCGAATTCCACCGCCGGCTCCAGTGTATCGGTCGCGCGATGGGTGATCTCCTGGAGCAGGATCACGTTGGCAAAGTGCTCTCTTGCCTGCAGCGCAACGTAAGCGGCGATTTCCTCGTCCATGTCCGCCGTGTGGCGCTCGCAGTGCGCCGCGTTCCAGGTCAGCACGCGAAAGTCGGACGTCGGTGAGTCGCCGCTGCAACCCCAGAGCATCGCGCCGGGCAGCACAACCGCCAAGAACCATCGTTGCCAGCCTAGAGACGCCATCGCCGGATCTTCGCATGGAACGGGGTCCAACGATCACCACGATCGGCGCGACACGCGCCTATCGCGACGGCGATGCAACGGCCCGCGGCACAGGTATCACCAGGACGGTGTCGCGGCTGCCGGGTTCGCCGACCAACACCGTGTGGCCCGACATGAACTCGTTGTCGCCCACCTGCTCCTTCGTCAGGTAGGGGATCCAGATCATCATGTGCGGAAACCAGTTCTCGGCCCGCGGCCCCAGCCACTGCGCCTGTGACATCATGTAGGTCAGAGCCAGTCCATCAGGCAGGCGCAGGCGCCCCGCCGCATAGGCCGCATCGATCTCCCGCTCCACCTCTTCACGGCCAAGCCCCTGCAATGCAAGCCTGGCGTTGAGGAAGATCACCTGCATGCGCGAGCGGGCCCCCTCGGCGTTGATACAGTGTGGTGCGCGCACGCGGGGATCGTAGTCCGCGCTGTCTGCGACGCGCACGAACCAGGCCCGCTCGACGAAGCAATGCCAGCCGTTGGTACCCTCACGCGCCACCTCATAG
>JAAUYD010020443.1_pt1 | contig 13355 bp, 14 predicted proteins | sample 7278101 | NCBI WGS metagenome assembly JAAUYD01 (sample SAMN14350128, study PRJNA611818) | marine sediment metagenome | isolation source: surface marine sediment (0.6m) | place: French Polynesia: Moorea | collected 2018-08
CCTGAACGGGTCCTCCAGGAAAGGGATGAAGCCGAAACAGCGACAGGAGATCAACGCCCTGATCGCCCGGCTTAAAACCCACGTGGAGAAGCAGGCGGCCCAGAAGTGATCCCTGGGTGCGCTTGACCTCGGGTGTTCATGTCAATCCCGACAATCAGAACAGCTCGCATGGACCTGGTTGCCCCGAGTGCCGAGTGCTGGGATGCCTATGAACGTTTCTACACCAGTGCCGAAGCCTCCCGCGCCTATGGTGGGCCGCTTTCGGTGGGTGCTGCGTGGTCCCGTCTTTCCAGCGACCTGGGCTCCTGGTACCTGCAGGGATTCGGGGTCTGGGCGATTCAACGCCAGGACGACGGCGCCTTTGTCGGAACCTGTGGATTCTGGCGAGGTAAAGGCTGGCCCCGTGAACTGACCTGGTGGCTTCTCCCGGAGGCCCGGGGAGGGGGCATCGCCACCGAGGCGTCCCGGGCGGCCATCGACCATGCTTACCGGGTGTTCCGATGGGACTCTGTGGAAACCTACATGAATGACGATAACCAGCCCGCCCGGGCGCTGGCCATCCGGCTCGGCGGTCAACGGGTGGATCGCCGCCTTTTTCCGGACGGAAAGGAGCGGGACGTGTTCCTGCTGCCACCGGCGGTAGGGTCAAAGTAAGCCCGGGGTCAGGTCGCGCGGGGGTGTCGTTCTGCCCTATACTGGTGGGTGGATTCTTGCCCAACACCACACCTGAATCAAAGGAAACCACCATGCCCGTTCAACAGCTGAAAGACTTCCTCGATCGCGAGGGTGTCCGCTACGTGTCCATCAAGCATTCGCAAGCTTTCACCGCCCAGGAGATCGCCGCATCTGCGCATCTCAAGGGCAAGGAGCTGGCGAAAACGGTGATCGTCAGGATCGACGGGAAATACTGCATGGCCGTGCTCCCGGCGTCCTATCACATCCACATGGGTCATCTGCAGGACGCGCTGAAAGCAACGTCTGTTGCGCTGGCCACGGAAGAAGAATTCGCGGGCATGTTCGCTGATTGCGAACTCGGGGCGATGCCGCCCTTCGGCAATCTCTACGACATGGACGTCTACGTGGCCCAGGAGCTCACCGAGGACGAGGTCATTGCCTTCAATGCGGGCTCCCATACGGAGCTGTTCAGGCTGACCTACAAAGACTTCGAGAAGTTGGTCCAGCCGACGGTCATCCAGCTGACCTGAGCCCGCCAAACTGGCGGCCGTGGTCTGTTGCGCGACCCGAAAGACATGTGGAATAGATCATGGAAATGACCTGGGGTCGGTTCGTTGTGATCCTCCTGTTCCTGCTGATGACCTTGGGAACCGGGGTCGGCGCGGTGCAGGAGGACATTCCCGATTCCAGAACAGGCGCCGTTGAGCGATACCTGGACCAGCGTGCCCGCGAGTTCGCTTTTTCGGGGGCGGTGCTGGTGATGCGAGACGGGCAGGTGCTGTTGAAGCGGGCCTATGGTCAGGCAAGCCGTGAACTTGGCGTTGCCAATACGGTGCGCACCAGGATGCGCATCGCATCGCTGACAAAGCCCTTTACGGCCATGGCGATCGTCAAGCTGGCGCAGCAAAACCGACTGGCTTACGACGACCGCGTATGCGTCTACCTGCCCCAGTGCCCTGAAGCCTGGACGGAAATCACGCTTCGGCATCTGCTCCAGCACACCTCCGGAATTCCAGGCCTTTTTGGTGAAATGAAGGCCGTACCGGTGGAGGACACGGCCGCGGAGTTTGAAAGGGTGCTTGCAGCCCATGGAATGGACTCATCACTGGCTTCCGCGCCGGGCGAATCCTATGCCTACAGTAACTATGGCTACGCGGTTCTGGGTTACGTCATCGAAAAGGCGAGCGGAGAGACCTTCCCGGATGCATTGCAGAAGCTGGTGCTGGGCCCGCTGAATCTGACGGACACGGTTTACGATGATCCCCGTCCGCTGATTGGCCAGCGAGCGGCCGGGTACAACATCAAGGGCGGGCGCGTCGTCAACACATCCAGAAAGGACCCTGCCGGATATGCCGCGGGTGGACTGCTCTCCACCATCGACGATTTGTCCAAGTGGCTGGCGGCAGTGTTCTACAGCGATTTCGTATCACCCGAGCAAAAGCAGGACCTGTTCGAAGCACCCCAGGGGTATGGTTTTGGCTGGGCGCTGCGGCAACGCCTGGGGCGCTCCCAGTTCAACCACACCGGCAGTACCTTTGGGTTTTCGAGTTTCTTCGGCCATTACCCGGACGAGGCGATCTCGGTGGCGGTCCTGTCCAACGTGGAGGAGACCCAGGTTCGGGCCATGGCCTGCGATATTTCCGCGATGGTTTTCGGGCACGATCGTGTGCCGTTTACCGGTTCGGTCCAGGCATCCCGGGACCAGCTCTCAGAGCTGGTGGGCGACTACCGGTCCGAAGATGACACGACGTATTCCATATCCCTGGAAGACGACGGCCTGCACATCCGGTGGCGCAGCAACGACCTGAAGATGGTGCCGGTGAGCAGCACCCAGTACGCATGGCCTGATTTCGAAGAGGTACGGGTGCATGCGGTCAGATCGGCTGAAGGCGCCCTGGATACCATCGTATTGAGCCAATGCGGGGACCGGTCGGTTACCGCCATACGCTGAGTCGAACGAGCCAGGGTGGACGCAGCAAGCCCCCTACTGATGACCCAGGGACTGCGCCTCCCGACGATACCGTCCCGGGCTGTTGCCGAAATGGGCGCTGAAGGCCTTGCGAAAGGCCACTTCTGATTCGTAACCCACGCTGGCGGCAATATCCCCCATGGAGCGGCGCGACTCGCGCAGGGCCTGGGCGGCGGTTTGCAGGCGCCAGTGTTTCACGTACTGACCAGGCGTCATGCCCACGGCCTTTTTGAACCGCTGGGCGAAGGCCGATTCGCTTAAGGATGAAGCGGCCGCCATTTCCTCGATGGAGTGGCTGGCGCCCGGATTTTGATGGATAGCGGCCAGGATGGGTCCCAGCCGGGCATCACCGAGCGCGCTGAACACGCCGGCCAGGCGTCCGGCGTCAGCCTCGATTCTCAGCATTTCAATAAACACCAGCTCTGCCAGGCGATCGACCGCCACGTCACCACCCAGTCGGTCTTCCGCGGCTTCCCGCATCCACAGGTAGACCAGGTCCCGGGCGCCCGAGTGGGGCACGTCGGCCAGGTTGAGGAGCAGGGTGGGAGGCAGGCCGGCCAGCAGAGGCGCGGCCGCCTGCCGGTCGAACTTGAAGTATCCGCAGATCAGGCGGGTTGCCGGCTGGTCGATCCGGTCGGGTGGGCCCTGGTTGACCACCAGGGGGTCTGGTGCGGTCTCGGAAGCGGCCAGCAGGTGTGAGGCGTCATGGGGGAAAACCACCAGGTGACCTGGCAGCAGGCGCCGGGGCGGGCTGTTGTCGCCATGCAGCCAGCCTTCGCCGTGGGCCACCAGGTGGAACGGCACCTGGTTGCTGCCGGAGGTGTCCACGGCCCAGCGGCCACAGTACTCGGCCCGGAAGAATACCTCGGCGCGAAAGTTCAGCTGCCGCAGAAGGGTACTGAGGGGATCTTGCTGCGTTTCAACGGTTTCAGACATTTATCAGTCGTTTTTAGTCATAGTAGCAGTAGTAATGCGAGGTTACGATACCTTCACGATTTAGCCAAGCCAATTCAACTGATTTCGGACTTAAGGAGATGAGACATGCGTAAATTCGTCAATGCAGTACTGGCCGGCATGATGTTGGCTTTTGCCACCATCGTCAGCGCCGGGGTGGACACGGAAACCGATGCCAACGACGTGATCCTGGCTGGCCATGATGCCGTGGCCTATTTCACCGAGGGCAAGCCGGTGCTGGGATCACCTAAGTACACCGCTGCCTTTGGCGGCGCCGTCTACCGGTTTGCGTCTGCGAAGAATCGGGACAAATTCCAGGCCAACCCGCAGCAGTACGCGCCGGTCTACGGTGGCTGGTGCGCCCTGGGGACGTCTTTTGGCAAGAAGTTCGAGGTGGATGGAAAGGCGTTCGAGATTGTCGATGGCCGCCTTTACGTGAACAAGAACCGCAAGGCGTACAACGTGTGGAAGAAGGACGTTGCCGGCAACATCGTCAAGGCGGATGGCTACTGGCCGCAGATTCGCGACGTCCCGGCCGAAGATCTGTAACTGCCACGGGGCATCAGGGCCAGAGCCCGCGGTGACGCATCAATGCGGCACTGCAGGACCTGGCCCAATGTTTCCTCCCGCCGTTTTTCAGGACCCAGCGGAGGACATGCGGGTCAAATCCGGAAAGGCATGATGGTGTCTCGGGACGCTGCCGGGTCGGCTATCATCAAATCCTATCCAGCCAGGAAAACAGTGCTGATCAAACCGTCGACAATTCCTAACCTGATAGCCGTATTGATAGGCTTCGGAGCCGCTGGTGCCTTCGGTAGCTCGTCAAGCCAGGAAGAACCCATCGTACCGATGTCCGGATACCAATGGAGCACTGGACAACGGGATCACTGGCCCACCCGCAATTGGGTTTCGGGGTCGGCCACCGAGCACCGGTTCGACGCTGAGCGCCTGGCGGGTGCGCTCGAATCCGCCAGGCGGGACGAGCTCATGCGGGCTGTTTTGATTGTCCGCAACGGAAGGCTGGTGGTTGAAGAGTACTTCAATGGCGGTGCACCTGATCAAAGCACCGAGGTCTGGTCCGTCACGAAAAGCATAGTCTCGGCGCTGATCGGGATCGCATTGGATCGCGGCCAGATCGACAGCATTGACGACCGGATGGTGAAGTACCTGCCTCGGTATCCGCAGTTCGGAGAGCTCACCATTCGCCATGTGCTGACGCATACGACGGGGCTCGAGTGGACCGAGGAGGGTGACGATTTTGTGGCCTAGCTGACCTCACCGGATCCGGTGGCCAACGCCCTTGGCCGGGAGCGCCTGCATCAGCCTGGCGACGAACTTCTCTACAGTTCGGGAAACTCACATTTCCTGTCCGCGCTCATCCGTAGCGCAACCGGAATGACGCCGGGTGAGTACGCCAACGAGAGCATCTTCGCTCCCCTGGGTATCGACTTTGAGTTGCAGGCGACACCAACTGACCTGTCCTGGGGTGATTTCCTGCTGCGCACGCCCCATACGTGGAAACGTGAAAGAACCGGTCTCGAACTGGGAGCATTCGGACTCAGCATGACGGCCAGAGACATGGCGCGATTTGGTTATCTCTACCTCAACAAGGGGTGGTGGAATGGCCAGTCAATTGTCGGCGAACAGTGGGTGACCGAATCCACCCGAGACCACGTGAAACGATCCGACAACTTCGGGTTTGGTTATCACTGGGTGGTGTCGAGGCGCGGCGGTGAGCTCGCATTTAATGCTGATGGATGGGGCGGACAGATTATCTGCATCGTCCCATCGCTGGACATGGTTATCGTGTTGAAATCTGAAGCGGAAAACCCGGGCTCTCACGGTTACTACGAGTTGCTCGGTGATCTGATTGAAGCGGGCTCATGATGTCAGCAAGGGTCTGAATCTGTCCAGACCAGCCAGCACCCTGCCCAGGTAATAGGGGTGCTGGCCGAGCGCGGCTGCAACCGGAACAGCCCAATCTGCAGCCGGGGCCATCCTCCTCCATTGGTCAGTATTTACCGAGAACATCGGGCCTGAAGCATTGACGCCCAATTAACTCTCCATTACAATTTACTTTGTACATCAAAGTACTTTAAATTGACGTTGGAGGCACTGTCATGAACGCCATCGACTTAAAACGGGAGGAGCGCAACGCCTTTAGATCCGTCACCGATACCGGTCTGCGCGACATGATGATCGCCAGCTTTGTGGCCATGTTTGCCATTGCTCCCCTGTTGAGCGGAACGCTTGGGGATTTCTGGTCTTCGGCCGTATTTCTTCCGGTGTTGGCGGTCGTTTACCTGATCATTCGATTTGTTCACAGTCGGCTGATTGTCCCCCGCGTGGGGCAAGCTCAGTGGAGCGCTGTCCGGAAGTCCCACCTGCGCCGACTGGGCGTGGCGATGCTGGTGGTCAATGTCGCCGCATTCATTTCTGGCGCCGTTGCCTTTTTCCTGGCTGAGCGGGGTGTGACCGGGCCCTGGCTGTTTTCTGTTCCATTGAGCCTGATCGTGATGGTGCTCTTTTCCCTGCTCGCCTACGCGATGAGCGTGCCGAGGTACTTTGTCTATGGCGTGGCCCTGGCGGCCTGCCTGCCAGTGGGTGAGTGGCTGTTTCAGCAGGGCTACGCGTCCCATCACGGCTTTCCCATGGTGTTTGGTTCCGCGGCGATCGCCATTGCGCTGATCGGGCTGGTGAAGTTTGTGCGCATCGCGTCACAACCGATACCGGCCGAAGACGGCTGACGCGACAATGGCAGAGAACACTGAAACCATGAGCAATGGCCCGGTCGACCAGATCGACCCGGTCCTGCACGCGGCGGCCCGGCTGAAAGTTGTGACCCAGCTCTACGTGCTGGACGCGGCCGATGCCACCTTCCTGGTCAACCGCACCGGCCTGACCTGGGGCAATCTGTCGACCCACCTGAGCAAGCTGGAAGGTGCCGGCTACGTATCGCTGAACAAGGGGTACCAGGGAAAAAAACCGCAAACCATGATTCGCCTGACGAATAAAGGCCGACGGGCATTCAAGCAATACCGCGAGGCCATGCAGCGGCTGCTCGAGGACACTCGCAGGGTTGATGAGCCGGGTAAGTCCCTGGATCAACCGTCCGGATCATAAGAGGCCCGCCTGGGGGGTAGATTCCAGATCGGCGTTCGCTTCCGGTGTTAGCGGCATTGGAACGGGTGGCAGGTAATGCCTGCCCGATGTTTCAAGCCCAAGCGGAGGAGACCGTATGCAAGCGATCTGGATCTTTCTGCTCCTGTGTGCCCTGTCGGTCGCCCATGCGCAGAACACCGAGTTCACCTACCAGGGCGAGCTTCGCCGCGCCGGTGCGCCTGCCGAAGGTGTCTTCGATTTCGAGGTGGCGCTCTATGTCCAGAAATCCGGTGGCCGGGCCGTCGACGTCCTGGTCCTGGACGATGTGGTGGTCGAGATTGGGCGCTTTGTGCTTGCCCTGGACTTCACCGCCGTTCCCTTTGAGGCCGGGCCGACCTGGCTCGAGATCCGGGTGCGGTCGGAGTCCGAACCTGGTTACACGACGCTCAGTCCGCGGCAGCGGGTCGCGCCTGTCCCTTACGCGATAACCGCGCAGAGCGTCGGGAAGGATTCGGTAGGCGCGCTGGAGATCGACGCCAGCGAGGTGCAGCGGCGCGTCACCGGCAGCTGTCCCGCCGGCAGTTACCTGGCCGGCATCGGAGCCGATGGCCAACTGGATTGTGAGCCACTACCCATCGGTTTGAGCATCGCGCTCGATGCGGTGGGTCCAGACGAGAGCAGCGCGGCGATTGCAGTAAGGCCGGATGGTCGCCCCGTCATCAGCTACTACGACAGCACCAACGGTCATCTCAAGCTGTATGACTGCTTCGACGGCGCCTGCCTGACCGGCATCGCGCGCACCCTCGACACCAGCGGCGACGTGGGCCAGGACTCGGACGTCGTCATCCGCAATAACGGCACGCCCATCGTCAGCTATTACGACGCGACCAATGGCAACTTCAAGATCTACGATTGTGCCGACCCCGGGTGCGCCCAGGGGTCCGCCCGAACACCACGCCCGACCCTTGCCTCCGACGGCCGCCAGACATCCATAGCCATCCGGGATGATGGCCTGCCGATTATTGCTTATGTGGGAATCGGCTCGGACCTGGCGGTGTTTGCCTGCGGAGACTCATCCTGCAGCCCGGCTTCGCCTGGCGAGCACTTCGTGCTGGACACGGGGACTGTCCACCACCCGGACATCGCCATCCGTGAGGATGGGCGACCCATCATCAGCTACATGAATCCCGACGTCATGGTGTACCTGTGCAGCAATGACAACTGTGCCTCTGGCAGCTTCGAGCAGATCGACGGCCGGCAGTTTGGATCGCTGGGCGGCTTCATCGTTGATGAAACCGCTGTTGCCATTGACCGCAACGGACTGCCGGTCATTGCCTACGGAGTCAGCTCTTCCGGTGCATCGATCTACCAGTGCAACGACCCGTCCTGCAACGATGGGTCTCGCTTCGACATCGACAGCACCGATGCCTTCGCGTCGGATGTCGACCTGGCCGTTGCTCCAACCGGCGAACGGCTGGTCAGTCACTTCCGAAGGCCAGGCGGAGGTCTCCGGCTGTTCCAGTGCGCGCCTGAGGGCTGCGATTTTTCGCTCACCTCGGGCCGCACCTACGTAAACGTCGATCTTGCCGGCGACACGCTCGGCGTGCAGACCTCCATCGCCGTCCGTCCCAACGGCCGGCCGATCATCAGCTTCATCGACCGCCTGCGGGACCGATTGATGGTGTACAGCTGCGGGGAAGCCACCTGTGGCAACTAGGGCACTGCGAGCGATCCCGGCCCTGCTTGTCGTCATCGGTGTCGCCGCAGCGCAATCCGGCGGCGACTTCGAGATCACGCGCAGCACCATCGCAGGTGGCGGCAAGACTGTCGGCGGGGACTATCAGGTTTCCGGGGCCATCGGTCAGCCCGGGGCGGACCCAACTGACGCCACGGGCGGTGAATTCAGTCTGCGCGGCGGCCTTTACACCAGCCCAGCCGGCGAACGTGAGGAGGCGATTTTCGTTGATGGTTTTGAAGGCTGATGGACCTCAAGGAACATGTGGCCGGGCCACTACTTGTGAATGATCAACTGGTTCCTGTTGTTCGTCCTGTCGATGGTGAAGGCGAAATGCTTGAGGACATCACTGCCGACTTCCATCCCCACCGGCATGTCATCGTCAATGTCGCGCCTGATGCTCTTTACGCGGGGATAGGAGATTTCAAAGTCCAGATCGCCAAAGGCTACCTGCACTGCATCCTGGTAATACGAACCGGTCTTGTCCGTCTCAATTTTCGCTGACGCCAGAAGATCACTGTTGACAAAGGAAGCGCTCTTCCCGGTGTCGAAGTAGACGATCACATCATCGCCATTCAGCTTGCCTCGGAAGTGGATTCCGAAGGGGTGTGAACTGATATCCAGGAGTTCGATGGCCCGGGAATTTGCATCAGTCAGCCTGTCTGTAATCGAGGTTTGTGAAACCGCGAGCGACTTGTCCCGGTAGCTGACGGTCATGCAGGTGTGATCGAAATACTTCAAGCCAACCATTCCGTTAAATGGCTCAGTGGCATAGATGCGCCAATCCATCAAGCTGCCGGTTTCATTCTGGAAAGTTGAGTGCAGGATTTTCAGTTGGGGTATCACGATGATGAAACCCTGGCCTCGATCTCTCCCGTCGGCAGTATAGGTTTTCATGGAGCCGGTGACCTGGTACTCAATCGCGTCTTCCAGCGCCGTGGTAATAGTGATATTGCCGCTGTTTCCAAAATCAAACAGCAGGGGAAACTGGCGAGCCCCAAAACCGACGTCAATCTCCGGAATGGAGAACACGTTGTCAAAACGCAGGGGGTGCACGTCGACGGAGTCATACAGTTCCAGAATCCGTGATTCACTGAAACCCTGTCCCTGCAGAGATACCCTGGTGCGGTCACGGAGGTACTGAGCCGACAGCGACGTGTGGATGAAAAACAGCAGCAGGAATACAGATAATTTCGTGAGGTTTTCTCCTGGCAATCTCATGATTCGACCAACTCCCAGACTTGTTACCCTGCGTCCGCCGGGAGTTTGGGGATCACAACATTCTGCAGCATAGATCCGACGCTGCGGCGCTGCCTACCCAGGTCCTGGCGTATCTGGGCGATGAGGGATTGGTACTGAGGATCATCGTGCAGGTATTCGGTGACGGGGTCGCGCAGCAGGATGTCCCACCACTGGTAGCGCACGCCTCGGCGAATAGCGGTATCCAGGGCCTTAAGCGCATTGGGGCTATCGCCCAGCACAGCGTGGGCATAGAACACATAAAACCCCACGCCGCCGTCATGCACCGATTGGGGCGGCAGGTCCCGCATGACGGTCAGGGCCTCCTCTACCAGTTGATTGCCGCGTTGCCGGTCACCCAGTCCTAACCTGATGGCGGCCAGGGGCACGGCCAGGTAGTAGTTGTTGACCGTCACGCGTTCTTCCGGGTTGGGGAAGTCGTGCCAGACTTCCTCAAAATACCGTTGATACACCGCCAGAGCCTGCTCGAACTGGCGGTTGCGCATGTACAGGGCACCCAGGACCTGGCGCGTCCGGCCGTAGGGCCGCTGCAGCCAGAGATCAAGGGCCAGCTCCAGCGCTTCGTCGAACCTTTCCTGGTAGACCAGGACGTCTGTGCAGGCGATCTGCGCGCGAAAGTTTTCGGGTGCCAGGGCCTGCATCTCGGCGCACAGGCGGGTTGCGGATTTCGGGTCCTCCAGCATCAGGTAGTAACTGCTGAGATAGCTGCGCCACGCTACCGATTGGGGGTTGGCCTGCAGGGCCCTGGTGTACCACTTGATCGCTTCGTCCAGCCGACCCAGGAGCTGGCCGTGCACGTCGGCCAGCGACTGCATGACCCGCTGGTTGGTGGCGTTGATAGCCAGTGCCTGGTCGAGGATCTTGAGTGCCTTTTCTGTCTGGCCCACTGCGCCGTGAGCCTCTGCCAGCAGTGCGAAACTCTCGGCGTTGGTGGGTTCCAGCCTGACTGCCATTTGGAGCTGAGCGATGCCGTCATTATGCCGCCCAAAGATCTCACTCAGCAGGCGACCGTAGAGATAGCGCGCCCGGGGGCGGTTGGGAGCCAGTTCGATGGCGCGGCGCAGACTTTGCTCGGCCTTCTGGTAGTCCCGGGCGAGAGATTGGATATGACCCAGCAGTTCGTATCCCGCAGCGAGCTCCGGGTCGAGATCCAGTGCCCGTTCTGCCAGGCGGGTGGCCGATTGGATCCAATCTTCCCGGGGCAGGTCGCCGTGCTCGGTCAGACCGGCGTACTGCCAGGCCAGCTCGACATAGGCGTCCGCGAAGTTTGGATCCAGCCCCACCGCCTGGTCCAGAAACTCAATGGCCCGCTGCCGCTGCCCGTCACCATGCGGTGATTGAGTTCCGGTAAGCAGCCGCCCGGATTGGTAAGCGCGGTACGCATCCAGGCTCAAGGTGGGAATTCGGCTCAGCAGCCGGTCATCACCTTCAGCGATCTCGACCTGCATGGCTTCCGCAACGTTGCGCGCAATGGCCTGCTGGACGCTGAAGATGTTTTCCACGGTCAGGGTCCGTTCAAAAGACTTCGACCAGACAAAACGATCCTTTGGTCCGTCCACCAATTGAACGTTCACCAGGATCCGGTCACCGGTCAGATTCGAAGTTCTTTGTATGCCGCACTCCAAGACGTGACTGACGCCCAGGGCGTGGCTGATTCCGGGCATCGTTTCCTGGTGATCGCGGAACTGCTCAACGGAGGTGCGCGAGATCACCACCATGCCCGACACAGCCGAGGCCGCACTCACCATCTGGTCGTGCAGTCCGGCAACGAAGGCGCCGTTATCCGGATCGTTACTCAGGTTGGCACAGGGCAGAATGGCCAGCGCCGGTTCCCGGAATGCCCACCACTTGTCGACAGCGAATAGGACTACCGCTGCAGACAGCATGCCGATCACCACGAAGTCCATGCGTCGTCCCGTGACGGACGTGATGGATTCCCCCCGAACGACGTCTTTTTCCAGCTTGAGACCTTCGGGTGTGATCTCGAAAATCCAGGACAAGATCAGCGCAATGGGAAAGCCCACAGCCAGAATGGCGATCGTCGCCCGCCCCATCCAGACCGGCAGATCCCCCAGGCCGAGCAGCACCTCCGCCACCTGCATGACCAACCAGGCAGCCACGACGTAGAGCGCCGCCATGCGAAAGACATTGCGACGTTTGAGCTCAGCAATGAAGCTCATGTGTCACCCTTGCTTGTATGTTTGGGTCGATCAATAGGTAGTGACCGAGGGCCACCAAAGATATGGATATCTCCGGATGCTCGGCGCAACCGCCGGTTGCTAAAATGGCGACGCGCAAGTTTATGCCGGGTGGGGAGTGAGTATGGTCGACGACCCTGCCAGCCTCCCTTTGTTCTGGGAGAAGCTCCAGGTCATTTCAGGCATCGTCGCGGCAGTTTTTGTGCCTGTCGCGGTAGCCCTCGTCGGATACTTTTTCTCGAAAAGCGCCAAGGATCGTGAACTCGGCGCAAAGTACATCGAACTGGCGCTCGATATTCTCACCTCCGACACCTCCAAGACCAATGAAGCTCTTCGCGAATGGGCAACCTCGGTCATCAATCACTATTCCAGAATCAAGCTGAGTGGTGAGGTTCAGGGCTCTCTGAAGCTGCATGGACTGGGTCCAGGCATTCAGTCATCTAATCACTAGAAAAGGGGGAAGCTGCTGTGACTAAAGTTCGCGTTGTCGTTAATGCGCCTTCGGGCCATTCAATTCCCAATGACTCGATAATTGAGATTCAAAAAAAGGGGAGTAGACCGATACGCCTCAGATACGAGCCTATGTTGGTCAAATCAGTCAGACCCGGCCGGTACAAAATTCGCGTTGATGCCGGTAGGAATCTGGCTACCCCGGAGCGTGAAGTGGAAGTTTCCGGACATAGTCACACGATAAATGTCTATATGGGGCTACCCGGTTGGCCGAGTTATCGTATTGGGGACAACAGGATTCCTTTCCGGCCGCTGGAAGAAGTGGACACGATTGCCGTGTGCTTTGAGTACAACCGGCCCAATCCCCGTACTGCAAAAAAAATGGTGGACGCTATCAAGGCGAAAGGGCTGAAGACCTACACCTTGGGTGCCGAAGATGACCCTCTCGTCGGACCCAAGAATTTCATGTCGGCTCGAGGCGCCATTTGGGTTTTCAAAATTGTAGACGGAGACAGAAGAAAGGCCGAAGAAGATATTCGTGTGATATTGACGGGTAAAGGCTATAACCATGGCCGAGTTGGCGTTCCCTTAAACCTCACTCCGGGCCAGATTCGAGTATTGGATTCACAGTACGCAGTGAAGTTTCCGCCGGGAATGAGCGGCGCGCAAATCAGGCAACTGATTGACGGGTATGCCGAACTCAAATTCAAGATCTTTGGCAATACGCGAGTGATTCGTTTTCCGGACTCTCTAATCGAAGAGCACTATCACAAACTAGACCAGTGGCAGATCAATGGGGACGTGTTATTTGGTGAGCACGACCTTATAGCCGAATTTATCGACGATTCCGTACCGCCAAGCTACCATGTTCAGGATGTCGAAGGTGGTTGGCAAGTTCTAAAAGATCTGAATCCTGACATCGAATTTGGCAACCCAGAGATCATCGTTGCAACTATAGATGGCGGCTTTGATCCAGCGCACGACAAACTTTCAGGCAATCTTTCCAATGGCA
>JAAUYD010222231.1_pt1 | contig 13352 bp, 16 predicted proteins | sample 7278101 | NCBI WGS metagenome assembly JAAUYD01 (sample SAMN14350128, study PRJNA611818) | marine sediment metagenome | isolation source: surface marine sediment (0.6m) | place: French Polynesia: Moorea | collected 2018-08
ACAGAGGTAAGTTTAGCATAATATCGTGTGCAAAGCACGTTTGTTTGTTGGTCGCAATTCCTCCCACGAACTTCGTGCCTTGTTCTGGGCTTCCTTGCGACATTTCGGTGAAAAATTCTAACGATTCCTATGGCTTTTACTCAAAATACGATAAAATTTGGAACTGATGGCTGGCGTGGGGTGATTGCAGCTGATTTTACCTTTGAAAGAGTGGTCATGCTGGCTCCTTTAGCGGCTAAGATTTTAGAAGAAAATTACGGTGCCTCTAGCAGCGATCGCACGGTTATTGTCGGTTACGATCGCCGTTTCTTAGCCGAAGAGTTTGCTCAAGTGGCAGCCGAAGCTGTCATCGAAGCGGGCTATAATGTTATGCTATCGCAGTCTTATGCCCCCACCCCTGCCTTTAGCTGGGCGGCCAAAGCCCAAAATGCTCTTGGGGCGATCGTCTTAACCGCAAGTCACAACCCGGCCAAGTATCTGGGGTTGAAAGTTAAAGGGGCTTTTGGAGGATCGGTTTCTCCGGCCATCACCCAACAAATCGAAGCGTTGCTTCCTAACCCCCCTCGCTTTTCCGCTTCTCCTGGCAGTTTAAGCCATTTTGACCCCTGGGAAAGTTACTGTCAAGGTCTACAGCAAAAAGTAGATATTAAAGGCATTAGAGGGGCAATAACCGCAGGAAAATTAAGGGTGTTTGCTGACGTTATGCACGGGGCTGCAGCTACTGGGTTGGAGCGATTGTTAGGCTGTCCCATTGACGAGATTAATGGCGAGCGTGATCCTCTCTTTGAAGGGGGTGCGCCAGAACCTTTACCCCGTTATCTTAGCTTATTATTTCATAGCATAAAAACGGCTGCAAGTCAAGGGGATGAGAGTTTAAGAGTGGGGTTAGTGTTTGATGGAGATAGCGATCGCATTGCGGCGGTGGATGGACAGGGAAATTTCCTTAGTTCTCAAATTTTAATTCCTATCTTAATTGATCATTTAGCTAAGCGAAAAGGGTTCACAGGAGAAATTATTAAAACCGTCAGTGGTTCTGATTTAATTCCTCGCTTGGCACAACTTTATAATTTACCAATTCATGAAACTCCTATTGGTTATAAATATATTGCTGATCGGATGTTAAATACTGAGGTTTTAATTGGAGGAGAAGAGTCAGGAGGAATTGGTTACGGTACCCATATTCCTGAACGGGATGCTCTTTTATCTGCATTATACGTTTTAGAGGCTGTTGTAGAAAGTGGGAAAGATTTAGGGCAATATTATCGCCAATTACAGGAAAAAACGGATTTTTATAATGCTTATGATCGCCTTGATCTACCCTTAGCTAATATGGAAGTTCGGGCTAAATTACTACAGCGTTTAGAGACAGAGCCATTAACAAAAATAGCCGATCAAGAGGTTATAAGTTGTGATACAAAAGATGGTTACAAACACCGTTTAACTGATGGAAGTTGGTTACTCATTCGCTTTAGTGGAACCGAACCCGTTTTAAGATTGTATTGTGAATCTTTGACCATGAAACAAGTCCATCAAACCTTAAACTGGGCAAAAGATTGGGCTAATTCTGTTTAATTTTTGTGCTTTTGAACCGTTAGGGATAATTAATCAATTATCCCTAAAAAACTCTCAATTTTCAGCCGTCCAAACTACCTTATCACCCTGTCCCCAAAAACCATCGTATTTAGTTAATTTTAAATCTCCATAGACTTTAGTTTGACAAGCTAAACGACGATTTTTCTCTAGGGAATGGGGAGGAAGAGAACGTCTTGCTTTATCTTTCCAGTTAGCTTCGGATACTGAACCTTCTATTTTTAACGCACAAGTTCCACAAGTGCCAATACCCCGACAATTGATAATTTTTGCTTGACCATTATACAGATCAATATTGTTTTTAAGAAGAACATGGCGTAAATTTTCCCCTTGGTGACAAGTAATGGTTTTTCCTTGTGCAGTAATTTTAAACATAGAATAACAAACTATCAATCTTCTATTTGGCCTAGTTTATTATTACATAATAATAGTTGATTAAAATCTGCTCAAATATCATCTAGATTTATTTTTTTCCTGGGTTAACACTAGGCAGTTTTTTGTGTTATTATAACTATGGAAAGTACAATAACCTGGTTTCGTGCCTAAAACGCTCAATAATAATGTTTCAAGATGAGTAACAGTCAAAACAAATCTTCAGATATGATTAGACTGAGCCAGTTTATGAAATGGCAAAATTTAGTGCAAAGTGGTGGTGAAGCTAAAATAAGAATTCAAGGGGGAGAAGTGATGGTAAATGGTTGTGTAGAAAAGCGACGGGGACGACAGTTATTTAGAGGAGATAGAGTTACTTTCAATGGCAACCATTATGAAGTCAATTTATGACTTACGAAGTAGATTTTTGCTCTATGTTTCCTTTATCGTCCCTTAAAAAGATAAAATGAACAAGAGATTAATGACAATTAAGTCTCTTGAGTAACAGTCACAGAAGACTTATTCCTTGTAGATAATAAAGTTAACCATTGAGTTGTTAACAGTCGAGGAGCTAACAAACAAAATACACTGTTAAATAATAACATTACCCATAATTGGATATCGCTCATTTCCATAGACAAGCTCCTAATTGTTTTCTGACATTTCTCCTCATCCTCAATTATCCCCGATCTTGTTGAAAAGAGAAACAAGATTAACGTTTAAATTTCTTGTCAGATAGATAAGTTTTTCTGACGTTACAAAATATTAAGAATTTATTCCTCGATAATTTAATAAAATTTTACGTTTTTTTCTAGCAATTTCTTGTAAGTTAATAATGCGATCCGTTTCATCCACAATTTCTCCTGTTAAGACTTCCAAAACATCCTCTAACGTTACCACTCCTGCAACCCCACCATATTCATCCAAAACTACCATTAAATGTTCACAATTATCTTGAAAAGTTTTGAGTAACTTATCTGCTTTAATGGTTTCAGGAACATAATAAACTTGACGAAGTAACTGATTAATTTTCTGGGTAGCGATAGGTTCAGAATATCGTTCCCCAATAGTTTTAGGAACGATTTCACCACAGACAATAATTAAAAAAGTTAAAATACTAGAAAATAATCCTAACCAAGCATCTCCTAAAACCTTAGCTGCTAAACTTCCAATGACAATACTACCTACAATATTAAAAATATTGTTGAGAATAACAATAGTAGCAATAGGGCGATTCATTTTACTACGAATTGACTGTAAAACGATTGCTGCTGGTTTTTTTGATTGAGCTAATTGTTTGACTCGAACCCGTGAAACTGAAAACAAAGCCGTTTCTGCACAAGCACAAATTGCCGATCCAGCCAAGACAATTAAAACCACAAAAATAATGTTTAACATAATAATTTTAGTTTGTATAATTTTCCATAACTTTATCTCTGATTGTCAAAGCAGTTGCAGGAGCTAATAAAATACCATTACGATAATGACCAGTAGCTAATAAAATATGAGAATAGTTAGGAACTTCCTTAATAATAGGAGCAAATTCTCCATCGGGACGGGGACGTTTTCCTGACCAAGTATTAATAATTTTCCCTTGTTTTAAATCAGGACAAAACGAAAAAGCCTGTTTTTTAACTGTTTCTAATAAGTATGCTTTTGGCAAAACTTCTCCCATTTCATCAGGAAATTCTACGGTAGCACCGATCCAATATTCTTGCTCATTAAGAGGAACAATATGGACATCGTCTCCCGTAATTACAGGTTGAAAACTAGCATCACCTAAAGTATGATTTAACTTAATTTGCAATGCTTGTCCGAGAACCGGTTTAATCTTGATCATTGGTTGTAACTCATTAATTAAAAAAGTTGAACCCAAACCAGCACAAATAATTAACCAATCCGTTTCTAAGGTCTGGTATAATGTTTTAATCTGGTATGATTGACCACTATTTGAAGCATCTAGATTCGTTGGTGTAATATTTTGAACTTTGACTCCAAACTGACAATTTACACCGTTTTGAGAAGCAGCTAAAACAAGGGATTCAGTTAAAACAGTGGGATGAATTTGTCGATCTTGAGGGGAATAAATAGCCCCAACAACACGATCATTTTGAACTTGAGGACAGCGTTTTAATAACTCATTTTGCTCCCAAATTTCCAGGGGGTATCCGTGATCATGACGAAATTGTTGTAATGTTTCCCATCTTTCTAGGGGTTCATCCCTAAAACGTAACATTAAAATTCCTTGACGGTTCACAGGAATTTTCTTTCCCGTTAACCCTTCTAACTCAGGAATTAAGGTTTTATAACGCTCTAAACTAAGCTGACGAAGTTTCCAACCCCGTCCCTTAGTTTTGTGGCTAATAATACCCATTAAAACTCCTAAAGCTGACCCCGTTGAACCAGAAGCCGGTTTTTTTTCGTCAATTAGGGTGATGTTTAAGCCTTTAATTAAACTTAATTCATAGGCGATCGCTGAGCCAATAACTCCAGCACCAATAATAGTAATACGAGTCATATAATTAATAATCTAATTAAGGTATAAATAGTTGTTAAAGTCTGAAGATTCTATGAGAACTTAATTAATATTCATTTTTGTTTTTTTTGTTCAGATAACCTAAGTTTTTTTCTTCCAAGAACACTTTTATATTCGGCTAATATATCCTCAGATACAATCCATTGAATATTATCATTTTCAGCTACAAATAAAATAACTTGTTCTGGATTTCCACCAGCAATAATTGCAGAAACTAAAACATTAGTATCAATAATTATATTGTTTTTGTTTGTATTGTTCTCTTTTAACTTCTACATTCTAGCTAATCAATCTGAGATAACTAGGGGGCATAATTATTATGCCCCTACAGATGTTATAACTAAAATTAATTAGCTTTTGGGAAGTAAATCTAAGAAACTTTGTAAATGATTGAGTGCTTCACGATATTCCCGTTGTGCAGCTACGAATTGACGTTCCTTAGCAGCAGCATCCAAGCGTTCAAAGTCGCTGAATAAAGCTTTAGATAAATTTCTCGCTTCTTTTTGATCTTTGGGTAACAAAGAACGAGTTAAACTACTCATTTCTTGACGAAGACCCCCCAAAGGTCCGTGAATATAGGTACGGGTATCGATCCAATTTTGATCGGCAATAAACCCTTTAAGGACATCTAAATTTTCCCTTGCTTCCTCAATGGGTTCAATGAGAACTTGTAATTGTTCAATTTTCTCAGGGGAATAGGTAGTAGGGACAGAGGCTTTTGGGCCACCACAACTAACACAGAAGATGGCCACAGCCACCAATAATAGAGACAGAATAGAGCGAAGACGTGGCATGATTTTAAGTTTTGCTAATGATATTGAGTAAACTCCTCAGTCGATTTTCTCAACAATTGAGCAAATTGGTCAATGTTTTTATCGGGTTTCTGATTCCGAAACAGTAAACAGTTCTTATGCACTAATCATCAGGCAGAAAGAGACTGATTAACTGTAGCTTGATTAAACTTCTTCACTTGTTGACGAACCAAATGACAAAAATGAGCAATAGGAGGAATGGTTAGGCGATCGCTGGTAGAAACTAAAACCACTTGACGGGTTAATTGTTTAGCCGGTTTTTCGTTAGATTCATCCAAAATAGGGGCTAAAGAACGCACAGCTAAACAATCATCTTTCCTGGTTTCAATCAAAGCCGTTTCTGGTAACAATGCAATAATTTTTCCTTGTCTGACTACCCCTCGAAAAGCGTCTAACGTATTTAATTCCATCACTGCATTGATGGTTAAATTATGAAGAGAACACCATTCTTGTAGCAATCTTTGCATTCCATAACCATCTTTAAACACCACTTGAGGATATTTGACTAATTCTGTATGGGTAACTTGCTCATACCTCGTCAAAGGATGATCAGCCGCCATTAAAACATCTATTTTTTCTTCATATAATAAATCAACGGTCATCTCAGGGCTAGTGGTTAAAAAACGATTATTCATAACAATAGCAATATCCACTAAACCATCCCTTAACACCTTCAACGCGCGATCGCTTCCTAAACCCGTCACTCGTAATTGGACTTGGGGATAATCTAAACAAAATTGTTGTAAGATTGGGGGCAAAAAATGGGAGCAAACCGAGTGAATAGCAGCCACACATAATTCTGGTTGTTTTCCTGCTTGTAAATCTTTGATTTCTTGCCCAACCGTTGCCCATTCTTGACAAATTTTTTTCGCTCTTGGCAACAATTTTTCTCCCGCTACCGTCAATTTGGCTTGGGTAGAGCGATGAAACAATAAAGCTCCCAAAGTTCCCTCTAGGGCTTGTATTTGTCGGCTGATGGTCGATTGGGTAATCCCACACTGAGTCGCTGCCTTTCCAAAACTGCCCGTGTCTGCGATCGCTAGGAATGCTTGTAGTTGCTCAATTCGCATTGATAAGGCTGTAAACATCTAATAATTTCAATTTTATCTTATTTTTGCCCTTTATTTCGTAGAAATTGATACTAAACTCATTAATAATTGCTAAGTTTTTAAGGATGGAGTTGTTATCATGGTTAATCGTATTTTTAGGAGGAGGTTTGGGGAGTTGTGGGCGTTATTTAATTAGTAAAATCATTAATGAACAGATTGAAACTATGTTTCCTTGGGGAACATTAACAGTTAACTTAATCGGTTGTTTAGTTATTGGCATAATAATTGGTTTCATTGAAAGATTCCCAATCCATCCTTATTGGGGACTATTTTTAGTTACCGGGTTTTGTGGAGGGTTTACCACTTTTTCTTCTTTTTCTTTAGAGAATAATTTGTTATTAAGAAATCAAGAATATAGCTTATTATTAGTTTATACAATGATGAGTTTATTGTGGGGGTTTGCGGGGACTTTTTTGGGAATGAGTCTTGTAAAAAGACTTTAACTCAATAATTCTTTACAGTTGCCAATAAAAGTCGGAAAATTATTAAAATTATGTTCTTTTATTTTAGATATGCTGACTTGACAGCTAGATAACTGTCTATCGCTTCAAAGACACCAATAATAAAAAGTTTTATAGTGTAACTACAATGACCCTATGTATTTCTAATCTCCGAAGTGAGATTTTTTTGTTGTGTTTTGCCTAATTAAATGAATATTCCTACTATTAAGAGCGATCAAGTCAAGTCTCAAATTTCTCCTTGGTTAATTAATATAGCTTATCCTTTGGGATCAATAATTGTCTTGCCATGCTATTTTGGTCCGATTACGATCAACGGACAAGAACACATTCCCAAAACTGGGCCAGTTATTATTGCCCCCACCCATCGTTCTCGTTGGGATGCGTTAATCATACCCTATGCCGTGGGTAGAATAGTCAGTGGTCGAGATGTTAGGTTTATGGTCACCTCTAGTGAAATGACAGGCCTTCAAGGTTGGTTTATTCGTCGTTTAGGGGGGTTTCCAGTGGATGTGAAACGGCCAGGGGCCAGTAGTTTAGAATATAGTGTCGAAGTTCTCAAACAAGGAGAAATGTTAGTTGTTTTTCCAGAAGGAGGCATTTTCCGAGATACGAAAGTTCATCCCCTCAAACGAGGTGTGGCCCGTATTGCTTTAGAAGTGGAATCTCAACAACCTGGTTGCGGTATGAAAATATTACCAGTCAGTATTGAATATAGTCAGCCTTTTCCCAGTTGGGGAACAGATGTCACCGTTAATATTGGTTCTCCCTTGGATGTAGCCAGTTATGACACCACCACCCTTAAACGCAGTTCCGAAAAACTAACCTGCGATCTAGAATCTCATCTTAAACGGATGTTTCACGGTAAACTTGAGCAGACAGTTATTCAACCTAATGTCGAAAAGGATTCCTTAGCGTAGTAGTCTGGGGTAGTTTATAAATAATATTATTGCCTTAGTAATCAATTACCGATGAATCAATCTTTAGTTCCTGTTCCTTCCGGTGTTTTTCAAATTGCAGATACTCCCATTGGTTACGACAATGGTGATCAGCCTCCCTTAAAATTCTCTCTGGTCTTACCCACCTATAAAGAAGCTGGTAATATCCAAGATATTGTCAAAATTTTAACTCATTTACTCGATCAATCCATTCGGGGAGACTATGAACTTATTGTGGTTGATGATAACAGTCCCGACCATACTTGGAAATTAGCCCTAGAATTAACCTCGGAGTATCCTCAACTGCGAGTCATGCGTCGCACCGAAGAAAAAGGACTCTCCACAGCAGTGATTCGAGGATGGCAAGTGGCCAGAGGAGAGATTTTAGGGGTGATTGATGCTGACCTACAACATCCCCCAGAAGTTCTCCAAGAGCTTTTAGCCGAAATGGATAAAGGGGCCGATTTAGCGGTGGCCAGTCGCCATGTGGAAGGAGGAGGAGTCAGCCAATGGAGTATTATTCGCCGTTTCTTATCCCGTGGCGCACAAATGTTAGGTTTAATGATTCTCCCGGAAGTCATTGGCCGTCTTTCTGACCCCATGAGTGGTTATTTTATGGTCCGTCGAAGAGCGATTGTCGGCAAACCCTTAAGTCCTGTGGGTTACAAAATTTTAATTGAAGTCACAGCTAGGGGGAAAATTCGCTGGTTAGCTGAAGCCGGATATGTGTTTCGAGAACGTCAAACTGGGGAAAGTAAAGTCACTTGGAAACAATATATTGAGTATCTACAACATCTTGTAAGACTGCGTTTATCTTTATCAGCGAGATTTATTCAGTTTTGTTTAGTCGGATTTAGTGGACTGTTTGTTGATTTAACCATTTTTTCTTTACTTCGTAAAGGATTAGAATTGGGCTTAACACGCAGTACGATTCTCTCTGCAGAAGTGGCAATTATTAATAATTTTCTCTGGAACGATTTATGGACTTTTCGGGATATTTCTAGCCGACAACCAGGGAAACGTCAACGACTTAAAAGATTAATTAAATTTAATTTTATTTGTCTTGCAGGCCTAATTTTACAAACATTATTGGTTAATACTTTCTTTGCTATTTTCCAAGGGTTACAGTTAGATGAAATGATTGCTAACTTAACCGCTAATAATTTCTTAAGGACCCTGCTGGCCAGTGATGTGTTAGCAAAATTAATCGCTATTGTTATGGTGACATTTTGGAATTTCTGGTTAAATACTAAATTAAGTTGGCGGGTGACGGAAATTGAACGATAGACTATACTGGGTGATACTACATAAAAATCATTTTTTACACAGTTCTCCAAGGCCATGGAAATTCTTGAAAAACTAGGGAAACCTAGCTATTTACTCTTAGGGATAGCAGCAGCTATTACGGCTATCCATTTTACTCTTTTAGAACAAGACGGGAATCAAAATCTGATCAGCGTCAGTCTTTTGATTTGGTTGACCGCAGCCTCTTTATTATGGGATAAACACCAAGAAAATACCCTCAATTTCGAGAGTAATTTACCCTCAACAATATTGGGTCTTGTCTTGATTGTGATTGCCTTACTAAGAAGTCTCTCTACATCGGGTTATCATTTCTTTCTTTGTCCTGTTATTTTTGCTGTTGGCTTGGTATTAATAACAGCTGGTTTTAAAGGGTTTCAGATTTACAAAAGCGAACTTTCTGTTTTTAGTCTTTTTATCTTATATCCAGTGATCATTCGTTTTTTAGGAATGATAAGTATGGAAAAATTGACAGCCATATTTTCTACATTCATGTTGTATATTGTGGGATTTCAACCCTATCGAGAAGGGGTATCTATTATTTTGCCGACAGGAAGAGTTGAAGTTTTATCTAGCTGTGCAGGAATTGATATTGTTACCCTGATGATTATTTGTTCTATTCTCTTATTTTTCATTGTTCCTTTGACAAAAATTCAGAAAATATCGTGTCTTTTATTAGCTCCTATCACTGGTTTTTTAATCAACTGCGTTCGCATTGGTTTATTAACCTTTTTTGTTTCTCAGTCTGCTGATGAAGCCTTTGAATATTGGCATGGAGAAGATGGTAGTTTAGCTTTTGCTATGATATCAGTCGTTTTATTTGGCGTATTTTGTTGGTTTTCCTATATTCGTCCTCTCACTTTGGAAAGTCAAGATTAACTCAACTCTTAAGAAATTAAAAATTAAAGAAATATGCAGGTATTACACACACATTGGCAAACAACAAGAGTGAGTCTTTTAGGAATTTTACTCTTAGGAATGTTAGGACTTCTCACTTATAAAATTATTGTTCCAGAAGACACTGAAAAAACCAATAATAACCTTCCAACGGTAACGGTTCCTGATACGGTTCCTTTATCTAATTGGAACTTAATTAAAAGTCAACCTCTCAAGTCCCTGGAAACTAAGGAAGAAGGAGAACAAATTTCAGCAAAAGAGTATGAGTACAGTAATGAACAAGAAGGTTTAACAGCAGAGATTCGTTATGCAAAGTATCACGGGAATTTTAATCACTTTTTAATCAAAGATATGGAGATGCCAGCAGCTACTATTCATCCTCATATCCATTATAAGAAAGGGGTGGGACATTACGCCTTTTTTGAATACGACAATACAAGTTATTTAGGATCTTGTATTAATGCCAAAGGAGAGGCAACTGTTACCTTAGATCAGTATAATAGAAATCGCTATCTATGGGGTTGGGGACTGACAAGAACCTTTTTCTGGTTACTCGGAGAACAAGATTTAGTTGAGTATCGTTGTTTGTGGACGATTATGTCCATGCCAAATCCCTCAGAATCAGATTTTACTATCAATATAGATCCCCATAATAAAGAACTAAATGAAACTGAGAAGAAGCTAGAACAAGCTTGGTTTGATTGGTATTCATGGTGGAAAAATAACTTTCCTGATTATTAATTCACTAATCCGAAAGTCTCACTAATTTTTAATAAAACTGCCTCAACTAAATTGTATGATGTGGTATCAAACCACTCAATTTCAGGATAAGCACGAAACCAAGTTCTTTGACGTTTCGCAAACTGACGGGTATGTAAAATAATCTCTTTTTCTGCTTCAGGTAACGATACTTTCCCTTGCAGATAATTAATGATTTCTGCATACCCTAATGTTTTTAATAAAGGTAAATCCCAACTATATTTTTCTACTAATTTTTCTACTTCTTCAACAAACCCCATGTCAATCATATTTTTGGTTCTTTGTACAATTCTTTTGTTTAATTCTTCAGAAGAACAATCTAAACCAATTTGTATAATAGGATAAGCAGGAGGATTTTCCCCTTGTTGTTGAGAAATGGGAATTCCAGTGACATAAAATACCTCTAAAGCGCGCAAGGTTCTCACCTGATCATTGGGATGAATTTTTTGACTTCCTACAGGATCAATTTGTTGCAAAATTTCATAGCATTGTTGTTGTCCTAATGCTTGTAACTGTAATCTTAATTCTAATTGTGGGGAAACTCTAGGAATTTTTAGTCCTTTAACAATGGATTTAATATACAGTCCTGTTCCTCCTACTAAAAGGGGAAAAATGTCCATATTTTCATCAATTAAATTTTTTGCTTTTTCTTGATATTCTGCTAAGGTTAATGTTTCTGTTGGCTCACAAATATCAATTAAATAATGAGGAATTAAATCTTGTTCTGCTTGGGTTGGTTTAGCTGTCCCAATATTAAATTCTCGGTAAACTTGCCGAGAATCCGCACTAATAATAACAGAATTAATAGATTGAGCAATTTCTAAAGCTAAGGCTGTTTTACCTGTTGCGGTTGCTCCACAAACCACAATTAAGCCTCTTGACATAATGGAAAATCTTAGCAGTTTCCTTTCATCATAACAAAATTTCTCCTTCATCCCGTTAAGCTCTATAGCCATGATAAGAGCTTAACGGGATAAGTACCAATTATGTATGGACTAGACTGGCTTCGATTTGTTCTAGCCATCCACGCCACAATTTTTCTCCTTGGATTTCTAGAGAGTCGGCGTATTTTTCTGTATTTTCCCGTAGCTTCGCCACCGTTACCTCTGGAGCATGAGCAATTTCACAAGCATGACCAATGAACCAAGGCCCTAGTCCTTGTTTAGTGACTTCTGGGTGAAACTGTAAAGCTAACCCACACTGACCCCAACTAAACGCCTGATTAGCATATTTTTCGCTAGACGCTAGGTGAACAGCACCTTCGGGTATATCAAAGGTATCTCCATGCCAGTGTAGAACCATGTCCCCAATTTCAACTAAATGTTTTAGCACAGAGGTTTTTCCAGCGTCGCTAAGTCTAATAGGAAACCAACCAATTTCCTTTTGATTCCCTGGGTAAACTTTTGCCCCTAATACCCTTGCCATCAGTTGAGCCCCAAGACAAATTCCCAGAGTGGGTAAGTCCCTATCTAAGCGTTCTTTTAACAGGGATAATTCATCTTTAATGAACGGGTAATCTTGATCGTCATAAGCCCCAATTGGACCGCCGAGAACAATAACTAATTCTGATTCGAGGGCTTTAATAGCACTTAAATCATCAAACCCTGCTTCTAGGTAGGTTATTTCATAACCTTTAGCTTGTAACACAGGAGCCAATGAACCTAAATCTTCAAACATTAAATGTCTGATTACTAATGCTTGTTTCATGTTCAATAATTGCCCATTAATTGACTTAGACCTTCATTCTATCAGAGCTAGATTAAGCATTATTTATGTCACTCCATTAAATCCTTGCTTATGTAGCTAAATTTAGAGAGTCTGGGCTATATGTTCGGGACAATCTATTTTAAGGTTGCGATCGCCAAAAAACTCTTCAACTAACTTACAATAATGAGGCTCATCCGATTCTAGGTTGACATTCTCTTCAAAAAAATGACAAGTAACACACATTCTCAATACCGGAATCTCATGATTTTCTTGGAGTTTACGGAGAATTTTGGTTAACCCATAATAAAAAACATCTTGTTCTTCAGAAGACAACTCATCAAGAGCATTCAGCAAAAAATAGGGGAGACTTGCGATACTATCGGCTTTGGCTTCTCCTTTTTGTGTCATTTTAATAGCGATCGCCCGTCCATCATCTTCTGCTTTACCTTTCTTCACCAATTGTTTATCAACTAATGCCTTGACAGTCTCACTAGCTGTTGCCGAGGTTATCCCTAATCCTTCAGCGATTTCAGACAGTCTTAAGCCCACGTTGCGACGACTTCTTAAAAGACTCAACACTTGACCTTGGGTTGGTGTTAAGTTTTGTAACTCTGCGTCTTGCCAAGCGTGACTCTTAATCGCCATCCCAATCTTAGTTAACCCTGTAACAACTTTATTTTTTACAGCTTCATTTGAGGTTTTCATCGTAAAATATGCGAGTGGAAACCCCGTCGTCATATAACGTCGGGGAGGAAACGAGCATCAACTAACAAACAGTTGCTCCAACGAAGTCCGTTTCCTGTTTACAAATTAACCCCGTAGAGCGTTGGAGCAACACTACTTTCGAGGCAGTAAATTGTCCCAATCTTTTC
>JAAUYD010032163.1_pt1 | contig 13349 bp, 9 predicted proteins | sample 7278101 | NCBI WGS metagenome assembly JAAUYD01 (sample SAMN14350128, study PRJNA611818) | marine sediment metagenome | isolation source: surface marine sediment (0.6m) | place: French Polynesia: Moorea | collected 2018-08
GGTGATTCTTAGCTGGTCTTCAGCCTTTTTAACGCTACCCTCCAGGACGTACTGAACACCCAATTCTTCACTTACCTGCTTAATTTTCACAGGTTTCCCTTTGTAAATTGAAGTTGAGTTGCGCGCCATCACAAAGATATCTGGAATCTTGGCAAGAGCTGTGATGATTTCCTCAGTGATACCATCGCTGAAGTATTCTTGATTAGGATCGCCACTTAGATTGTCAAATGGAAGTACGGCAATTGACGGTTTACCCGGCAGCGGAAATGCGAGTTTGTCCAAGGATGCAGGCTCAACACTTCTTTTTAGTTGAAGATAGATATTCCAGCCGATCAGTCCACCAGCGACTATGATCAAAATCATAATTGCCAAAATCGCTTTACGCCGTGAAATCCCACCTAAAAACCTTTTTTCGCCTATCACATTACCAACGGATTCTGGCTCTGTTAATACACGATATACTCTCACTGGTTCGGCAATGTTTTTTACGCTTTGCTGGCCCAAATATTCATAGCCAAGCGCCAATTTATTCTTCAACTGGTCAAAGGCTGTTCTGGAGATACAGATACCTCCTGGTTTTGCAAGACCTTCGATACGAGCGGCAACGTTAACTCCATCACCGTAAATGGCATCTTCGCTTTGGATAACGTCACCAAGATTGACGCCGATACGAAAAGCCATCTTGCGGTCGTCGGGCAGACTGGCGTTTCGGTCCTTAAGCTGATTCTGGATTTCCACGGCGCACTTGACCGCAGACACGACACTGGGAAACTCGGCCAGAATTGAGTCACCAGGGGCGTTAACCACACGGCCTCCATGGTTGTGAATGTTATCGGCAAACAATTGACGGCATTCTTTCAGAGTGCGGACCGTGTAGGATTCGTCTTCGCCCATCAGTTTGCTGTATCCCTTGACATCCGCGCATAGAATAGCCGCTAATTTGCGGTGATCCGCATTCTTAGTCATAGGATTCTCCTGGAATTGTCGAGGTTCGCACCGAATAACCGATAAGACATCGGGAACACTTTTTCTGAGGCGCTTTTCGATATAATTGTAGAAGCTTAGAACAGGCAGGGAGGAACAGTAAACCATTCCCGATAATTATAAATAGAATGGATTGGCTGAACGGGTCAAGAGCCGATTAAATGGTGATTGCCAACTGTAGACCAACTAATCAGCCTGTTTGTCGTGAGTTGGGATTAATTGAGATTAGCTGCTGAATTACGCCCTTTTCAATTTATGGGATAGATGCCCCTCGGATCAGCGGTAAAAATATTCATGGTCAAACAACTACGATCTGGCTATCCCATAAAAACGACCCACTCAGAAACTTGGGGTAGCTTGCCAGCCACCATGAGTATCAGAAAAGAAGCAAAAATTGCATTTAGCAACTGCATATCATACGCTTGCCTTGGGTGCTACCCGTATCGTTACCCCTTTAACCCAAGGTGGTCGACTATGAAACTTACCAAAGCAGCCAAAATCTGGATTGATGACCCATTCGTAAAAACACGGTAAGAGCCTATCAGGCCATCATCGAACGGTTTATCTGGGAATTCGGTGATGGTCCAGAGAAGTGAGCCATAGAACAACACTACTATCTCCAGTATCGGGTGGGCATGATTTGCTAGCTCTAAAATATAAGTGCCAAAAGGACAACAACAAAGACGATAACGAATGTTAGGACGGAGAATTTGTAGACAACGTGTTTATTAAAAACGTCCAAATTCTTTTTTACTAAATAACCAATATAGGACAAGCTCCACTTGGTATTCATCTTTTTAGGTAATCCCTAGCATGAGCACCAACGTGATCTAAGCGGTCTGCTATACCTGAAATGCTATTAGATGTAGATCTCCCACTTGCTGGCGTATTTGATCATTCTGATAATCCATTGTGAAGCAAGCATTTTAAAAGCCCCGCTTCATCTTGGTTATCCTGAAGCCTGGCGTTGCAGGTATGATCCAACTCCCACTCCTGCTCAAAGAGCCTGGTAGTTTCCCATATGATCCATCTCAGCAGCAGAACGCAGGCGAAACCGTAAATAATGGCTGTCATCATTTAAGATCAACTCCTCTCTATTCCAATGTATCCCACTCGAACCAAATATCCCAAATAACCCTGTGAACCTCATCAGTATCAACCAAATGAATAGAAACATAATTATGACGCAACCTTGCTACAACTGCGCAAAACCTATTTTAGGTACAACTTACTGAAAAGTAATTTAAATATTATTGATTATCATGCAAAACGGAAATCAGAGATTAAAGAATGAGAGGGAATGTTGAGTCCATTTTAAAAGAATATATCTGCGTTAACTCTTTCTTTTTAATTTAGCAATCCTTTCGGCGTTCATCGACTTGCCAGGGCAGAAAACCTCAAAGTCGTTGTAAAGGGCTTCTGACATTTCCAGCCTATGATATAAGGTATCGTCACAGAATTTTAGCACGGCAGTGTTGAGCGATTCGAGTACAGCCACCACGGCGGCTGAGCTGGTGAAAATAGAAACGCCCTCGGTGTCGACTTCGATCTGAACACGCGCCCTGCTTTGCAGCGGGTTAAAGGCACTGTCAGTGAGAAGAATGACGGGTGCGCCGCGGCGTTCAAAATGCTGTGCGATGCGCAAAGTGGTTTTAGCGTAGGGATGACGGAATATGGCAAACAGCAGATCGTCGGATCCCACATCGATCAACCGGTCGGGCAGAGAGGCAGTCTGAGCCCCTATCAGGTAACATGCCGGACGGATGCGGTGGATCATGTTGTAGAAGAGATAGGCCAGGGCGTAGGAGCTGCGTTGACCGGTGATGAACACGGCACCTTTGGTTCGAGCGATCAAGCGCGCAGCCTCCCAGAATTGATCCTGGTCGATACGGGCATGGGTGTGCTGGAGGTTTTTTGTGATGTGTGAGAAGCTGTGGCCCAGCACATCCTTTTCGCCATCGCTGGCGAGCAGCTTTTTCTTCAGATAATAGCGGATCGGCAGCGAGCCATGGCCCTCCACGAAATCTTTTCGCAGATCTTCGATAAAGGCCGAAAAGCGGTTGTAGCCAAGTTTGGAGATAAAACGCACCACCGTGGCCTTGCTCACACCGGTATTGTTACTGATACTGGTTGTGTTTTCGAATACCAGATTCCAGTAATTCCGTGAAAAATAATCCGCAATTTTGGACTCACTGGGCGTCAGCTGACCCAACGCCCGAATCCGTTGATTAAGTTCTTTAGCCTGTGACATGAAATTAAACGTTGAACAATCGGTTTGAATGAAATAGTTGTTTCATGAACAACATAGTGGGGTCCCGCCTTTCTGTCAACCGGTGCTTTCAAAAGCAGGACTTCCAATGAGCCACCAAAGGAGTAACAGCATGACGACCGAGCAAGATCAGGTATTCAACGATTGGCTGGTAGCCGTGCGGCGTGATTTGCACGCCCACCCGGAATTGGCTTTTGAGGAGCAGCGGACCACTGAGAAATTGACTCAGCTGCTTGAGGAGATTGGGGTCGAGGTGCAACGCTTCAAAACGCATACTGGCGTGGTGGGACTGCTGAGGGGCGCCGCCGATGGACCTACGATTGCGTTGCGCGCCGACATCGACGCGTTGCCCGTGGAAGAATTAGGTACAGCCGATTATCGATCGCGCCATAAGGGCCGCATGCATGCCTGCGGACACGACGCCAACACGGCCATCATGGTCGGTGTAGCACGCAGGTTGGTCGAAAGCGGTACTCTGCGGCGGTGCAGCGGCAATGTCAAATTCATCTTTCAGCCGGCCGAAGAAAGACTTTCCGGCGCCCGAACCATGATTAACGCCGGAGTGCTGGAAGCCCCCAAGGTCGACCGGTTGCTGGCGGGTCATATGTCGCCCGATATGCCCGTCGGTCGCATCGGCATATTCAAAAATATCGCGTATGCCTCCTCGGATCGGTTCGACATTGAGGTCACCGGAAAAGGCACTCACGGCGCCCGTCCCGAAGAGGGCAATGATCCCATCGTGGCCGGCGCTGCACTGGTGACGCTGCTGCAGTCGGTGGTCAGCCGCAACGTCAAACCCACGCTTGCCGGCGTGATTACCGTGGGCCTGTTTCAAGGGGGCACTGCAGGCAACGTGATTCCCGAGTCAGTCCGAATGACAGGAACCATTCGCGCCTTGGACGCCGAGGTCCGTCACACGCTAATCCGTCGACTCGAAGAGGTGTCCGCGGGCGTCGCCGCCACCTATGGCGTGCGCTGCGAGGTCGGGGTGCACGAGGGTGCACCGGTGCTGGTGGCAGATGAGTCCGTGTCGGCGTTTATCTACGAAACGGCCTGCGGGGTGCTTGGACCCGATAATGTTCAATACATCCCCCCCATCATGGGATCTGAGGATTTTGCCTTTTATACCCTCGAATGCCCGGCGACCATCATTCGGCTGGGATGCGCGAACTCGAACGCGGGAATCGTGCATCCGCTGCATTCTGCCTATTTTGACATCGACGAACGCGTGCTGACCATCGGGGTCAATGTTTTTTCACAGGCAGTGGTGCGCTACCTGAGCAATCCGCCGTCCAGCAGCGGTGAGGACTTAGCTATATAAAATTTCCATATAGAGGTTGACAACCGGTAGTCCGGAGAGTAAGGATGTTTGTAACATCTGTTTCATATATAATCACTCTGTAACAATCATTTTTGCAACCAAGCCCATGAGATCGGCATGCTATCGCAGCGAACCCAACGGCGATATGCCCTTCCTTTCTGTCAGCCACGCACCCCTGTCAGGTCAACATTCAGCATTTTCATTAATTCTCTGCCGAGTCATTTTAAACAATATTTCTATTAGTTAACACTCAATCAACTGAGGAGGAAGAGATATGGCCCGAAGATCATTTAGAAATATTTTCGTCATGGTCCTGGTGCTAATCGTCGGTCTTGCTTGGGTTCTGCCGGCATTTGCGGACAAAAGCAGCAACACGCTCAATTTTGCCTGGACCAAGGAACTGGAAACCCTGGATCGCTATTACAACACCGCACGAGAAGGGATGATCGTCAGCCGTCACGTTTATGATGACCTTATTTATAGAGATCCACAGACCTGGGAATACAAGCCGCTACTGGCGACATCCTGGAAATGGATCGATCCCATCACGATGGAACTTGAACTGCGCAAGGGCGTGGTCTTTCACAATGGTGAGAAATTTGATGCTGATGATGTGGTCTATACGCTAAATTTTGTCTCCAACCCGGACAACAAGGTTCTGGTCCAGCGCAATGTCAACTGGATTAAAAAGGCAGAAAAACTGGGTGACTTCAACGTCCGAATCCTGTTGCACAAACCTTTTCCAGCAGCCTTGGAATACCTGGCCGGCAACGTACCGATTTATCCAAACGAATACTATGCCAAAGTGGGTCCCCAAGGGTTCGGGCTCAAGCCCGTTGGAACCGGCCCCTACAAGGTTGTAACCGTCGAGCAAGGCAAGCGCATTGTGTTTGAAAAGAATGCCGACTACTTCAAGGACAGCCCAAAGGGCCAGCCAGCCATCGACCGTATTGTGCAGCGCACTATTCCGGAGATGACGACGATGGTAGCCGAATTGATGACCGGCGGACTGGACTGGATATACATGGTGCCCACCGATCAGGCCGAGAAACTCGAAAAGGTGCCTTCGCTGAATGTGGTGCGGGCCGAAACCATGCGTATTGGTTTCTTGCAGATGGATGTAACCGGCCGCACCGGCGATACCCCGCTAAAAGACATTCGCGTGCGCAAGGCGATCTGTAATGCCGTCGATCGCGAAGCCATTGCCAAGAACTTAGTGGGCGGCCAGAGTCGTGTCGTGCATGCAGCATGTTATCCATCCCAGTTCGGGTGCATAGACACCCTGACCAAATATGGCTACGACCCGGCACAGGCCAAACAGCTGCTCACTGAAGCTGGCTATGCAAATGGGTTCGAGATCGATTTCTATGGTTACCGGGACCGGCCCTACGGCGAAGCCATCACGGGCTACCTGCGCGAGGTGGGCATCAAAGCGAACATGAAATGGCTCAAATACTCGGCGCTACGTGATGCCACCAAGGCCAACAAAGTGGCACTGGTGATGAATACCTGGGGCTCTTATGGCGTCAACGACATTTCCAACATCACCGGTCAGCACTTTCGCATGGAGTATAATGATTTTGCCCGTGACCAGTCGGTCACTGACTGGCTCAACGAGGGTGACAACTCCATTGACGAATCGAAACGCCGCGAGGTTTATACCAAAGCGCTGAAGCGGATTGCCGATCAGGCTTACTGGCTGCCCCTGTTTTCCTGGGTGGCCAACTACGCATTTGACAAGGATCTTGATTTTACGCCTCACCCCGACGCCGTACCGCGGTTTTTCCTGACCACGTGGAAGTGATTGGTAGGTAGTGTCCGTCCAGAAATAGGCAAATTTGGTTGAGAACAAGGCGCGTGAAAATTTTTACCGCAGGCATATGGTTAATATTCCGAGGATTAAAATTTGAGCGCAACGCAGTTGTCGAGCAAATTTGCCATTTATGGATGAACATTAGGCAAGTTTCCGGGGGAATACGATACCCACCTCCGCTCACCAGGCGGATTCTGCGAACCATACCATGGGGAGTTAGTCGCTACCCCGGTTTGCAGCCCAGTACCGGGAGAACTCGGCCCCTCGGAATATCGCGGTATATAGAGGGGCAATCCCGGGAGTTGGAGTGCAATGATTGTCTATACGCTTAAAAGGTTTGGCTTGGCCCTGCTGGTGGCCATCACGGTGTCATTTGTCACCTTCATGCTGCTGAGGTTTTCGGGTGATCCTGCAGTTGCTCTGGCTGGCGCTGACGCGACGCCAGAAGAAATCGAGATCGTTCGGGCCACCTATGGCCTGGATCGTCCGCTGCTGATCCAGTATTTGGATTGGGGTCGCCGGGCGTTAAAGGGGGATTTCGGAATCTCTCCCTATTTCAACCAACCGGTTGAAAAGATCATTGGCAACCGCCTGAGCATCACCATGACCCTGGGTGCCTGTGCGCTGTCATTTGCTATCCTACTTGCTATCCCAATGGGGGTACTGGCCGCGATCCGACCCAATACCTGGATCGACCGTTTGGCATTGACCGTATCGGTAATCGGTCAAGCCATGCCGTCGTTTTTTTTCGGCCTGATCCTGATCATCGTTTTTGGTGTGATGCTTCGCTGGCTACCGATTTCCGGCAGCAGCACCTGGAAACATTTCATCCTGCCAGCTGTGGCTCTGGGCTATTACGCCACTCCAGCGATCATGCGTCTGACGCGCTCTGGCATGCTCGAAGTGCTCGGCGCCGATTATATCCGTACCGCCCGGGCCAAGGGGCTTCGGGCTGGTAAAGTACTCTTCAAACACGCCCTGCGAAACGCCATTATCCCCGTGGTCTCACTGTTAGCCGTGCAGTTTGGTTTCATGCTGGGCGGGTCGTTGGTCATTGAAACCATTTTTGCCATCAACGGGGTCGGGTTTTTAGGCTACGAAAGCATCTCTCGCGCCGATTTGCCCATGGTACAGGCAATCGTACTGCTGGTATCGATGTTTTACGTGGTACTGACCTTTTTCTCAGATCTGCTCAATGCGTTTTTAGACCCCCGCATACGGGTACGGTGAGGTGTTATGAGCGTTGAGAACACTGCAGAGCTACCAGAAATCGTATTCCCATCGCCGCGTGAGATACTATTGCAGCGCACCGTACGGCATAAGGGCTTTATCATCGGGGCCGCCATTCTTGCATTGATTCTGGTTGTGGCGCTGCTGGCGCCCGTCTTGGCGCCTCATGACCCCTATCATCAGGACTTGGCCCACCGGATGCAAAACCCGGTCTGGCATGCAGACGGCACTTGGCAGCACCCCCTGGGTACCGATAACTTGGGTCGCGACTATCTGAGCCGGCTGATGTTCGGCGCCCGCATTTCGTTGCTGATCGGCATTTCGGCGATGTTAATATCCGGACTTATCGGCACTACCCTGGGGGTGGCGGCCGGATACTTCGGCGGGCGCACAGACATGATCATCAGCTTCTTAATCACCACGCGTCTGAGCATGCCTGTGGTGCTGGTGGCACTGGCGGTGGTAGCCCTTATCGGCGGCAGCCTGACGGTTATCATCTGGGTGCTGGGTTTCTTGATATGGGATCGCTTTGCAGTGGTGATGCGTTCCAGCACCCAGCAACTGCGCAGTATCGAATACGTCAGCGCGGCCAAGGCCATCGGCTGCTCGACGCCGCATATTCTGATCATCGAAATTATTCCCAACATACTAAACAACCTGATCGTGGTCGCCACCCTGGAGGTGGCACACGCTATCCTTTTAGAAGCCGCACTCTCGTTTTTGGGTATGGGGGTACAGCCGCCGCTGCCCTCGTGGGGACTGATGATCGCCGAAGGCAAGGAGTTTATGCTGTTTACGCCTTGGGTGATCGCCATTCCGGGAGTGGTGCTGTCGCTGCTGGTATTGGCCATCAACCTGATGGGCGACGGCATCCGTGACATTACCGCTCCGGAGGGGCACTCATGAACCCGCTGCTTGAGGTTCGATCACTGTTTATCGACATTCCCCTGCCTGCCGGCATGTTGCACGCGGTGCGCGACGTAAGCTTTACCGTTCGGCGAGGCGAAACCGTGTGTCTCGTGGGCGAATCGGGTTGCGGCAAATCCCTCAGCGCCTTGGCCATCATGGACCTGCTGCCCCCTCTGGCCCGGTGCAGAGCAGATCGGCTGCTGTTTGACGATACCGATCTTATCCGTATTGGGCCACGTGACATGGCCGATATCCGAGGTCAGCGTATGGCGATGATCTTTCAAGAGCCCATGACCTCTTTGAACCCTTGTTACACCATTGGAAACCAACTGGTGGAAGCTCTGCAGCGCCATCGGAAGGTATCCGCAGCAAAGGCGCGCGAACGTGCGGTTTTTTTATTGGAAAAAGTTGGCATCACTGCCGCCGCTAACCGCCTAAGGCAATACCCGCACCAGCTTTCCGGTGGGTTGCGTCAGCGGGTGATGATCGCCATGGGTCTGATGTGCGACCCGGCCCTGCTGATTGCCGACGAGCCGACCACGGCTCTGGACGTAACCATTCAAGCCCAGATCCTGGCCCAGTTGGCAGCGTTACAGAAAGAGTTCAACATGGGCATGATCTTGATCACCCATGATTTAGGGGTCGTTTCACGCGTAGCCGACCGGGTGGTTGTGATGTACTGCGGTGAGGTTTTCGAAACCGGCGATGTTTCCGAAATTTTTGAAGCGCCACTGCATCCTTACACCCAAGGCCTAATGGCATGTATACCAATTCCCGGACGTACTCGTCCCGGCCAGCATTTAGGGGCCATTCCGGGAATCGTACCCACGCCCATTGGCGAAATGGGAGGTTGCACGTTTCGCAACCGTTGCAGTTGGGCGTTCGATCGCTGTGCGCAAACGGACATTGATATGGTTGCCCTTGGCCCTGGCCGTGGCTACCGCTGCCTGCTGAGCCCGGAGGAAAGCCGCCAGCAGGACAGATCGAGGGCCGCTTCATGACGCCGATAATACTGCAAACCGTACAACTGTGCAAAACTTACAAGATTGGGGCCGGTCTGTTTCGCAAGAAAAAAAACCTCAAAGCAGTAGACGGCGTCGACATTAGTGTGGCGCGCGGATCGGTACTGGGGCTGGTGGGCGAATCGGGCTGCGGTAAAAGCACCGTGGCCAAACTGATTCTACGTTTGGAAGAACCCACTGCGGGTAGCGTCGTATTCGATGGACAAAACACTGCCGATATCGACCGTCATCATCTAGCCCGGCGGGTGCAGCCGGTTTTTCAGGATCCTTACGCGTCATTAAATCCACGGAAAACGATCAGTAGCATCATTTCACTGCCGTTAAGGGTGCATAAAGTCGGCTCACCTCGATCCCGCCGCCAAAAAGTCGAAGATATACTGGATATCGTTGGGCTGCCGCCGCGCCTGCACCACAGCTATCCAAACCAGCTTTCCGGCGGGCAACGCCAGCGCGTAGCTGTGGCGCGAGCCTTGATCATGCGCCCCGAGGTAGTCATTTGCGATGAGCCTACATCTGCCTTGGACGTGTCCGTGCAGAGCCAAATCCTCAATCTGCTTTTGGATCTTCGCGCGGAGCTTGACCTGACCTACATCCTCATAAGCCATGATCTTGCGGTGGTGGAGCACCTGGCCACCCGAGTCTCGGTCATGTACCTGGGCCGAATCGTGGAAGAAGCCGGAACCAATGATCTGTTTACTCATCCTCGTCACCCTTATACCGAGGCACTGATGACCTCGGTGCTGACCCCGAATCCGCATCTTGGCTTGCCCGAGACCCATCTGGGAACTGCCTACCCCAACCCCATCGACCCCCCGCCAGGCTGTACGTTCCACCCACGCTGCGCGCACGCGCAGGATCGTTGCAGCGTTGAAGCCCCCGTTCTAAAACCACTACACGACGGTAAAGTTGCCTGCCATTTTCCGCTGTGACAACCGTATTGAAACCTTTGCATAAATTGCATTACAGTCGCTGCGGCTTCAAGGCTCAAATATTCGCCGATTACTGAGTAAATATGAGGTTGCAGCGGCTTTAAATCTTCAAAAAGACGCCCTATTTGATCTCCATCAAATTTGATAGACTTGTTCAACGAAATATAGTTCTTTTCAGTCGCATTAGATGGTTGGCTTTGATATGATGTGAAACTTTAAGAAGCAGCCAAAATCCGGATCGATTACCACAAGACCAGTTCGAAAGAAAAATACCCTGCGAGCCTGCCGGGATACCATCGAACGGCTTAACCATGAATTCGGTGATGGCCCCGTCGAGCGAGTCACTCCTGAACAAACGCTAACATACCTGAAGCGCCTCACCTCAGTTATTGAGGTAAAAGAGAAATCATATTGAATATGCTCACCCTAAAAAACGATGTTCTTTGAGGATAATTAGCCACGCAGATATGTTATGTCAATGAACAGAACTGGATATGCGCTGGTCAGCGATGTTAAACCTATCACGATTTTTTAATTGGCGCTTAATTACACCGAACCCGTTTTTCTTCTGATCGAGTGCAGATCGAACAGCTAAGCCAATTTTTTCAATTGTATAGGGCTTTTTAATATAACAGTGGGCGCCCCTTTTTAAGGCTTCTTTAACTTTCAACGATTCAGAAAACCCACTTACTATAATCGCATTTTGTTGCGGATGAAGTTTGAGAATTTCTTTGTACGTTTCGAGTCCATCCATGCCAGGATCCATGATCATGTCTAAAACCAGAAGATCAACAAAGTTACTACCGAGATATCGAACCGCTTCTTCACCACTATCAGTTGTTCGAACTTTGTAACCTAATCTTTTTAAAATCCTGCTTGATATTACTCGCTGCTCCTCAATATCATCAACGATCAAAATTGATTCACCACAGCCCATGTACTCCTGTATGTTTATTTCAGGCTCCGATTTGGCTATATCCTTTCTGACGACAGGAAAGTAAAGTGTAAATGTAGTTCCACGGTTAATCGAACTTTCAACATCTATATAACCGTTATGATCCTTCACAGTACCCCAAACAACGGACATTCCCAGCCCGGATCCACTTAAACCCATTACTTTTTTTGTATAAAAAGGTTCAAATATCTTGTTCATATCAGCCTTTGAGATGCCAATACCAGTATCTTTAATTGACACACAGACATATTCTCCTTCATTAATGGTTTCATATCCATTTTTTGGTTCATCGAGATAGCAAGTCTTAGTAGTGATCGTGACCTTACCACCAGTTGGCATGACTTCAACAGCATTTGACAGTAAATTCATGACAGTTTTGGTAAGATGCACCGGTGATCCCAATAAATTGAAAAGGTTGGATTCTAAATTTGTTTCAATACTAATATTTCGATATTGGGATAAAAGGTTTTTACATTCTAAACTCTCTAAATACTGTTGAATAATTTTATTCAAGTCGACAACCTCTGATACGGAAACGCCTCTCCTTGCGAGTGTCAATAGATCTTGTACAATGGCAGCTGCTCTTTTCCCTGACTCTTGAATGGTCAGAATAGGCTTTTTCAATGGACTGCTCTCAGGCAAATCCATCAAAAGTAATTCTGGATAACTTACAACCCCGGACAATACGTTGTTCAGATCATGGGCGACACCTCCCGCTAAAGTCCCTATGGCTTCCATTTTTTGGGACCTTTGAAGCCGGTCCTCCAATAACTTCTGATCAGTAATATCTCGCAAAAAATTAAGAGTAGCCGGTTTACCTTCCCAAGTAATGAGTACTGAATTTAGATGACACCATAGTTCTTGGCCATTTTTATCTATTATTTTAAAATCATATGAATTTGGTGGTTCTTCTCCGTTTAACCGCCGGCGGTGCCTTTCAAGCACCATATGTCTGTGTTTTGGATGGATGAATTTTGAAAAGGGTATTTGATTTAACTCATTAGGAGTACATTTCGTTAGCTCTAGTGTCATTGGATTGGGAAACTTGATAACTCCAGATTGGGCAATAAAAATCGCTGTATCTCCATGATTGACTAAAATTTTATATTTTTCTTCGGACTCTCTTAAAGCCCTTTCAATTTTTTGACGTTCCTTTATTTCAAATTCGAGCTCATTATTGATTTTAATTAATTGGGCAGTTCTATCATTAACCCTGTCTTCCAATTTAGTATTGGCTTCTATAACTTTCTTTCTTTCAATATTTAACAATTTAGATTGAATGAAATCTTTGCGCTTATGCAGTTCAATTGAATAGCAGGCAGCCATTCCAAGGATATTCCCGGAAAGGAAGAAAAAATTGTTATTAATCAGAATTGCAAATGGTGTTTTAATCACCCAAATTGCAGCAATTTCGTACGCGACAACTAATAGCCAACAAGTAACTGAAGCCCAAATAAATCTTAGCTTTAAAAAAGAATATCCATAAACAAAAACAAGTAATAAGCAAGCATAATACGAATAGTTAACTGGCGGAGGGGCAATGATAATCATTGCGATGATACCTAAACCGGAAACCAATAAAGAGGACGACAATGAAACCTGCATGTATCGTTCATATTTATTGGAAAAAGAAAATAATCTGGTCGAAAGCACAAAAGGTAAAACTATAGAATATCTTATGAACCAAAGTTTATACTTTGCTTCTTCCGGTATTAGTATTATATCCAAAAACCCAAAGACTATGTAAAAAAACAATCCTACTAATAATGCAATCCGAGAATGCTTGAGGTAGTTCTTAAAATAATATTTTTGAAAGGATCGCTCTCTATCACTTTTAAAAGCGAGTGTAATAAAATTGACCTTTGTGTTACCAGGCAAATAAATATTCAGCATCAGTTACACCTTCCTAGAAAAAAC
>JAAUYD010258655.1_pt1 | contig 13346 bp, 11 predicted proteins | sample 7278101 | NCBI WGS metagenome assembly JAAUYD01 (sample SAMN14350128, study PRJNA611818) | marine sediment metagenome | isolation source: surface marine sediment (0.6m) | place: French Polynesia: Moorea | collected 2018-08
GAATCCGAATCCGCGTCAGTGTCGGCGTCCGTGTCTGAATCCGTGTCGGTGTCAGTATCTGTGTCTGAATCCGTGTCCGTGTCCGAATCCGTGTCCGAATCTGTGTCAGTATCGGTATCGACATCTGGCACGCCCTCATTGACTATCTTATTATATGGGCAATGGATCTCGCCGTCGCGATGAAAGTACATTCGGTCACAATCGGCGTCGTAGCTGGTTTCACCTGGGTGTACCGTCCAACCCGAGATCACCACATCGAGCAGGTGGCGCTGATCGCCACCTTCACGAAGTGTCCAGTGGACGTGTGGGGCCGAGGAGTGACCCCCATCACATAAGGCCTGATCTATATTATCAGCGTACTTTCCAACCGGCTCATTGCGCTCCACAATGTCTCCGGTTTCGAACATCAGATGATCCATGTGGTAATAGCTGGTCGACCAGGTGTCGTCCAACACGATTGTCATATTGCAGCTCGAGTGAACCTTGACCGTACCGCTCGACGATGCGGTGACATCTTCGAGGACCGGCTCCCCCCAGTCCTCCCATTTTGAGTAATCCATAGAGCTGAGCGGATAGTCACCAGAACCCGAGCTGGTGTGGGCGCCACCGAAGCTCCACCGACCGCCCACGAGCCACGGGAGTTGAATGCCAATATCGGTGAGATCGACCAGCGTCCTCGGCCGGTTAACGCGGCGCGGACTGATGACACCGGGGAATAGGCGCTTGTAGATCGACCCGAGTTCACTTGTGTCACCTTTTTTGAGGACTGTAGCCAGTGCCTCTTGGGTGCTGACCTTGCGAGGTCTAGATGAATCGTTGGGATAGCGTGCAGCAGAGATTTTGCCGGCCACGTCGCGGGTTTGCTCGATAAAGCCGATTTTCACAGACAGGCTGCCGAACGGCTGCAGGTACTCACGGCGGGGCATGCTGACGGCATTCGACTGTTGCTCGATGATAGCGATGAGAAGCCGAGGGCTGATCCCCTCTTTGCCTGCAAAGTGGGAAATGGTTTCTGCGTGAGGAAGCAGATGCCGCGCATGCTCGCCCATGTACTCGTAAATATCAAAGTTAAACATCTCATCGTGCGAGTACACGAAATCCATGGCAAAGCCGTCTGACACCACCCACGTCGCGCCAAGGGGTAGATCCTCTATCCCGCGTTCCTGTGCGTCTTGATCCCCTGTATTGTTGGGGCTTGCATGAACGTTGCCATATTCAACACAAATCACCGCAAACACTGCCCATAATGCGGCCATCGTCTTCATATGCGCGCCCATTTCATTTACTCCTTGTTTGCTGCGGTCATAGTCAAACGCAGGACCAAAGCAAATATCATTTTTCCTGTATGCATTTCCTTGCATCTCGATGCATTTATTTTCTTTTTTGATAACATCTCTTTTCTGGGAATTCAAGGAGTATCTATTTCTGGGAATTCAAGGAGTATCTAGGAATTGAGTCGTTGGAAACTCAGAAAAACATAGCCTTTGGAGGAAGAGGTGATGTGCCGCGTGGGGGATCTAAACAGCTACAGGCGTCCCCCCAGCTCCAAATACCTAAAACACTTAATCTCGTGGTCATTTACCAGGCCGGCCGCCTGCATGTAAGCGTAGCAAATCGTCGACCCCACGAATTTGAAGCCGCGGCTCTTGAGATCCTTACTCATCGCGTCTGATGCTTTTGTTTTGGCTGGAATTTGCCCCATAGAGCGCCATTTATTCTGCTGGGTCTTACCGTCGACGAATCGCCACACATAGGCGTCAAACGAGGTAAATGCCTCCTGGATATTGAGAAAGGCCTTGGCGTTGGCCATGGTCGCTTCGATCTTCTGGCGATTTCTGACGATCCGGGCATCTTTGAGCAGTCGCGCCACGCTTCGCTGATTGTATCTGGCGATTTTGTGGGGATCGAAATTGTCGAACGCCTTTCGAAACCCCTCTCGTTTATTCAATATAATTGCCCAACTTAGGCCTGCCTGGAACGCATCTAGCACCATGTACTCAAAATGTTTCCGATCGTCGTGAACCGGAACGCCCCATTCTTGATCGTGATAGGCCACCATTGCCTGGTTTTTCACCTGAGCGATGTCGCCCCCTGTAGACCATTCACATCGGTACTGGTTACTATCTAGCTGTGTGCTTTTCCTTACCATTCATCCTCCCCTGAGACCGTTCGCCTTTATAATCTTTTCTTATACTATTTTTTTCTATAGCATTCAGCGTTAAAAAGGAGGCGAGATAATGGAAAAATCAGACTGGCACGCCGAGTCAGTGCCCAATGCCGATGCCAGCGAGCCCAACAGAACAAACCAGCTGGTATTGCATCCGCCTCGAGCCGTGTCCGTCGGACAAGGATGGCAATGGGTCGTCGGCGGGTTTGGTCACTTCAGGAAAGACATTGGCACCTGGATAGCCATCTGCGCCTTGGGCTTTCTGATTATTATTGCCTGGAGCTTCATTCCGATTTTGAATATGGGCGTGTCTTTGAGCTCATATGTCTGGATCGGGGGATTATTGATTGGCTGCAAAGCTCAGGATGACGGGGAGCCACTGGCGCTCGGGCACTTATTTGCCGGATTCAAGGCCAAGTTTGGTCCGCTATTGCTTCTCGCCCTAGTGTCGTCGGTCATGGGGATCGCCGTGTTTGCTCTCTGTTTGGGGTCATTCTACTTTCAGATACTTAGCGCATCGTTCAATCCAGAGGACGCCTCAGTGTTTCAGGAACTTATGTCAAACCTAAGGGAACTATTACTCGGCTACCTCGTTGCGCTGGCGCTCATGATTCCGGTTTCTATGGCGCTTTTTTTCGCACCAGCCCTGATGATTTTCAATAATGTACCGCTTTTTAGTGCCCTCGGCCTCAGTTTCATGGGGTGTGTAAAGAATATTTTACCGTTTTTAATCTACGGGCTCGTGATGTTGGTATTCTGCATCTTTGCTGCAATACCATTAGCGCTCGGATTTCTCGCTTTCTTTCCCGTCTGTTTCGGATCCTCGTATGTCGCTTACAAGGACATCTACATTTCATAAAAAAGCTCAGTTTTTCTCCTAAAGGCATTGGACCATGAAACACATATATCTCGTACGACACGGCGAAACCGAGGCCAACAAAGAGGACATCTTTCGCGGGCGGAACGAGGTCCCGCTCAACCAGAACGGCCTGGTCCAAGCAAAGGATACCCAGACCTACTTCGATGCGATCCCAATAGACCTGGTGATCAGTTCTCCCCTGAGCAGGGCGACGAAAACAGCGCGGATTATTTTTCCGCAACAGGAAATCCGCATCGAGCCCCTGCTCGAAAATCTCGATATGGGGGACTGGTCAGGACAGCCAAAGCAACTGTTTCGGGAGCGCCATCCCGACCTATGGCAAAAATGGGTCACAGCACCGGAAACCCTGAAATTCCCCAAGGGTGAATCGCTGTCTGACGTATATCGACGCGCCCGCACCTTCCTTACTTGGCTCGAATCTATTGACTTCACCAGCGCAGCAGTGGTCTCCCACCGCGGCGTGCTAAAAACCATCATCGCCGCAGCCATTGGTCTAAAGGAAAACTACTACTGGCGCTTCCATCTCGATAATGCCTCCATCTCGGTGCTTGCTTACGATGAACGCCGGGGGTTTGCCCTGACGAAACTGAACTATACCGAACACTTATCGAGCTTTGTTGTTGAGCAGGATTGAAATTTCAAGAGATTCATAGACGCTGGGAATGCCCACCAATTAGCTAACATACGCCAAAATCAACAAATAAAAAAAAGTGCTTGACAGGGTTGTTTACAGGCGTAATATTTTAACGATTACAGCTGTAATACAAGGCGAATTTTGCTGCTGTGGGGAGGGGACGCCAAATCGATTTGGATCGGATGTCATGCAACGGGAGTGCCGACTGAGATAGGCTCTTAGTCGGTCGGTCAAAACAGTGCGGTAGATTTTATTAAAGGTGGAAAATTGAATATCTCAACGTTCCACTGACAAGGGAGATCTGCGCTCTGCAGCAGAGTTGTTCAAAGGCAGCTCGGATGATGAGAGGGGGTGATAATCGCATCTTGGCCGAAATACGATGCATGTCTTCACAAATAATTTCCAAGTAGATAGCTTGGTAAGCACGAACCAGTTCGTAGTTGTAACTACGGCATTAGGAAGAAAGAGGGAATCAATGAGCTGTTTAAAGGCTGTTATGCCAATGGTATTGCTGATCTCATTATTCATGGTTGCATGTGAAGAAATGACAGAGGTAGATTATGAGGAACCTATGGACATCGCCCAAGGCGAACCCAGTGGCGATGGTTTGCCGGCCCTTCAAAGTGAGGTCAATGCAGAGGCATTGCCAACATTTGGAAGCCTAGATGAATTAATCGACTTTTTTGGCGAGGATATCGACATTGAAAATGCGACGCCTGATTCAAGGGGGTACGTGGTCGGGCCGTATGCGCCTTGCTCGAATCAAGGGAAAAGCAAGCACGTAACGATTGGCGGGCGCACCTATCGCATTAAGGTGCTTTGGGCAAAGATTGTAAATTACGGCTGGGGCGACATTACGAACACGCGATTTGTCGAGACCGTTGCCGACGGTGAATCGATCACGCAAACCTACTCCTTCACACTCAGCCGAACCATTGGCATGAGCTTTACCGATAAGTGGATCATTAAGGATTTTGCCAACTATTCAATAACCAATTCCTATAGCTGGACTGTCAGTCACACCTGGTCAAGAGGGACGACGTGGAGCTTTCCAAGTAAGTGTGCCGGCTACGATGCTGCTAGTTTCTACGCTGGTATGTGGGCTGATAGAATCGAGTTCCAGATGGAGTATACGCCACACGAAGTGGACGAGGAAGGCCTAAATCGCTGCCTCGACTCATGCGAAGGAATCTCTGACATCCCATTCCTCTATAAGCGCTGTATCAATAGGTGTCATAATAGATTCCCAATGGTGCTGAAATGCAATGAGTCTTACTTCAAAAATGGTTATCTGATTCTCCCAAGACCCATTCACTGGTCTGTCTGCCACAATATTTAGCTAGCAGCAATTACGCTGCCATTTCTGCTTCTTCGGCTGAATCGATGAACGCGGTTGATCCGACATCGAGACCAGTCACTCCGAAAAGATGATTTTTCCCAAGCGATTCATTGCGTGGAAGTCCCCTTTCATTGGAGGAGACCAAGCATAATAATCGGTTTTTTGTCCTTCTACGTTTGTGCGAAAAAAGTTCGCTCTCCAGACATCTCCCGGCTTGGGGGGACTTATTTCAATACTGGAAAATGGCATGGCCAATTCTAAAATCCATTTGCCCCCATCACCACTATTATCACCGGTCGATCTCTCAATAGAGACTTTCGATTTTATCCGGCTATTCCACTTTTCATCTGCAGCCCTGTATTCGGGTAGTCTTGCGTCGTAGACAATACCTTTTGAACTCACCTGAATATCGTAATATGTTGTTTTCGTTTCATTTGGCTTAAGCAGCATGCCGAATGCATCTTCCCGCCACAGCTCGACATCTTTTTTCTTGATTTTATTGACGATATCAGTGTCTTCGGCAATCATAGCCAAATACAGGAACCTATCGTCCCACATCAGACGCAGCTCTGTCTTACTTCGCGCTGGAGAGCCATCCATGTTTTTCTTGAACTCGGCTATTTTAATCGCTCGGTCCCACATGGCTTCTCTTTGCAGCTTGCCGTCTATTTTAACGGAACCCTTTATTTTGGGGATCGATATCTCCGGAACTAAAATAACTTCTCTCCGTTTCAATACTGGACCGTTTACCCTGTTTTCATTGTCTGACGGCCCGGAGACAACGGATATGCGATCATTGCCCAACCATATGCCAACCCTTATTTCCATGGTGTCCGATGTCCAATCTTCTGGAGTTTCAATGGGTTGGACATCTTTGATGATCATGCCCGGTTTCCATTGCGATGGAAGTAAATTATTGCGAATGGTGCCGACGTCATCCCGATTGGTGAACAATGTGCCGTCTGCCTCCAGTAAGTGGGTGAATAACTGCCATCCTGAATCAAGGGGACGATGGCATTGCCAGTACCAAGTAACCTCAATTGTTTCCCCAGGCGCAAATTCATTTTTCGCAATGTCGTACCCCAAAATGGTGGCATATTCACCCATCTTGGCATTGAGCCGATGCTGAATTTTTTCAGGCGCCTTCGAAAGGACATACCTTTTTAGTTCTGGACTCAGTTTGCCCCGATCGTCTTCGCTAAAGTTTTTGATGTCCGCTCCTTTTCGATCATCGGTGCTCGGCAGGCAGGCGACAATAACCGCAGTACAAATAAAGATTAGAAAGCCTCGGTTCATGTTTGCTCCTACTGTTAGTTCATTCGAACGTTTTTTTCGCGAGAGTCTATATTCCAATCGGCTCAGAAGGCAAGCCTATAAGATGAATAGCTTGAAATGGAAGCGCAACGTCCCCCCGATATCATTTACCCCAGCTAGTTGTCGGTGCGCGCGTCATGGACGATTCGGCCGTTGACAATGGTCATGACGATGTTGCCGTCGAGCAGCTTGCCAGGCTCCTTGTCGCCGACTTGAAACGGGTCGATGTCCATCACCGTGATATCGGCCCATTTCCCAGTCGCTAGGGTTCCAGTGCGGTCATCCACGAAACCGGCGTAAGCGTTCCACGAGGTATAGCCGCGTACGGCCTCCTCCGGGCTTAGCGCTTCTTCGGGAAACCAACCTCCGGCTGGTTCTTGTTGCTTGTTGCGCCTCGTAATCGCTGCGTGCAGACCGTAGAAGATATCTGGATCTGACCCCGCGAGATCTGAGCTTAAGGCCAACCGTGCGCCGAGTCTTCGGAGGGAGCGCCAGGCATACCCGTATTTCACCCGATCGGGTCCAAGCCGCTCTTCGGCCCACGCCATATCTTCAACGCAATGGGGCGGTTGCATCGCCGCGATCACTTCCAGTGGTGCGAACCTACGCTGGTCATCGGGATGAACGATCTGGGCGTGCTCGATGCGATTGCGGTTGTCCTTGGCCTGGGGCGCGGTTTCGTAGACGCGGGTGATAAAATCCAATGTCTCCCGGTTGCCAGCGTCGCCAATTGCATGAACCCCAATTTGGAAGCCGGCACTCATGGCCTTGGTCGCGAGCGCCTCGTCAAAACCATAGTTGTCTCCACTAACGCCGCGGTGCCCGGGTTTGTCGCTGTAGTCAGCCAGAAGCCGAGCGCCCCGAGCTCCTAGCGAGGCGTCGTAATACGCCTTGACCGAGCGGATGAGTAGCATGGCCTCCCGATCCTGCTGGGGCCCTTTGGCGATCCATTCGTGCATGAGATCCACGTCCGTGACCCGCAGCATGGCATAGACGCGGATCGGCAATCGACCCTGCTCAGCCAGGGTCTGAAACGACGTCAGCGCTGCCCGGCTTGCACCGGCCTCGTGGATTGTCACAAACCCTTTTTGTGCTAAATCCTGCAGTCCGACCAGGGTCGCTTCGACCCGTTCGGCAGGGGTGGGATCGGGAATCACCTTGTCAAACAAATCTGTGGCGTTGTTGAGCAGGACACCCGTGGGGCGGTTGCGTTGGTCCAATACGATCTCTCCCCCCACCGGGGCTTTGGTTTTGGCAGTGATACGGGCCTGTTTCATGGCCAGTTTATTGTTCCAGCTGGCAAAGCCGTGAAGCCCTGTTACGTGAACCGGATGATGGGGTACCCGTTTGGACAACAGTTTGTTATCGGGCATTTTGTTGGCCCATGCGCCCTCGTCAAATCCCCAAGCTAGAATCCACTGGCCTTGGGGCACGGTTTTGGCGCGCTCCTCAATCATGGCGATAGCTTGCGCTTCAGTTTCCACGCCGACCAGATTCACTTTGCGCAGGGTTAGTCCGTACGCTGCCACGTGGGCGTGGCTGTCGATCAGGCCGGGCAGCACCACGTGACCCTGCAAATCGATGGTCCGGGTCCCCGTACCGACGAAGCGCTGCGCCCCCTCCCGATCGCCCACGAACGCTATCTGACCGCCGCGGATGGCCACCGCCTCAGCATCTGGCTTCCACCCTGACCTGTCGTGGGGCGCGTCCTGGGCCGGATTTCCCTCTAGGTCTGGCTCACCCCAATTGAGCGAGTAGACCTTGCCATTGAGGAGCACCAGGTCGGCTGGCTTCGGGGTGATCGGTATTGGGGCGACAGGCCCTGGCGCGTGTGTCAGAACCGGCGGTGCGGATTTAGCGCTGTCAGTGACCGCGGCTGGGCAGCAGCTGCCGGCCAGCATGTACACAGAGGCCACGGACATCAGCCAACTGGCCTCCCGTCGAGACAATAATGCTGTTTTTTTCATGGTGATTTCATTCTGCACAAAACATTTGGAACCCACATCGAGCAGTATGAGCTGATGGGGTGACACATCGGTCCATTAAGCATTGATTGCGAAGGAGCGTCAATAACTTTAGCAACCCTGACGCGGATGGGTCTATTCCTCTGGGTGACCCACTGGAATGAGATACAGGGGTGCGTTATCATCGGGCAGATTGAATATCGTCGCAATTTCGTTATCCTTAAATGCCCCCACGACGCAGCCCCCCATCTCTAGTGCCACGGCCTGCAGCAGTATGTTCTGCCCAACGTGGCCGGCTTCAAGCTTGACGTATCTTTCGGCTCGGTCTCCGTACTTCTGTTCTGTTCTTGCGAATACAGCGGTTAAAATGAACACAGCCGGTGCCTTGGCGACAAAGCTCTCGCCGATATCCGCTAGTGGAGCGATCAGGTTCTCTTTGGATAGGACCGCTACCTGGTGGGTCTGAGGCAAGTAGTGGTAGAAGGCATCGGGCGTGGCTAGGTACACCTCCATGGGATAGGTTTGACCTGCAGACGGAGCGGTTTTCTTCTTATCTCCGTGGGTGATGCCTTGGGCCGACCACAATAGCTGGGAGATATCTTCCAGGGGCAGCGGCTCGTCCGAATACTTGCGCAGGGAATATCGTGCCTGGAGAACCTCCTCCAGGGATACATCGCTTTCGAGTCTGGGTGGCGGCAAATCAATTATATCTCCAGTACCTGTATCGCTAGTGGTTGCCGAGTCCTGTGTTGAATTGTCAAGGTTGCTTTCACTGCAAGAAGTGCAGGAAAAAAGAGAGATAGTGGCTGCTATTGAGAAGAAAGATAGAAAATATTTCATAACAGACACCTCCTTTGCGTAAACAAAATCATACTAATTGGGCCTCCCGTCGACAAGCACTTCCTTATTTGTCGGCTGGGATATCGAACCCCACATGCATTAATCCTCGGTGAACGCGCTCGTCGGCGCTCTCATCCCTACAGCTGATTTATTCTCTATTCATCTGTTGTGCGCGTTCGAGTTCTTCGATGTCGATGCGATCTTTCGGTCTGTCAGATTCCTTTTTGGCGAAGAGTAGGTCTTCGAGGGAGACCACTTTTAATGTGATATCCTTAATGCTCGTTGTTTCCGCGTTTGAAATGATATCGGCTGTGGGTCTCGAGCTCATGGATGTGAGCAAGTCGATTTGATTCGGTTGAACGCCGAGTGTGATTGCCGACCCCAGTCGAAGGAACGCAGTCTTTTCGATTGGAGCGTTACCGAATCCAAAATCTTTTAGCGCCGCCATGATTTTCACAGCGTTGTTTTCGTCCGGCAGAACGAGCAAATCAAAGTCCATTGTTGCCCGCACGAAGCCATAGTGCGCCACCGCGAAACCGCCACAAACGGCAAAGTGAACATCGTGTTTCTGGAACAATCTGACGAGCTCTTTCATGTCGTCAGAGAAGAACATCACCCTAGCTCTCGTACGGTCACGACCCGTTCAATTGGCGTATTGGGACCCATTCGATCGAGAATTTCGACTAGCATCGCAACGCGTTGCTCAGGCGTCATGCTGAGCGTGTCTTTCCGACGTAACGCATCCTGTTCGTCGATTCGTGTGATTCTGACTTTCTTTTTCATCTCAGTTCGATGATACCAGTCGAACGGCGCTAAACAAAAGAAAAATGTTCTGACATCGGTGCTCGCGACAATCGGATTGACACGACGTCCAAACTAAAACACATTCCAGCGGTGGCAACGGGTCTTCCATCCCAAGGCGCAGTCATCCAGGCTGGCTGGTGGGAGAGCAGTATAGTGACAATCCGTGGGAAAGGGTGTGTTCTCGTGCTGGCGGTGCGGCAGTATTGACCTCTGTGCAGCGGCATCCTGACTTCAGATTTGAAACCTTGACTAAAGCGACTTTGAGATTATCAAGTTGAAATCAGAAGTTGAATTATGTTAGAAATTTCGAGATGTTGCATGCCATAAGTCGAGATAATTGAGACGCAATTGGAAGTTGTTTCCTGGAGAACTAAAAATGATAAGAGTAGCGACAGTAAAAGACGTCGAGTTATTGGTGGAGATCAACACTCTTTCAAACGATCCCGTTGACCCAATCATCGGTATTACTGACGATTGGGTCAGAGAGATGTTTGAGAATCTAATGAAAGACAAATCATCGGAAATCTACTTATTTGAAGACAAAGGCGTTGCTGTCCTCAGAAAAGAGTTTAGTGGATTTAATAATTGTGAGATGCACTGGCTGACTGTCGATGAGAAATTTCATAGAAAAGGTATTGCAACAATGCTTTTGAACCTAATTGACAAAAGAGCAAAAGAGCTGAAGTTTAGAGGAATCTATCTTTATACACACCCATTGCACAAGGCAGGGATAGCGCTCTACAAAAAACAGGGATTTGAAAAGATCAACGAATTTCCCAATTACTATACCAACGGCGATACATCATTTTTGTTCGGCAAAATGTTGTCGTGATGATACCTTGACTATCGCCTGACGAAGCCTTATTTGCTCCAGCGTTGACGTTTACCTATCAACGAGGAGACCGATGATGATTTCTTGTCGATAACATGAAGAACAATGGAGGACCGCCTACGACGTGTCATCCCTGGCGTTCGCGAGAACCGGATACGAACCACAGAAGAAAATGGGATACGCCCTGGAGCGGGAATTGGAGGAGTCAGCTCAGTTGGATGAAGAAAACGGAGACAAATCAAAATGATCGGATTGGTTCCATGTGACTGGTATGAAATAGAGACTCGGCCTATTCGAGTTTGCGGCTGATGATGCAGGTCATTCCGGCATCCGTGGAATTCTCCTCAATTTCGAATCCCGTCTGGGTCAGCCGGTCGAGTACCCATTGGGGGGAGAGTCGTAATTTGCGAAAGAAGCTTTTCGTCAAGGTCCAGTTTGAGCCACTTTTCCGATAAACAAAATCATGTACTTTCACGGTGTCGGACTCGTATTCCAGAAAACAGGTGAAGATTGTGTTTTCATCGCTTCGAACCGGAAGGAAACGGTCCGTATCCTTGAGTTCGAAGGTCAGATCCCGGAAGCTGAGGGCAAAGCGGCCGTTGGGTTCCAGGGATTGAAAAACCCGCTTAAAGAGTAGCTCGACTGATGATCTGGTTTCGAGATGGAGAATGGTATCGGTCATACACACCACCAGTTCCACGTTTTCAGGGCAATGGCGGCTGAAGTTCATCAAGTCGTCCCGAACCACTCGAATATCGTGATTGGTGGCGTTCTTCCGGCATTCGTTTAGCAGCTCTTCCGACAGGTCAATAGCTGTCACTCTGAAGCCCACCTCTGCGAGTGGGATGGATTGAAAGCCGGATCCAGCTCCGAGATCCAACGCCAATCCCGAAGACGTCGGGCGGATGTCCCGGCTTGCGAAGAACTCCCGGTATTTTTGACTGGCGTCGCTGAAACCTCCGTACATCCAGGAGTACACCTCGGAAAGCACATTTTCATAATGTTCTTGAACAGTTGCCATCGCCACCTCCAATCTTGACCGGGAAGAGCACTCCGATAATCGTCCTTTAGTTTTTTATCCATTTATGATGTAAGAATCAATTTTCGTTTTGGTTGTGAAGGTGTTGGAGCGTCTAGGACCAACGGTACCTGATGGAGGTCTCTTGCCTGAAATCTTAACAAATTAGGCCGGTTGGATTCCTGCGATTGTATTGCCTGTGGCGACTCTTTCGTAATTGGTCAAGCTCGTTCGAACGAGATCCGCACCGGCGAATCATTTGAATGCTTGGTGCTCGGAGTTACATCAAACAGGCTACCCTGGAGGCGTTCCAGGAAATCGAAAAAGACGTGCGAACAGCACATTGACAGCACATGAGATGAGTTTGAAACGGTCGAGAAAAAATTACGGCGCTAAATGCACGAAAGCCCTCGGGAATTCCCAAGGGCTTTCAGAGCGGGAGACGGGATTTGAACCGATAATGCCTCGGCGCTAACTATGCGCCGAAACACGGTTTTTCTCGTAGAGGATTGAAATTACAAAGTTTTTTTCATTACCCGCTTGCTTCCCTTTCCCGTCCTTTCCGATGCTTTTCCACTAATTTTGGGCATTATTTGGGCATCAAAGTCTCAATCTGAAGCCCGGTTTGAATTCTACAGCTATCAAGGCGATTCAGGCCCATCTGGGTCACCGTTCGGAGCAAAGCTCCTGGCTACCTCGGATACGAATTTGGGTGTGGTCGGTTCTCCTTCGTAGAACTCCGCTGACATTCCCTTGGTGATGGCCCATCGATGAATCCACGTGATTCCCGCCTTCCCAACAAAGGTGTCTTTGGATTGATACGCCTCATCCTCAAGGGCTGTTTCGAGGGATACGAAGTCGTACCCCAATGATCGAATCATTTCGACCAGGGAGGCAAGGTAGTCGGCGTTGAGCCTACTTCCGTGGAGGATCAGTATCTGTCGTATCTGCCGTCCGAAAAGCTCCTCGCAATTCCGTTCGAAGAAGATGAACTTATCCCTGATGTAGGAGACAAACGTCTCTCCGATTCGGGCCTTCAGTTCCTCATCTTCTTTTGAGTGGGCGATCTCGTATGCGTTAGCAAATATGTAGTCCGCATTGTCGATGGTAGCGGGAGCCACCTCGTAGCCATTTTCTGCCAGGAAATGGTTGAGGTCTTTTCTGGTCTCCAAATCTCTCCCTGCGTGAAAATAGGGGTGTCTGAAGTAGCGGACCGTCTTTCCCCTGGCCTCCAGAAGTCCCAGGGTAACCTCGTGGCCCTTCAGTATATCGGCCTTGAATTCGTCGAGGGGAACCTTGTGTAGGTCCTTGTGGGAGTAGGTGTGATTGCCGAGATCGAGACCAGCGTCCAACCACTGTTCGAGGAGTCGCACCCGTTGTCCGTCAAGTGAACCATCTTGATAGAGGCGGTTCTCATTGACAAAGCCTATGGCTGGAATCACTGTGTGCCTTCGGCAGAGCTGCATAAACCAAAAAAAGATCAGGTGATGATTAGTTTCGGGTAGTGTCTAGCGATGGAGTGCTTCGATGGCGGCTTTGTAATTCCAAGGCAGC
>JAAUYD010274486.1_pt1 | contig 13345 bp, 7 predicted proteins | sample 7278101 | NCBI WGS metagenome assembly JAAUYD01 (sample SAMN14350128, study PRJNA611818) | marine sediment metagenome | isolation source: surface marine sediment (0.6m) | place: French Polynesia: Moorea | collected 2018-08
ATAGATTCCAGCTTTAGCAACCTGTCGTTTAAAGCGACGTAACGCAGATTCAATGGGTTCGTTTTGACCAACAACTACTTGGGTCATTATGTAACTTTACACCTCCTGTTTGGTTTCCGTGATGTTTATGGACTGTCAGCTATGACACTGACCAGCTTTATTTTTATTAAAGCGTATTGAGGCACATTTCTTCAACCCATCAAGTATAACCCAGATGGGTACATTTTAAACCATCTTATCCACTTGATGATAACATTTCTCGCACCTAAACACTCTCTTTAGCTTTGACAAGTGCTAATTAGAGGAACTATTAGATAATATTAAACAAGCCACAGAAATTGATGTTACTAAGTTGAAACTATCTATTCCTTCATAAACTTCCCAACTTTTAGACAGTCTAGCTAAAGGGTTTTTTAATGATGTACTGCAAAAAACCAACATAACAGGTAAAATTTTATAAGACTTTAATGCTAAAGACATATCGCAATCAGCTTGAATTCTTTTTGAATCACCGATTTGATAACAAGAACGAACTTCAAAACCGATTCCGTCATAATTTCTCCAACTCTTAGGAATTCGATGATTAAACTTATCATTAGGAATTAAACCATCAGTAGACCTAATAAGTTGTTTAAATTCATCTCGATTATTAATATCAGGATAGCTTTTATAAGGATCGAATTTTAAAACTTTCCTAATGTTGGTTATTGCTATATTCAATAGTTCATCTTCATCTATCATGTTATATTCTCCTTAATAACGACTATAATCATAAAGTTCAGGGGGAGTTTTTTTCGCATTTAAAGTGTAACAATGTCTTCCTTGAGGATGATCCCAAAATAGATCAAGTCTTCGATAAAAGTCATCTTTTTTTCTATTCTTTTGACTATCGGTTTCAAAGTTAGCACACAGTTGATACTCAGTGCCATCAATAATATTATATTCATAGGGTTGTTTGCTCATGGGATCTAATGTATAACCCTTATCAGGAAGAGATTGAGGTAGTGCTGAATTGTTTTTACTTTTAATGGTTTCTCTGCGGATAAATTCAGTAATATCGTGTAAGTTTTCTACTCGTCTTTTATCTGCTTTTAAACTTCGTTGTAACTGAGGTGAACCTAATAACCAAAATCCTGTCAAAATACCAATTGTTACCGCAAAAATAGATAGCCAAAGGAAAAAACGATTAAGGGATTTCATACTGTAATCAACTCTTCTCTTAACCAAAGTAAGTAATAACAAAAAATAGTACCGGCAATTAATAAAACAATGAGGGATTTCAAGACAAATCCTAAAGTTAATGCTCCTGTTAATAAAGAAGTTAGAAACCAAACTAAATCACCAATAACAATTAAAGCAGTGATAAATAAAGCAACATAAGTCAACCATTTTCTAATGCCTGATTGATAATTTTGAGAATGTTCTGCTAAATTAGAAAAAATAACTTTCATGAACAGTAAATAAACAGGATAAACTATTATTAACCGTGCTAAATTTGCAGCCAAATTACTGAACCATCGAGAACGATCTAAGGGATCATCGATCATATAATTAACTGCAATAAAGCCAATGCTTCCTAATGCTTGACTCCAAATACTCAAAGTAATAAACGATAGTAAATATAAAAAGGTTTCTTTGGCTGATCCTCCCCTCTGTTTGCTAGGAACAGGAATAGTCATACCGATAATTCTTTCAAAGGCTTGAGCAAAGGCTAAATCAATATCTTGGGTTGACCAACCTTGATTTTTAAGTAATTTGTAAATGGTTTCATCGGGGATACCTTTGTTATTAGCAACTTCGATAAAATTGCTAATAGACTCAATAGTAGAATTTTTCTGTCTAGATTGCTGATTAGCCATAATTCAAACCATTCAGGATTATCTTCTTCTGCAAAATCCTCTCAATCTTTACCAGACTTTTTTTGGAGAAGAATCAGAGAAATAATGATATCAATCCCCTGATCAATTAGAAAGCATTGCTCGTTGAATCAGGAATCTCCCACTACACCGCCCAAGCGGTTAGCGGTGAGAGTGTCAAACCAATATCATCGGCAAAACTGTATCCTTTGAGAACAAGTATCTGTTTAATTAATCACATCAATTCCTTGAATTAACCAGCGATCGCCTTGACGGACCAAATCATAGCGAACTCGTAAATTATCGTTATAAGAACGACCTACTTGACCCTGTTGATAATATTGGGCTACTTCTTTAACATTGGCATCCACCACCGCTTGATTAGGATTATTAGCATTAGGATTGAGGGAATTAACCGTAACCTCGTGTTGATAAGTCCAATAATTTTGATTTTGCTCTAATATTTCAGCCCGTTTTTGCCATCGAGCCAGTAAAGGATTAGCTAAAATTTTATTTAAGGATTCTATGTCATGGTCTTTGCCAAGGGCTTGAGATTTGCTCAATAACCACATTTCTATCACTTGTTGCGCCCCTTCCAGGGTTAACATTCCTGTAGCCGTTACCATTTGAGCATCGGCTGCGGGGATATCAATCAAAGGTTTATGAAGAGCAACAGAATATTGTCCTTTTTCTAGAGCCGATAAAGGGGAATTGGCTTGATGAAGCCAAGTTAGTCCCAGTCCGATTAATCCCACTCCTCCCAAAATAGCAACCGCCATCAGACCAAGTTTGGGGCGAACCAGGGCAACTTTATCAGAACTCCGTCGTGGAGAAGCCTTGGCTAAGGGGTTAACTACTGGAGCAGTTTGGGCTGTCGGCGACTTGATGTTTGAGGGTTGTTCCGAAACGGTTTCAGGTAAGGGTTTCGGGTTGAGTCTTTGGGAATATTGCCTCCACTTACGAAGACGGACATCGCGGATATCCACAGGAGAGGAAGAACGAGCCGGTAAGGGAACGGGGGCTAAAACCGTGTTTCCCTGTTCTAAACCTGGGGAATTGGTTGGATAGTCGGGATAACGACGAATGCCAGAACGAGTACGAGGAGATTGGGTTTTCTCTGTTTTCTTAACGGCTCGGGGTTTAGACGCAACGGGACTGAGCAGTTGCTTGAGATAGGTTTGAACGTCTTGATCGGCAAAATAGTCATTTAAAGAGGCTTTTTTTCCTTTTAAATCCCGAAAATGGGCAAAAACCTCTGTTTGTAGCCAATGCTCCCCATAACGACATAACCCTGGCAGGAGATCAGGAGACCCTTTAGACTGTTCTCGGATAAAGTTTAAGGCTTGTTGGTCTTGACAACGTTCTAATGCTTGGGCGGCTGCTTGGGTTTGTCCCAGTAATAAAGCCACTATTGATTGTTCGATGGACACATCTTGACGGGGTTCTAGCCCCTCAAGCCCCCTTTTTGCTTCTAGGATTAAAGACGGTTGTTTATGGGCAAAACCCTGAGCAATTAGGGCATATACCCCTAAATAGGCTGCTACCGAGGAAGGACGCTGGGCTTCTTGCTTAAAAATGTCTTTTTGTTCGGCTGCCGTTAAATAGCTCCGAATCTGCTGGATAAAGCGTAAAAAATCATCAATTCCTAATCCAGAGTGATCATCCCCTTTGCCATCAATCCCCCCTCGTTCTTCTAACATGGATTGTAATAACTTAATCCCTGTCTGACGCTGGCTTTTATTTTTCAGGGGAGCCGCTAATAATTCTAAAATCCGATAGGGGCGAAGTTTATGCAGTTCTGCGCGAATTTCTGTCTGTATCGAGGGAAAAAGGTTATTTTTTTCCAGTAGGGTTAATCCATGATTTCCGGCTAACTCCGCTTGCTCATAGACTTGTTGATGCCATTGCTCTCGACTAATTTCTAAATAAGCTAAAGCAATGCTTAAGATTGTGTCGGTACGCTGCTTTGTGGCCGTATCATCAATATCCAAGGACAGAGAAGAATTGGGAAGGGTCTGAAGATAAGTTCCACCGTATTTAATGACTAGCTCGTATTCCCCTAGTTCATGGAAAATCAAGAGACTACCAGGGAGTTGCTCTGGCTCAATCTCAATCTCTGAAGTCGTCGAGCCGGAACTTTCCCCTCTACGCTCCGTCCCTGACCCAGAAGATGGCCTTTCGCCTTCCTCTTGGTAAGCAGCTTGGTCTTGCCAAAATTGGGTTTCATAGTTGGCTTTTTGATCAGGGTTGGATAAAACACGATAAGCTTGCTCTAGCAACTGTCTGCGCCCTTGTATCGCCTGGTTACTGTATTCCCGACGGGGTAACTGAACACTGCGATCGCGATAAGCTTGGCGGAGTTGCTCATCTGTTGCTTGGGGAAAAATTCCCAATATCCTGTAGTAGTCTAGCGGTATGCGCACGGTTGACTTCCTCAGAGCAGGGTGACTTAACTTTAATATATTTAGAATTAACAAGGGTGATGATAAAAAATCATCTATAGGATTCAAGGTGTTTGATTATAAAATCAAAAATAGGTTTGGCAAAATTGTAACTTAAAGATTCATTTTAGTAAAAATTTTTTTTGTTTGTGGTAAGCTTAGGCACCTAACCGCAGGATACCTATTCAGTTTAAACTGGAACAGAAGGAAATTGCTTTTTCCAAAAAAGGGTTAAGATAGCTTAGCTCAATCATCTGATTGTAGCGATATTTTTAATTCTTGGTTGGCTTCCCTATTAGTTAGTTCAATTGTTCTTAAATAGAGTTTGAATTGTTATGGTTTCTGAACGTACTTTGCCTGAATTTAATACAACATCGATTCAACTGACCAAAGAAGAAGGGTTAATCTTGTATGAAGATATGACCTTAGGACGCTTATTTGAGGATAAGTGTGCTGAGATGTATTATCGGGGTCAAATGTTTGGCTTTGTCCACCTCTACAACGGACAAGAAGCCGTTTCCACCGGCATTATCAAAGCCTTACGTCCCGATGAAGACTATGTATCGAGTACCTATCGGGATCACGTTCATGCTCTGAGTTCTGGCGTTCCCCCCCGTGAAGTGATGGCCGAGTTGTTTGGCAAAGAAACCGGTTGTAGTAAAGGCCGTGGGGGATCGATGCACTTATTCTCTGAAAAACACCGTCTTTTAGGGGGTTATGCCTTTGTGGCTGAGGGCATCCCTGTGGCCACTGGAGCAGCGTTCCAGAGTAAGTATAGACGGGAAATGATGGGAGATGAAACCGCCGATCAAGTGACCGCCTGTTTCTTTGGAGATGGGGCCAGCAATAATGGTCAATTTTTTGAATGTTTGAATATGGCTGCTTTGTGGAAGTTACCAATTATTTACGTGGTGGAAAATAATAAATGGGCCATCGGTATGGCCCACGATCGCGCCACCTCCCAACCCGAAATCTACAAAAAAGCCAGTGTGTTTGATATGGTTGGGGTTGAAGTGGATGGCATGGATGTATTAGCGGTGAGAAAAGTCGCCCAAGAAGCGATCGCCCGCGCCCGTGCAGGGGAAGGACCTACCCTGATCGAAGCTTTGACCTATCGTTTTCGGGGTCACTCCTTGGCTGATCCCGATGAACTGCGATCGCCCGATGAAAAACAGTTTTGGGGTGGCAAAGATCCCATTGAAAGATTAGAAGCTTATTTAATTGAGCATAACTTAGTTAATCAAAGTGAGTTAGATGACATTAAACAAAAAGTTCAAGCATCTGTTGATGATGCCGTCAAATTTGCTAAGGAAAGTCCTGAACCCGATCCTAAAGAGTTATATCGTTACGTTTTTGCTGAAGATTAAAGCGACGGTTATCAGTGACCAGTGAGCAGTTATCAGTGACCAGTGACGGGGTGAAGGAGACAAATTTAGAATTTAGAATTTAGAATTTAGAATTTAGAATTTAATTGTTTCTTCATTCTTCATTCCCCCTGTCTCCTATTCTCCTCCCTTGGAGTAAATACAATATTTACGATTGATGATGATTAATTTAGATAGTGTTGTTATATCTAATTGTTAGGGTAATACTGTGTAAAATAATGTAAAAAAATAACGCAGATAAAATTGAGAGAAATATAATTTAAGTATAGATACCAGGTGAAGAGAAGGACTTTTGAGTGATCCCTGCAAGCTCTGGTCGTTGAATTGGTTATTGATGACTCAGCCATCAGTCTGAGAGTGTTTGTGGTGTAATTAATTATCATTATTATTAACATCTTCATCTCTTCATCAGCCATTTTGCTAAAAAGGGGGTAATAAAATGATTTTTAAAATAAGTAGTATCTGGAAAAATAATCCCCAAAACTCTAACGAAGGGTTACTACCAATACGTTATCCTAAAGACGATGAAGGCCTTAAAAATATTAAAGGTAACATTATTTTTGTTCATGGGTTGGGAGGTGATCCCTACTTAACTTGGGGGTATGAAAATAGTGAAGATACATCAAAATCAGAATTGGAAAAAGAGAAAAACTTCTGGCCTAAATGGTTAGCAGAAGAGTTTCCAAAATTTGGAGTTTGGTCATTTGGACACCAAAGTCCAAACTCCAAAAGATCGTGGAAATTGGGGAAAAATTTCGGGCGTTTAAATCCTTCTGCATCAAGAGTTGACAACGCAAAATTTTTGATGGAGCAAATCATTGACCCTTATTATAATTTGGATAAAAAACCATTAATATTTATTACTCACAGTTTAGGGGGTTTAATTGTTAAAGAAATGCTCAAAATGGCTGATGATAAGAGATTGTTATCTATTCTAAAAAATACTCTCGGCATTGTTTTTTTGGCAACTCCCCATAAAGGATCACAAGTAGCCGATTTGGTTGAAAATATTACACAGCTAAAAGATTTACTGGGTGAAAATGTATCACAACTAAAAACCGATCTACCTGAGTTGGAAGACTTAACTGAGTGGTATAAACAGCAGAGTGTTCAGCTTGGTATTAATACTTTAGCTTTTTGTGAAATGTATAAACTAAACGTGTTATCATTTTGGGAAGCTACCGTAGTTGATAGTAATAGTGCTAATCCAGAAGTTGAAAAAACTGTTCCTGAATCAATTAATAAAGATCATATTTCAATTACTAAATGTACAAAAGACGATGTAGTTTACAGAAGAGTAAAACAATTTATTAAAGATTGTAATAAAAAACTGGAACATATAAACCAAAACCAAAAGGAGCATTTTGGAGAAGTTTCTCAGTCTCTAAAACAAGGTGACCTTATTTTTTTCATTGGTTCCGGTCTTAATTTCCGTAATGATGATAATAGTAAGGTCTTAGACGTTTCTAAATTTCCACCGACAGACCAACAAATTGCTCATGAACTAACTTCTAAATCACATATTAAAACTGATAAAATTACGGGTTTTCCTTGTGACATTTGTCCTATTGAACCAGAAAAAAGACCGGTAGAAAAAGCCGAAGATTTAAAAGAAAATAAAAAATGTCAGCAAACAATAAGAAACGAACATCTTTGTCCAGTAATGCAAAAAATTGATGAACAGAGAAATATCAAACCGCAATTGATTGATGAACAAAATTTAGCTTTTGCGAAGTTACAGATTAGGTGTTGTGGACAACATTTTAAAGAAACAGATTGGGTTGAGAGAGAATTGAGAAATTTATATGGACAAGATTATATTTGTAATAAGTCACAAGAATTACTAGCAAAGATAATAATTTCCAAGAAATCTGAACGAGAAAATTATCCTCTAGTTATTACAACTAATTATGATTGTGGTTTAGAAAAAGCCCTGGAAAAATGCTTAAAAGAGAATGATCAGCACAGTAACGTTAATACAATTGTTGTTTTATACTACTCAGGAGATTATACCCTACATGATGGTCAGATAACGAGGATTAATCCAACTTGGAAACGATATTCTTATCAATATGATACGAAGAGTAAACAGTTTCAGATTGGTCATATTACGCCGTTTAATCAAGGTAATTTAGATAGTCAATGGTTAGATCAAGAAACCTTGAAAAACCATCCTGTTTTAGTAAAGCTTTGTGGAGGAGAAATTTATCAAGTATCAGAAAGTCAATGGAAATTTGCCATTTTAGGGATTAACTCTATAAAAGACTTTGCGAATAGCAGAATTTTATCTACCTTAGTTTTAACAGACTTTTGTAGAACCCATGATATTTTATTCCTTGGTTACAGTGCTACTGATACTGAATTACAAGACATTTTAGATACTATTGTTTCCCCATTACAGGGACGAGAACCTAATTCAAAAGGATGGTTAATCAATCAATCAGATATTGGAGAATTGAATAAAAAAGTTGCTCATTATTGGCATAATTGGCGTATTGATATTAACGATATTAACATTAATAAGCCTTGGAAAACTTATCTAGAAGAGTTAGAAACCCATATTAATTCTTCTGAAAAATACCAAGACAATAACGATCAGTCACAAGCAAATTAATCAAACATAGTGAGGTAATAATATGTCTACTCCAGAAGTCGAAGTTTGTCCTTATAAAGAAGACTTAAAATCTTATGAGGAAAGAGATGCTATTTTCTTTTTTGGAAGAGAAGACGATCAAAAGAGAATACTCAACCATTTTAAGGTTTCTCGACTGACAGTTCTTTATGGAGACAGTGGTGTTGGTAAAACCTCTTTTTTACGAGCAGGTATTGTCAATTGTCTTAGGGGTTTAGGTAATCAAAATCTTGAAAAACTGCCGAATAAGTCTGCAAGAATTGCTGTTTCTGTTGTCAATCTTAGAGAATTTTATGAGCAACAAAATGGTCAACAAAAACAAAAAACTGTAATTGACTTGCACTCTGAAATTTTACATAAACTTGAACAGGAAGTTGAAGAAGTGACTCAAGTGAAATCAGAGAAAAAAGAAAATTTAGAAGCTTATCAAACTCTTGATTTTATTCAGACACTAAAAGATTTAGCAGAGATAATTAAGGGAGAATTATTTATCATTTTGGATCAGTTTGAGGAATATTTTCGACCCGAAAATCTGTGTCATAATGTTACTTTTGAGCAAGATTTCATTAGTGCTATGGAAATTTATGCCTTACCTGTACACTTCCTCATTAGTATCCGTTGCGATCAATTATATCGACTTGAAAAACGGTTTAAAGCAAAAATTCCTACCATTTTGGATAACTGTGTTAGTTTGGATACCTTAACCAAAGAATCAGCCAAAAAAGCTATAGAAAAGCCTATTGAACGCTATAATTTTGTTCAACACATTAGAAACTATCCTCTCACTATTTTTTCTGGTGACACACACCAGGGGAAAAGCTCATTGTTGAAAAATGACCTGGTTAACTATTTTAAACCTATGAACGAATTCCAATCTAAAGTTTATTGCTTTAGTGATAATTCTAAAAGAAATACCGACACTATAAATGAGATAGTTAAAGCTTGGGACACATTTCAAAATCCGTCCCAAGACAAGTCGACAATTCTCATCTTTGAAAATTTTTATAAGTATATAGAACAACTAAAAGTTCCCCCCAAAGAAAACTCAGAAAAGGAACTATTAAACAAAATTATTTTGCTAGGATATGACGTTCAGCAAAGTAAGACAAATACTCAAAGTAATAAAATAAGATGTGTGATAGAAATCAGAGATATTAGTGAATTACGAACTTATTGTGGAAAATTTAAAGATAAAGACTGGAACCTAGATAGCGACATTAACATCGACATCGATAAGTTGTGTTCAAATTATTTTAAAGTCTCTAACAACCCTATAAAAGTAGATGAAAATGTCTTAAGTTCAGATTTTTCTGTTGCTAATTTTAGCAACAGGGTATATAGATGTAAGTTAATAGATAGTATTATTGACATTCTTAATCAAGGGAAAAAAATCCCTTCTCCTTACTTACAATTGATTATGTATCAATGGTGGAAAAATAGTAGTCATGAAAAAAGAACTACTCTATCACTGGGATCATTAAGCACTTCAAAAGAAGAAAATAATAGGAATATAAAGTTAACAAAGGAAGAAAAAAAAGCTTTGAAAAAAAATTTAGATAAACCGAGCAAGGATGAAAAATTACACTTCAAAAATATTAGAGAAAAAATCGCATCAAAATTAGCAAAAAAAGGAATTGAAATAATACTCGAACAATATCTTGAAAAAGTTATTGAAAAAGCAATAGAAGAGCTTGATAAGTTTGAAAATGATAAACGGCAGAAATCTAACTCTAATAACTCTGCCAAAAACCTAACAGCTTTTACTACAAGACAAGAAATATATCGCTTTACCTATCACTTATATGCAATTTCTAAGAAACAAAAAGAAAGCGGAGAGGAACCGATATTAAATTATATTAATGAAGCAACAAAAACCTTAAAACTTCCCCTTCCTCCTTTAGCACCAGAACAAGTTGATAAATATTTAGATTATTGTACTGAGAAGCGGATTATTCAACCTTTTGCTGTGGGTTCACCTCCATCTATTTACTATGAAATTTTCTTTGATGCTTTGATTCATGCTATTGAAACTTATCGACAAAAACATTTAGACTATATTCTTTGTTTGCAAAAACATCAACAGTTAACAGTAAAGTCTCTTGCTTGTTTACGGGAAAATCAAGGAGAATTAGCTGCTTTGTTGGCTCAAAAAAGCTATGATTATCGAAAAAATCAACTAGTAGAAATAGAAAATTATAAAGAAAATTATAAAATTGATAATAAGCAGGAAAAAGACATTCAGAATCTACTAATTTCTGAATATAAAGTTGATAAATGTTTGCTGGAGGTACTTAAATCTTCTACATTTGATAGTTCTCGTCTTGAATTAAAGAATGAAAATGATTGGGTCGATAATCGTCTAGAAGAGTCCACCAAGCCTTTGCGGGACTTTCGACAAGTAATATTTAGTCCAGATGGGAGTTTCTTGGTGGCCAGTAATCAAAACGGAAACTTAGGATTTTGTTATCTTACTAGAAAAGATAGTTTAGAATTCAAACCTGAAGTCAACGGATTAAAATCTATTGATGATTCAAAACGAAAACCTCCTCATGACCCTCAAGAAAAAAGAGAAGGATTGTTTATAGATATAGCCATCACTTTTATTAGTAGCAAAAAATTTATTTCAGTAGCCAGAGACGGAAAAATTAACTTATGGGATATTGAAAATTCATCAAATGTTACATTCCAACGGGAATTAAAACAGGAACAAAAAGGGGAATTAAAACAGGAACAAGTAAAAGAAAAAGAACAACTTGTTTCAGTAGCTTTTAATGAGGAGAAAAAGTTATTAGCGGTAGGTAGTTGGGAAGGTTATATTAGGCTATGGGATATGAAAGATCCTGATAAGCCTAAATTTCTCTGTAAGCAATTGTGGCGTGATAAGCCTAAAGATGATTCTGATAAGCCTAAAGATAATTGGATTTGGTCAATTGCTTTTCATCCTGATGGTGATTTGTTGGCTGTTGGAGGAAAGAATGGCGTTGTTTGTCTCTCGAAAATCAATGATCAAAATATACTGGAAAAAACGCCGTTAGGTGAACATAATGAAGTTTTTTGTGTTACTTTCAGTCCAAATGGTAAATGGTTGGCTGTAGCAGGCAGAAGTAACCATATATGTTTATACCAGTGTGTTCAAACAGGTAAGTCTAAAGACATAGAGCGAAATAATCCGATTTTCTTAAAAGGACATAAGGATAATGTAAGAACTCTCACTTTTAATTCAGATTCTACTCTATTGGCATCAGGTAGTGAAGATCAAACTATTCGTATATGGAATTTAGAAGAAATCAAAAAAACCTCAGAAAAAATAGAAAAAATAAAGGATGAATCCAAAGAAGAATCTCTGAAAACCCCAATACCAATTCATGAGAGTGAACTAAATAATTGTCAACTGTTACATGGTCATCAGCATGGTGTCTGTTCCGTTGCTTTTGATCCTAATAATCCTCACTGTCTTGCTTCTTGTAGTTGGGATAGAACAATTCGCTTTTGGTATCTTCAAGGACATATTGACTCGGAACCAAAAAGCTTTATCGGTTATCCTGAAAATAAAGATGACCAAAACAGGAAAGATAATGAGGATAATTCAAACAGGAAAGATATAGATGTTATTGCAGCATCTTTTATTAGTCAGAATCAGGTTGTTGTTGGCTATAGAAATGGTGTGATTTTACTGAGAGACATCAATCAGTCATCTAATTCTAAACCAATATGGAAGGTTGATCTTCTCCAAACTCTCAAAAAAAAATATAAGAACATCCGTGATCTCTATATTCATGCGATCGCTTTTTACCACAAAAACAACCAACTTCAGAAAATCGCTTTGAGTGGTCAAAAAGATAATGATCCTATTAATATCTTGTGGGATGTAAGCAATGCTAATTCTGAAGATGGGAAAAAATTGTCTAAGGACATCCTAGAATTAGATGAGCATCAATTATCAGAGATTTGGCAAGACATCTCCAAGATTGAGAAAGACATCTCCCAGACTGATAAAAAAGTCCCCAAGAATTTGATTGTGAAATCACTTTCCTTCAATTCTGATGGGACTGTCCTCGCTATTTGTGGACATCCTTTGAAACAAAACTCAGAGGAACATGATTGTGACATCTGGAGGATACAACTCTGGGATATTAGTAAGGATAAACCTAGTCCGAAGCGTTTTGAACAGTTATCTAAGTATTTTAAGATAAGAAAAGACGGAGTTGCTTCAGTTGCTTTTAGTTCTGTCGACAAAAATTTATTGGCTATTGCTGGTAATATTAAGGATTCTGATAATTGTGAACAGCAAAACTCAAAAGATAAACAGGAAAACTTGGAAGGAGATCAGATCAGATTTGGTAATATAGAAAATCCAAAATCTTTCGATCAAGCAGTAGTAATACATAAGAAACGCTATGGAGGAAAAGCACCCGTCGTTCTGGCTTTTAGTCCTGATGGAAAACAACTTGCTTCAGGAAGTGATAGTAACGATATTACATTATGGAAAATAAATGAAAAGCAAGAATTAGAAGAAAAAGAACTTGCACATTTACCCAAACAATCTGAAGATTCTCAAGAATTACCAACTTATAATTTTTGGATCACAGCCCTTGCGTTTAATAATCATAATCATAAACAATTGGCATCCGGCCGTTGTGATGGGAGTATCCAAATTTGGGATTTACAAGACTTAGAGAAGTTGCAAGATGATAATTACAAACCCAAAATTCTTAAACATCATGAACAAAGAGTTAATGCCCTTACATTTAGGGATGATGGCGAAAAATTGGTTTCTGTTAGTAACGATGATGATGAAAAAAAACTACTGGTTTGGACTGTATCAACAGATAAGTTAGCTGACAAACTCAAAAAAAGACTCTACCGTGAGTTAACTCCAAAGGAAGAGGAAGAATATCTAGGAGGAAAACGAAAACAATCTTGAACTACCCCAACGCAAGGCGATGGGGATTCTTTACACGATAAAGTATCGTCTTGGAGCGTCCAAAAGCCCCACTAATACCTCTCTCTTCTCAAAGAGATTGGCTTTAC
>JAAUYD010226810.1_pt1 | contig 13343 bp, 11 predicted proteins | sample 7278101 | NCBI WGS metagenome assembly JAAUYD01 (sample SAMN14350128, study PRJNA611818) | marine sediment metagenome | isolation source: surface marine sediment (0.6m) | place: French Polynesia: Moorea | collected 2018-08
AGCAGGCTTGCCGATCGAATAAAAAGCATTTCCCAAAAACCGGGCGTCTACCTCATGAAGGATGGCCGGGGGGAGATCATCTATGTAGGCAAGGCGATCAATCTGCACAAGCGGGTCGCCTCCTATTTTCAGCGCAAAGCCGATCTCGGTGCCAAGACCGCTTTGATGACATCACGGGTGGCCGATATCGAGACGGTGGTCACTGCATCTGAAAAAGAGGCCCTGATTCTCGAGTCCAACCTGATCAAGCGGCATCGCCCCCGCTACAATGTCGTACTCAAAGATGACAAGCGCTACCCTTCCATTCGTATCGACACCCAGGCGACCTACCCGAAAATAGAGATTGTCAGGAAAACCCCTAAAGACGGATCCGTCTATTTCGGTCCGTTCTCGTCTGCCCACGCCGTGCGGCAAACGGTCAAATTCATCAACAAGACCTTCCCGCTGAGAAAGTGCAGCGACCGAACCCTTGGGCAGCGCGATCGACCCTGCATCCACCACCAGATGGGTCAGTGCCTGGCGCCGTGCTGCCTGGCAGTCGATCCAAAGGTTTACCAGACCATCGTCAAAGAGGTGATCCTGTTCCTGAAAGGCCGTACACCCGAACTGATCAAGCGGATGCGCCGGCAGATGTTCAAGGCGGCCGATCGGCAGGATTTTGAACTGGCTGCCATACTCAGGGATCGGATGGCGGCCCTCGAAAAAACCCTGGAGCGTCAGGTGACCGTAACCACTGATTTTATGGATCGGGATGTAATCGGGATCAGCGGCAACATCGATTTCAGACTGGTGACCGTGATGACCCTGCGCCGCGGCTATTTGAGGGGCATGCGGCACTTCGAGCTCGTCCAGGCCGCACCTGAAAAAGGCGAATTGGTGGCCCAGTTTATCGGTCAGTATTACCAGCAGTCCCATGGCATTCCCGCAGAGATACTGGTGCCCGAACTGCCTGAGGATGCATCCTTGATCGAAGAGGCGCTTTCCGAAATGAGAACGCGCCGGGTGCGGATCCACCATCCCATCAAAGGGGAGAAACGCAGACTGTTGGAGATGGCCCTAAACAATGCGGAGAATGCCCTGCGCGAACGGATTCAACGAGCGACACGGGAAACCGCAGTGCTCGAAACGCTGCAACGGCGGCTGCACATGGCGCGCATGCCGCTGCGTATCGAGTGCTTCGACAATTCTCATCTGGCCGGAACCCATCCGGTTTCCGCCATGGTCGTTTTCATCAACGGTCGACCTCACAGAGCCGGATACCGGCGTTATGCCATACGCAGCCTGTCATCTCCGGATGATTACGCCATCATGGACGAAGTATTGTCCCGTCGCTATAGCACAATCGACGCAGACAATCCCGAGCCGGATCTGCTGCTGGTCGACGGCGGCAAGGGACAGCTGGGCATCGCCATGGCAGTGCTGGACCGTCTGGGGCTGGTTGGTCGGTTTGCCGTCGCCGGGATAGCCAAGAAGGATGCCGACAAAGGGGAGAAGGAAGATAAGATCTACCTGCCCAATCGACTCAACGCGGTCAATTTAGGGGCGGATGGACGTTTGTTGCTGCTGCTGCAGCAGATCCGTGACGAAGCCCATCGCTTCGCCATTACCTACCAACGCAGGAAACGGGTAAGCAGCACGGTAAAATCGGCACTGGACCGGATCCATGGCGTAGGTCCCCGAAAACGGGCCATCATCTTGAAACATTTCGGCAGCCTGAAAAAAATCCGGGCAGCCACTGTGGAAGAACTCAGTGCACTGCCCGGAATCAATCAGTCTCTGGCCGAGGCCATCAAGAAAGCAATGGTATGATGCCTACTCCGTTATTTTGAACAGAAAGCACAGGTTGCGGTTTAGATCAAGGCCGCAGTTTTTTCGAGACCGCAGGCGTAGCAGCGCTACGTTGAGGATTTTGAAAATGCGAGAACGAAGATATGGACCACAAGATGCGCTTTCTTTAGGAATATTAGCCCAGCTTGGCCAAATCGTCCTTAAGCCCCTGAACGGCATCGGCCGACTTCATCAAAGCAGCCTTCTCATCTTCGGTCAGAGTAATCTCGATGACCTGCTCCATACCATTTTTTCCCAGTTTCACTGGCACGCCGATAAATAGGTCATTGATTCCGTATTCACCCTGGAGATAGGCGGCGCATGGCAGTACCTTCTTCTTGTCTTTCAAAATGGACTCGGCCATTTCAACGGCAGCCGATGCGGGGGCATAATAGGCGCTGCCGGTTTTCAACAGGCTGACGATCTCGGCGCCGCCATTGGCCGTGCGATCCACCAATTCTGCTATACGGGCTTCGGGTATCAATTCGGTGATCGGAATACCGGCCACGGTGGAATAGCGGGGCAGGGGTACCATGGTGTCGCCATGTCCACCCAGGACAAAGGCGTGGGTGTTTTCCACGGACACATCCAACTCCATGGCAATGAACGCCCGAAAACGGGCCGAATCCAGTACGCCGGCCATGCCCAGCACCCGGTTTTTGGGAAATCCGGATGTTTCGAAGGCCACATGACACATGGCGTCCAGCGGATTGCTGACGATAATCAGGATGGTTTCCGGCGAATAGTTGACGATCTGTTGGGTGACGCTTTTAATGATACCGGCATTGGTGCTGATCAGGTCGTCCCTGCTCATACCGGGTTTGCGGGGAATGCCCGCGGTAATAATGACGATGTCTGAGCCTGCGGTCGCTTCATAACCATTGGTACCGGTCAGATGGGCATCGTGTTTTTCGATGGGCGCCGCTTCGGTCAAATCGAGCGCTTTGCCTTGAGGGACACCCTCCACGATGTCAACGAGCACCACATCGCAAAGCTCTTTTTCAGCCAGGCGTTGGGCCGCGGTGGCCCCTACATTGCCTGCACCGACAACGGTAACTTTTTTGTCCATAACTTGCTCCTTTACGGGTTATTGGGTTTAAAGCGATATTTATAAGGAAGTTGGTTGAAAGGGTGAAAAAAACTTGTTAGCACACCGCAGTTTATTGTCAATATGTTTGTTTTATAAGAAGTTAGTTCTCAATTGTTGACAATAAAAGGTCAAACAGGTTAAAAACCTGCTGTGACAAAACATTAGGTTCATTGGAAATCAATCCATATCGGATGGTTTCACCTAAATGGCGCTCAACCAGAACCAGGGAAATTTGGTCGAGATCCAGGCGTGCGAGAAATGTTGCCACAAGCATATGGTTGAAATTCCGAGCTTAATTTTTTTTAGTATATCGCCGATATCGGACAAAATGGCCGTTTAGGGATGGGTATTAAATAACGAAAACGCAGTGCTAAGGATTCGGCTTGTTGAAAACCGGCTCCTTCCCCGGAGCGGGGCAGGCGATGTTGCCGTGCGCCGTGCGTAAAACAGGATCATGAATGGATATCAGCCTGCAAATTAAATCCCTTTTGAGTCAGGCAGAACTCTATCGTTCCCAGGGACTGTTTACTGAAGCAAAAGAAAAATATAACGATGCCTCGGCCATGATCCACAAGATCGAACGGCTAAAGAACAAAGAGGGTCTCCTCAAGGCAATCTCGAGCAAAATACAATCCCTAGAAGAGAAGACGGAGAAGGTGGAAACCGGCCCATCTTCGCCTGAATTGTCGGAAAAAGGACAGAACCTGATCAAGAATCTGTTCGGTGAAAACGATCTTGAGAAAGCCGTCGCCCTGGCCAAGTTTGGTCAGTTTGAGCGGGCCATCGTGGAATTGGAGTCATTGCTCAAAGATGATGTCTTTCGGGTCGATGCCGGTAAGAACATCATACGGTGCAAGATGGCGATTGCCAGCACAGACGATGCCATCGACCAATACCACCAATGGCTTTCCGGAGACCTGTTCACCAGCAGTCAGCTTGAATACATTCGGGCCTATCTGCAACCGTTGCTTGACAGAAAGGGCGTCGACACTCAGTTGCCCATACCGGACGGCCAGACAGTGATGGATGATGGTGCCGGTGCATCCGGTGGCATCGAATTCGAAATGCCCGAACCTGAAGAGGAGCTTCTCGATATTACCTCGATCGGCATTACCTTCACCAGCGGCACCCACAAGGGCAAAATGGTCGAATTCGATGTCAATTTTCAATCCGGAGGCATGTTGAGCCTCATTATTTCCAAAAACGATAAGGGCTTGATTGAAGATTTGAAAGAGGGTGATGATTTGGACGATATCCAATTTTACTCACCCATCGCCATGTTTAAGGGTACGGCTGTTGTGGCCAACAAGACCCAGATCAATACCGGTCCGAAACAAGGCGACTTCTGCCTGGACATCAAAGTAACCAGCACATGAGCATGGTGAATCAGACAGGCACCCATTCACTATTGAAACCAAATGCCCGGTGTCTTTGAACACACTACCAGCTAAGGACAGCTTATATGGCCATTTTCAACCTGAAGAAGAGAGAGATCGAGTGTAAGGTCGTCTATTACGGACCTGGTCGATGCGGCAAGACCACCAACCTCGAATACATCTTCAAATCATATAAAAAGCAGGTGACCGGAGAGATGGTTTCCATCAACACTGAAGGTGACCGTACCCTGTTTTTCGACTTTCTGCCTATGGGATTAGGTAAGATCAAAGGCTGTGATGTCCGTGTGCAATTGTACACCGTACCGGGACAGGTGAAGTACAGTTCCACACGCAAGCTGGTACTCAGGGGCGTAGACGGCATTGTTTTCGTGGCGGATTCACTTGAAGTCCGGCGCGAAAAGAACATGATCTCGCTCAAGGATCTTCAAACCAACCTGAAAGAATATGGAAAGAACATTTTCAAGGTACCCTTGATCATTCAGTACAACAAGCGAGATCTCGCTGACGAAGGCATCCCCCTGATGTCTGTGGAACAGATGGAACGGGATTTGAATCGCCAGTTGAAAGTACCCTCCTTCCCGGGCAGTGCCGTCAAGGGCACCGGGGTGGGCGTGACATTGAAGGCATGCTTGATGGAAACATTGAAATCACTACAAAAAGAGTTCAAGTGGGCAAAATAGGGGCCGGTCCTGTCGATGAATGAAAGCATCGTTCTGTCGGGAAGTTTAGGCTTCTTGTCGCTTGGGGATATTATCCAACTTCTTGGATCGAGCGGCAGTACAGGTGTTCTTCGTCTGATCAACCGCTATGCGCCGGAACCCGGATTCATCTATTTTATCGACGGAAATCCGATCAACGCGCAAAACGGAGACCTCGACGGCATTGACGCCTTGTATTCGCTTTTCGGATGGTTGAACGGGTCTTTCGAGTTCACCCGCGAAGCCATATTGGCCGACAAGCGTATCACCAAAAGCCGCATGGGAATCATCCTGGAGGGCATGAAGCTGTTGGATGACGGTCACATTAAAAAAATCGGCCCGGCGACCAACGCCGACAGCGACGCCGACTTGAAACGCGCCCTCTCCAAAACCGCCATCATCAAAGGACCCCTGGTCGACTACATGTACGTGGTCGACGAGGAGGATTTTTTCGATGGCGAGCACATTGTCGAAGAGGGCAAACACGGCAGTTGGATATGGGTGATCTTGGAGGGGGTCGTCGATATCGTCAAGGAAGTCGACTCGGGTACGATACCGATCATTCGAATCGGCGACGGTTCCTTCATCGGCAGTATGGCATCGTTTTTACTCCAGGGGCATATTCGTACAGCCACGGCAATCGCTGTGGGCAATGTCCAACTGGGTGTTTTGGACTCCCAACGCCTGGCACAGGAATACGCTGGCATGTCACTGGAGTTCAGGACATTTTTGACCAGCCTGGATAAACGGCTCAAGCAACTGACTGACAGAATCGTTGAATACCATGATGAGCAAGTCCAGACGTCAGACATTTTAAAGGATAAAAAAGTCCTCATTCGGCAGGCCAAGTCAGAAGAACCGCAGCTCTATGTCGTTAAGCATGGTCGGGCTTCCGTGGTCCGCAACACTGAAAACGGTCCCGTGTTGTTGTGCCACTTGTATAAGGGTGATTTCTTCGGAGACCTTCCTTTTCTGCATTTGGGCCATGAACCTGAAGGCGCTTCGATATACGGCTCGGAGAATATAAAAATCGCCAAGATAGAGTCCGTGAAACTGCAAAAAGAATACAACCGGCTCTCAACAACCTTCAAGAACATCGTGGATAACATGGCCACCTGCATATCCGTCACAGCGGATATGGTGTGCAGACCCCCGGTGTCCAATAAAAAGGCATCTGCGGAAACCGATCTTCAGCAGGGCACATGATACGTGCCAGTCTGCCATCGGCAACCCTTTACCATCGGGACAAAGGTGAACCTTAATGAACGAGAAAAGAAAACACTCCCGCGTAGATTCCATCTATCTGCTCAACTATGTCAATTTGGACGAGAACGATGAGGAGTTGATGCAGGGCATGGGACGCACCATCAACGTCTCCGAATCCGGCATTATGCTTGAAACCCACGTGGCCTTCAACGAGAGCGATACGATCGACATCGTCGTGGGGCTTAAAGAGGACATGGTCACCATTCGAGGTAAAGTTGTTTTCACCCGAACTGCCGAAACCGGCAGATATCAGTCCGGCATTCAATTTTTATCCATTGAGGATTCATCATTGGCTACCCTTCGGCTGTATATCGACGCATTTAATGCGCTCGCTGCCAAAGAATAGCACGAACGAACACGCGAAGCGCTCAACCGTCTCGTATGATAGGGTTGACGATACACACAACCACACAGCGAACCAAAGGACCAACTGCCATGCCCCGTGTCGTCCAGGAAACCGATTTTCCCGAATTGACCTTGCTCCAACGCGGCAAGGTCAGGGATATGTATGACCTTGAAGATGCCTATCTGATGGTGACCACAGACCGCATGTCTGCCTTCGATGTGATCATGCCCGATCCCATACCGGACAAAGGGGTCGTGCTTACCCAGATCTCATTGTTCTGGTTCGACATCATGGCCTCATTGGTTCCAAATCACGTGATTACGGCCGATATTTCTCGGTATCCGGATGCGTGCCAGCCCTATGCGGCCGACCTCGAGGGCCGCAGTATTCTGGTTAAAAAAGCTCAGCCCCTCCCTGTGGAATGTGTGGTGCGCGGCTATATCACCGGTTCCGGGTGGAAATCCTATCTGAAGGATGGGACCGTTTGCGGCATCCGGCTGCCGGATGGGCTGATTGAGTCGGATCGTTTGGCAGAACCGATTTTTACGCCCTCAACCAAGGAAGAACTGGGTAAACACGATATCAATATCGATTATAAGGAGATGGCCAATCGGATTGGTTCGTCATTGGCCGAGAGGGTCAGGGACCTCTCCCTGCGCATCTATAATAAAGGTGCCGAAATCGCAGCCCAGAAAGGCATCCTGATTGCCGATACCAAATTTGAATTTGGTCTGGTTGACGGAGAACTGGTGCTTATCGACGAAGTTCTGACTCCGGATTCGTCACGATTTTGGCCCGAAGCCACCTATGCACCCGGTGGTTCCCAGAAGAGCTTCGACAAACAATATCTGCGGGATTACCTGCTTTCCCTGGATTGGGACAAATCCCCGCCTGGTCCCCGTCTTCCCCGCGAGGTGATCGATAATACCCGGGCAAAATATGTGGAGGCGCTGACTTTGCTGTCCGGCAACAGCCATGGACTATGATTGTCGATTGGTTCCGCTGGAACGCATCGACGCTGCAGATCTCAGCTTCAGAATAACAACGACAATCGACAAAGATGACCTGACTGCATCAATTCGTGGCATCGGTGTCCTCCATCCGCCGATTCTTGCTGACCAGGGATCCTTATACAAAATCGTAAGCGGGTACAGACGAATTGACGCTTGCCGCCATTTGAAACTCGATCCTATCCAAGCCAGAATCCTGCCCACCGACACGCCACCATCCCAATGTGCCAGGATCGCGATAGCTGACAATACCTGCCAGCGTTCGCTGAATGTCATCGAGCAGTCCCGGGCATATGTGCTTATCCGGCAATCCACAACCAACCCACAAGCCATGGTCGCAATGGCGCAGTCAGTCGGTTTGCCCGACAGCCAGGCGGCCATCTCGCGCATGACGTCGGTAGCAGATATGCCGGCGTTCCTTCAGGAAGCCATTTTGTCCGGCGACATTGCACTCCCGGTGGCTTTGCAAATCAGTCGCCTGGAACCGGATGGGGCCAATGCCATGATCGGTTTTTTCAAAACGATTACGGCTGGTTTGAACGTTCAGCGGGAATTGTTGGATCTGATTCGTGACATTTCACGGCGAGATCGCATCTCCATCGCACGATTACTCGAGCAGAAACCGGTTGCGCCCATACTAAAAAACAAGGATCGTTGTTCACCATCGCAGCAGTTGCAGCAGTTGCGGCGAGCCTTGAAAAGGATGCGTTATCCGACCTTGTGTCAGGCCGAATCCGATTTCCGCCAGGCGGTCAAGTCGCTGTCATTGGATCCCCGCATCAAAATCGAGCCGCCCCTTTTTTTCGAAGGTCGATCTTACCGCATCAGCGTGACTGTCGATACGCGTCAACAACTAAGGCGGCTTCATGCCGAGTTGGCGAAACTTGCCAACCATCCCGACATCCTGCCTGAATAATGTCCGTGCAATAATCCGCTCGTCCACCACTGCCATCTGATCATCTATAAGAGATCATATAAATATCCGCTGATCACGGGACAAGGTCTATCCGTCAGAAGATATCGATTGACGTCATTCATCATCAGCAGAATTAACAATCTCAATCACCGATCTGTAAATTCCCATCCGTGCATCAACGACACCAAGAATAAAAATAGATAAAAAAACTGTCTGGCGATAAAAAATATGAACAATAAAAACTTGACAAATTCTATCTAACATATGTAATGTCTTTTAGGAAATAAATGGAATTCATTTAATATGGGTATCCAGGAAAGAAAAGAGAGGGAGCGCGAGCGTCGCAGGCAACAAATTATGGTTGCCGCCAAAAGGGTATTCACCGACAAAGGCTTCAGCAAAGCGACGATGGAGGACATTGCCAAGGAAGCCGAACTGAGTCCCGGTACCCTCTACCTCTATTTCAAAAACAAGGATGAACTCTACGCATCCTTGTCCCTTCGCATTTTGCAATATCTCATGATCCGTTTGGAGCACGTCAATGCCGAACCGATGTCCGACGCGACACAACGCCTGACAGCGCTGAAAGAGGCCATGTACGATGTCTACGAGTTCGATCCACTTATCCTGATCAACATGTTCCACATGCAATCCAGCGAAACCCTCAAGAACCTGTCACCGGATCTCCTCCAACAAATTGAAACCTTAAGCCGCAACTCCCTTAAGGTCATTGCCAATATATTTGAAGAGGGCATTCGCAAAAACGTATTTGTCGACCGGCATCCGAATGCTGTTGCTGACATACTCTGGTCTCTCTTTTCGGGCATCGTGCTCTGGGAAACCAGCAAGAAAATCATCAACGGGGAAAAAGACTTTTTGAAGGAGACGTTCGATACCGCGTTCGACATCTTTTCCCGCGGTATCATGCGCCACTAACCGGCGCAGGATCCTTCGTTAGTGTGCAACTTGTCAACCTGATTTAACGAAAGGGGGGATTGAAAAAGGGGAGGGGGATCTCTTTTCAACGGTACCCGGGGAATCGAATCTCGTGGATACCAATTTTAGAAAAGAATCCGAAACGCACTGCGGTCCGACTGAATTTAAAACTTTAATCGGAGGAGAGTGACCCATGGCAGACAAAGAAGTTGTTGAAACATCGGAGGCTCAAATCGCCGTACACTGGAAGGAGGAGGGATACTACTATCCGTCCATGGAATTCATTGCCCAGGCCAACATGACCGACAAAGGCATTTACGAACGCATGAGCCTGGACAAATGCCCCCAATACTGGAAGGAATATGCCGATCTTTTGGACTGGTACGAGTACTGGGATGAGATCCTGGATACCAGCGACGCCCCCTGCTACAAATGGTTCAAGGGCGGCAAGATCAACGCCAGCTACAACTGCATCGACCGTCATCTCAAGAAGAACAAAAACAAGACCGCCCTTCATTTCGTTCCCGAACCGCTGGAAGAAAAATACGAACACGTGACCTACCAGGAACTCTATGTGCGGGTGAACGAATTCGCCGCCTTGCTCAGGGATTTTGCCGGCCTCAAGCGCGGTGACCGGGTGACCCTGCATATGCCCATGATTCCCGAACTGCCCATCACCATGCTGGCCCTGGCCCGCCTGGGTGTGATTCACTCCCAGGTGTTCGGCGGCTTTTCCGGTACCGCCTGCGCCGACCGCATCGTCGACTCCGGCAGCCGCGTGTTGATCACGGCGGATGCCTATTATCGCAGTGGCACCTTATTGGATCACAAGCAGAATGCCGACGTGGCCGTGGAACATGCTGCCAAAGACGGCCAGACCGTAGACAAGGTGCTGGTCTGGCAGCGCTATCCCGGCAAGTACTCCGCCGAGACGCCCATGGTCGAAGGCCGCGACTTCTTCGTCAACGACCTGTTGAAAAATTACTACGGCGCCCGAGTGGAGCCGGAGCAAATGAACTCCGAGGATCCGCTGTTCCTGATGTACACCAGCGGCACCACTGGTAAGCCCAAGGGCTGTCAGCACGGCACCGGCGGATACCTGGCTTACGTAACCGGCACCTCCAAGTACGTCCAGGATATTCATCCGGAGGACGTCTACTGGTGCATGGCCGACATCGGCTGGATTACCGGCCACTCCTATATCGTTTACGGACCGCTGGCCAACTGCGCCTCCTCGGTGATTTACGAGGGCGTGCCCACCTATCCGGACGCCGGTCGCGCCTGGCGGATTGCCCAGGACCTGGACGTCAACATCTTCCACACCGCCCCCACGGCCATCCGTGCTCTGCGGAAAATCGGACCGGATGAGCCGGCCAAGTACAACTATCACTTCAAGCACATGACCACCGTGGGCGAGCCCATCGAGCCGGAAGTCTGGAAGTGGTACCACAAAGAGGTTGGCAAAGGCGAGGCCATCATTGTGGATACCTGGTGGCAGACGGAGACCGGCGGATTTCTCGCCAGCACCCTGCCGGCCATCACGCCCATGAAACCGGGCAGCGCCGGGCCGGGTATGCCGGGCATCCACCCCATCATCTACGATGACGAAGGCAACGTGCTGCCCCAGGGCGCTGGCAAGGCAGGCAACATCTGCATCCAGAACCCCTGGCCAGGCATGTTCCAGACCATCTGGGGCGACCGCGACCGCTTTGTAGACACCTACTTTGCCCGCTACTGCAAGAACCCCGACAGCAAGGATTGGCGCGATTGGCCCTACCTGACCGGTGACGCCGCCGTGGAGGCCGAGGACGGCTACTTCCGCATCCTGGGCCGCATCGACGACGTCATCAACGTGTCCGGTCATCGTTTGGGTACCAAGGAGATCGAATCCGCCGCCCTGGTGGTACCGGAGGTGGCCGAAGCTGCTGTGGTTCCGGTTAACCACGAGATCAAAGGCAAGGAGCCGGATCTGTACATCGCCCTGAAACCCGGTTTCGAGGCTACCGAAGAGATGGCCAAGAAAATCAACGATGCGGTCTGCACCGAAATCGGCAAAATCGCCAAACCGCGCAAGGTTTGGATTGTCAAGGACATGCCCAAAACCCGTTCCGGTAAGATCATGCGCCGGGTGCTGGGCGCCATTTCCAACAACGGGGATGTGGGCAACGTCATGACCTTGGCCAACCCCGAAATCGTCGAAGAGATCAAAGAGATGGTTCAAAAATAATTATCAAACAAAACGGCCGGGTCGGCTTTCGTGCCGATCCGGCCCCAAAGGGGCCATGAAAGGAGGTGATGGCGCACCCTGAACGATCCTATTCATCGCTAACCTTATTAGCGGCTGGTCAATTCCATTGACAAAAAGGCACAGGAGGAAACCTTATGGGCGGAACCACGTGGGTTTATATCATGTTGGGTCTTTACATTATCTACTGTTTTTATTGGGGGCTGAAAGGGTATTTCACGGAAAAGACCTCCTCCGGCTACGCGATCGCCGGGCGATCGATACCCTTTTTCGCCTTCCTGCTGGCGGCAACGGCAGCTTCGTTTTCAGGATGGACATTCATCGGTCACCCCGGCCTGATCTGGCGGGACGGTCTGGCCTATGCATTCGCATCCTTTTACGTACTCACCATTCCCATCACCGGCACCTTCTTCTCCAAACGGACCTGGTTGATGGGAAAACGCTACGGCTTCATCACTCCGGGCGACATGTACGCCTATTATTATAACTCAGAACCGCTGCGCTTTCTGGTGGTGATGACAGCGGTCCTGTACTCCATCTTCTATTCGGCGGTGCAGTTGATGGCGTCCGCATTTCTGTTTAACGTCATCGCCGGCGTGCCGATCACCTTCGGTGCCATCTTCATGGCATTTATCGTTTGGTTCTACGTCTGTACCGGCGGTCTGAAGGCCTCCACCTGGGTCGGCGTGATCCAGTTCGTTCTGCTGGTGGGTGGTATCATTTTACTGGGCTTCTTCGTCATTACGGCTCCCGAATTCGGCGGATGGTCCGGTTTTTCAGCATCGGTCCACCAACTGGATGCCAAACTGCTCGAGGTGCCCCGCGTGATCAACACCGTGGATTATCTTGGCGGTGCACCGGGTGAATCGGCCTGGACGGCGGTCATGATCCTCACCTACATGTTCGCCCTGATGGGCATCCAAAGCTCACCGGCGTTCACCATGTGGACCTTCGGCATCAAATCCCCCAAACCCTTGGCGTGGCAGCAGGCCTTCATGTCCACCTTCGTGGTCGGCTTCGCCCTGTTCTTCTTCACCGCCTTCCAGGGCATGGGCGCCAAGATTCTCGAGTTGGCCGGCAACCCGGCATTCGCCGACATCGGCCAAGGTACGGTCGTGCCAATCTTGATGAAGGAGTTTTTGCCGCCCTTCATGCTGGGCATCGTTTTTATGGGTGCCATCGCGGCCATTCACTCCACGGCCGCACCCTACATCGGCACCGGCGGCTCCATTCTGCTGCGTGACATCTACTGGCGCTACATTCGCAACCAGAATGCCACCCACGCCGAGCAGATCTGGATGAACCGCGTTTTCGCCACCGTCCTGACCATTCTGGCCTTGACGGTGGGCATGACCTCCAAGGCCGCCCTGGTTATTCTCGGGGCCTTGGCGACAGCCTTCGGCTTTGTCATGTACATCCTGCTGCTGGGTGTCATCTGGGGTGTTAAAATACCGCGGATCGGTGCCGTACTAGGGGTGCTCACCGGTATGATCGCCGTGTTCCTGACCTACAAAATATTTCCCAACCCGCTCTCCATGCACTGTGCGTTCTGGGGTACCGCCAGTGGTTTGGCGGTTGCGTTACTTTGCCGGGCGTTCGGTGCCAAGGATGA
>JAAUYD010125834.1_pt1 | contig 13342 bp, 10 predicted proteins | sample 7278101 | NCBI WGS metagenome assembly JAAUYD01 (sample SAMN14350128, study PRJNA611818) | marine sediment metagenome | isolation source: surface marine sediment (0.6m) | place: French Polynesia: Moorea | collected 2018-08
ACACGGGCGTAAAGCCCACTACGCCCTGAACGTAGCGCGTCTGCCTATTCCGCCACTTCGGCTAATCGGATCAGAATTGTACTCTCTCCAAGATAATTGTCAACCGCTTTTTGGGGTGAATTAGACCGTTGATTTTCCTGTAATAGGAGGAATGTACGCCCTTTTGCGGTAGGATTATTGTACGGATGTCCTTGTGCTTGAGAAAGAGACCCATTAATATAGGGGCGGTAGATAACAAAATTTTCACAGAAGTTCCTATTTGATACTCATTTAAACAAGGAATGCCTCAAGCTGGTAATCTGAGGCACTTGTGACAATTTATTTTAGAAGAAGGGACAGTGTTTTGGTTTTACTTTGCGTTTTGAACAAGAGCCAAAGATGCCAAACAAAAAGTGGCGGACAAAATGATACCAGTATTGCGTAAAGTTCATTTATTAAACGGTCTTACCACCGCGGAATTAGAAGTCATCGGTAACATATGTTCTGAAAAAGTGGCTCAACCGGCCGAGGTGGTGATCGAACAGGGAGCTGAGGGAGACGAGATTTATATCATTGCCGATGGATCAATCGAAGTCTTTGTTTCGACTGAAACAAGCGAAAAAGTGTTGGTCATGTTGATGGAAGGTCAGCTTTTTGGTGAAATGGCCTTGATCTCCCGAGGGCCCCGGTCCGCATCCGGCCGCGCAGGCAAGGACGGTTGTAAGATGTATGTGTTAAGTTCAGCAAAGTTCAACGAAGTATGCGAAAAATACTCGCCAATAGGCCACAAGGTGATGCGGAACTTGGCATTGGACTTGTCTTTTAAACTTCGCCATCAAAATATGGCGGCCATGTAAGTAGGGTGACATTTGGTATGAGTGAGGCGGTATATTACAAGGTGAGTTACGTGGTTGAGGATGGTAAACATCCCGGCGCGCTCATTAACGTGGAGAGAAAACCAGAGGTAGGGGACGAGGTCATTTTTGATGGTCACCTCTTTGTTATTACCGATGTGGCGGAGTTGATGGCACCCATGGGTGATTTTGGTTTTTTGCACGCTGCCTGCCGTCTAATAGGCCAGGCTAAGTAAAAAGTTTAAACGATACCGATTGGTCATTCGAATAAAAAACGGGAAGGGTTCAAACGTCTGAACCCTTCCCGTTTTTTTTGTTGCTGGCTATTATCTGCCCAATACCCCTTTAATGGTGTCGCATGCCGGGCAGCTGCCGTCCGGCCGGACAATCGCATATCCGGCCTGTGGATCTCCATCACTTTGGTAAAGAGTGAAGTCGACGTTGTAGATGATAAACATCGTGATGCGGCTGTCGATGCTCGACCGCTGCAGCGCTTCACCCAGCCACTGGGCGTGTTCCTGGACCGACGTGCCGCCGGCCCAGGCAAAATTGGGGGGCAAACCGTTGAAGCCATCCCCCGAAAGGAAGCCGATTTCGGTGAAGCACAGCGGCCGGCTGGAGCCAAAGGCGTTGCTGTACGTATTAACCATCGGATTAAAATACCAGCTGTAGTGAGTGCCTGCCGGATGACCGGTCGAGCTGTTGGGTGAGGTGGCCCCGGCGTTGAAGTGAATGCCGATACAATCCGCATAATTTGCGGCTCCGGCGGCGGCCATCCCGCGAATGTACCGGTCATCCGCCCAGGCATTGGTGGTGTTGTCAAAGCCGGTGGGGGCCGGTGCCCCGCTGATGACCAAAATATTGCTGTTGGCATTTTTGATGGCGTTGTAGCCAGGGGCCAACATTCGGTTGACATAATCTGTGGGACTGATTTCCCCGGCCGGCCACTCAAAGTCGATGTTTTGTTCGTTCCAGACCTCCATTGCATCCGGTGGAGTTGGCAGCGCCGCGACCTCACCCAAAAAGCGCACGTATGCGTCAAAATCAATCGACGAGGGATAAGTCGTGGCCCCAGGCATGCTGACCAGAACCTTAAATCCGGCCCCTTTGGCCTGATTGATCACGCCGGCCACATCACCGGCCGAATTCCCTGGGGACCACTTAAACTGCACCTTCACCCAGGTCATGCCGATATCCTGCATCAAACCGGTGTTGGCAAAGGTTTGAGTTTGGCCGCCAAACGCCAATCCGGAAAGGGTGATTGGGCCGGTCACCGGGTTGGTTGGGGTTGGGGAGGATCCGCCCCCTCCCGGAATTTGCAAAACCTGACCTACATAAATGAGATTCGGATTGGAAAGGCCGTTTGCGGCCATGATCGCATTTACCGTTGTGCCAAACCGAACGGCGATTTTGCTCAAGGTATCTCCTCGAGAAACGGTGTAGGATGAGGTTCCGGCCGGGGGTGGTGTGGTTGGCTCAGGGGGTGGGTTTGATGGCGGTGGGGTGGTTGGGGCTGGCGAGGTGGCCCCCGGAATGGTCAGCTGCTGCCCGATAAAAATGAGGTTTCGATTGATCAGCCCGTTGGCCTGGGCGATTGCCGAAACCGTCGTTCCATATTGCGAAGCGATTTTGTTGAGTGTGTCGCCGGTTCGAACGGTGTGCACGACCGTTTCCCCTGGAGGTGGGTTTGTTGGTGTTGGCTGGGTTGGGGCTGGCGTATCAACATCTGGAATAATGATTTCCTGACCGACAAAGATTAAGTTGGGGTTGGCGATGTTGTTTGCCGCCAGGATATCTTGTATAGAGACACCATACCGGCGAGAAATGCTGTAAAGCGTTTCACCAGGGGCAACCGTATGGGTTGTATCCGCCAAGGCGATTGTTGGCGTCAATAAAAAAAGAAAAATCAGAAGGAGCGAAAATAAAAGGTGCAGGGTGCAGTTCGAACGTTTCATGGCAATACTTCTTTTTTATTGTGGAAATGTGATATTTATGACCAGATTAACCGTTTTTAAGAGGGTAAGCAACTCTTAACCACTTCAAATTGGCGGCATTGGCAATTAAACCGGTGTGTGCCATACTTGCAGCTGTAAATATTGTGACTCTCTTATTCTGAAACAGCTTATTCTGATACGCCAAAGTGAGGCAATGAGCGGGATTTCAAGAGAGATATAATTTGCTTGGCAATCCATAAATCCATGAAATCATTATCAGTAATTAAGGAAGAAGTGGCCCGCATTACTTCTCAAGCAGGAGAAGTCGTTCTGTCGTTTTATCAGGACGCGGAAGCATTTAAGGTCCGAGAAAAAACGCCGGATAATCCGGTCACGGAAGCAGATTTGGCGGCCGACGCTTTATTAAAAGAAAAGCTAAAAGAATTGTTGCCCGCTGCAGGGTGGTTGAGCGAAGAAACCGGCGACAATCCGGCCCGCTTGGACAAAGAGCTGGTGTGGGTGGTCGACCCCCTCGATGGCACCAAAGAGTTTGTGATGGGGATTCCCGAGTTCACCATATCGGTGGCCCTCTGCCAGAACGGCCGGCCGGTTGTCGGGGTGATTTTTAACCCGGTGACAAGCGAGCTGTTTGCGGCCGCGGCCGGAGAGGGATTAACCTTAAATAATCAACCCATTGCCGTATCAAACCGTTCACGCTTGACCGGGGCCCTGGTTGAGGCCAGCCGCTCAGAACGCAAACGCGGTGAGTTTGCCCCGTTTGAAGAGCAGCTGGAGATCCGCACGATGGGCAGTGTGGCTTATAAGTTGGCCCGCCTGGCGGCCGGATTGAGCGATGCGACCTGGAGCCGTGGCCCCAAACATGAGTGGGATATCTGCGCCGGTGTCCTCCTCATAGAAGAAGGGGGCGGCCGTTGCGTAAATTTGGATAATCGACCGTTTCAATTTAATCAACCGTTTCCCAAAGTAAACGGCATCGTGGCTGACAATGGGCATCTTCACGATGAGGTTGTGGCCTTGTTGGCCCCCCATCGGGACACGGTTAGAAAAGAAAAACGAATCGAAGAAAGGGATCAAAAACAAGCGACGAGAGTAGAGGGAAGCAGATGAATTCAATCGCCTCAGCCGCCCGCACGCTGCGGGAAAACATTCAAAAAGTGATTGTTGGAAAGGACGAGATCATTGACTTAACAATGGTGGCCTTGCTAACCGGTGGTCACCTCCTGCTTGAAGATGTGCCCGGTACGGGCAAAACGACGATGGCCAAGGCAATTGCCGCGTCTTTGGGCTGCTCATTTAAGCGGATTCAATTTACTCCTGATTTGCTGCCGTCTGATGTGACCGGCATTTATTACTACAATCAAAAAAGACAGGAGTTTGAATTTCGGCCGGGGCCGATTTTTGCTCAAATTTTGCTGGCCGATGAGATTAATCGCGCCACCCCCCGCACCCAATCATCTCTACTGGAGGCGATGCAGGAGCGACAGGTGACCGTTGATGTTGAAACCCATATTTTAAGCCGGCCGTTTCTGGTGATGGCTACCCAAAATCCGATTGAGTTAGAGGGCACTTTCCCACTGCCTGAGGCTCAACTCGATCGCTTCTTAATGAAAATTGCTTTGGGCTACCCGGAGGAAGAGGAGGAGAATGCGATTTTGCTCCGCTTTGAACAGCACGATCCATTTGAGTCACTTGAACCCGTCATTTCACCGGAAGAAATTATCACTTTACAAAAAGATATTCGTTCGATCCGGGTGGAGGAATCGGTCCGTCATTATCTGGTGCACGTGTGCCGGGCGACGCGGACCCATCAAGATATTTCGTTGGGAGCCAGTCCGCGGGCGACGATGGCACTTTATCACGCCTCCCAGGCGCTGGCGGCCATTCGCGGCCGGGAATTTGTCATTCCCGATGACATCAAAGATTTGGCGCTCCCGGTTTTAATGCATCGCCTGGTCGTGAATCCTCAAACGCGACTGCGCGGCCGTTCACCCCAAGATGTCGTGCAGGACGTGATACAAACGATCGCCGTTCCCCTAGAGAATTAAATGATGAATGACATGTCCCTCGTTGAGGGCCTGGCCCAGGATAATATCAAGAAGGCGCGCAAGCGGCTGGCCGAGTCGGTTCGGCGGGGCGAAACCCCGCGGGTTGAAGATTTGGCGGCCGCGCGGGGGTTAAAGGTTGCCGAACGAGAAAACAGCATTTTAAGCGATGCCTGGCTGCCGCTGGGAGCCACATTGATCATCGGCGGGTTTTTACTCAATCGCAACGTCTCCTGCATGACATTGGGCTTATTTTTGATCGGCGTGGTTGTCCTGGGGCGCTGGTGGAAAGATCAAGCCTTAAAAGGGGTTTATTACACTCGAGAGTTTGACCGCACCCACGTATTCCCTGGAGAAAGCGTTTCGTTAATGGTTTCCGGCCACAATGAAAAACGGCTGCCGCTCACCTGGCTGCAGTTTCAGGATCGCATCGATGGCCCGGTGATTATTTCAAGTGAATTTCATCCCCCCATCGAAACGATCGAAAATTCCTCATTTTTTACGACATTCGCCATGCGCGGCTTTGAGCAGCAGAACCGCGAGTATAATTTGCGCTTTTTTAAGCGGGGATTTTATTACTTAGGCCCGGTAACCTACCGATCTGGCGATATCTTTACCCTGTTTACCATCGAACAGGAGTATGACCCGGCCGATGTCCTCGTTGTTTATCCGCATATTTGGTCACTGGAGGAGCTGGGGTTGCCCCCTAAGGAGCCATTTGGCGATTTGCGCATTCATCGCAGTTTGTTTACTGACCCGATACGCACGTTGGGCATCCGCGATTATCACCCAACCGATCGGTTCCGGGACGTCCATTGGAAAGCCACCGCCAGGCGAGGACAGCTGCAAACAAAAATTTTTGATCCCTCCACCGGGATGACGGCCGTCGTCTTCCTCAATATAGCCACTGAAGAAAAGTATTGGATGGGGCATGAACCGGAATTGCTGGAGCGCTTGGTTGCGGTGGCCGCCTCGATTGCCAATTTTGGGGCAGAGCAGGGGTGGGGGGTCGGACTATACGCCAACGGTTCAGTTCCCCGCTCTGATCAGCCGATTCGCGTCAAGCCCGGCCGCTCTCCGCAGCAGCTGGTCAACGTGCTGGAAGCCCTGGCCGCGATCTCCGGTTTTGCCACGGGACCAATAAACCGCCTGCTGCATCGCTACAGCCCCCGGCTGCCGTGGTCGGCTACCCTGGTTGTCGTGACGGCCGTTTTGACCCCGGAGCTGCTGGTTACTTTGCAAAATTTAAAAGAATCGGGCCGTCGCATCGCCTTAATCTCGCTGGCGGAGGATCCTCCGCCGCAAATACTGGATAACATGATCGTTTACCACATTCCGGCTTCTGTTTCCGCATTCCAGAGCGAACAGGTTGCGCACAGCGGTACAACGGCCGCTTTGCAGTCGGTTTCAATGGCCCAGCTGGAAAAAACCAAAGATGAGAAAGTTGAGACAAGAGAGTGGCGACGAGAGATCGGAAACTGGAGACGAGAGACGAGAGATTAGAGATCAAATGATCGATTCCCCTATTTTATGACCACCTCCACCCCATACCCTCCCCTGCTTGAAATCTTGCGCCGTGAAGTGCCGGTATTGGTGTGGTCAATGGCCGACGTTTCTCTCCTCGTGCCAATTTTCTTGGTGTTGATGCCCTGGGCTCGCTTCTGGCCGGTTTGGCAAATTTGGCTGCTCATGATGCTGCTTATTTTGCTGCCGTTTAACCTGGCGCGCACCATGTCTATGTGGAATATTCCCCTTGTTGCGCAGCGGCGAATCATGGGTCTTGGCCTGGTGGTGACGTTAATTTTTTCTCTGCGAGGATTGCTTTATACGCCTCAATCAATTTTTGATTTAAGCTGGATCGTTGAGGTATTTGACCATATCACGATTGCCGGATACCCCTACTGGCTGCGCGATTTTGGGTTAATCGGCCTGGTTTTGTACACGTGGTGGCGAGGAATGACGCTGCCGGAGCGATCCTTTTCAACCGATTGGATCGGTCTTCAGTTTCGGGTGCGGGCTTTGATTTTTGCGCCGCTGGTCATTTTGTTAGGCGGCCGGCGGCTTATATCAGACATCACTCCCTATTTAGCTTTATTTGGTTTGACCCATCTAATGATGATCGCCTTTGCCCGAGCGGAAGAAGTGCAGCAAAATGAAACCGGACTGTCCTTTTTCTTATCACCCAGATGGATGCTCAATATTTTTGGCGCCAGTGCTCTCGTGGTAATCGCCAGCTGGTTTTTGGCCTCAACGGCCGGGGCCGAGGCGGTTGCCCAGGGGCCGCAAAGTGGGCTGCTGCTGATGGTCTACGCATCGTTCTTCTCATTTGTATACCTGGTGGCTCCCATTGTGTTTCCGGTGCTCGAATTTATTACAAAATGGATCGTGCGACTGATTGAGCCGCTTTGGGAATTGCTGGCGGAATTTACGACTGATAGTTTGGCTGAAAATCCGATCCCCGAATTTGAACCGGCTCCGACTCAATCTGCTGAGGGGATAATCGCTCAGCTGACTTCCTATTTGCCGGCGATCGTCTTCTTGCTCCTGTTAGGGGGGCTCATCTTTTTTGTCATTTGGTGGTACCGGCGAATTTATCGGGGAGAATCGTTTGATGAAATTCAAGAGGTGATCAACATTGATTCTCACGCTTCGCCAACCGATTTTCAAGAATCGTTGTGGGATCGATTAAAAAATATTTTGCCGGGATTGCGCGATTGGCGCACCGCTCGCTCTATCCGTCGGATATATTACAAGATGGTTTACGCAGCCGAACATCGCGGCGTACCCCGCCGGCCGTCTCAAACCCCCTATGAATTTTTACCCGATTTGCAAACGATTTGGCCAGAAGGGGGGGCAGAGGTCAGGTTGATTACCAACGCCTATGTGCGGGTCCGCTATGGTCAAATCCCGGAAAAGAGCGATGAACTGCAGAAAATTTTGCACGCGTGGCAGCGATTGGAATCTCAGCTGGTCCAAGATTGAATTCATTCATCTCAGACCGCTTTTCCGACCTCCTATGAAATAAGTCCTAATCTCCTGAAAAATAGGCCAAAAGTCCCTGCTTCTCCTATTTCCCAAGGTTTGACAGTCATATACCCTTATGATATTATCCGCGCGATTGCAAGATAACATAAAATTATCCAAAAAAAACCATGTGGCCTATAAAATTTTAGGTCAGCCACCAGTGATAAGGAGCAGTGAATGAGATCACGCACTGAAATGATGGTAGATCGCCTGCGGGACTTACAGGCAGGAACCCCAGATATCGAAGCGTCTGCTGTCGTAAGTGTCGATGGTCTGATTATGGCCTCATCTCTTCCTTCGGGAGTGGATGAAGACCGCATATCGGCCATGTCGGCCGCTATGCTTTCGCTGGGGGATCGAATCGCAGCCGAATTAAAACGCGGTACGTTGGATCGCGTTTATATCAGCGGCTCCGATGGCATTATTGTATTGATGGCAGTTGGAGAAGAAGCGGTGTTAACCGTGCTGGCCCGCAGCAGTGCCAAGCTGGGTCTAATTTTTCTCGATATGAAACGGGCGGCAGATGATTTGGCGCGACTTCTTTGATCGAATAAAATTTACTCAACCAACCAAAATAACACAGCATAAACGTGGGGCATATTACCATCGGTAATATGCCCCACGATCTTTTTGGGGCTGTGCCAGGTTACTTGAACCATGTAGAAACAAGCAAGGAGAACAGAGGTAAAAAAGATTATGACCAAATTCATTTTCTTTACCGGTGGTGTAGTCAGTTCAGTGGGGAAGGGGGTCACGGCCGCGGCGCTGGGGCGACTGCTTAAAAATCGGGGGATTACGGTGGCGGTTCAGAAATTGGACCCTTATATCAATGTCGATCCCGGCACGATGTCCCCTTATCAGCACGGGGAGGTTTTTGTCACCGAAGATGGGGCGGAAACCGATCTAGATTTGGGTCATTACGAGCGATTTATCGATATCAATTTAAGCCAGCTTTCAAATGTGACCACCGGCCGGGTTTATGCCGAAGTCATTCAAAGAGAGCGAAGAGGCGATTATTTGGGGGGAACGATTCAGGTGATTCCCCATATCACCAATGAAATAAAGCGGCGTATTCACCTGGTGGCCCGGGAAACCAAGGCGGACGTGGTTCTGGTTGAAGTGGGAGGGACCGTTGGGGATATTGAAAGCTTGCCGTTTTTGGAATCTCTTCGGCAAATGCGTTCTGACATCGGCCGGGAAAACACGCTCTACGTACACGTCACATTTTTACCGTATATTGGAGCCAGCCGTGAGTTGAAGACCAAGCCGACCCAGCACAGCGTGCGTGAACTGCGCGGTATTGGTATTCAGCCAGACGTCATTATCGCTCGGGCGGATCATGAAATGGCTGGCGAAATCATCGACAAAATCGCCCTATTTTGTGATGTGGAGCCTCGAGCTGTGGTGCCGGCCGTCACGGCCGATGTTTTGTATGGGGTTCCCCTAAAACTCGAGGCCTCGGGTATGGCCGATTACGTCATGGAGCGCCTGGAGCTTAAAGGGCGGAAAAAGAGCAATCTGGGTGAGTGGACCCGCCTGGTTGATGAAATTTCTCGGCCGAAACGGTTAATTCGTATCGGCCTGGTGGGAAAATATGTCGAGCTTCACGACGCTTACCTCAGCGTGCGCGAGGCGCTTTATCACGCCGGCATTCCCAATAACCGCGATGTAGAAATTGAATGGATCCATTCAAGCGATCTGGAGCGCGGGGCCACTTTGGATGATTATGGCGATTTGGATGGGATTGTTGTGCCCGGTGGATTTGGCCACCGGGGCATTGAAGGCAAAATTTTGGCGGCCCGCTGGGCGCGAGAAAACAAGGTCCCTTATTTGGGTCTGTGTCTGGGGATGCAGGTGATGTGTATCGAATTTGCCCGCCACGTCCTGGGCACACCAAATGCCAACAGCACTGAATTTGAAGAACAAACCGCTCATCCCATCATCAGCTTGATGCCGGATCAACATCACTTGGCCGATATGGGTGGAACGATGCGCCTCGGCAGCTATCCCTGTCAATTGGTTGATGGGACCCGGGCCGCCGCCGCCTATAATCAACCTGAAGTCCATGAACGGCATCGACATCGGTGGGAGTTTAACAATTTTTATCGGGAGCAATTAGGGAAACACGGGATGGTTTTTAGCGGCCTTTCTCCTGACGGCCGCCTGGTCGAGATCGCTGAATTAAAAGATCATCCGTTTATGCTGGGCAGCCAATTCCACCCCGAATTTAAAAGCCGGCCGAACCACCCGCACCCGTTATTCCACGCTTTCCTGGCTGCAGCTGTCGTTCACCAGGAACAAAAATCGCAGGAACAACAATCGGAAGCGCCCGCAGTGCCTGCGGACTAAAGGACCAATGTTTGGAAAAATTTCTGTAAAGTGTAATACAAGAGTCGCGTGAACGGATCGTTAAACTAAATATTGGACATCTATGTCGGTCATTGCCCCTATTTACCTATTGGTCGAGGCCCAAGCTGAGATTACAATGGGCGAATCATTTTCCTCACCATCAATTTACCTACCTGAGGAATAGAGGCAACCTGATAATTGATTTTTCGGCAATAATTGGATCAATACAAGCAGAAATCATATGAAGTGGAAACATAAAAATCACAAATCATCCGGACAAGCACTTGTTGAATTTGCGCTCATTGCCATTGTCCTACTCCTTCTATTTTTTATTATTATTGAAGTAGGACGTGTATTTTGGGCGTGGATCTCTGTCCAAAATGCGGCCCGATCTGGCGCTCGTTATGCAGTAACCGGTCAATTTGATCCAGATTGCTTGTCTGATCCGACCCCTTGCGCTGATCCGCGTGTTGTCAGTATTCAAGAGACCGTTTTAGATGGCTTAATTAACTTAAATCTCAATCAGGATCCCGGCCGAACATATGAAGATGATTTTGCGGTATTTATCGAGATTTATGGGATTGACAGTGATGGTCAGCTGCAGGCTGACTTTGCTGGCGTTCCTGGTCAACCTATGGCGGTTCGAGTCATCTACAATGTTCCGATCATCACCCCGATTTTAAGCGGAATTGTGCAAAATATTCCGGTGATGGGGCAGGTTGTCCAAAATAATGAATTATTTGGGCAGACCGGGGCCATCACTACCGGTCAGAGTATTGCTCCGCCTTTGCCGGCGATACCCACGGCCGGCCCCACGCCAACCCCGACCCATACGCCAACGCCAACCTCAACGGCTACGGCGACCCCAGGTCCTTCACCAACCGCAACAGATACGGCAACCCCCACTTCAACCGCAACCCCGTTGCGCTGTAACGTGGAAATGGAAGGGGTGCTGCTGGACGGTCAAAATCAAATTCCCATTACCGGTGACTTAAATACCATCGTGCAAATTCGTGTGGCCAGTGAAGGGAATCGTCTCATCGGCACGGTCAATATTACCAATGCGGTCACCAACCACAAGTGTCAAGGATTTGTGGTGGCAACCCTGACTGAATCGCTGGTTTCCGGCCAAATTATTGTCGCGGAAAGCTCTGATGCTTCCTTTGACGTCAAATCGGTATTGGAAGGGACTCCCACCAACACCCCGGTTCCAACCTTGACGACGATCCCAACTAATACGCCAACGCCAACCAGTACAGCCAGTTCGACTCCGACTCCTTCGGTACCAACGGTTTTCCTCGATCAAGAGTGTGCTTTTGGGCCCAATATTCAGATCACCGTTCGCGGCTTTAACTGGAATAACAGCGATCCGATCTACCTTTATTGGGACGGCAATCTGCAAACCATCATTGCTGCTGGCCATGGCGGCATCTTCCAGCAGCTGCTGCGCATTAACAACGTGCCCGACAAGGATTATGAAGTTCGGGTGGTCAATGGTTCCTTAACCGATACCACAACGCTAGAAGTGCCGTGCAGTAACGTTACCCCAACTCCGGTGACGGCCGTTCCGACCAATACGCCAAGTCCAGCTGACTTAATTATCGTTGGACCACCGGTATTAAATACCAACCCGCCGATTATCGGCTATCGGCCTGTATCGTTTACCGTTCAAATTACCAACTCTGGTGATATTGACGTCAACGACCAATTCTTTGTCGACCTCTACCTTGATCCACCGGCCGATGAAATCCTTCCGGATGGGATCGATGTTGACTTTAGTTCAGGGTATGTTGCCCTTAGCGGAATTGGCGCTAAAACCTCAAAAGCGGTGACGATTACTTCCCAGCTTGGGTTCCAGGGACCCGAGCCGGTGTTAAGAGACGCTTATGGTATGGTGGATTCCATCTATCAGGTCGTTGAGGAAATTGAGACCAACAATGTTTCCGAACTTCTTGAAGTGGCGGTGACTCCCGGTGCGACACCGACTCCGTCACCAACACCCCCATCAGCCGGTGCGGCGATCGCGGGTGAGGTGCGCACGTTGATTTCCTCAAAATGGAAATATCAGGGTCGGGCGATTATCTATCTTGTGTTGGTTGAACCAAACCTCAGTCAGGAAACGATTGTAGGCCAGACGACCAGCGGAATTCTCGACGGGTATTACGCCTTCCAGGTGGTGGCCGCTCCGCCAACTGCATCCGATTATTATAAGTTGGTGGCCTGTTTCAGAATTGATGGTGAAGATCGAGTACACGAATACTTCCCGGTCGTTCCGCCAGACCCGTTTGCCAACTTGTATTTGTTGACGGACCCATCCGGCTGTCCGTACCAACAATAATTTCGTTGCAGTTGAATGAAATAGTTTGTCGGTAGCAAAATTGCTTTAAGGATGTTAATTTTTATGGTCAACAAAACTTTTCGCTGGTCACTCACCCTGATTCCCTTTGTTTTGGGACTGGTTTTTGTCTTGGGTACTCATGCAGATGAAGACGCAGTTGATGAAACATGGCCAACCGGGACTGAGATTAGCGAGTCTGCAAGGGATCATAGCAATCCGGTTATCGCTCGAGCGCCGAGTGGTGAAATGATGGTTGTTTATGCGCGCTGGGCTCCTGGGAACACGACCGGCGAAGACAGTGATCCGGTTTTCCGGGTATCTAGTCCTGGTCAGGAAGGGAACACCTGGTTAAATCCGGACGCGATAGTGGCCACACCCAATACAGGGACAGTTTCTCCAAAGGTCGTTTATGACGCTCAAAACCGCGCTCACGTGGTTTGGATTGAGAACACACCTACCTTAAATACGGTTTTTTATGCTAGATGGACCGGTGGTGCTTTTGGGGCATTAAAATCGGTTGGTTCTTATAATCTGCCGGTTAATCAGGTCGATGTGGCTGTGTCCGGCTCAACGGTGTTAATTGCCTGGGATGAAGGATCCAACGTGAAATATGCGCTTTCAACCAACAGCGGCACCTCCTTTACGGCCGAAGCATCCGCCTTTTCCGGCCAACCCAACCCATATTTGTGGGTCAACCTGGCGGCCGACAGCAACGGCGTGTTTCATGTTGGTTTAGAGAAGCAGGAAATTGGCAACAAGCGCAATGTCTATTACGGCCGGCGCAATGCCAACGGCACCTGG
>JAAUYD010225814.1_pt1 | contig 13342 bp, 22 predicted proteins | sample 7278101 | NCBI WGS metagenome assembly JAAUYD01 (sample SAMN14350128, study PRJNA611818) | marine sediment metagenome | isolation source: surface marine sediment (0.6m) | place: French Polynesia: Moorea | collected 2018-08
AAGCCCCACCTCCAACTCAAGCTCCTCGTCGTCAACGACGCCGACAGCAGTTTGAAGACCGTTCTAGTGAAGAATAATTAAGAATAATTACAAAATACGATCGCGAGAACAAATAGATGTTAAGTCCCAGAAGAACAAAATTCCGGAAACAACAACGCGGACGCATGAGAGGTATGGCCAGTCGAGGCAATAAAATTAACTTCGGCGACTTTGCTCTCCAAGCCATAGAGCCAAGTTGGATTACCTCTCGTCAAATTGAAGCCGCACGTAGAGCAATGACCCGTTACGTTCGTCGTGGCGGTAAAATTTGGATTCGCATTTTTCCCGACAAACCCGTCACCATGCGACCAGCAGAAACTCGTATGGGTTCGGGTAAAGGTTCCCCAGAGTTTTGGGTAGCTGTAGTCAAACCAGGACGCATCATGTTTGAAATTGCTGGAATTTCTGAAGAAGTTGCTCGCGAAGCAATGCGTCTGGCTGCGCAAAAATTACCAATTAAAACCAAATTTATTACCCGCGATCGGGAGCAGGTTTAGAATAATGCCTTTACCAAAAATAGAAGATGCCAGAAAACTAAGCGATGAAGAATTAGTTGATGAAATTGAAGCAGTCAAGAAAGAACTATTTCAATTACGACTGCAAAAGGCAACCAGCAACTTAGAAAAAACTCATCAATTTAAGCACAATCGCCATCGTTTAGCTCAATTATTGACCGTAGAACGAGAAAGGCAATTAGCCGACGATGCTAGTGAGGAGCCAAAAGAAGAAGTAGCTGCCGAACCAGAAAGCTCAGAACCAGAAGCAACCTCGCCAGAAGAGGAAGCAGAAAAACCCGAACAAGAATAGGAGTAAACGATCGTGCCAGTTAAAGAAAGAGTAGGAGAAGTTATCAGCAACAAAATGGATAAAACCGTAGTTGTTGCCATAGAAAACCGCGCTCCTCACCCCAAATACCGCAAAATTATGCCTAAAACTAAAAAATATAAAGCTCACGACGAAGAAAATAAATGCAAAACAGGGGATATCGTTCGCATTAAAGAAACAAGACCCCTCAGCCGTACTAAGCGGTGGGAAGTAGCTGAGATTCTCAATTCTAAATAACAGTAATAGGTAATAAAAAAAACGCTATTTACCAATTACTAAGCAAACAATTAAGAGTTAATAATTACTAAAACAGTGATTCAACAACAGACATATCTTAACGTTGCTGATAATAGCGGCGCTCGCAAATTAATGTGCTTGCGCGTTTTAGGAACTGGCAACTGTCGTTACGGCAGAATTGGGGACATCATTATTGCCGTTGTCAAAGAAGCTATACCCAATATGCCAATTAAAAAATCAGACGTAGTGCGAGCAGTAATTGTTCGTACTAAGCAATCTTTACGTCGAGAAAGTGGCATGAGCATACGCTTTGACGACAATGCTGCAGTGATCGTCAATCTCGACGGTAACCCCAAAGGAACCCGCGTATTCGGGCCAGTAGCGCGGGAATTACGAGACAAAAACTTCACTAAAATTGTTTCTTTAGCTCCGGAGGTACTCTGATGGCCAAAACGAAAAAAAATAGCTCCCCTACTCGCTATAAAATGCACGTAAAAAAGGGAGATACCGTTCAAATAATTTCCGGTACAGATAAAGGGAAAGTAGGAGAAGTTCTCGCTACATTACCTAAGTCAAGCAAGGTAGTTGTCAAAGGAGTTAACGAAAAAACCAAACACGTTAAGCCCAAGCAACAAGGAGAATCAGGTCAAATTACAACCTTTGAAGCTCCTATTCACAGCTCTAACGTAATGCTCTATTCCACAAAAGAAAAGGTTGCCAGTCGCGTCTGTTATACCTTCAATGAAGAAGGTCGTAAAGTAAGAATGCTTAAAAAAACAGGAGAAATAATCGATTAGCTTTCAAATTTTGACCTCGAAAACTCCCTGACAAAGCCCAGGGCAATAAGGAAAAAATAACTATGCAAAAACCACTTAAAACTATTTACCAAGAAACCATAGTTCCTAAACTCAAAGAACAGTTTGGATATTCCAACATTCATCAAGTTCCCAAAGTAATCAAAGTTACCGTTAATAGAGGTTTGGGAGAAGCATCTCAGAATGCCAAAGCTCTAGAATCGTCGATCGCCGAATTCTCAGTAATTACCGGACAAAAACCAGTAGTGACCAGAGCCAAAAAAGCGATCGCGGGTTTTAAACTCCGTGAAGGTATGCCAGTAGGAGTAATGGTAACATTGCGATCGGACAAGATGTATGCTTTTCTCGAACGATTAATTAACCTCGTCTTACCCCGCATTCGCGACTTTCGAGGCATCAGTCCCAAAAGCTTCGACGGACGCGGTAACTACACTCTTGGTATTAAAGAGCAACTGATTTTTCCAGAAATTAGTTACGACAGTATAGATCAAATTCGCGGCATGGACGTATCTATAATCACCACAGCCCTTACTGACGAAGAAGGTCGCGCCCTACTTAAAGAAATGGGAATGCCATTCCGCAAAAGTTAAATTTATATAGATCCGGAGGAAATAAAGGAAATAATGTCCTCAAAAGACACTATCTCAGATATGCTAACTCGCATTCGCAATGCTTGTTTGGTAGGGCATTCTACTACTATTGTCCCCACCACTAGAATGACTCGCAGTATAGCCAAAGTTCTTAAAGAAGAAGGCTTTATTGACAGCTATCAAGAATCTGGCGAAGGGATTACAAAGCACTTGGTGATTAGCTTGAAATATAAAGGGAAAAATCGCCAACCAATTATTAAAACCCTCAAGCGCGTCAGCAAACCAGGCTTAAGAGTATATTCTAACCGTAAAGAATTACCTCGCGTTCTAGGAGGAATTGGTATCGCCATTATCTCCACATCCAGAGGTATCATGACTGACCGAGAAGCTCGTCGTCAAGGAGTTGGAGGCGAAGTGCTCTGTTATGTCTGGTAGGAAAAAATAATAATCAGCAACAGGAGTAATTAGTCATGTCTCGTATCGGCAAACGCCCGATCGCCCTTCCTAAAAAAGTCGAAATAAAAATCGACGGACAACACATTAGTGTTAAAGGACCTAAAGGAACCTTAGAGAGAGTTTTACCCTCAAAGGTGAAAGTAGAGCAAGATGGCGAAAATCTGCAAGTAGTGCGGCAAGATGAGTCCCGCACCGCTAGAGAACGCCACGGTTTATCTCGTACCCTAGTTTCTAATATGGTAGAAGGGGTTTCCAAAGGCTTTGAAAAACAACTCGACATCCAGGGTGTGGGTTATAGGGCACAAGCACAAGGAACTACATTGATTCTCAACGTGGGCTACAGTAAGCCAGTTGAAATAAAAATGCCTTCTGGCGTTAGCGTCAAAGTCGAAAAAAACACTCAAGTAACTGTTAGTGGTATCGATAAAGAAGTAGTAGGCAATATTGCCGCGAAAATTCGCGCCGTCCGTCCGCCAGAACCCTACAAAGGAAAAGGCATTCGCTATGTTGGCGAACAGGTTAGACGTAAAGCTGGTAAAGCAGGTAAGAAATAGAAATGAAACTAACTCGAAAAAAATTAGTTCAGCGCCGTCATCGGCGATTGCGTCGTAAAGTAACAGGAACTGCAGATAGACCCAGACTGTCAGTTTTTCGCTCCAATTGTCATATTTACGCTCAAGTTATCGATGATGTAGCTCAGCATACTTTAGCGGCAGCATCAACCTTAGAGCCAGAAATACGATCTCAACTATCATCTGGAGCTACTTGCGACGCTTCAGCAGCAGTTGGCAAATTAGTTGCTACGCGAAGCAAAGAAAAAGGAATTGAGCAAGTTGTCTTCGATCGAGGTGGAAACCTCTATCACGGTCGTGTCAAAGCTTTAGCTGAAGCTGCCCGCGAAGCAGGGCTAAATTTCTAGTCAATTACTACAGGGATATAAAATATGGCAAATCGTCGCAGTAAAAAAGGTCGCGCCAAAGAGAAAGAAACTAACTGGCAAGAAAGAGTTATTCAGATTCGTCGGGTCAGTAAAGTTGTCAAAGGCGGTAAAAAATTAAGCTTCCGCGCTATCGTAGTAGTTGGCAATGAAAGAGGTCAAGTAGGGGTAGGTGTAGGCAAAGCAGCTGATGTTATCGGTGCGGTGCGGAAAGGAGTCGTTGATGCTAAGAAGCATTTGATTGACGTTTCTCTCAATAAAGCCAGCTCCATTGCTCACATTACTAACGGACGTTCTGGAGGAGCAAAAGTAATTATGCGACCTGCTGCTCCAGGTACTGGAGTAATTGCCGGCGGGGCAGTGCGGACAGTTCTAGAATTAGCTGGAATTAAAAATATTTTGGCTAAGCAACTAGGTTCTAATAACCCCTTAAATAATGCTAGAGCAGCGATCGACGCTTTAGAACAAATACGCACTTTTTCGCAAGTTGCTCGAGAAAGGGAAATTCCCCTCGAACAAATTTACGCCTAATTTTCTATAAAAGCAGTTAGAAAAGGAAGAAGATCGTGAGATTAAATCAAGTTGGACCCAAAACAGGCTCCAAAAGGCGCAGGCGCAGAGTAGGTCGAGGCATATCAGCAGGTCAAGGGGCTAGCTGTGGTTTTGGGATGCGAGGTCAAAAATCCCGCTCCGGTACCGGAACTAAGGCGGGTTTTGAAGGGGGACAAATGCCCCTTTATCGTCGCATACCAAAATTAAAGCACTTTACGGTTGTTAACCCTCGTTGTTACACCGTCGTTAACGTTAGCAAACTAGCGTCACTTGCTCCTAACAGCGAAGTTAGTTTAGCTTCCTTAATGGAACAAGGTATTGTTACTGCCAACGACGGACCTCTAAAAATACTGGGCGATGGCGAGTTAAATATTCCTCTTCAGATTAAAGCAGCAGCTTTTACTAGGGTCGCGCGCCAAAAAATTGAAGCTGCTGGCGGTAGTTGCGAAATAATTAATGGCTGAGCTATTAAGGAAAGCAACTGCTTTGTTATTGTATAGTTTTTAACATAAATCTGGAGGGGCAAAATTAAAAAATTATCAAATAATAATCGGATAATAGATTAATATTCCCTGCTTTTAGAGGTAGCTATATATGGTTGTCAGTCGAGATAAAAACCCAACAGCTCAAGAAACTTTTATGCAGATGGCTCAAGCAGCAGGGCTTAGAGGAAGGCTGCTTGTCACAGTTGGTCTGTTAATTTTGGTGCGATTTGGTATTTTTATATCCGTACCAGGAATTAACAGAGACGCATTTGCTCAAGAAATTCAAAATAATCCAGCACTTGGATTTTTAGATTTTTTCAGTGGAGGGGGCTTCTCAGCTTTAGGGATTTTTGCCCTAGGAATTTTACCTTTTATTAATGCTTCGATTATCATTCAGTTACTCACTGCTGCTATTCCCGCATTAGAAGACTTACAAAAAAATGAGGGTGAAGCAGGAAGGCGTAAAATTTCTCAAATTACTCGCTATGTGGCTCTAGGTTGGGGAATCCTACAAAGTACGGCATTGACCTTGGGCTTGTTAAATAACGAGCGGATTGCTCTCCAACCTGGATTTGCCTTTGTTGCCGAAACAGTAATAGCTTTAACCGCAGGTTCCATGTTCGTGATGTGGATATCTGAGCTAATAACCGAACGGGGTATTGGTAATGGTGCTTCTTTAATAATTTTTGTCAATATAGTTGCAGTTTTACCCAGTACTTTAGGCAATACCATTGTATTTGCTCAATCGGGTGGTAGAGAAGTAGTACTCAAAGTAGCACTTTTATTGTTGGTTTTTCTGCTGATGATCGTTGGCATTGTCTTCGTTCAAGAAGGAAGCCGCCGCATTCCCATTATTTCCGCTCGCCGCCAAATCAATAAGAAACTCTACAGAGGAGAAAGAAAAAGTTATTTGCCTTTACGTCTCAATCAAGGGGGCGTGATGCCAATTATTTTTGCTTCGGCAGTATTAATTTTACCCTCATTTTTACTAGAGTTTCCCGCAGTACAAAATATTGCTTTGCTTCAAGGTGTCTTGCAGTCCATACAGCCAGGTGCGGGCTGGGGTTATATAGTATTTTACTTAACGCTGATTCTTGGGTTTAGCTACTTCTACGCCTCTTTGATTGTTAATCCCGTCGATATGTCTCAGAATTTAAAAAAAATGGGATCGAGTATTCCAGGTATTCGTCCTGGAAAAGCCACTAGCGATTATCTAGAGGGAGTAATTAACCGTCTCACTTTTTTAGGTGCCATATTTTTAGGGGTTGTGGCAACTGTACCTACCTTGGTAGAAAGTGCGACCCAAGTGACAACATTGCAAGGTCTAGGTGCAACTTCTTTGCTGATTTTAGTGGGTGTAGCGATCGATACTTCCAAGCAGATACAAACCTACGTTATATCTCAACGTTATGAGGGTATGGTCAAACAATAGTAATTGAATTTTTAAGTGGAGCTTTTAGACCTGAGTTGGGATAGATTGTTTTTTTCAATTGCTCCACTTAAAAAATAAATTTACGCGATGATTAGGAAATAGTAATGATTAATGAGACAGGATTGATTTTTTTAGGGCCGCCAGGAGCAGGAAAAGGTACTCAAGCAAAATACCTTGCCGAATTTTTAGAAATACCTCACATCTCCACAGGAGATATTTTAAGAGAAGCGATCGGCGCCCAAACTATTTTGGGCAAACAAGTTCAGGAATATGTAGACCGAGGAGATTTAGTTCCCGATCGATTGATACTCGATTTAATCGAAGACAGACTCGATCGACAAGATGCCCAAAAAGGTTGGATATTAGATGGGTTTCCTCGTAACGTCAAACAAGCCAAGTTCTTAGACGAACTTCTTGCCAAGCTAAATCAGCATTACATGGTTTACGTGGTTAATTTGGAAGTTCCAGAAGAAGTTTTAATGAAGCGGCTTTTAGAGACCCGCAGAAGAAAAGACGACAATCGCGAAACTATTAGTCATCGCTTGCAGGTGCACAAACAGGAAACCGAACCAGTGATTGAATTCTATCGTCAGCACCATAAACTATACTCAGTTGATGGTAACCGCTCCCCTGCAGAAGTGACTCAATCTCTCAAAGAAATTATTACTGCTGCCTAAACACGCTGATGCCCTTTTATAGCAATATATCAAAAAATTTTGATAGGATCTCATATGGCAGGCAGAAGAATAGATCCAAGCGGGTATCTTTTTTTTCTGCTCCTGTACTTAGTATAAGTTACTAAGAGCCTCGCGATTTTCACTCTCACTTTTGAGACACAAATAAGGAGTAAAATTTTGTCTAAACAAGACTTAATTGAAATGGAAGGTACGGTAACGGAATCTCTTCCCAATGCCATGTTTAGGGTCGATCTCGATAATGGCTTTAACGTTTTAGCTCATATCTCCGGCAAAATACGTCGCAATTACATCAAAATTCTACCAGGCGATCGGGTTAAAGTGGAACTGACTCCTTACGATTTAACTAAAGGTAGAATTACTTATCGCTTGCGCAAAAAATAAAGCAATAGGTACTAGCTAAATGATAATAGCTAAAATTATCGCCACGACCTGACAAAAATAGATTATATTGATATAATAATAAGCTTGCAGTGAAGCCCAAAAAGGCATGAAAGTTAGACCATCCGTAAAAAAAATTTGTGAAAAATGCCGCGTCATTAGACGTCGGGGTCGAGTAATGGTAATTTGTGTTAACCCAAAACACAAACAACGTCAAGGTTAATAGAGGGAGCCCCAGGGCCAAAAAAATATAACAAGTAGAAACTGAATCAAACGTAGGGAGAAAAAAAGCGTGGCCAGGATTGCCGGAGTCGATCTACCTCGCGACAAACGGGTGGAAATAGGACTTACATATATTTACGGTATAGGTTTGTCGAGAGCGCAAGAGATAATAGCTAAAACAGGTGTTAACCCCGACACTAGAGTAAAAGATTTGACAGATGAAGAGGTAACAACTCTCAGAAATTTTGTTGAATCAAACTATGAAATCGAAGGTGACTTAAAACGTTGGGAAACAATGAATATCAAGCGATTGATAGACATTGGTACCTATAGAGGTCGTCGCCATCGTCAAGGGTTACCAGTGCGCGGTCAGCGAACTCGCACCAACGGTCGAACTCGTCGCGGTAGAAAAATAACAGTTGCTGGGAAGAAAAAAGCTCCTGGTAAAAAATAAATAATTCGATTTAATCCGATCTAATAATAGCGAAACTATGGCAAAACCAAACAAAAAAGGCGGGGCAAAAAAGCAAAAACGAAACGTTCCGAATGGAATGGCTCACATACAATCTACTTTCAATAACACCATTGTTACCATTAGCGACAGCAAAGGAGACGTAGTATCCTGGGCATCAGCTGGTTCTAGCGGTTTTAAAGGAGCCAAAAAAGGAACTCCATTTGCCGCACAAACTGCCGCTGACAGCGCCGCTCGTCAAGCAATAGACCAAGGAATGCGCCAAATTGAAGTGATGGTAAGCGGTCCAGGAGCAGGTAGAGAAACAGCAATTAGAGCTCTTCAAGGGGCAGGACTGGAAATAACTCTAATCAGAGATGTGACTCCAATTCCTCACAATGGCTGTCGCCCTCCCAAAAGGCGTAGAGTATAAAGGCAAGCAAAAAGAAAGCTCGAAGTATTTAACGAGCCTAAAAACTCCCCGATCGAGGGGGTTAATTATCCATATGTATAGATAAATAGGGGCAGGCTATTTGAAAGTGCCTCCAAACTTTCCCAAGCGTTTGAATAAAAGGGAGGTCACTCTGTGGCGCAAGTGAAAATTGAGTGTATAGAATCTAAAACTCTCAAAAACCAGATACAGTATAGCAAATTTGTCATAGAACCACTCGATCGCGGTCAAGGAATTACAGTAGGTAATTCCCTGCGTCGAATTTTACTGTCAAATTTAGAAGGAGCCGCTATAACAGCGATCCGAATAGCCGGAGTCAATCACGAATTTGCCACGATCGACGGGGTAAGGGAAGACGTATTAGAAATTATGCTAAACGTCAAAGAAATTGCCCTCAGAAGTAGCACTCATCAAGCTTTAATAGGTCGCTTGGCAGCAACAGGACCGGCAACAGTAACAGCAAGTCAATTTGACGTTCCCTCAGAAATAGAAGTGGTAGATCCCAATCATTATGTGGCTACTCTCGGGGAAGGGGCGAAACTAGAAATGGAGTTTCGCGTCGAAAAAGGCAAAGGATATCGAGCTATACAGCGAGGAAAAGACGAAACGAGCTCCATAGACTTCCTGCAAATTGACGCGGTATTTATGCCAGTCACCAAAGTTAACTATAGCGTCGAGCAAGCTCAAATCGACGGAGCCGCATCTAAAGACAGACTGCTAATAGAAATTTGGACAAATGGAAGCTTGCAACCGAAAGAGGCTCTTTCTCAAGCAGCAGGAATTATCATCGACCTGTTCAAGCCGATCCAGGAGATGAGTATAGAACCGATTACCACGGAAGTTGAGGAAGAAGACGATCCTAACAAGCAAATACCCATTGAAGAATTACAGTTATCAGTCAGGGCATATAACTGCCTCAAGCGCGCTCAAATAAATACTGTAGCTGACTTGTTAGATTACAGCGAAGAAGATTTGTTGGAAATCAAAAACTTCGGTCAAAAATCTGCTGAAGAGGTTATCGAAGCCCTAAATAAACATCTGGGCATTACTTTACCCAGGGAAAAATCTGCAAAAGCGTAAAGCCTATAGTTAATCAAGTGTAACACAAGGAGAATCCCAAAATGCGACATCGATGTCGAGTGCCACTACTAGGAAGACCCGCAGACCAACGTAAGGCTCTGCTGAGATCCCTAACAACAGAATTAATTCGTCACGGCCAAATTAAAACCACCAAAGCTCGTGCTAAAGCAGTGCGATCCCAAGCAGAGAGAATGATTACTTTAGCCAAGGACGGTTCTCTAGCAGCCAGACGCAGAGCTATAGCTTATATCTACGACAAAAAGTTAGTTAGCGCTTTGTTCGATCGAGCAAAAGAGCGCTATAGCGATCGCAATGGCGGATACACCAAAATTGTTCGCACTATGCGCCGTAGAGGAGACAACACGGAAATGGCAATTATCGAACTGGTGTGAGTCAGCAAGAGTTGGCTAACTCTAATATTGGTGAGGGAACTTCTGAGCGAATAGCTCTAGTAATTCAGTATATAGGTACCAATTATCACGGGTGGCAGCGACAGCCCCAGGGCGCGACAGTACAAGAAGAAATAGAAAAAGCGATCGCAATGGTAGTAGGAAAACCAGTAACCCTTCACGGTGCTGGACGCACTGATGCAGGAGTACACGCAGCAGCTCAAGTAGCTCATTTTGAATATTTAGGGCCTATTCCTGCTACTAGATGGGCAAAAATTCTTAATTCTCGCTTGCCAAAAGATATACTAATTAGGGCTTCTGCAAGGGTTAACTCAAACTGGCACGCTCGCTTTTCTGCAATCTGGCGGCGCTATCGCTACACTATTTATACAGAAAAGCGACCAAATGTATTTGTAGAGCCTTTTAGCTGGCACTATTATTACGCTCCCTTAGAAGAGTACGAGATCGACGAAGCTCTCAAACTCTTAGTTGGGAAACACGAACTAGCAGCCTTTCAAAGGGCTGGATGCTATCGCAATCATTCTTGGGTGGACATTCAAGAAGCAAAATGCTACCGCAAAGGGCCATTTGTCTACATAGAAATTCAAGCTAATGGCTTTTTATATGGCATGGTGCGGCTGATGGTGGGAATGCTAGTAGAAGTGGGAATAAAAAAGCGATCGCTCTCTAACTTTACCGAAATATGGGTAAATAAACGCCGCGATATTGTGAAATATTCCGCTCCTGCTCGCGGACTTTGCTTGTTGCGAGTCGGTTATCCCGAATTTCCATTTCCCAAAACAGTTTGGTTTGAAACTCAGCCTACTTTTGGGTTTGGAATCTACTAAAATAACGATTTTTAATAAAGAAGTGTAATGGATTTCTTTATTAAAACAAAACCTCTGGTACGACAAAGGAAAAATAGATGATGATGAGTAAAACTCCTCTTCCAACTCAAGAAACTTTAGAGAAAAATTGGTATGTCGTAGACGCGGCAGACCAGCGTTTAGGGCGTTTAGCTACAGAAATTGCCAATATCCTGCGAGGAAAAAATAAACCTACTTTTACTCCTCATATGGATACTGGAGACTTCGTTGTCGTCGTTAATGCCGAAAAAGTAGTCGTTACTGGCAAAAAACCCAATCAAAAACTCTACCGCCGCCACTCAGGAAGACCAGGGGGCATGAAAGTAGAAACTTTCGACCAACTTCAAGCCCGAATTCCCGAAAGGATTATCGAAAAGGCAGTAAAGGGGATGCTGCCAAAAAATGCCTTGGGTCGCAAACTGTTTACTAAACTAAAAGTATATACAGGCCCCAATCATCCCCACCAAGCACAACAACCTCAAGAATTGACAATTAATACCATTCCCGTTGGAGATAAATAATGCAAGCAGCAGAGTCTACAGATAAAGTTGTATATTGGGGAACAGGCCGTCGCAAATCTTCTGTGGCAAGAGTTCGCCTAGTTCCTGGTGACGGTCAAATCACCGTTAATCGTAAAGGAGCAGAAGCTTACTTTGGCAATATTCCCAGTTACATCGCTTCGATCAAAGCTCCTTTAGAAACTTTGGGGCTAGAAAGCGAATACGACGTTTTGGTAAAAGCTCACGGGGGCGGTTTGACCGGACAATCAGATGCGATCAAACTAGGAGTGGCTAGAGCTTTATGTCAGCTAGATCCAGAAAATCGCCAACCTCTGAAAACAGAAGGTTATTTAACTCGCGATCCTAGAGCTAAAGAAAGGAAAAAATATGGCTTGCACAAAGCAAGAAAAGCACCTCAATACTCCAAGCGTTAAAATTATAGTTAGTTAGTAGTTGTTTGTTATTTTCTGAATCATAACAAGTAACAAACAACTCGATGTTGAAGACATCTGCCTTTGGCAGCACGCAAATAACAAATAAGTAAAATAACAACAACAAAAATACTATGCCTAAATCTGGAATTCATCCCAAATGGTATCCAGAAGCTAAAGTCATCTGTAACGGCGAAGTAGTGATGACTGTTGGCTCCACCCAGCCAGAAATTCACGTTGACGTTTGGTCTGGCAATCATCCCTTTTACACTGGAACTCAAAAAATTATCGATACTGAAGGAAGGGTCGATCGCTTCCTTCGTAAATACGGGATGCTCGATAGCACTCAGCAAAACAAAGACAACGCTCCTGAAGACAAAAAAGAAAAATAGCTTCAGTATTTATAGTCTTCGCCCAGCAGAATTTCTGCTGGGTTAAAACTGTTTGGATACTCGATCGAGCTATTTATTTTTTTTTGTAGAAGCGTTAATTACTATTAATCCCATGGTTGAGTCTTATTTACATCAAAAACTAAAATCTGTAGAATCCACTTACACAGAATTAACCCGTCGCCTGGGAGATCCCGATATTGCAACTAATCCTGAAGAATTACAGCGAGTAGCAAAAGCCCGTTCCGATCTAGAAGAAACGGTTAATACCTACAATAGCTGGAAAGAGACACAGGAAGAGTCGATCGGGGCTAGGCAAATTCTCAAGGAATCTAACAGCGATCCTGAGTTGAAAGAAATGGCAGCTCTCGAAGTTGAAGAATTAGAGAATAAGTTAGAAGAGCTAGAACAAAAACTAAAAATCTTGCTCTTGCCCAGGGACCCCAATGACGATAAAAATATTATGCTCGAAATTCGGGCTGGGACAGGAGGCGACGAAGCCAGTATTTGGGCTGGTGACTTAGTAAGAATGTACTCTCGATATGCGGAATCCCAAAATTGGCAAGTCAAGCTAGTAAGCGAATCTCCTGCTGAAATGGGCGGTTTTAAAGAAGCAATTCTCGAAATTAAAGGCGATCGCGTCTATAGTAAACTCAAATTTGAAGCAGGAGTTCACCGAGTACAGCGAGTACCTGTTACAGAAGCAGGAGGAAGAGTTCACACTTCCACAGCAACAGCGGCAATAATGCCAGAAGTAGATGATGTAGAAGTGAAAATCGATCCTAACGAAATTGAAATGAAAACTGCTCGATCGGGCGGTGCTGGCGGTCAGAATGTAAACAAAGTAGAAACGGCTGTCGATCTCATCCACAAGCCTACAGGAATCAGAATTTTCTGTACGGAAGAACGCAGTCAGTTACAAAACCGCGAACGAGCAATGCAAATTTTACGAGCTAAACTGTACGAAATAAAGTTAGCCGAACAACAGCAAGCAGTTAGTTCCATGCGACGTTCTCAAGTAGGAACGGGGGCGCGATCGGAAAAAATTCGCACCTATAATTACAAAGACAACCGCATCACCGACCACAGGTTAGGTGAAAACTTTTCTCTCGCTGGCGC
>JAAUYD010234696.1_pt1 | contig 13336 bp, 4 predicted proteins | sample 7278101 | NCBI WGS metagenome assembly JAAUYD01 (sample SAMN14350128, study PRJNA611818) | marine sediment metagenome | isolation source: surface marine sediment (0.6m) | place: French Polynesia: Moorea | collected 2018-08
ATTTAATGCCCTGGAAACGGTAGAAGGAGAAATATTCAGTTTTCTGGCAATGTCTTTAATTGTTGCACTCATAGATCTAATAGATTTTTGATGCCTCCTTTAGCTTTGATTAAAATTGGCATGATGCGCAACCATATAGGCTGCGCATCATGCCTTTGAAAAAAGGTTTGTACTAATTATTTATTTCAACATAATTCTCTCCGTCGCCACGCCACTAAGGGTCGTGATCTGAACCAGAAGCAATCCTCTGGCTCTAATTATTGAACGGGGTATCTGTGCAGACACTGACTCAGGCTGTAAGTGGTAAACCAACCCTCCTGCAATGTCATAAATACGAAGTTCACTTATGGTATCATCGGCTATAATACGCAAATCTTCCTCACCCCAGGGATTAGGGAATATGGACACTGTAGCTGTAACGTCAGCGTCTTCTTCCGTTGCCCCTATTCTTCCATTCGAATTCGAGCAGGCAGCTCCACCGGAAGCCTTCGTTACAGTCCGTACAGAGCCATCAGTTCTACGGTGGTATAGCTTCGTTGTATTTGCTCCACCTACAGTCTGAGTAAAGAAAAATGAATCTCCGGGAGGAGCAATGAGTGTATCACGTTGAGACGTACCATACACATGCCACCACACTTCCACACCAAATGGATTGGGGTTACGGATGCGCCATCTTCTTTCTGTAGCAGGGTCATCCGAACACATGGAGGTAAGGTTAAGATTAGCGATCGGCACGGGGGTGATGCTCCATTTTTGATGGTCCACATCAGCCCAGATCGCCTGCTGTATGTTGTTATCAACGAAAAATTCGGTAACATCGACCTCCACTGATCTTAACGTCTGCTTGTTGATGATCCTGTATACCCCGTTACCCAGGTCAGCTATCTGCCATTTCTGCAGGTCTTTGTTGGCCCATGGTGCTTGATTTATACTGCGAATGACTCTACTACCATCGGCCGCACTATCGAGGTTCAAGACCAGGCCACTTTTCACGCTGGTGATCCTATAATAGGAACCATCCACCACCTCGAGTTGCCACTGCTGGGTACTCGTGCCATTGGCTTCGGCCAGGTCAACATTTTGACTAATGGTCTCATCCGGAAAACCGCGATTATCCATTAGTCGATTGTCGTGCTGCGCTGCAAATGTATAAACCCCAAACTCAAAAGGTGTGGTGAGGGCAGGTAGTGGCGATACAGTCACGGTAGCGGTGGCGGTAAAGTTCCCGTCATCCGTCGTCACCGAAATGGTTGCCGTCCCAATGCCATTGCTGGTAACAAATCCATTTCTATTTACCTTGGCCACAGCTGTATCACTAGAGCTCCACCTGACAGACCTGGTCGAAGCATTAGCAGGCGTTATGCTACGGGTAAGTCTTCTGTCCTGGTCTATTTCCAGGTCAAGGGTGGAGACGTTCAGGCTGATCCCGGAAACTGCCACAACAGAAGTTGGCTGGATGTCCCACTTTTGATGGGCAAAGTTGAGCCAATCCCACTGTTGCACGTTACTGCCATTATTATTTGTGCCATTGACCTCAAGGGTTCTACCACTGAACTTACTGATCAATCGATAGTTACCATCCGATAACTGGGTAATCTGCCACTTCTGCCGGTCAATGTTTGCCCATGGCTCTTGATTTACATTTCTGCCATTTCCCGGACCTTGTGGTACTAGGCTCAGCACTTGCCCACTTGCCAAAGAGGTAATACGGTAATACCCGCCATCTAAGGTATCCAGTTGCCACTTTTGAAACAGCAAATTGTTAAAGTCAAACTGAACTACGTTATTATTGCCCGTACCCGCCCCGTTAAAGCCACTATTGTCCAGGGCTCGGTTACTATGTTGCGCCCTGAAAGTGTACAAACCAGGTGGTATAGTGGCTGAAACTGGTGGTCTTGCCGATACAACTACAGTAGTAGAATCCTGCAGTCCGTTATGAGTGGTGGCTGTGACCACAGCTGTACCCACACCAACGCCATTAATAAAACCTTCAGGTCCTACCGTAACTATAGAAGCATCACTGGTAGACCATACCACAGACCTATCCGCGGCATTTTTGGGACTAACGGTGACGGCAAGTCTTCTACCCTTATTGAACTCAATGGTGGCTTGGGCCAAATTAATATTTATCCCGGACGCGGGTATATTTGAGGTAGTATCCTTTACAAGGGTACTTTTCATTAACAGTACGGTATACGGGTTCCATGTAGACATGGTATAGTAAATGGTGGTTTCTAAGTCATTGCCTGTAGCTAATCGATCAAACTGATATGGCCCGTAGCTCCCTGCCCATATATTTTGCCGGCCAGCGTCGTGGATACTGTCACATACTTCGACCTGCCAGTTAGAATGCATAAAATTGCAATAACCGTTGTCCCTTCTGTCGTTAAAAATAACAAAAGGTTCAGACCATGGTCCCCAGGGGTTTTCTGCCGTCCTGGCGTTTATTCCTCGAGGTCCGGGGTTATTTCCACAGTTGTACAACATGATCCATTTGCCTATGTATTCATTGTAGGCAACCGATAGCTCTCCTACACAGCGTTGATTGAACAGATCAATGGCATCAGCCTCCTGGCTAGACCATATTGGTTTATCTAAAAAGTCATAGCCTGATAAAAACCTAACAGTGGATTTATCTTCAATAGACGCAATTGGCTGATAGGCCAGGGACACGTTACTTCCACGATACGCCCCGGAACCAAACAACAATTGAATTTCAGTGCCTGTAGTTTCAGGGAAGTTAGCGTCAGCTACTGTCTTTACTACATTAATGTTGTTAAACCTATCCTCCGAAAAGTCGTAAAGTTTTTGCCATGTACGCCCTTTATCCGTGGACTTTGAAAGCTGGCTGGAGGTATCTTCCACCTGAGCAGTATACAAGTAAATGGTACCATCTTTAGTTACACCATCTTGGGGTACCCCAAACCCCGACAAGTCAACTCCGGGGATGTCTAACGGCCGATAGTTACCATCAGGATTGCTGATAAATTGAAGGTCTAGACCATCCTCCGGATTTGTATCTGTTGTAAAACCAATAGGATCACGGGCACCCCTTCCAGCACCCAGGTCATCCCCAAAAAATATGAATGTAGTATCAGAATCTTCAAACTGCATAGGCACACCTAAATCAGTTTTCTCCAAACCAAACCGAGACTCAGTTTGGTTCCTGGTTGGTGATAACCTGGATTTGTCAAAATCACCAATTAATTGCTCAATCTTCACAGCGGACCCTTCGTCATAGAATACATCGTTTTTTAGTAACCCGCCAGGCTGGGCATTCGGGCTTACACGTCCCGGTTCACGCTTCTCGGAACCTGTAAACTGCGCAATATCACGCTCGCGAAAAGACTCGTTAGCCCCACCAATATTACCAATCTTTTGGGCCATAGCTTCAGCAAGTGCCTTTAGCTCGGCTACCTTGGCAGGATTAACATCTTGAAGGTCGTTGGTCTCTCCTGGGTCTTGGATGAGGTTATATAGGGCACCTTCAAAGAAGGCATCACCTGCCGTACCTTGGGAGCCATTTACACCTGGTGATACTACGTCTGTATAGGTGTACGGGAATACATATTTCCAAATACCCGCGCGTACCGCAGCCAACTCTCTGCCCTTATAATAGAAGAAGTCATTGCGTATTCTACCTCCGGCAAAACCATTCTCAAGTAGAGGTGTAATGTCTACCCCATCTATGGGATGGGTATTGGGGTTCGGCAGGCTTGCTCCTGTAGCATTAGCTACGGTGGGAAAAATATCCAAAGTAGATGCCACGCGAGCATTTACTCTGCCGGCTGGGATCACATTGGGCCATTTCATGAGACAAGGCACTCGAAAACCTCCTTCAAAAGCAGAGCCCTTGCCTTCACGAAACTCGCCTGACGAACCGCCATGGTTACCATACCTTAACCAGGGGCCATTATCTGATGTGAAGATGACCCAGGTATTATCCTCAATACCTTTCGCTTCTAAAGCAGCCATCACCTCACCCACGGACCAGTCCAATTCTTCCATAACATCCTTGTAGCGGTCGGCTAAATTGGTTTTAAATTCGTCTCTGGCTGCCAGTGGCACATGAGGCATAGAATGGGGCAGATACACGAAAAAGGGATTACCTGCATCCGCCTGCGTATTTATAAAATTGACAGCTTCTACGGTATATTTATAAGTCAAAGAATCCTGCTTTTCCAAACTGGTGATTTCATCAATAACCGTATTATCACTAATTAATGGTAATTCAGGGTTGTCAGCTTTTGCTCCTGTGGTTACCAGGTTGCCAAAACGGTCCCTTGGCCATTGATCATTCGAGTAAGGAAGGCCATAAAAACGATCAAAACCCTGATTCAAGGGTAAAAATTCCGGATCATGTCCCACATGCCACTTACCAAAGGCCCCAGTGGCATACCCCTCCTGTTTAACTAACTCAGCAAGAGTAGTCTCGTCAGGATTTAGTCCTATAGTGGCCTCAGGTCGGAGTACCCCAGGCAACCCTACTCGGGTTGGGTAACTGCCGGTAAGCAATGCAGCCCTTGCGGGGGTACATACTGCACTAGCGCTATAAAAATGGGTAAAACGCATACCGTCCTGGGCCATTGCGTTCAGGTTAGGCGTTTCAAAATCAGGGACAGTACCTGCAGGTAGATTCGCAACCAAATCGCCATAGCCCATATCGTCAACAAAAATAATGACGATGTTAGGCCGGGGGGGTGGATCATTAAGTGGTTTGGCCTTGGGTGAGGTGGCATAGTTATTGGAAACCATACCCAACAGCCACGTAAGTATAAGAAGTGAAAGTGATAATCTTTTCATAAGTTTTTTTCTTTGGGTTCACAAAAGAGTTTAAACCAGTATACCTAGGTTCATTAGGCATACTGCACAACCAACATGGCAGATAATGGTACCGTACCCCTGTCCAGAACCGACAGGGAAATTCTGAAGGCTACATTATAAATCCACCATAATCGCTTGTGAAATGCTCAATCATTGCTATTGAGTCATGTAACTTGAGTTCGGAATAAAACACTGATGCAACTGTCGAATTTTACCGTTACCGCCAGTCTTCTATGTACACTGGAGATGGAAAAGCTGTGAGCCCACTTCTCAGAGGCACGAAGGCAAGCAGCCTGACGATATGCCTGATATAGCAGCACTATGACGCAGACGTATAGCCGACTCGGCTTTTCAAACACCAGAGTGAGCTTAAAAGGTCAAAGGTAATATGAATTTGACTACTTAGATTGTTCCATTCTGAACTGAGGTAAGTAACTCAAAATGAATCAGTTGAAATTCGCAATCGATTGCAGCTAACAGACCTCAAAGACCTGGGAAAAGTGAGTAAATGTAGGTGTTTCATACGGGTTAAGTGTTTAGTTAAAGTACTTATTTACATAGCTTATACGTTTAAGCATTTGGGAAATTCTTGTTATTAAGTTTTAACAATTAGTTTGAATCATTGAGATTATTTAGTTTACCATTGAGTACTTTGATGGCCCCGTTTTCCAGTGGATATCTTGAGACCACCCGAAGCAAAACCTTAGTTCGGCTTCAACAAGTAACAAGTTACTGCTTTATGGCTCGAATCATATCACTACTTTCTAGAGGTCTAATCAAATAAATACCTTGTTTCAAATCAGACAGATCAATTGCATTGTTAACCACTTTTCTGGAAAATCTCCTCCCTAAAGGATCGATGATTTCCACCGTATTTGACCTGTAGTTATCCAACCTAAGTTTGTCCTTAAAAGGATTAGGATAAATGTTGAGGTTAACTTTGCCTACCAAACTTGATATGATCTCCTCTATTGTTATTTCTAAGGCTCCTGTAATGCCTGAGTCATCATTGGCTATTGCCTGAACCGTTACTGTACCCTCAGAAATTGCAGTAAATAGCCCTGTTTGATTAATTGTTGCCTCACCAGTTCCGTTCACTACATTCCAGGCAAAGGTTGCGTCAGTTGCATCTGCCGGTAGAACAACAGCACTCATCTGTGAAGTTTGCCCCACGGTAATGGTGTTGCCTGCGGAACTGCTGATATCAATTTCTGAAACTAGAACAGCTGGGTCAGCCACAAGGCTAAAACGATTTTCATCGACCACAGCTTCGCTATTAAAAGTAATCGTCGAGTTGACCTCAAGTGTAAATATTTGATTATCGAGATTATCGACTAAAAAAACTGTTTCTGAAAGTGTATTACTCAGCACCGTTAAAGTATATTCTCCTTGTGCGTCTATATCTATAAACAAAGGGACTTCTACTACATCGGAAATTGCCTGTATGGCAAAGGACTCATCGTCGATTTTGGAATAAATTTCTGGACCGGTACTTTTAAATTTGTGCGCATCCAGTAACGGATCAACTCCTGCGCTAGCTTCGGCAAACACCGCTACTAATGTCTCGTCATAGTCAGAACTATTTGATATAGCCAATTTTATAGCGTTGAAGTCGTTTTCTGAGACTGTTTGAAACTGACCGCTACCGTCACTATTATCTGCCACTTTCAATTCATCGGAGAAAACTACATTTCCTGGAGCATTGGCCTTTACAAAAAAAGCTTGCATGGGGCCAAGTTCGTTCTCTATTTGAGTATTGTTAGAGCTGCCATTCACATTTCCTAGTGATGAGACTGTAAAAAAGTCTACCTGAGATGGTGATTCACCATCCGTACTTTTATCATCGCTCAATAAATAAATAGCACCTGAAATAACAGAAGAATTAGACTCGACAAGATCTGTATAAGAAATGACACAAGGGTATGGATTGGAAACGAGATTGAATCCATCTTGTGAATTTGTAACGGGCACTGAAACATCTCCATTATTAGGCGTACCAGTAAAAGAAAGTGTACCGATAAAATCTGAAAAATAACCTCTACCAGGTGCGAGTATCCCTGTAGGATTCGTAAACTTTTCTGTATCTCCAGAGGTAGCCTCTGTGAACTCCCAGACGAAATTTCCCAAATCAGATACATTACTACCAGAAATGGGTGAGCCCAGTGCATTATATATTGAAGTAGATGACTTAGATGTGATTTCTCTCTCGAAATTGTAAGAACCTGCACCTGCTAATGCTCCAGAGGTAACAAGGGATCCTCCGGATACTACATTAAGTGTACTATTGTTTGTAAGTAGATCATTAACAGCTATAAAATCTCCTTCAGCAATACTGGTGTTTGCGTCTATTGACAAACTGCTCGTAGAAAAGCTCCCATTGTCTGCGGTAGTATAGTCTGCTGAAATGATTGCATCAAACCCATCAATTGGTTCGTCATTACTCCATCTAGTTCCGTTCCATTCGGTTGTGGTCAACAGGGGATTTATAACACCAGTATCTACATCACCGACTGTGAGTCTTACATTATCGATGATCCCCTTGAATTGGAAAAACTCATCACCTGATCTTCCAATTCGTATAGGCTCGTCTACATTCGTGTCTTCTTCAAACTTAAAAATACCCCTTTGAACAGCGGCTGTTCGAAGAGGACCACCATTTGTTAGGTCTTTGACAAAAAATCTTATCGAATCGGTTTCATTTGACCCCGTATTATCTAAAAAACATCCTAGATAATACACGATATCATTTTCCAGGTAGATTCTCTTTTCCTCGGGTATTGATTCATCATCAGATCCATCGAAGAATTGAGAATTGTTTCTCAATCGAATAGCAAACTTGATAGCACTTGCTTGCTGCGTCTCATCCCAAGCAACATTCACACGGAATGTTCTATTTGATCCAACACCCCATTGACCAATGAGGGTCATGATGCCGCTTTCATTTGTCATAGCATCATGTGTTGCGTCAATCCTAACGAGCATTTCTACGCCAAAACTGGCTTGCTCTACAATAATGTCCAACGGATCAGTTTCTAAGAAAGCAGAATCACCAGTGAATAGGGCCGCACCAGAGCCTGAAATACCATCGGTCAGGAGTACTCCATTTCCATTGATCAATGCATTCGATCCTACCGCATCCGTTAAAAACTCAGATTCTGAATTCAAAAAATACTGAGATACTGTGGTTTGAGCAATGACGGTGCTGCTAACCAGCAATAGCGTTATTAGTGAAAGTAAATGTTTACGTTTCATAAGTTTTTTCTTTGGGTTCACAAAAAAGTTTAGCTGGTACGCCTGGTTAATAAGGCATACCGCACAACCAATCTGGAGGATAATGGTGCCATACCTCTGCCCAGAACAGACAGAGAATTTTTTTAAGGCTACTCTACAAATCCACCATGATCGCCTGCGAAAGGCTCAATCATTATTGTTGAGCCGTTGTTTATCTTAAACTAAGCCAAGTAGCTCAAAATGAGTCACTTGATATACTCAATCGCTCGCAGCTGACAGTCCTTAAAGACATTGGAAAAGTGAGTAAATGTAGGTGTTTCATACGGGTTATGTGTTTAGTTAAAGTACTTATTTATATAGCTTATACGTTTAAGCTTCTTATCCATATTAACTCCACAAGGTGGTCTACCCACCACACTGTTTAAGTCGGCCCATTCATTCTGTTATCCTCCTGTTTGCTCAGGCATCGGCTGTATTGTCCAGTTGGACGGAGCCGTGAAACTTGGAGGTCTAGCATCATCAGGAATTGGCACTGACGATGGTATCTCATTATACTCTTTAACAATATTTTTCATTCTTTTATAGATAAGCGAGTCATCCATGACCAGATTTATCACTTCGGTCTCATCTGTCGTAATGTTGAAAAGGTGATCTTCAGTTAATTTCATACGTGTCAAACCCACTTTTTCACCACCTTCAATAAGTTTATGTTGTCGAGAGATCGCCGCACCATTCCCAAGATAAAATGTACGATCGACAGCGTTCCTTGCCTCTAGTATCCCAATGCTCATGTCCATTCCGTCCAAGGACAGATCAGAAATGTTCTGAAATTCGATCATTGAAAGCAGAGTTGGCAGTACATCGATATACCCCATGACTTGATCAGTTTTGCCACCTTTTTTTATTCGATCAGGCCATTTGAGAATTGCAGGCACCCTTACACCCCCCTCCCATTCGGTTAGTTTTCCTCCTCTGAGCTCACCGTTAAATCCTCCATGATTCAATTCTGCACCATTGTCACTCATGAAAAGTACAACAGTATTGTCAGCCATTTTTAATGAATCCATCAATTGAAGTAATTTTCCTATTTCATGGTCCATGTGAGTTACCATTGCGGAATAAGTTTGACGTTTTGTATTGCCTCGTCCCCTACCACGTACAAACCCTTTTTGTTCCGGATCAAAACCGTACATATTCAGGTATTTTCTGGTAGCTTGTAATGGAGAATGTGGAGCATTGAAGGCTATCTGTAGAAAGAATGGCCCCTCTTCGGCTGCATACTTTCGAACAAGCTGGCAGGCTTTTTTTCCAATAAGATCAGTCGTATACCCCGAGTCCAAAGAAGGTTGATAGTTCTCATGCCAGTCCCTTTCACCTTCACGTTTAAAGTTGAAGTAATCAATAGCTCCATTAAGATGACCATAGAAATAGGTATATCCCCTATTGAGGGGGTGGTACGACCTTCGCGAATGCCCTAAATGCCATTTACCGACCAACGCTCGATTAGCATAACCTGCTTCCGCTAGGACTTCTGGTAAGGTTACTTCCGTTGTATCAAGGCCAAAGTCCAGCCACGGCCGGATGACATTATTTCTCAATCCATACCTATTGGGATATCTTCCTGTCAAAAGTCCTGCTCTAGTGGGTGAGCAAATCGGGGCCACATAGAAACGATCGAGTTGTATACCCTCTTTAGCAAGAAGATCAATGTTTGGAGTCTGAATTTCACTTCCGTGAAACCCGACATCCCCCCAACCCAAATCATCGGCAATGATCAATATGACATTTGGCATTACCTGCTGAGTACTCTCCTGTGTGCAGGAAAAACAAATCACAAATAATATCAGCAAGAGTATACGTATCATATTTTTTTATCTAATGAACTCCAATTAATTTGTTTAGGCACAAGTAATTTCACCTTTAAGAGCGAAAATTAACTTTTATCCCTATGGCATTGGTTCTGTATTAATAACTTTCTACGTCAATAAAGCATCGATATTTAACTATCGCACTCCTGTACCCGGATAACCATCCACTTTACTCCCTAGTAGTCTTTTTACACTATCCGCTTTCGTTTCAAAAAGGTCGATCAGCTCACTGCTACTTGTATCTAAAAGGTTATTCGCTTCAGCATTGTCACTCATGATATCGAACAGACCCCCACTAAATGTCACACTTTGGGACACTCCATGCCTGCCATCATTGAAAATAGTCATAAGATCAACAGGATCGTAGTTATGTTCCAAAAGGTACTTCATGTTATTTAGTCGAAGGGCGAACAGGTCACCGTTACGATAGAAGTAATATTCACGTCGATATGGGCGGTCGAGTAAACCATGCCATACCACAGGTGTCATGCTAATTCCATCAATGGGCTGTGGTGGTAGTGGTGCTCCTAGCAGCTCTGCAATGGTAGGCAAGATATCAATTGCCGAGGCCATTTCATTATAAGTACTTCCTGCCTGTATTTTGGCGGGCCACTTCATAACGCAGGGCACCTTGAAACCTCCATCAAAGAGCGTGGTTTTACCCTCTCTGAGACCTCCATTCGAACCTCCGTGTGTACCGTACCTCAGCCATGGGCCGTTGTCCGTGGCAAATATTACCAGTGTATTATTCTCCAAGCCCAAAGTGGCGAGTTTTTCCAACACCTGTCCGACAGACCAATCAATCTCAAAAATTACGTCTGCATAAATGCCTAGCCCTGTCGTATCCTGAAACTCAGGAGAAACCGCCAACGGCACATGTGGCATAGGATGCGTGAGCACCATCAGAAAAGGGTTTGATTGATTTCTATCAATAAAATCAACTGCCCTCTCAGTAAATCGTCTGGTTAACAGCCCCTGATCTTCCATGTTGTCTATGGTATCCAGCGGAGTGAACCCGTCAATAATACGAAGAGGTGGATTATCTGCCTTACCATTGTTAGGATTAGTGATAGGGTCTCCTTTATAGTCTCTCGGCCACATATCGTTGGAATATGGTATACCGAAAAACTCGTCAAAACCATGGTTTGGTGGTAAGAACTCTTCACGGTGCCCTAAATGCCACTTTCCGATCATAGTAGTGGCATACCCCATACTTTTAGCAATGTCCGCAATGGTCGTCTCAGAGGACTTCAGCCCTTGCGTAGCCTCGGGCTGATAGACGTTATTTACACTTACCCTGGACGGATAGCATCCAGTGAGCATCCCAGCCCTAGCCGGGCTGCACACCGAACTTGGACTGTAAAAGTCCGTGAATATCATACCCTCGCTCGCTAGTCGATCAATATTAGGTGTCATTACATTACCGCCACCAAATACGTTGACATCCCCGTACCCTTGATCATCTGTATAAAAGATCACAATATTGGGTGTACTTGGGGTTACTTCGTCTAAATCCAGTGTGTCTCCTGGCGCAGGGCAGTCTATCCCTGGCAGTAAGCATGCATCGCAAACCACACCGGGCAGCGCACAAGTGTCTGGCTCATTACCTTCTACAGGTAACTCTTCAGGTTCGTCATCCGAACATCTGGCAAGTCCTATGAACATGCACACAACAAAGCTGAGCATTGCTGCTGACTGAAGGTTTCGGTTCAAATTCTTAATACTCATAACTCCTTATTTAGCGTCTCTAAGAAAACACTCATTTATCCTCGGCTCTGTGTCTTCACAGACCGAAAATCGTGCAATAAATGGTCTGTGAAGACACAAACCATGGATTTAGAAGGTTCCGATTCAAATTCTAAATGCAAATAACACATTCTTCAAGTCTGTTCTTTTCATTATTATTATACTCTCGGACTTCCTCTGATTCCGTTAGTTTCGTTGCACCAGTAATTTGTCCATGGAAACAAGCTGGGAGTCTAAATAAAATCTAAACAAGTAGAGCCCCGACTGTAAATTACCCGGTAATGGTATTTCCAGCTGTCCATCGTTCACGGCAAATTCTTTTCTAAGCACCAGGCGCCCATTCAGATCATTCATGACAAATACGGCTTGCTCATTTGGCCCCGCACTGTTCTCAAAATCAATGTTGATATTATAATTGGCCGGATTAGGAAAAAGCTTGAACTGATTGTCAGAAAAAACTTCAACGGAAGTAACAGGGGTGGTATCCGGTCCCTCTGTGGGGCTAATCAACCATTCATGTCTAGGGAAACTACTCCAATAAGCCTGTCGTACATTCGCTATAGGGCCTGAAGGTGACTGCTGTGCCTCTAAGGACAATCCGGAGAATTTGGAGATGATCCTAAACAAGTTACCCTCCGGTTCGAGCTGCCACTTTTGATGTGGATCTAATCCCAAAATATCATAAGGCGCAGTCTGGATGTTGCCCAGGGGCTTTACCGCCCCATTTGAAAGGGCAAGAACAGTATCACGACTCGTACTCTTGAAAATGGTATAGTATCCTTCGTTATCTTTTACAAATTCCCAAACCTGATCGAAATCGTCAGTGGGCTCACTTAATATTATATTAGGATTAGCTCCTTGGTATGCAGAAAAACCATCATCAATTCGCTGGCCAGAAGCAAGTGCCGTAGCAATGGTATAAAAGCCATCTTCCAAAGGATCGGTTACGGACGGAAGGTTTGTCACAGTAACGTTTCTGGTAGCCTGAACACTGCCTGACCTCAGTGTAATGGTCGCAGAGCCCGGAGCGATGCCTACCATCCTTCCTGATATTGAATCAATCGTAACTACATCTGTATTATTGGAAGACCACCTAGGTAATAGAGCAGTGGCATCGCCAGGAGTGATTGTCCCAATCTCTGCCGTTTGTACCTCTCCAACATCCAAATCATAAAGAAAATTCGAGCCTCCAATTCCAATATTCGTAAGGTCAATGGCAGTAGTATTAGTGAAAATCCATTGGAATTCGTCATCATCACTGTAGCTGTTTTGAACTAAATTCCCGACCAGGCTTGGCTTTGCATCCGTACGTGTCTCGCCCCCTGTGTCCCCAAATTTAAAATCGTCTTCAAGAAATAGACTTTTATCAGAAAGTTTAGAGATGATACGATAATTATCACCAGCAGGATGGATTTGCCATTGTTGATTATCAGCTCCAGTATAGTCTTCCACCACAATGTTTGCACGGTTTTCCAAGTCATTGTTTTCCACCGTGAGCGCAAGACCGGAGTTCCTATTAATGATGGAATAGTAATTGCCAGCCAGCAACGTTAGTTGCCATTTTTGTGGATCATATCCACTCCCAAAATTCGCTGTAACATTATTGTTTTTGTATTCCAGGGGAACGGAAGTGTCCAAAAAAGAGCCTCCCATAGAAGACTCAATGG
>JAAUYD010133390.1_pt1 | contig 13335 bp, 8 predicted proteins | sample 7278101 | NCBI WGS metagenome assembly JAAUYD01 (sample SAMN14350128, study PRJNA611818) | marine sediment metagenome | isolation source: surface marine sediment (0.6m) | place: French Polynesia: Moorea | collected 2018-08
ACCGGCCACACTCCAGGCAAAACCGGCATTGACCCGATCAGATTCAAGGCTTGCAGCAGCTGTGGTCGGATTGCCACTGGCGATACCGACAGCCGAACCGTGGTAGACGAACGCCGCGCCCTCATTGATTTCACCGTTTTCATAGCTGGTGGCGCCGGCGATAATGTCGGCGTAGCCATCGCCGTTCACGTCGCCCGCACCGGCCACGCCGCGGCCCAGGCCGGCATCGGCCTGATCAGACTCGAACACGGCCTCGGCAGTGGTTGGATTGCCGCCGGCGATGCCGGTGGCCGAGCCGAAAAAGACCACGGCAACGCCTTCGTCGGTTTCACCCCTGTCGTATTGATTGGCACCAACGACCACATCGGCATAGCCGTCGCCATTGACATCACCCGCACCCGCGACGCTGATGCCCAGCGAGGCATCGAACTGATCGGATTCGATGGTGGCCGCGGCGATAGTCGGATCCCCCGTCGCGATGCCCGTGGCCGAGCCCAGATAAACAAAGGCCGCCCCCTCGTCGCTCTGGCCGTTGTCATAGCTGGACGCCCCGACAATGACGTCGGCGAAACCGTCGCCGTTCACGTCCCCCGCGCCGGCAACGCTGAAGCCCATGGCGGCGCCGGCCTGGCCGGACACCAGGGCAGTCGCAGCGTCGAACGCGTCGCCGCTTGCGATGCCGGTGGCCGAGCCGTGGTAGATCAACGCCACGCCCTCGTCGGTTTCGGTGTTGTCGTACAGATAGGCCCCGACAATCACGTCGGCATAGCCATCGCCGTTGACGTCGCCCGCGCCGGCAACACCCAATCCCATCGACGCATTGTCCTGATCGGCTTCGAGGGTGGCTGCCGCAACCTCCAGATTTCCGCTCTTGACGCCATCTTTCGAACCGAGATATACGAAAGCTGCGCCTTCGTTGACCTGGCCATTGTCATACCCTGATGCGCCAACGACGACGTCGTCGTAGCCATCGCCGTTCACGTCTCCCGCGCCGGCAACGCTGACCCCCAGAAACATGCCGGCCCGTTCAGTTTCAAGACTGGCCGAGGCGTTGCCTGGATTGCCGTCAGGGATTCCCGCAGGCGAGCCATGAAAGACGAACGCCGCGCCTTCGTTGTTTGATGGAAGAGTGCCGTAGAAATGCGCCCCGACGATGACGTCGGCATAACCGTCACCGTTCACGTCGCCCGCGCCGGCAACGCTGAAACCCATGCGGGCGTCAAATTCGTCCGATTCGATCAGCGTGGCCGCGCTGGTACTGACACCGGCAGCCGAGCCGTGGTAGACGAAAGCCGCGCCTTCTCCACTCTGACCAAAATCGTAAGCCCAAGCGCCTACGATAACGTCTGCGTAGCCATCCCCATTGACGTCACCCGCGCCAGCGACGCTGATGCCCAGAGCGGCACCGGCCTGATTCGATTCGAGCAATGCATCCTCAGTGCTGGTAATCAGCGAATCGATGGTGAGAGGGTATTGCGCGCTGCTGTCGTCGACCACCAGGGTGATGGTGTGCGGGTCGGGTAAGGCGACGTGAGCCGGGTGTCGAACGCCATTGGCGTCAGTCACCACCAGCTTTGCGTAGCGCAGCGTACGGCCGGAATCCGTGCGGAGGGTGACATCGTTGCCATTGACGCGCGCCCGGGCACCGCCGAGTTGCACGGACACTTCCAGCCATCCGTCGCCGGCGGGTTTGTGGCCAATGTCAAACCCCTGTTTCAGCCCGGCTTCGCTGTTGACATACCACTCGGTGAGCGGTCCCCGGTCGACGTGGATTCGATTTGCCCTGGCCACCGGCCGCGACGCCTGTGTATCGATTCGCGCAGTCCCGCGATACAGGCCGCCAAAGCGCAATGCAAGAAGCTCTGTCTGTGCCGTGCGATCTTCAATCGTGACGCCGACGCCGTCGAAATAGGTACGCAGATTGTGCGCCCGGTTGGGCGCCTGCAGGCCGTTGCCGTTGTCGCTGACGTGGTATTCCCGCAGCGCGATATTCTGCTGGACTGTGGACAGCCAGCCAGCGTCCCGCTCGGGTGCAATCGATGCTGCTACCCCGGCAGTCACCCGAGACGTGGCGGGCGAACTCGATGTCCCTGCCAGCGGTGTGAAGCTGGCGCCGGACAGCAGTACCGGCACGCCACAAAACAGTGCGAGAAGACAGGCCGCGGCAAAGTGCTTCCATTCGGCGCGGCCTATTTTTTCGTGTCCAGGCTTGATGTGGGTGTTCATCTCCATTGTCCCCCAATACTTGAAGCTGAAGACGCTGATCCGTCGTTGCGCCTGCGGACCGGCTCCGACAACAGCGGCCGATTCCTGACGGCGGCGAATGCCGGCGGGCGGAGCAACGCTTGTCGCCACCGGCAGCGGCCAATGTGGTTGGATTATGGGATGGGCACGCGCGGCATGTCCTGAGGATTATCTTAGGTGGATGAGATCGACAAATGAGCATTAACTCATTGACAAATATAAATTTTTTTGAAAACCGTAAGACCTAAGATTTCCCTAAGATGGCGCCGCGATGACGCTTTCAGAGCACGCAGTACCCGCGCGGCGGGATATTCGTTGTCTTGCCGCAACCGGTATGTCATCTTTAGTCTTTGCCCAACACGCATTTGCTGTGCCGACACCGACGTTGTCCACAACCCGCTTTCGCCTCGGGGACTGTTGGATCGACCCGCTGAGCAACACCATCAGCCGAGGGGCCGAAGAGCGGCAGGTCGAACCCAGGGTTTTGGGGGTGCTTTGCGCTATTGCCGAATGTCAGGGCGAGGTGGCGCTGCGTCAAGCCATTCTCGAGCAGGTCTGGGGACCTGGGGCCGGTACCGACGAAGGCTTGAGCCGTGCGGTTTCGATCCTCCGAAAGACCTTCAAGAGCCTGGGAGTCGAGCAGGACTACATCGTAACGGCGCCTAAAAAGGGCTATCGCCTGGTGGTGGCGCCGGACACCGGAGTGACGCCGGCCGAAGCCGGCACGACATCGACGGGTCCAGGCAGGGGCGCGACGCGAACCCGTTGGGTTGGGCTGGTCGCCGCGGCCGCCCTGAGTGCAGCACTCCTGGCCGCTATCTACACCATGACTGGTCGCAAAGACGGTCCCGATGCGATCGGGACCCGCTCCGGTCAGATTCCCATCGCCGTGCTGCCATTCAGGCCCCTGTCAGACCGGGAGGCAGACGCGTGGTTTGGCGATGGCGTCACCGAGGAGTTGATTAACGCCCTGGCCGCCATCGATGACCTGGCCGTGGCTGCCCGCACGTCGTCATTCAGTTTCAAGAACGTGGACCGGGACATCCGGGAAATCGCCCGTCAACTCGACGTGGATTACGTGGTCGAGGGCTCGGTCCGAAGCGCCGACGGCAAAACCCGGGTGGCCGCCCAGCTCATTCGCGCGGCAGACGGCTACCATGTCTGGTCAGGCGTGCTGGAGGAAGCTACCGGCGCCAGCTTTGAACTGCAGGACGAAATCGTTCGCGAGATCAGCCGTGCGCTGCAGCTTCGGCTCCATGTCGGCTACGGCGATCGCGTTGCGCCCAGGGGGAACTACGCACCCGAGGCGGTAGAGCGCTACTATCAGGGCCTCCACGTGTGGGGCAACCGGATGCGCCGGGACGGGGCGATACATGAAGCCTACGAGCTGCTCCGTGCAGCGGTTGAGATTGATCCGGGCTTTGCCGAAGCCTGGAGCGCGCTGGCAATCATTGGCGTCAGCTCGTCGAGCGGCCCTTTGTCGCGGAACAAGGAGGACTTTATAAACCAGGTGAGCCGGGACGTTGAGCGGGCGCTCCAATTGCAGCCAGAGGACTACCTTGTGAATGCCGCCCTGGTTTTCTGGTACACCAGCGTTGAGATCGACCTGGATCGGGCGAAGCTGCATCTGGAACAAGCCCAGGCCATTGCCCCCAAAGCAGGATGGGTGTTGGTTGCTGCCGCCAGATATTCCTGGATCGTGGGTGATCTGCAGACTGCGCTGGAAAATTACCGCCGCACCATCCGTCTTGACCCTCTGAATAATGTAGCCCGAATGGGGCTTGCCGTTATGCTCTCCATTGCCGGCGAGACCAGTTCAGCGTTCGAATTCTTCGACGCGTGCCAGCAGTCCAACTGCCTGCAGGAAGGCTTTGTCGCTTACGCCTCGGCGGCAGCGATACTGTCGGAGGACCCATCGATCAAACAACGCTGGTCGCCCATTTACGATCAATTCGAAGCGGTGCTTGAGACCATCCCCGAGTCGTCCAAGCCCACGGTCGTCAAAGTGAATCCGGCTTACTACTCTATTGGTTTCGAGCAGGCGGACACCAACGAGACGGTTGAGGGGGTGCGCCGGCTTTTTGCGCAACAGATCATCACCAATCACATCGGCATCTGGGGTCCTGCCTTGGCCAGGGTGCTGCCCCGTGAAACGGTGATCGACGCCATCACCCTGGCTTACGAACGGGGGGATCTGTTTTCTTCCGCGTTTTCACTGTCGCCCTTTTACGGCAGAAACCCGTATCCCGACTGGGTTCTGGAACACCCACGCTATCATGCGCTTTGGGAGCGTCCGGAACTCGCGAAGCTGGCGGAGATGAGACGGCGCAACGGCTGGTCCGACGGCCTGCCGAAATCTGGCACCAATCTGGAATGAGTAAATTGGTGAGAGGAACCGGGGTGGAAGCCACGTAGTCCTCCGTGGTCAGGTATCAGCCGCCCCAAACCTCTCCCAGAAGTCTCAGAAAATTCCCGCCCAGGAATTTTTCGATGCGGCTGGCACTGTAACCCCGATCCGCCAGCAGATCCGCCAGCTGCACGAACTGGTCCGGTCCGCGCAGGTCCGGCAGCATGGGCATGATGCCGGACAGTTCGCCGGGCGCCCCAATGCCCAGCCGGGCGCGCTCCTCCACCTCTTTTTTCAGGTCTCGCTTGAAGGCGTCCAGGTCATCGAAAGTGGACACGGACACGTCGGTGCCCACCCCAACGTGGTCTTCGCCGCATACCTGGATGGCGTGATCGATGTGGCGCAGGAAATCCTCCACGGTGCTCTGACGGCCGGGCGTCATGTAAGGCATGTGGTAAATGCCAACCACCCCACCCTGCTCTGCCACCATCCGCAGGTCGCGATCTGACTTGTTTCGGGGGTGGTCACCCAGGGCCCGACAGCCCGTGTGGGTAATGGCGATCGGGGCCCGTGAAGCCTCCATGGCATCCAGGCAGATCTGGTCACCGCCATGACTGAGGTCCACCAGGATGCGGTGGTCATTCAGCTGGGCCACAACCTCCCGGCCAAATTCGGTCAGGCCACGGTTCTCGGGCTCCAGGCAGCCGTCCCCCAACTGGTTGCGACGGTTGTACGTCAGCTGGATGATCCGCACACCCATATTGGCGAAGATCTCCACACGGGTGGCGTCATCACCCATCATGGCCCCGTTCTGAAACCCGTAGATAATGCCGATTCGGCCTTCGCGGTGGCAGCGCTGGATATCCGCAGCGGTCCACACCTTGAGCAACTGATCGGGATACCGCCTGATCAGCTTGTCCCAGCGGGAAACGTGACGCAGAGAATAGTCAAACGGTTCCTCGGGTCCCGCCACGTAGCCCATGGTGACGTTGGCGGCCGTCAGCCCGGATCGTTTGCCGTCAGCCAGGGCCCGGGCATCCACATCGGCGAACGGCCGCTCGGACATGGGCAGTCCGGTGAAGCGCAGGTTGGGATTACCGATGCCGCCCAGCCCGTCGATGATCAGCGGACGCTCGGCCGACTGCACACCGGGCAACCCCAACGCCAAAACACCGGCCGCGCCGGCCTGCAGAAACCTGCGCCGTCCCGTTGCCATCAGCCGGGCGGCATGGCGCCGTTAGCTAGAAGCGTAGAAAATCCGCCAAAGATCATACGCTGGCCGTCAAATGGCATCTCGCCCATGGATTGGCCAATCTCGGGGTCGGACATCATCCGCTCCCAGCCGGCATCGCGGGTTGCCTTATCGGGCCAGGCAGTCCAGGAAAACACTACTGTTTCGTCCTCGGCAAGCTGCACCGCCTGGGGAAATGACGTCACCTTGCCGTCGGGCACTTCGTCACCCCAGCATTCCCAAACGGCAATAGCACCCAGAGATTGGACAATAGTCCAGGCTTTCTCGGCAAAGGCCTTGTAGGCTTCCCGATTATCGGTCGGCACGGCGACTACGAAACCATCAATGTAAGGCATACTTCCTCTCCCAAATCCACCAACTCACCAGCTCCAGAATAACCCAACCGGCGACGCTTGGGTGAGAACCGTCCCGAGCCTTATGGGGGCGTCTGTGCCGCCTGGATCTCGGCCACGATGTCGATGCCCAGCGTCTGGTACCCGGCAATGACGGCTGGATAGTCTTCGACCCATGCCGAGTGATTCACCCAGGCGTGCCGGCTGGATTCTGCCAGGTGCTGCAACGTCAATGGCCGGTACCAGGCCAATTGAACTTCCTGTATCCCGGCAGCAACTGACGCAGCCGCATTTTCGCGAGCCCGGATCAAATCGCCCTGTAGAAAACTGACGTAGGATTCGAGAAACAGGGAAAACGGCTGCCCCAACCGGTCCACGTCCGAGACGCGAGCCACGGCTTCATCGAAGGTGACGCGATCTTTGAGCAGCCAGGAAAGCTGCAGGATGGCGAGCTCGGCGGTAGGCGTACCGGGATCCAGGCGTGCCAGGGTTTGGTCCGCATCCCGCAGATCCCCCGACGCCAGGTGGTATTCGGCCAGGGCGACGAGCGCATATTGATGGCCGGCGAGGTTGGCCAGCGCATCCTCTGCCACGGCACGAGCCTCGGAGAATTTTCCGACGGTGTAGAGCGTGCGCACCATCCCCAGCACCACCCGTGGCGACAGGGCATCGATGGCATAAGCGCGACGGTTCAGCGCTTCAGCCTTGTTCACCCGATTCCAAGGCGCTCAGAGTATACCCGCCCCACGCCAGCGGATTATGTCGTCCAGCGAAACACCGATGCCCCCGCACACGACAACCACGACGGTCCTGGCCGCGGCGAGACCGGCTTCCTCGACATTCAGCCCGGCCAGTGCGGCGCCGCAGGCCGGCTCCACCAGGACCCTGTGTTGGTCGGCAAAGGCCACACAGGCCTCCAGCGCCTGCTGATCGTCCACCACCACGGACCGGATGTCGTGGCGCCGGGTGCATTCCAGAGCCTGGTCCGCCACCCGCAGGGCACCCAGGCTCTTGGCAACGGATTGGATAGCGGGCAGGGTCACGACCTCGCCGGCCCTGATGGACTCATACAGCGATTCAGCGCCACGGGTTTCCACGGCCACCACCGGAACGTGGTCCCAGCCGTTCTGGTGCAGTCCCTGGACCACGCCGCACAACAGCCCACCGCCGCCCACCGACACCACCACTGCATCGGGTTTTGGACCCTGCTGCCGCAGTTCGTCCACCAGGGTGGCGTGACCTTCCCAGATGGCAGGGTGATCAAATGGCGGGACGTATGCGCAACCGGCTTGTTCGGCCAGTTCGCGCGCCGTCAGGTCGGTCTCATCCCACACCGCGCCGCGAACCATCACCTCCGCGCCCTGGTCACGCAACCGGGCGCGTGTAGCTTCTGGGGTGGATTCGGGCACCAGCACCGTGACCGCGACCCCGAGTCGAATACCGGCGTAGGCTACCGCGATGCCGGCGTTGCCGCCCGAGGACGACACGAGCCGATCACAACCCTCGGCCACAGCGTGTTCGCACATATGTCCGATACCCCGGATCTTGAAAGACCCGGTGGGCTGAAAACACTCCATCTTCAAATGCAGGCGTTCAGACGCGGCAATCAACGGCGTTACCATGTGAAGGCCCGCATCGTCCGGGGAGAGTTGATCGCGCATGGTCGGGTCCGGTTCCGGCAAACCGTTAAGTTAGCACTTTCCCGCCATGGACAAACCCGTCAACAAAAGACCTGCCGGCCTAACTGCTCAAACAACTCCATCAGGATTTTCGGATTGCGCGGTTGAGACTGGTGCGTCCTGACGCCGATGGAAAGATCGGTTGCTGGACTCCATGCTACGCCGCATCCCCAGAACCCGAGATGTCCCCAGCCCCAATGGTGTCCCATAGGTATGACCATGCCGAGATTCGAATGCAGGTGACTGTCCGGTTGGCGATCCACACGCGGAATCAGCAGCCCCGCCGATAGCGTGCTTTGCGACTCGAACACGTCGCCAGCGAATAAGGCGCGAAAGAAGGTACACAAGTCAGGCATTGTGGAAACCAGTCCGCCCCCCCCGTGAATGTCAAAAGAAGGGTTGTATCCAGACGCGTCAGTTCGGCCGATGTACTGGCTGGCCAATTCTGGGTTCTCGATCGGAGCATCTTCTTCCAGTTCCCACCACGTGGCGCCCAATCCCCACTGCGAGAACTTGATCAAGTTGCGCACAGCTAAGCACAGTCGCTCCTCCGCTGCCTGCTCGATGATTTCTCCCAGCAGCACATATCCTGTATCTGAATATTCAAACCCGTCACCAGGTTCGAACAAAGGGGGTCCCAGTGACACGGCAATATCGACCTGGTCGGACCTTCGCCACGCTTTCTCCGGGTTGCGCATGACAGCGGCCAGATAACCGTCTGACTTGGCGTGGTCTCGTAATCCACTGGTATGTGACAGCAGCTGCAAAACACTGATTCGGTCCGGCTCGTATCCACCGGACTGCAACACCCTTCGGGAATCACCCGTCAGCCAGGTTTCGATGGGCTGGTGCAGCCAAAGTTTGCGCTGTTCCTGAAGGCGGAATGCGGCAGCGGCGACAAACGGCTTGGTGACACTGGCGATTCGAAAAGGCCGTTCGGCCGCCGCAGGCCGCATGCCACTCCAGCCCTCGAAGCCGCTTGTTCCGGTCCAGGACAAGCCAAGTCGGGGTGATGCCACCCGGGCGACTATCCCTGGCACCTCGGGATCCGCCGCCAAAGCATCATCAACGACAGCCTGAAGCCTGCGGCCAAGCCCAGGGTCAGGTGGCGTCATCAATCTTTTGAACCTCATCGGTCAGTCTGGACTTGTCCACCTTACCCACGGGGAGTAACGGCAGTTCATTTCGCACTACAAAGCGCTTGGGCACCTTGTAGCGGGCCAGGAACTGCCGGCAGTGAGTTTCGATATCTTGAGGTGACACCCTGGATGGATCCGCCTGCACGACTGCTACCCCGACCTCCTGCCACAGATCATCCGGGACACTGACTACCGCACACAAGCTCACCTCCGGCAAATCCTCGATGACGGATTCAATTTCCCGCGGGTAGACGTTGTAGCCGCCAGACTTGAACATTTCGTGGGTTCGCCCAAGCAGACGGAGATTTCCATGACCGTCCATGGCCCCCAGGTCGCCTGTTCGCAGCCAGCCATCTTCGGTAAGGGTTTGACGGGTAGCCGACGGATTATCGAGGTAGCCGTGAAAGAGGTGTTTGCCCCGAATGCGAATCTCGCCGCATTCGTCTTGCGCGCACGGCCTGCCGGCCTCATCCGTCACCGCTACCAGGCCTGGCGCGACCGGGGCGCCCACCGTGTCAGCCAGCACGTCCAATCCGTCCCCGGGCTGCGTCAACGCGATGGTCCCGCTGCATTCCGTCAGCCCGTAGCTGTTGAAAAGGTCTGGCACCCAGCCGCTCAATTTCTTTATCAGGCCTCGCGGCATTGGCGCACCTCCCCAGGTAATGCAGCGAACCTGCCCAAGGTCTTCGGCGCCCAGGCCGCCCCTGTCCACCATGAGCTGGAATTGTGCAGGCACCTGGGGAATCCACTCCACTTGCCTGTCCCGGATCACCTCGACAGCAGCCCTTGGGTCGAACTTGGGCATGAAGACCAGCGCACCGCCGGAAATCAGCGCTGTGCTGCAAACATCACCCACGCAGCCGATGTGATTGACGGGCAGATTCGCCAGGGTGCGGTGGGGATTCAATCCCAGACGCCGGGCCAACCACCATCCGTTCTCAATCAGTCCAGTCTGCGTGATCAAGGCACCTTTCGGGGCTCCGGTGGATCCGGATGTATACACCACCAGGGCGACGCCGGATTCGCCGAGGGACCGGGCGACGCTGTCAGCGGACCGCGGGACCGTTGATGTTATTCCAATCCGATCTGCAATCTCGTCAATCGAGTCCCCGAGCTGGACGGGACCCAGTCCCAGACTCTGGCAAGCCGATTGCAGATTGGCCGGATCCGAAATGGCGGCCGAGGCGCCCGCCGCCAGGACCAGGGCGGGTTTGGAATCCGTCAGGACATGGGTCAGTTCGCGAGCGGTGTATTGTGGATTGAGGCCGACCCACACGCCGCCCGCACGCTGACAGGCAAGAAAGGTGATCCAGTACGAAAGTCCCGGCGGCCCCATGAATGCAACGCGCTGGCCGCTCTGGATCCTGCATTCTTGCAGCGCGGCCGCCGTGGCATCGACCAGGGTCCGAAGGCTGGCCCAGTCAACGCCGCAGACGTTTTCCTCGGCCGCCGCTTCGGTCGGACGTCGGGCCGCATGCCAGTCGAGATACTCATCCAGCCTCCCCAGCCTTGGAATCGGATTTTGATCAGGCGTTTCCATGGCACCCCGCACAGGCTTTGACAATGCTCAGGCGAGTGCAGGTTCCTGTTCTGCGTCTATGCGGGAAATTTCATCCACCGTATCGCAATAGCCGGATTCACACAGCCGGAACAAAAAGGTGGCCACCATCAATCCGCAGCAGGCCACCGCGGCGGCAGCAATAATCAAGCCACGGGGTTCATCCGGCATCTGGTCCGAAATCACACCGACCAGGGGTGCGGCCGCGGCGCCGAACCCCACATTGGCGGTGATCTGTATTGCCACAACCCTGGCGCGCAACAGGTCAGGGGCAAGGTTCTGCAGGACGGTCGGATACAGCATGTTGGCAGCGGTCAGGCAAAGCACCTGGACACCCTGGATGACGTAAACCTGGTTCGCACTCTCGGCAAAAGCCAGCGCAAAGCTGGTGAATATACAAAGGAATGCCGCGGTCGACATGGCGCGAATCTGCAAAAGCGTTCCCAACCGGGACTCCAGGAACTTGAGCCCAAAGGCGACGAACAGGAATCCACCCACCATGCCCACAATGCTGATCGCCCCCAGCGCACCGCCAATTTGTTCCGGCGTCTGCTGAAACTCCCGCATCAGGATCACCGGTAGCCAGACACCCACGGCTGCGAACGAGAAAATAGCCATTCCCATTCCGCCGAAGAAGGTGAACAGGGTCTTGCCGTGGTTGCGCAGGTGCGATCGCAAAGTCGGTCCACCGGCATCCGGCAGTCCGCCCGTTTCGGCCGTTTCGGACGCTGCCGATTTCCTGGTCCTGCGTGCCACGTGTACGGTCGCGATCAACAACACCATGGCAGGCGCCGGGGCCGCGGCCGCCAGGAAGCTCAGCCGCCACGCTTCCATGGCCTGCAGCCCCACGGGCAGCAGGTCGCGAACCGCCTCGACCATACCGACCAGCTGGCCGCTCAGCACCATACCCAGCCCGCCACTGGCTGCAGACGCCAGAACAAAGATCGAGTTGGCAATCTGGCGCTTGCCTTTGCCAAACAACTGGGGAATCAATGCGAACGTAATCGGGGCGAGCCCTGCTTCACCGGCCCCCACCATGGACGTGGCAAGAAACATCTGCCAGAAGTTTTGCGCCAAGGCACAACCGACGACGGCAAGGCTCCAGACTACCACCGACGCCGCCAGCACAATCTTCCGTCCGAACCGGTCCGCCAGCCAGCCGATGGGAAACGCGGCCAGCGCCGCAAAAACCGCGATACCGGTTCCCTGCATCAAACCCAGTTGAAGGTCGGAAAGTTCCAGGGTCTGCTTGACCGGTTCCGCCATCAGGGAAAGGATTGACCGGTCGACCATTGCAAACAATGCGACCAGCGCCAGCACAAACAAGGAGTACCACGCAGAAAGCGGCGCGTCGTCAGAGCGGTCAGTTGGCGCGCTGGCTGTGTCTGACATTGAGAAGATTCTCCGACTGATCCGGCTTCCAGTCACTAAGAATACAACGGAGTCTGTCACCCAACTTTCGCTGCCCGCACCCAGAATTACGACGTTCGACCGGGTTTGACCGGGCCGATTCCCAGCTGGCCAACCGTTCCCCGTCGCCTCGCGTAAATCTTGCGTTGGTGATCGAAATTCCAGATGACTGCCGCATTATAAAATCTGTCGCCTGGAGAGAAGCGTTTGGGCAAGTGATCAGGTGAGCAGCAATAGCGACAACTCAGGCGGCCAACCCCCCTCGGTCCGTGAGCGGCTCAATGGGTTGTTCGAGCCCTTCCATCGAGGTGATGGCCCAGGATTCGTGGTCGGTGTCGCGCAGCATGGGCGAACCCTCTATCGCCGTGCCTTTGGCCTGGCCAGCATAGAGCATGGAATCGCCAATTCGCCACGCACACGCATGCGCATTGGTTCCACCAGCAAACATGTCACCGCGCTTGCGGCGATGCTGCTGGTTGAAGACGGGGAGATGGCGCTGGAGGCGACCATTGATCGCTACATTCCCGAGCTGCCGCGCCTGGACGGCTATCCCACGGTGCGTCAACTGCTCAACCACACCAGTGGATATCGATGCGCACAGGAACTCGCGTTTATTGCCGCCGGGCTCACCGTCCAGCCCGAGGGGAAAATTCTCCAGGGACAGGTGCGCCAGACGGAAACGAACTTTCCGCCGGGGCAGGGTCAGCTCTACTGCAACAGTGGCTATCATCTGGTTTCACGCGCCATAGAAAGAATCAGCGGCACCGGCTTTCCAGCCTATCTGCAGCAGCGCCTGTTTGGCCCTCTGGGCCTGAAGGATACCCAGGCGGTACCTAGCGACATGGCCGTGATTCCCGGTATGGCAGGCCTGCATCTGCCGCGACCCGATGGGTCTTTCCGGCGCGGAATCCTGGTGAACGAAGAAACCCTGGGTGAGGGCTGCATTGTTTCGACCCTGGACGACATGATGCGCTGGGCCGCCATCGTACGCGGCCCCGAACGGCCAGTAGGGTCCAGTGAAACGTGGGAGCAGATACTGGACCGCACCACCCTGTGTGACGACAGCGCAAGTACCTACGGCCTGGGAATCTGGCGAACGGATTATCGCGGCGTCGAGCTCATCTCCCACGCCGGCGGCGTGATTGGTGGCAATTCACAGATGCTGGTGGTGCCGTCTCACCAACTCGAGGTGGTGGTACTGACTAATACCGACGGCATAGCCTCCTCGCAGCTTGCACTGCGGGTGATCGACACGCTGATGGAAGACGAGTTGAGCGACCCAGCGCCCACGGTATCCAGTGAAAATTTCAGTCATCTTTTTGGCCGGCGCTACCACAGCGACAGCGGATTGGTCTGGGGGTTCGAGGACGTCGG
>JAAUYD010049657.1_pt1 | contig 13331 bp, 12 predicted proteins | sample 7278101 | NCBI WGS metagenome assembly JAAUYD01 (sample SAMN14350128, study PRJNA611818) | marine sediment metagenome | isolation source: surface marine sediment (0.6m) | place: French Polynesia: Moorea | collected 2018-08
CCGTGCTCGATGCTGCGGGCCGCAAGGCCAATACAATGCGTCGAGGTCGCGCAAGCTGTCACGATCGAGATATTCGGCCCCGTGATGTGCTGCATGATGCTGACCTGACCCGAGGCCATGTTGATGATGCTGCCCGGAATGAAGAACGGCGATACCTTGCGCGGTCCCCCTGACACCATCTTGTTGTGGTTGTCCTCGATCGTCTTGATACCGCCGATGCCTGCGCCGAGTGCGACACCGACACGGTGCCCGTTCTCTTCTGTGATCTCGAGACCCGAGTCACTGAGCGCCTCGATCGTTGCGCCAACGCTGTAGTGAATAAACGGGTCATTCTTGCGCTGGTCTTTCTTGGCGAGGTACTGGTCGACGTCGAATCCCTGCACGATGCCCGCAATGCGGGTCGGAAACAGGTCCGCGTCGAAATCCTCGAGCAGCACGGCGCCGGAGTTGCCCTCGCACACGTTGTGCCAGGCACCGTCCAAGGTGCTACCTACCGGTGAGACAATGCCCATACCGGTAATGACAACGCGCCGTTTACTCAAGAATCTGTCCGTTTAGGTGGCGGCAGAACTGCCGATCGGAACTGGAAAAACAGGGCGCGGCCCGGGAGGCCGCGCCCGCGTAATTAATCCGCGCTCTGGCGCGCGGTTACAAAGTCGATTGCCTGCTGGACCGTGGTGATCTTTTCGGCTTCCTCGTCGGGGATTTCGGTCTCGAATTCCTCCTCGAGGGCCATAACCAGCTCAACCGTGTCAAGCGAGTCGGCGCCCAGGTCATCGACAAATGAGGCATCGTTCGTCACCTCGTCTTCTTTGACACCGAGTTGCTCTGCAACAATGCCTTTCACTTGTTCTTCGATACTGCTCATAGTCTCTGCTTCTCCTAAGAAGACTCATTGTGCGTTGCCCGAACCGCCGTTACGCGTCCCGGAACCCGCCCTGAATCAGGCTAAGTCCTTGTTTTTTATAGGACCGCTCCGGGCGTGGGCTGCCATTGTATGTTAATCGAATCGCCCAATCTACAGCTTTTAGTCCATCACCATACCGCCGTTCACGTGCAGCGTCTCGCCCGTGATATAGGCGCCCGCGGCTGACGCGAGGAACACGACCGCATTGGCGATATCGGCGGTGTCACCAAGTCTGCCGAGCGGCACCTGCGCAAGCATTGCCGCTCGATTGTCCTCCGGCAGGTCCTTGGTCATATCGGTATCGATGAAGCCGGGTGCAACCACGTTGACCGTGATGCCACGCGAGCCGATCTCCTTGGCCAGCGACTTCGAGAATCCGACCATGCCGGCTTTCGTTGCGGCGTAATTGGCCTGACCCGGGTTGCCCATCACGGCAACGACCGAAGCGATGTTGATGATGCGTCCCTTCTTCGCCTTCATCATGCCACGCAGGCAGGCTTTGCTGACGCTGTACATGCCGGTGAGGTTGGTAGCCAGGACGTCATCCCACTCTTCGCGCTTCATACGCATAAGCAGGTTGTCGCGGGTAATGCCCGCATTGTTGACGAGAACGGTCGGGCTTCCTTCATTGTTCTGCAGGTCCTTGATCGCTGCAGCGACGGAGTCGTCGTCAGCGACGTTGAGCACGATACCCCTTCCCTGCTCGCCAAGGGCAGCGGAAATAGCGTCCGCCCCGGCCTGGCTCGTCGCCGTGCCGACCACCTTTGCGCCGGCAGCACCCAGGGTTGCGGCGATGGCCGCGCCGATGCCGCGCGACGCGCCTGTGACGAGCGCGATTTCCCCCTCGAGGGTGTTGGCATTGAATAACTGACTCATGAGATCTCCAGTGATTGGGCCCGCCTCCTGGGCTGCGGCGCATTATATCGACGAGGCCGACGGTTCTCTATGGCGCAGCAAGGCGCTTGCCAGCAAGCCGCCAACAACACCGTAGAGATGTGCGTCGACGATAACCGCGCCACCTGAGGTCGACTCGGAACCCGGCAATGGTCCGCTCGTCTGTTCCCAGACGAGCTTGGCGATGACGAAGATCGCGAGCACGATACTTTCGCGATCGCGTCGCAAGATCCGCGGCAGGAGTCCCGCGGCCAAGAGGCCGTGAAGTAACCCCGAGAGACCCACGTACCAGTCCAGGCCCGGATTGAATAGCCACAGCCCCGCGTCGATGGCTGCGATGCTGACGAAAGCGATGTAGATCCAGCGCAACCAGCCGAACGCGGAGCCAACGATCCACGCCACGAGTGCCAGCCCGGCCAGGTTGAGCACGAGGTGTGCCCAACCCAGGTGAACGAGGTGCGCGGTCAGCAGTCTCCATACCTGGCCAATGCCAAGGGCGGCCCGGTCATAGGCGAGCAGGTCCCTTATGCCGGCTGCTTCGAGTACCAGGCAGACCAGCGCCACGGCGCCGGCGAGCAGCCAGCTGTGGCGCTGCTGAGCGCGGGTATCGAGTTCGTGTAACCCCATGTTTGATATACTGACGTTTATAGGAAATCAGAGTCAATTCGGCGGCGCGGAAGTCAACTCCCGCCGCCAGGAGCTTCGCCAGTGAGACACCCTTCAAGGACGACGTCCGGCCTGCATCGCCAGGCTGGTTTTACGCTGATCGAAATCATGGTCGTGGTTATCATTATCGGCATTCTTGCCGCGATCGTGGCGCCGAACGTGATCGGTCGCGTAGACGACGCACAGATCACCAAGGCCAGGGCGGAAATTTCGGCGATCGAAAATGCCATGAAATTCTATCGCCTCGACAACTTCCAGTATCCGTCGACCGAACAAGGCATCGAGGCGCTTGTCACGAGGCCGAACGACCCGTCGATCCGCAATTGGAAACCGGGTGGCTACCTCGATCGCCTGCCAAGGGACCCGTGGGGCAATCCGTACCAGTACCTGAACCCGGGCAACAACGGTGAGATCGACATATACACCCTGGGTGCGGATGGTCAGCCGGGTGGCGAAGGCCTCAATGCCGACATCGGGAACTGGGAAACTGAGTAAAGCGCGCGGCTTTACGCTGATCGAAGTTCTCGTCGTGATAGTGATCGTCGCGACGGTTGTGTCCATGGCATTGCTTGCCGTGGGTGTGGGTGGTGAAGACGAGGAACTCGATACTGAGCGCCGCCGCCTGGCCGCTCTGATAGAGACTGTCCGGGACGAAGCTGCGTTCCAGGGCCGCGAATTCGGGATCGAATTTACGACCTCGGCGTACCGCTTCGTCGAATTCGATCCGCTGGCGCGACGCTGGGATGAGGTGCCCTTCGACGACCTGTATCGCCTGCGAACATTGCCGGAGGGGCTGGAGTTCGAACTTTTCATCGATGAGAAACGGGTCCTGCTCACTACGGATCCGAAGAAGATCGACGATCCTGACGAGCAACCGCTTGGCACCGGCGTGCAGGTATACGTACCTCACCTTTTCGTGTTTGCAAGTGGCGAAAGCACCGCATTCGAATTACGTCTATGGCGACCGCAAACCGATGCCGAGCTCGTTTTGACCGGAGACATTCTTGGCCAGATCCGTTTCGCAGAAGATGAGCTCGAGGAGGCAGGTGTTGCTGCGCGCTAGGCAAGCAAAGGGCTTCACGCTTCTCGAAGTGATGGTCGCGCTTGCCATCGTCGCATTGTCGTTGACTACCGTGGCCGCAAGCATGAACCGGATGATCGGCTCGGCAACTACGATGCAGGAGCGCACCTATGCGAGCTGGATTGCGCAAAACAAGATTGCCGAAATCCGACTTGCAAACGTCATGCCCGAAGTCGGCACCTCGAGCGGCGAAATCGAGTTCGGCAACACGCTTTGGGTCTGGCGCGCGGTTGTCGCCGAGACCGGCGTTGCCAATTTCCGGCGCATCGAAGTGTTCGTATCGAATGAGGACGACGAATACCAGATAGTCATGGTTACCGGTTTCATCGGCGAACCACAGTCTGCGCCGGGTCGCGCGTTCGGGATATGGCGATGAGGTCGCTGAAGCGTGGTTTTACACTGATCGAGGTACTCGTTGCCCTCGCCATATTCGGCGTATTGACAGCGCTTGCTTACCTGACGCTCGGACAGACACTCACGAACGCCGATATGCTGACCGAAAGAATGGATCGATTGCAGGCGATTCAACGCACGATGAGTTACCTGTCGACCGAGTTCATGCAGGCTGCACCCCGCTCAATTCGTGGTGACCTCGGTGGTTACGAGCCAGCTCTGCAATCGGATTTCGGTTCGGATTTCGCCCTGCAGATCACGCACGGCGGCTGGCCGAACTCGGCGGGCGTGCCGCGCAGTACGCAACAACGTACGGCCTATCGCGTCGAGGACGAGGAGCTCGTCCGCTACCATTGGAACGTTCTCGATCGCACCGTCAGTAACGTGCCCGTGGCCACGGTGCTGCTCGACGACCTCGAGAGCCTCACGTTTCGTTTTCTGCAATTCAACGGCGAGTGGGTCAACCAGTGGCCGCCCGTCAACGTCCAGTCGACGTCGAATACGACGATGCTGCCGCGCGCAGTCGAGATCACGCTGGTGCTGCCTGACGAAGGCGAATTGCGACGCATCGTGGAGGTGGCGAATTGAATCGGCTCCGCGGCGTTGCGCTGATAACTGCCATGCTCATTACTGCACTGGCCGGCTCGGTTGCTGCTGGCCTCGCATGGGACAACGCGCTCGACTATCGCCGCACCATGGTCATGCTGTTCCGCGACCAGGCCATACAGGTGGCTGTTGGCTCCGAGGGCTGGGTCGGCTCGATCCTGAAGCAGGATGGCATTGATGGCGGCCCGGGCAGTCCCGATCATCTTGACGAAATCTGGGCTACTGAAATCCCGGCGCTGCCGATCGACTCCGAAGCCGTCCAGGGCCAGATCTGGGGCCAGATCGAGGATCTGAGTGGCCGCTTCAATGTCAACAATCTTGTCGACAATGCCGGCAATCCGGTGCAGAAGTACGTGGATCAGTACCGGCGCCTTTTGGAGGCGCTGGAACTCGATGATCGCCTCGTCGATGCGACCGTTGACTGGCTCGACGGGGATCAGCAAGAGCAGATTCCGGATGGCGCCGAAGACCCGATGTACTCCACGCTGGTTCCGGCCTACCGAACGGCCGATAGGCGCATATCGAACGTCACTGAGCTGGCAGCCGTCTCCGGGATGGACCGGACGAGTTTCGAGATTCTGCTGCCCCATGTGACTGCGTTACCCGAAACGACGCCGCTCAACGTCAACACTGCGACCGTAGCGGTGCTGATGTCTTTGGACGACAACATTGACCAAAGCACCGCAGAGGGACTGGTAGACGTCAGGCAGGACGGCGGTTTCGTCGACTATCGCACGACCTTCGATACCATCGTGCACCCCGACCTACAGCAGGACTACGCCGAATCAAGCGACTATTTTCAATTGAAGGCGGTCGTGCAGATTGATACCGTTCGCATTACTCTTTTCACCGTCTTTCGCCGGGATCCTTCAACCCGCGAAGTTACGCCGATACTGCGGCGCTTGGGTACTATCTGACCATGGCAGAATTTGTCGTCATTCGCATTGCCAGCGATCGCGGCCAGGAGGCCGAGTGGATCGTCGTCGACGACAACGGCACGCGGCGAAGCCCACCTTCGGCTGGCACGCTTGCCGAAGCGGCTGCCAGGGTCCGCAACCGACCGGTAATCGTACTGTTGCCGGCGACCGAAATTCTTACGACTACCGTCAATCTCCCGATTCGCGGTGGGGCACGCTTGAATGCGGCCCTGCCCTACGCATTGGAAGAGCAGGTCGCAGCAGATGTCGAGTCAATGCATTTTGCGGCAGGCGACAGGCGCGACAGCGGCGTTCGCCCTGTAGCCGCCGTGGCACGCGAGCAGCTCGATGGCTGGCTCGAACAGATACAGGACGCCGGCATACAGCCCTGGAAACTGCTGCCCGAGAACTACGGCGTTGCGCGCGTACCCGGAACCATGAGCGTGCTGGTCGACGGCTCGCGCATCATGTTCAACGATGGCGAGGATCTCGAGTTTGTGCTCGACGGCGCCAACCCCAGCGACGCACTAGTTGCGGCGGGCAGGCTTGCAGATCGCCAGCATGATGATGTGCCTGAGCAGTCCGGCCACCTCGTCGTCTGGTGTAGCGCCGAGGACGAGGAACGACTCTCACACGACTGGATCGCACTGCGGCATGAGCTCAGCAGCGTCGACATCAACCTGTTGCCGGATGGTGCGTTGCCACGACTGGCGGTTACGGTTGCGAGTGGCCAGGGTGTGAACCTGCTGCAAGGACGTTATGGGCCGAAAGCGGACTATGGGTCGTGGTTCCGCCCATGGCGCACTGCGGCGATCCTGCTGCTTGGGCTGAGCTTCATTGGATTCGGCGCCAAGGGTGTCGATTACTACCGGCTGAGTCAGGCGCAGGAGTCGCTCAAGGAGCAGTTCACGCAGGAATATCGCCAGATTCGGCCCGACGACAATCGCGAGATCCTGGACCCGGTAGCCCTGCTCGAGTCGCTGCGGCGCAGCATGGGAAGCTCAACGACGCCGCAGGTGTTCCTGCCGTCATTGCGGGAACTGAGCGTCGCCATGGCTGCAAATTCGAACGCGGCTATTGAGGCGATCAGCTATCGTGCCGGCGTTATCGATGTGCGCCTGTCATCGCCCGATGTTGAAACCATCGGCGACATCCAGAAGGCCATCAGTGATTCGGGCGCATTCAACGCGTCTATCCGGTCGACCGACAGGGTCGCAGACCGAATCAACAGCCGTATACAAATTCGCGAGGGCGGCTCATGAAGGACTGGTGGGATAACCTGGAAGCGCGCGAACAGATGTTCGTGATGGCCGGCGGGTCGTTCTTGCTAATCGCCCTGCTCTATGCGCTCGTCTGGCTGCCGTTCGACCGCAGCCATCAGCAGCTCGTCACCAGCGTCAATAGCTGGGAACGCTCTCTGGGAGAGCTGCGGCCGCTGAAAGGCCTGGTAATGGCGTCGGGTCAGTCGTCACAGGCAAACACCGGATTGTCAAACCAGCCTCCGATCATCGTTGTGGACCAGACGCTGCGCAGCCGTGGGCTGGATCAGTATCGACAACAGGCCCGTCCGACACCGACCGGAATACGCGTTGAGTTCGAGAACGTTGCCTTCGACGAGCTTGTTCTCTGGCTTGGTGACCTCAGTGACCAGCATGCGATGCACGTACAGGCCGGAAGCCTGTCGATCGCAGGTCAGGCCGGCCCCGGACGCATCAATGCTTCATTGACCCTGGAGCGGGCGCTTTGAAACTGCGCGCACGCGGCCTGACGATCGTCGCGATTCTGACTGTCATCGCCGGCCTCCTGGTGACCTTTCCCGCACGCGTTGCCTACCACTGGGTTTCTCCGCCGTTTGTCCAGATCAATGGCATTCAGGGCACGGTCTGGAGCGGCACGGCGCGAGAATTCTCCACCAACGGCGTGTATCTCACGGACCTGACATGGAACATGCGGCCGTTGCGGCTGTTCACTGGCACTGCGCTCTATGAGGTATCGGCATCTCCGGCCGCCGGATTGTTCGAAAGCGAGGTTGCGCTGTCATTTGGCGGCGCTGTGACGTTACGCAACCTGCGCGCCGCTCTCCCATTACAGATGTTCGAACCTGCAACGCGAATTGACGGCCTGAAAGGTGACGCAAGCTTCCGGTTCGAGCGCCTGGAACTCGAGGCCGGCCGCCCCGTTGCTATGGACGGCACGCTCGACATCGGCAGCCTCGTGGTGCCCAAGATCAGCAATGGCTCGCTGGGCGGCTATCGGGCTGAGTTCTTTACGCAGAACAACGGCATCGTCGCGAGCATCGAGGACACCGACGGCGTAGTGGACCTCGCAGGCAGCCTGCAGATCCACAGCGACAAGAGCTATGCGTTTCTCGGCCAGGTCGTCGCCAAACGCGACACGCCCGAACAAATCAATCGGCAGCTTGGTCGACTGCCGCCAGCCAACGAGCGCGGCCAGCACGAACTCCGTCTCGAAGGCAGCTATTGAATCTCGACAAACTGCTGCAGCAGCGGGAAATATAGGGCGCAACGGGGTCTGACGCCTGCCCAGGCGGCATAGACCGCCGCGTATTTTTGCAGCTGCGGGCGGTACCGCGTCACTTCGGCGCTCAAAAAGCCCGCGAGGTTGCCACCTTCGTGCGTGCTGGTTTTGTAGTCGACAATCCAGTGAGTACCGTCTTCATCGACGCGTACCCGATCGACAATGATCGACTCGACCGCACCTTCGTAGAGCCCGGTCAACGCAAGTTCAGCGTGACCCTCACCATGCAGCAGCCAACGGCCACGGCCGTCAGCGAGCATTTCCTTCACAGCGTCGACCACTCGCGCAGTTACCTCGCCTGCCCAGTCGTCAGCAATTCCCATTTCGCGAAGCCAACGCCGCGTGACGACGTCCAGCTCTCCTGCCCCGGGCGAAGCCCCGCTTTCGGTAATTAACTGAAGCCAGCGATGCACCAGCGTGCCTGCAATTCGTGCCTCGGTACCGACCCAGTAGAACTCGACGTCTTCGCGCTCGGCCTCCGGATCGAACCGATCGTCCGGCCCCGGCAGCGGCAGGATTTCGGGAAGCTCCCAGGGCTCGGACAGGCACCTGCGTACGGGCTCTATCCATTCTGCATCCGCTAACGAGTCATCTGGCAGTGTCCAGGTCGTGAACGCGTTCGCGTACGCAGACTCGACTGCCGGCCACAGACGGTGCAGCAGACTGTCGCTCCTTGCCACACGATACTCGGTGCGGTCGTTGCTCAATGCAACATTGCCAACGATATGCAGACCCTTCCGGGCGCGAGTACAGGCGACATACAGAAGCCTGCCCTGCTCATGGATTTCTTTTTCGGCGACCGCGGCCCCGATGTATCGATGGACAGGATCGCGGTCCACGAGACGACGGGGGCCGATCGGACTGATGACCTTGCGTTCATCGCCGTGCTCGCCGGGCATATCAAACCATGAAAGAACGCCCGGATTACCGCCACCGGGCTTGCGGCCCAGTCCGTACAGCAATACGTGGTCGAACTCGAGACCTTTCGATTTGTGCATGGTCATTACCTGCACTCGTGTGCGCCTACCACTCGAGACCTTCTGGTCGTCGAGGATAGACTCGAGGGCGGCGACGTCAGGCAACGTTCCGCCGGTCTCGTTAGCCTCGACCAGGTCCAGGAATCGATAGGCGTTTTCGATCTCTGTCGCATCGTGTAACGCAGCCGGACCACCGAGTCGGATCCAACACTCCTCGACGCGTTGCCGCAGCGTCGTTGCCCGCCGCGGCGCCAGCAAGGCATCGAGTATCGGGCGTGCCCTCTCGAGACTGGCGCGGCCCTCTGCGGACACCTGCGTCAGGCGGTCATTGTCGTCCAACATTTCGATAACGGTCCTGTGCACATCGCTATGGGCCAACGCATGCAGATCGGACCAGCTCAGGCCAATCCATGGCGCGCGCAACACGCCGAGCCAGGCGATGCGATCGGACGGGTGCACGCCCGCTCGTGTCAGAGCGAGGACGTCAATTATCTCGGGAAGGTCCGTCAACTTGTCGATTTCGATGGCCGTGTAGGAAATTCCTGCACGTCGCAGCTCTCCGAGCAGTGCCGGCAACTGCGTGCGGCCACGGACAAGAACGGCAAGTTCGTCATCGGTGTGCCGGTCGAGGATCTCTTGAACGACCTCGCACCCGATGCGCGCCTCTGCGCGCGTTTCCGTGCCGAAGACCGGGTGAAAGACCACTTGCCCCAAGCCATCGAGATGGTCGGCAGCAACGGCTTCCGAATATGACACGGCACCATGTAGCGGCTCATTGCGCGGTGCCAGAATCGACGGGAACACGCTGTTGAACCAGCCGACAAGATTGCCCCCGGAGCGGAAATTCCGGCGTAGCACCAGCGACTCCAGGCGCATGCGCCCGATTCCGAACTGTCGGGCCAGGAGAAACTGACCGACTTCAGCATTCCTGAATCGATAGATCGACTGCATCGGATCCCCGACGCAGAACAATGTCCTGCCGTCCCCTTCGGCCCAACCGCCGGTCAACGCCTCGAGCATCCGGTACTGCGCACTCGAGGTGTCCTGCATCTCATCGACGAGAATGTGGCTGACCTTGTAATCAAGCAGCAGCGCCGTGTCGCCGGGCGATTCGGCGCTGCCCAGCGCGGCCGCTGCGTTGAGCGCGACCTCGATGTGGTCGGCGACACCCTGTTCTGCAAACAGTCGCTTGAGCTCGGACACGGCTAGCGTCAGCAAACGAAACAACGCCAGCAGAACCGACCATTGCTCGTCGCTGTATCGGACCGGCGGCAACGACCGGACACCATGCAGCAGAGGCGCGATTTCCGAAGTCGGTGCAAGAGATTCGAGTACACCAGTAATTGTGCTCTTCCGCTCCCGGTCGGTAACAGGAAACCCCTGCGCCTTGGTGACACTCTTGCGAAACTGTGCTTTGCCCTTGAGCAACAACATGTCCGCGATTGCCTGCCATTGCGACACGTCATTCGATTCCGTACCTGGCCAGTCCATGCAGCCCGCGAGTGTGGTTATCGGGCTCGTCGCGCCTGCGTCCATGAGACTGCCGGCTGCGTAGTCGAACAAAGGCGGCAGGGCATTGAACGCACTATCGGTTAGCGACTCACGCACCCGAGCAAGGTGATCAGTGACAGCAAATTCCAGTGCGTGCTCGAACCGTTCACGCAGTTCATCTGCCTCTTCCCCCTCAATCGCTCCACTGCCAATGAACGGCAGCCACTGGTCCCGCGTCTTGAGCATCGCCGATAGATAGGAGACGTACAGCCAGGTGTTGTTATCGACGTGTGTCAGTACCTCGCGCGTAGCCACAGCCGCACTACCCGACTCCGCCAGCCAGTCCAGCGTCGCGAGGGCCGCGGCATCACGCACCGCACTCAGATCGGCGTCGGTAACGATGCGCACACCCGCCGAACTCTCGGGCGAGCTGAGAGGCTGTGCACGTGCGATCGTGCGATTCAGCGAATCGAGTGTCTGGATGCGCATGCGACGAGGGCTGCCGACCAGGTTCCAATTCCGTGCTTCCGAGCGCTGCAGCGCTGCTGTGGCCAGGCGATTCGTCAAACGCCGATGTGCTTCGGCGGGTTGATTTTCCGTGCGCGCCGCGCGCAATGCGTCGAGCACTCGTAACTGCATCTCGCCGGCTGCTTTGCGCGTGAACGTGATGGCGAGAATCTCTTCGGGATCGTCCACGATGCCGAGCAGCCTGAGATATCGCTGAATCAACAACTCGGTCTTGCCGGACCCTGCCGGCGCCTGAACGATAAAAGACCGCGTAATGTCCAGCGCATCTTCACGCGCCTGTTCATCTGCAACGAGCAGTGCGTCATCACGGTTCATGACGCAGCTCCGTATAGCGGCTTAACAGGTTCAGGCGCCTGGCGCTCGCCGCGCCCTGCGGCGCAAGCAGGCGAACATCGCCGGCAAGCAACCGGTCGCAAGCAGCACTGATCTCATCTTCGACCGCGCGGAGAAAGTCCGGCCACTCTGCGTCGCTCGTAAAGCCGCGTCCAACGCCGCTGAAGCCGGCATCGCGCGAATCGATATTGGCCAGCGCCAGCATCGACACAGTCGCGTCGGCGGCCATGGCGTAAACGAATAGCTGCGCCTGGCGGACTGAACCATCGCGCCCTACCAGTTGCTTCGTCGATCCGGTCTTGTAGTCGATGATGGCAATGCTGTCATCGTCATACTGGTCGATGCGGTCGTACCGCAGGCGCAAGTGCAGCTGGTTGTACACGAACGTCAATTCACCCTCGAGATCAGCGATGCGAAAGTCACCCCGTGCCCGGTCCAGTGCGACAAATGCAGTTGCAACATCGACGATGCGCTCACGTTCCAGCGCCAGCAGCGCCCGCAGTACCGCATCGCTGTTACGCTCATGCCGCTGGCCTGCCGCCTCGGCACATGCTGCAATTCGAGCATGCAATTCAGCGTCGCTGATGGCGCGTAATTCCGACGAGTCGGCAATGCCCCGGTATAGGCGGAACAGCGTGTCATGAACCAGGTTGCCGCGAAGCGACGCCGGAATTCCGGTCGCCTGTCGATCCAGCCAGCGGGCACCGAGACGCCCCTGGGCAAACGCGGCGAATGGTTCGGACAGCTGCTGCTGAATGGTGCCGGCGCCACCGAAAATTCGCTCGTCGGTGACTGCCGGCACGTAGTCGGTGCATTGAATTGCGGTGCTGTGCTCGGCCAGTCCTGTCGCGTGCCAGCCGGGATCGTCAGGCGTTGCCCGTATATTGAATCCATCCAGAAGGTCGCTGGCCGCCTGCTCGACATCATCGATCTGCTGCGCATAGCTGCAGATCACCTCCGCCGAGCCGCCGGCGATTCGCTCAAATGTCATACGCGCCCATGTGCGCGTGTCGTCGGGCGTCGCGTCGGGCATATCGTGTTCGACCTGCAACTGCCGCGAGAGCAAGGCGGACGGACGCCCAGCCGGAGGCCAGTCCAGGGCTGTCATGCCGCCGAGCCAAACCGCATCAAACTCGGCCCCCGTCGCCTCAAGCGGTCCCATCAACTGCAGAGACGTGTGCCGCGACTCTGGCTGAAATATGATCTCACCCGCCATTATTTCGAGCTGCGTAACGGCCGCCCGCGCACTCATGGAAGCGCTGACCAAATCCAGGCGCGCGAGGTCGTTCAGCAGCTCGCGCCACCGGTTGATCAGCTGAAAGCTGTCGCTGTCTTTGGAGCCTGGGCCGGGCCAGCCCAGTGCTTGCAGCGTGTTATCGAATATGAGGACCCACTGCGCAGGGGGCGCGTGGGCCGGCAGCTCCCGACGGCGTTTCGCAAGAGCTGCTACGCGGGCCAGCCAGTCGTCCGCATCGCCTTCGAGACTCTTGCCCCGCAGTGCAGATGTAACCATGGACGGACTCCAGGCGCGATCCGGCAGGTTGCGAAGCTGTAGTTCCAGCCTGCTGCGACCGGCCAATTCGCCATTCCCAATCATCGGCGATTGCAGAAGTCGCGAGATGTCGATGGAGTTCAGGTCGCGGACTAGCCACCGCAACGAGAGCAAAGCTATTGCGACGGCCGGGTACGTATCAAGGCGCTGACCATAGGACACGTTGACAGCGGCCCGCAACGCTCCGGGGCCATACTGCCAGCCGGGGATGAAGCCCTCGCGCACCAGACGAGCATCGCGCGCCGCTGATTGTTCAAGTCCCTGCAAAACGATACCGATGCGCGCCTGCGGATTCGCCGCGAAGTACTGTCGCGCCCAGCAGCCGGCCGCGCGCAATTCGGCGTCTCGATCTTCGAAAACAACAACCTCCGGCACGGCACCGCGACTCGCGGGCCGCTGTACACGAACGGCGGCCCCGGCATCGCGCAGCGCATCGTGCAAAGCCGCG
>JAAUYD010126473.1_pt1 | contig 13330 bp, 9 predicted proteins | sample 7278101 | NCBI WGS metagenome assembly JAAUYD01 (sample SAMN14350128, study PRJNA611818) | marine sediment metagenome | isolation source: surface marine sediment (0.6m) | place: French Polynesia: Moorea | collected 2018-08
CCCGAGGGCAGACCGGCCAGCAGCTCCTCTTGGGAGCCTACAGTGCCCTCATGCGCCAGGTGGCCACCGGCAAGGTTACCATGTACAGCCGACGCGAAATGCTCGATCTGGTGGTGGTGAACGGACATGCCAAGGGCATCGTTGTACGCAACCTGATTAACGGCGACATCGAACGCCATGCCGCCGATGCCGTAGTCCTGTGCACCGGCGGCTACGGCAATGTGTTCTTTCTGTCTACCAACGCCATGGCCTCCAATGTGACCGCGGCCTATCGCGCATATAAAAAAGGTGCCTTTTTCGCCAATCCCTGTTTCACCCAGATCCACCCCACCTGCATCCCGGTGCACGGCACCTTCCAGAGCAAGCTGACCCTGATGAGTGAAAGCCTGCGCAACGACGGCCGGGTCTGGGTACCCAAGAATCCGGGCGATACCCGCAGCCCGGACCAGATTCCCGAATCCGAACGCGACTACTACCTGGAAAACAAATATCCCAGCTTCGGCAATCTGGTGCCCAGGGACGTAGCGTCCAGAAATGCCAAAGAGCAGTGCGACATGGGCAAGGGCGTGGGTGAAACCGGCCAGGCCGTCTATCTCGACTTTGCCGATGCAATCAAGCGCGACGGCAAGGACGTGATCGAGAAAAAATACGGCAACCTGTTCCAGATGTATGAAAAGATAACGGCCGACGACCCCTATGAGACGCCGATGATGATCTACCCCGCCATCCACTACACCATGGGCGGCCTGTGGGTGGATTACAACCTGATGAGCACCGTGCCCGGCCTCTTCGTTCTCGGCGAAGCCAACTTCTCCGACCATGGAGCCAACCGTCTGGGCGCCAGCGCGCTCATGCAGGGCCTGGCCGACGGCTATTTCGTTCTACCGTATACCATCGGTGGTTACCTGACCGGCAGCGCCAAGGCGGATGTGACCACCGGGCACAAGGCTTTCGACGAATCGGAGAAGGCGGTAATCGACCGCATCGACCGCATGCTGTCCGTCGATGGCAAGCGCACCGTGGATGATTTTCACAAAACCCTGGGTCGCATCATGTGGGAATACTGCGGCATGGCCCGCAACAACGAAGGACTGGAGATGGCCCGCGGCATGATTCAGGAATTGCGGGCCGAGTTTTGGGACAATGTCAAGGTACCCGGAAACAAGGCCGACTTCAACCAGAGCCTGGAGCGAGCCGGACGGGTGGCCGATTTCCTCGAATTCGGCGAACTGATGATCGTGGACGCCCTGGCCCGACAGGAGTCCTGCGGCGGACACTTCAACGAACGCTTCGAGACCGAAGAGCATGAAGCCCTCCGGGATGACGACAATTTCTGTCATGTGGCGGCATGGGAACACAAGGGGGAGCAAAAGGACCCCGCGTTCCACAAAGAACCCCTGGTATTTGAGAACGTCAAACTTACGCAAAGGAGCTACAAGTGACAAAGACAATCAATTTGACACTCAAAGTGTGGCGCCAGGACGGACCCAAAGACAAGGGGCGGTTCGAAACCTATCATGCCGAAAATATCACCACCGACATGTCCTTTCTGGAGATGCTGGACGTGGTCAATGACCAGTTGACCGTCGACGGAAAAGAACCCATCGCATTCGATCACGACTGCCGCGAGGGTATCTGCGGCATGTGCGGATGCGTGGTAGACGGACGGCCTCACGGTGCCGAGAAGGGCACCACCTTGTGCCAGTTGCACATGCGCCACTTCGACGATGGCGACACCATCGCCATCGAGCCCTTCCGGGCCATGGCCTTCAAGGTGATCAAAGACCTGGCCGTGGATCGCAGTGCCCTGGATACGATCATTCAGGCCGGCGGCTATATTTCGGCCAACACCGGCGGCGCCCAGGACGCCAATGCCATTCTGGTCCCTCAGGAGGCCGCCGACCTGGCTATGGACGCCGCCCAGTGCATCGGCTGCGGGGCCTGCGTGGCTTCGTGCCCCAACGCCTCGGCCATGCTCTTTACCAGCGCCAAAGTGTCCCAGCTGGCCCTGTTGCCCCAGGGCAAACCCGAAGCGGCCAAGCGGGCCTTGAATATGGTGCAGACCATGGATGGCCTCGGATTCGGCAATTGTACCAATGAAGCCGAGTGCGAAGCCGAGTGCCCCAAAGAGATTTCCATCACCAATATCGCCAGACTCAACCGCGAATACCTCAAGGCCGGACTGTTCTCCCGCGAACGCTGACCCGATCCACCTAGCAGATTGGCACGGGTTCGTTTCTTCTGCCGGCAAGACCGACCATGAATCGATCTTGCTGGCAGATTTTTTTTAAGCATGTGCTTCCCAATACGGTCCTCGATCGGGCCCTTTTCCCCCTTGTCGACGGTTTGACAGCCCGCCAGCAAATACCCCGCGCCCACAAGATTCCCTTATATTTTAAGTCGATTAAAAACCACTAAAGTTTTCTGGGGTCATGCAGATATATGATCTTAGATGTCACCCGGCATCTGTTGACGATGCGTGCTGGGGTCGACATCGATCGCGACATTCGCTGACAACTACCGGACGGCGCTGCATCCGAGTACCGCTGACGCACCGGCTGAACCATTACGATCAAACAACCGCATTATTGCGACACCTTCCTCAAAAGGAGCGCACCATGACCATTCAGGATGACGAAACTTTACAGATGTATCTGGAGGAATCGATCGAGCACCTGGCGGACATCGAAACCGATTTGCTGGCCATCGAAGAGGCAGGTGCCGACATCGACGAAGATATCGTCAATAAGGTCTACCGGGCCGCCCACTCGATCAAGGGCGGGGCCGGATTCATGGGACTGACCACCATCAAGGATCTCACCCATGAAATGGAGAATATACTTGGCAAAATCAGAAGCCGCGACATGATCCCCACGCCGGAGATCATCAATGTCCTGCTGATGGCCTCCGATACCCTGAAGGCACTGATGGGCAATGTGTTCACCAGCAACGATGTCGATATTTCCGAGCACATCGATGCCCTGCAGGCCATTGCCGAAGGGAAGCCGGCGGCTGCAGCAGCCGCACCGCAAGCGGACACGCCTGCCGAAGACCCGGTTCCCGAATCCGTTGTCGAAACGGACTCTGAAACGGTAGTCACAGCACCGGCAGAAGGCGCTGAAAACGTCGTGATCGCATCCACCAATGACGAGATTGCCATCGAAACGCAGGGCCACCTGGTGTCAGCCCTGATGAACGAGGGCAAGTTTGTCTACCTGGTTAAGATCGACCTCGTGGCCGATGTAATCGACAAAGGCAAGACTCCGGGTACCGTTATCGAGGAGATGGAGCAGACCGGGACCTTGCTCGCCAGCAGCAGCAGCATTGACGCTATCCGGATAATGCAGCTCGAAAAAGGCCAAGCCGCAGATCCGCTCGTCGTGCTTTTTGCCACCATCTTAAAGCCTGAAGACGTCAACGTTCTGTTCGAATTACCGGAGCATCAGATCCACCAGGTCAATAGCGATCTGAGCGTGACCTGCCTGGCTGCGCCATCGCCGCCGGCGGAAACGGCCGAACCAGTAACCGAACCGGAACCGGTTCCCCGGACGGAACCGCTGCCCGCCGTTGAACCGGAGGCCACCGGTGCTGCTGCGGCAGCTGACATACCCCCGGCTGTCGACAAGAAGACTACGGCCAAAAAAACGGAGACCGAGACCAGCCTGCGCGTTCATGTCAGCCTGCTGGACCAGTTGATGACCCTGGCCGGAGAGTTGGTGCTCAGTCGCAACCAGTTGCTTCAATCCATGACCTCCGAGGACCACCGTGGCTCCGAGATCGCCGGTCAGCGCATCGATCTGATCACCTCCGAGCTTCAGGAAGCCATCATGCTCACCCGCATGCAGTCCATCGGCAACGTTTTCAACAAATTTCCCCGCGTGGTCCGAGACCTCTCACAGTCGCTGGAAAAAAAGGTTGATCTGCACCTCGAAGGAAAAGATGTCGAACTGGATAAAACCATCATCGAAGCCATCGGCGACCCGCTGACCCATCTGGTGCGCAATGCGGTGGATCACGGCATTGAACTGCCGGACGTGCGCCACCGGGCCGGCAAGAACCCGGTCGGCAAAATCTTTCTCAAAGCTTACCACGAAGCCGGTCAGGTAAACATCGAGATCGCCGACGACGGCAAGGGGCTGGACGGCCAGGTCCTGACCCAGAAGGCCCTGGAAAAAGGATTGATCAGCGAGGATCAGGCCAAGGTCATGTCCGACAAGGAACGCACCAACCTTATCTTTCTGCCCGGTTTTTCCACAGCCGAAAAAGTCACCGATGTGTCCGGCCGCGGCGTGGGCATGGATGTGGTCAAAACCAATCTGGACAAACTGGGCGGCATCATCGATATCGATTCCGACCTGGGCAAAGGCTCCACCATTCGCATCAAACTGCCCCTGACCCTGGCGATCACTCCCTGCCAGATCGTCATGACCGGCAACGAGCGCTACGCCATTCCCCAGGTCAATCTGGAAGAGTTGCTGCGCATCCCCGCCAATCAGGTCAAGGACCGCATCGAACGCGTGGGAGATGCCGAAGTGGTGCGCCTGCGGGGCAATCTGCTGCCCTTGATCAAGTTGTCCGAAGTGATCGGGACCGAGTCCGTCTTCGTGGACCCCAATACCGGCAAAACACGTGTGGACCGACGCAAATCCATTGCCGACCGCCGATCCAAAAAGCACCCCCAGGAGCCGGTGAGCCGGGCAGGAAATGACCGGGAGACCGGTGACGCGGAGATTGTCGATGCCCGACAATCGGAAGAGCGGCGATACCACGCCAACAGCGCCTTGAATATCGTCGTCGTCTCCACCGGTGCCATGAAATATGGCCTGGTGGTGGATGAGCTGCACGATTCGGAAGAGATTGTGGTCAAGCCGTTGGGCAGGGATCTGAAAAAATGCAAGGGCTACGCCGGAGCCACCATTATGGGCGATGGCCGGGTCGCTTTGATCCTGGATGTGGCCAACCTGGCCCAGATGGCCGGCCTGACCTCTCTGGAAGGGTCGTCGCGTGCAGCCGAAGTGGCCCAAGAGAGCCTGCAGGCCATCCGCGAACAGAAGGACCGGCAATCTCTGCTGGTCTTCCGCAGCGCCGAGGACGAGCAGTTTGCCGCGCCACTGAACATGGTTGAGCGTATCGAGAAAATCAAGGCCTCCGACATAGAGGTGGTCGGCGGCAAGCGGGTCATCCGGTATCGCGGCGGCAGCCTGCCGCTGTTCTCGGTGGACGAAGTGGCCATGGTTCAGCCCCTGGCCGACGTTGATGATCTGCTGGTCGTCGTATTCATCATCTGCGGCAAGGAGATCGGCCTGCTGGCCATCGGGCCGGTGGACGCCATCGAATTCTCCCTGGATGTAGACGGCCAGACCCTCAAACAGGCCGGCATCATGGGTTCGGCCATCATCAACGAGCATACCACCTTGATGGTGGATGTGTACGAAATTGTCCAGACCCTGAATCCCGAATGGTTCGCCGACATGGAAGCGGCCACCGACACCAACGGCGAAGCCGCAAAAATCCTGTTTGCCGAGGATTCCAATTTCTTCCGCAATCAGGTCAAAAGCTACATGGAAGACGAAGGCTACCATGTGATCGAAGCCGAGGATGGCGCCATCGCCTGGGATCTGTTGCAAGAACACGCCGACGACATATCGTTGGTGGTAACCGACATCGAGATGCCCAACATGAATGGTTTCGAACTGACCCGGCGCATCAAAACCAGCAACGCATTTTCTCATCTTCCCGTGATCGCGCTGACGACTTTGGCCGGTGAGGAAGATATCGAGAAAGGGCGTCAGGTGGGCATCAATGACTATCAGATCAAACTTGACCGGGAGAAACTGATCCGCAGCATCTATGGATTTTTAACCGGCGCATGATCCATGGGATCGCAACCGCCTCCGCCATCGACAGTTCGGTTCGATGGTGCAACGATGCGCTCAGCAACCGCTGATCAGATCAGCACGTCAATAACGGCGACACCGGAAGGAAAAGAAATGACGAATCAAACCGTTGAAATGGCCACGTTCTACGTCGGCGAAGCCCTTTGCGGTATGGACATTTTGAATGTGCAGGAAATCAACAAGCTGATGGACATGACGACGGTACCCCAGGCGCCGGATTACGTCATGGGCATCTTGAACCTGCGTGGCCAGATCGTGACCATCATCGATCTGGGTAAAAAGCTCAATCTGGGCAATACCGAACTGAGCGATATGAGCCGCAACATCATCGTCAACTCCAAGGATGAATACATCGGCCTGCTCGTCAGTCGCATCAGCGACGTAGTGGAAGCGGAGTGGGATAAAGTCGAGCCGCCGCCGGCCAACATCGGAGGGGTTCAGGGCAAGTTTTTCAAAGGGGTGTTCAAAACCAAAGAGCGCCTGATCGGTATTCTGGATGTGGAAAAAGTCCTCAACAATGGACTGTAGCATCCATACCGACATCTTACCGGCGCTCTCGGTTTCCTCGCAAGCCCACGGTGCAATAAGGAGAGCACACCTATGATCAATCGCCAACCGCTACGGGTGATGGTGGTCGATGACACCGTTTTGTACCGAAAGATCGTCAGCGACGCGCTGGCGCCCCTTACGGATGTGGAAGTTGTGGGCAGCGCTCACAATGGCAAAGCGGCCATCGCCAAGCTGGTATCCCTGAAGCCCGATTTGCTGACCCTGGATATCGAAATGCCGGAAATGAACGGTATTGAAGTCCTGGCCCACATTCAGCAACATGCCCCTCACATCGGGGCGGTCATGCTCAGCACCCTGACCCATGAGGGCGGGGCCATGACCATGAAAGCGCTGGAGTTGGGCGCCTTCGATTTCATTCCCAAGCCCCAATCCGGAAGCATGGCGGAAAACCGCAAGAAGATCGAATCCGCCATCGCCCCCATGATACGGGCATTCAAGCGCAGTGCTCGCATTTCGAAGGCACTGAAACCCGCTGTCCGCCCGGGCAACCGGACAATTGCCACACCGCACAGCCGCCGCACCCCGGTGACGCCGATCCGCCGGCGACCCGTCGCCCTAAACCGATCCAAGGCGGAAATCATCGCCATCGGCATCTCTACCGGCGGTCCCAACGCGCTGGCGAAGATGCTGCCCATGATCCCCAAGGACATCGGCGTCCCGATCGTGATCGTCCAGCACATGCCGCCCATGTTCACCCGGTCGCTGGCCAACAGCCTGGCAGGCAAATGCGCCATTGACGTCAAAGAAGCCACGCAGGGTGAGCCCCTGGTACCCAACACCGCGCTGATCGCCCCTGGCGGTAAACAGATGAAAATCGTGGCCGGTGCAGACGGTAAAAGCCGCATCATCAAGATCACCGACGATCCGCCCGAGAACAGCTGTAAACCCAGCGTGGACTACCTGTTTCGATCCGTGGCCCACCACTACGTCGGGCGGGCCACAGGTGTCATCATGACCGGCATGGGCTCAGACGGTACGGCAGGGTTGAAGCTGATGAAACAAAACGGCGCCACGATCATCGCCCAAGATGAAGCCACCTGTGTCGTATTCGGCATGCCCAAGGAACCGGCGGAAACCGATCTGGCGGATGCCGTTCTCCCCTTGAATCAAATTGCCGACATGATTGTCAAAACGGTCAAAACGGGTTAGCGTGCCAAGCAGGCGTCCGTCGGCTTCGTCCCGTGATGCTATCAGGTAAAATAGATGGTAAAGATTAAACCGGAAGAAATCAAAGTTCTTTCCACTTACATCTACAATGTGTCAGGCATCAGCATTGATGCGTCCAAAGCCTACTTGCTGGAGACCCGGTTTGGAAAACTGCTTGAGGAGGAGGGCTGCAGTTCCTACAGCGAGTTCTACCATAAAGCCAAATCCGACACACGCAAGGTACTGGAAAAAAAAATCATCAATGCCATCACCACCAACGAAACCCTTTTCTTCAGAGACACCAGCCCATTTGAACTGTTGAAGCATAAAATCCTGCCGGATATTATCGATGCCCGCAGCGGCAATGCGCAACGGGTCGGGGGGGCCAACCTGAAAATCTGGAGCAGTGCCTGTTCGACCGGCCAGGAGATTTACAGCATCGCTATCGTGATCAAAGAACTGTTGGGAAACAACGGCGGCCACAAAATATCCCTCATGGGAACGGATCTGTCGGATGCCGCCGTCGCCCAGGCCAGTGCCGGCACCTACAATAAATTCGAAATCGAACGGGGACTGCCGCGAGAAAAGCTGCAACGCTATTTTAGCCCTTCCGGCAACAACTGGAAAATCAAGGATGAAATCCGTGCCATGGCTACTTTCCGCCGCATGAACCTGATGCAGCCGTTCACGGGCCTGGGAAAATTCGACATCATTTTTTGCAGGAATGTGGCGATCTACTTCACCCTTCCGGACCGTAAAAAATTGTTCAACAAAATTGCCGATGTACTTCAGCCGGACGGGTACCTGCTCATCGGTTCAACCGAGTCGCTGACCGGAATCTGGCCGCGGTTTACACCCAAACGGCATCTTCGGTCGGTTTACTACCAGTTGGCGGGATGACTGGATGCGATGAAAGGAGATCGTTTCCAGGCAGGTTTGGGATTCACCAGGGAGAATGAGACATGACAAGCCTTAAAGTACTTGTGGTCGACGATGATCCGGTCACACGCACCCTATTGACAAAACGCCTGATCGGTGAGGAATACGCAGTGGATGTCGCCGAAGACGGCCTGGTGGCCGTCGAAAAAATCGCCCAGCAGTATTACGACGTCGTGCTCACCGATCTGATGATGCCGGGCGGCATCGACGGTATCGGGGTGCTGGAGGAGGCCAAGCGGGTCAACATCAAGACCGAAGTGGTGCTGATCACGGCCCATGCATCGGTGGATAATGCCATTGAGGCCATGAAAAAAGGGGCCGTGGACTATCTGCAGAAACCGATCAATTTTGACGAACTGTTCCTGCGATTGGACAAAATCCGCAATCTGAAGATGCTCATTAAAAATGCCAATGATCTGCGGGAGGCCATGGATGTCACCGAAAAGACCTCTGCGGAAACCATACAGGACCTGGAGATGAAAATTGCTGAAGCAAATGCCCGCCTGACGGCCATCCGGGCCACTCTGCGGCAGAAAGAGATGTCACCCGAAGCCCGCATTCAAATGACCCTCGAAGGATTGAAGGACATCTGAATCACCGTTTCCGGCAACCCATACCACCAATTCGATGCGTTGAGCGGTCGCGTGCGTTTAGCGACCATCTTCCCGGCAAACCCCGTCAGCCCAGCGACTGTATACGAACTGCCGGCCCGCCACACAATCCACTCCAACCGAGGTGCCGGCAACTCGTGATTGCGTGCCGCATATTAAGGGCGCCTCCCATAGTCGGATCGCAAAACGACGCCTTTTCATTTAACAAGCGCAGTAAAAAATGGTAGGGACAAGCCGTCGGCCAACCGACATCCCCCATTTTCAGGAGGTTTAGCGTGGACACCATCATCGCCTACTTCGATCGATTCATCGCCTTCTTGACTGCGGAAGCATCCCTGGCCAACAACCTCGTAAAAGCGGTGGGGGCTGTTGCAGGGGCCTTTATCGTATGGTTGATCGTCAGGCGCATCCTGACCACCGTTGAGAAAAAGGCTGTCCATTTCAAGTTCATTCAGGTACGCAAGGAATTGATCGCCGTGGTCCGTAAAGCGGCTGGCCTCGCACTCATTTGGCTGGTGGGATTGATATGCATCCGGTTGTTGAACCTGACGGCAATCGAGAAAGTGTTCCACGCGCTCTTCATCATTCTGGTGGCCGCCCCCGCCAGGACCATTCTGCTGATTCTCCTGGAATATTTTGAACGCCACCTGGCCGAACGCACCGAAACCGATCTGGACAACATTGTCGTCGATCTGCTGAACAAGTTTTCAGGGGCTATTGTCTACGCCACGGCGGCGGTCATCGCCTTGGATGTTCTGGGCGTCAATGTGATGCCCTTTATCGCCGGTGCCGGAGTACTGGGGGTTGCCGTGGGCTTTGCTGCCAAAGACACCTTGTCCAACCTGATCGCAGGGATATTGCTGATCATCGATCGGCCATTTGAAATCGGAGACCGCATCGAGGTCTGGAGCGTACCTGCCGGCAACGCCTCGTGGGGAGATGTCATCGACATCGGTCTGCGGGCCACCCGCATTAAAACACCGGACAACATCGTGGTGATCATTCCCAATAACGAAATCATGACCCGCGACATCGTCAATTACACGATCATCTCAACGTCCATTCGGGTCCGCATCAACATCGGCATTGGCTACGGTGCCGACGTCGCCAAAGCCAAACAGCTGATCATTCAGACGGCGCAATCGGCAGACTGGATTTTAAGCCAGCCGGCACCCAAGGTGGTGGTGCGCAACTTCGGCGAATCGTCGGTTGACCTTCAGGCCCGGGTGTGGATCAAAGACGCCCGCAGACGCATGGACACCATCGACTACATTACGGACAGGGTCAAAACGGCATTCGACGAGCACGGCATCGAGATTCCCTTTCCCAAACGGGACGTCACCATTGTCAACCGCCAGGCCGAGACCTTCCCGGAAATCGAAAAAGATGACACGCATACTTGATTAATGCCCAATTTCAGCGTATTTTTCGCATTTTTGCATGATTTGGGACGATGTCGACTGGAAGAGAGGTATGAAACTACCCATGAAAACAGTTGCCGGCGCCCTCGACCTGCCGGCAACAACGGTTGAGCGCTGGATCCGTCAGGGAAGAATTCCGATCCGACATGATGGCAAAGATGTGGTTTTCTCGCGCTCAGCGTTGGAAAAATGGGCCGCCACCCATAACCTCTCCTTTTGTCTGAGCGAAAACCAAACCTGCCGTCAGGCGCCTGAATCCCTCGACGCACTGATTCCGGCGATGAAACGGGGGGCGGTCTGCCACCGGGTGGCTGCCGTCGATGCCGCCGGTGCATTGAAAGCGTCGGTCGATTGCGTGTCCTTCCTGAGCGAGGACACCCGCAAGGAACTTTATGAAAAGCTGATCGAGCGTGAACGATTGGCCTCGACCGGCATCGGTAACGGCATCGCCATCCCCCATCCCCGGGATCCATTAGCCAAGCCACCCGAGGCACCTGTGATCACCACTTGTTTTTTGGACAAACCGGTCGAATTCGGTGCCATCGACGATCAACCGGTGTTCGTCTTCTTCCTGCTGCTGAGTCCGACGGTCAAGCATCACCTGCACCTACTGTCCAGGCTTTCCTATTGCATCCGCGATAGGGCCTTCGTCACCTTCTTGAATACAAAGCCGGATGCAAACGCGCTGTATTCTCGCGTCACCGAGTTCGAGAAGCAGTTGGACGCAGTTTAGCAAGGTATTGACCATCGTCATGAACACAGGGCAGGCAATGCAAAATATTTCGAAAACGCGTAGTTGATGTGTGATCATTGAGCAATTTATGCCAGCGGGCGCAATTATCCTGGCGGTGCCCGACGCAACGGATGCGCCGGCCTGAAACCGAAACCTGCGGGATCCGATGTCACGCTTATTGAAACAATTGAAATACCCGGGCAACTGGTCCCTGTTCAGATCCGATGATCGGCTGTTGTTGATGATCTTCGCCATTATCGTCGGCATCTGCAGCGGTCTGGCCGCCTTGCTGCTGAACCGCAGCCTGGAAGCCATGCTGGAATGGCTGCACCATTATCGGGGGTATTGGTGGGCTATTTTCTTACCGGCCGCCGGCGCCGCGTTAGCCTCACTGTTTCTGGAAAAAATCGTCAATGAGGGTGCCGGCCACGGGGTTCCGGAAGTGATCTACGCGGTATCCCGCTATGGCGGCCTGCTGCGCCTGCGGTCGAGTTTTTCCCGGTTGATCTCCAGTTGCCTGACCATCGGCAGCGGCGGCTCCGCCGGTCCTGAAGCGCCGGTAGTGATGAGCGGTGCCGCCATCGGCTCCAACATTGCGCAGGCCTTCTCCTTGAACGATCGCCAACGGGTGGCATTGGTAGGCTGCGGTGCGGCAGGTGCCATCGCTGCCATTTTCAACGCACCCATATCCGGTATGGTCTTCGCCATCGAAGTCATTCTTGGCGAATGGAGCACCCTGAACATCATCCCCATCGCCATCGCCGCTGTGGCGGGTACCGAAGTCAGCCGCTTCCTCAAGGGCAACCAAATCGTTTTCGCCCATCGGGATTTCAACATCCACTTCCACGATATCCTGGCGTGTGTGGGACTGGCGGTGTTCTGCGCACTGGCTTCGATTCTGTTAACCCGCGCGCTGCGTGGCATGCACCATGTATCCAAAGCGGTTCCTCTGCCCTTATGGGTCCGCGCCGCCATCGGCGGTAGTATGGTCGGCGCCATCGGATATTTTCTGCCCTATGTTCTCGGAGAAGGGTACCATGCCATTCGCACGGCCATTGAGGGCGGCTTTTCCCAAGGCCTTGTGTTGGTGGTCGGGATCGCATTGGTAAAAATCATTGCGACATCGCTGACGCTGGGATGGGGGGGCTCAGGTGGTATTTTTGCCCCGTGCCTGGTCATCGGCGCTTTTATCGGCCTCGGCTTTCATCGATTGATGGCCGCTGTATGGTCCTCCGTGCAGTGGGTCAACGAGGGCTGTTTTGCCCTGCTGGGCATGGCTGGCTTGATCAGCGGGATCCTACAGGCGCCACTCACAGGCATCTTCCTGGTCGTCGAAATCACCGGTGGTTATGAGGTCATATTGCCGCTGATTGTAGTATCGGCCATTTCGACCACCTTGTGCCACTACATCGAGCCGGCCTCGTTCTACCTGAAAGATCTGGTCGAACAGGGTCAGCTGCTGCGTCCCGGCACCGACGCACGGGTCCTGACTGACCTGAGCATTCAGGAACTGCTGGAAACCGATTGCACCTGCGTCCATCCGGACATGCGCCTGGCCGAATTCATCGAAATCGTTAAAACGTCGCACCGCAACTACTTTCCGGTCGAAGATCGGCAAAACGGTCAGTTTGTTGGCATGATCCACCTGGATGACATCCGACCCTACCTGTTCGATGCGGCCATGCATCATGCAGTGCTCACCGGCCAGGTAATGAACAGCAGTATTCGCACTGCATCCCTGCACGATGATCTATCAGAGGTGCTGCAGAAAATGGATGACGACCGCGTTTTCAGCATGCCCGTCGTTGCAGACAATCGCTTCGTGGGCATGATCTCCAAAGCCACCTTGCTGGATCAATACAGAAAAGAGCTGATGGTGCAAACCGGCCGGTTTTAAAGGGCTGAACCGACGCCGGTGGCAAACTGCCGGCGAATAGGCACAAGGAGAAGTGAGCATGGCGCAAAAATTGTTCCACATATTCAGAAACACCCCGCTGGGCAGAGAGACGCTGC
>JAAUYD010298147.1_pt1 | contig 13329 bp, 13 predicted proteins | sample 7278101 | NCBI WGS metagenome assembly JAAUYD01 (sample SAMN14350128, study PRJNA611818) | marine sediment metagenome | isolation source: surface marine sediment (0.6m) | place: French Polynesia: Moorea | collected 2018-08
AGGCGCTCAACACACAGCTTCAGAAGCTCTCGCGATACGATCCGCTGACCGAGGTGTACAACCGCCGGGCATTCTCTGAAAAGACCGCGGAGGTAATCCATCGCGTCGACAGACACAAGGAACCGGCCTCACTGCTCATGCTCGATCTGGATCACTTCAAGGAAATCAACGATCGATGGGGGCACCGGGCCGGCGATCAGGTGCTCGTAGAATTCGCAGCGATCTGTCGCAGCGAGACCCGCAGCGTCGATACGGTGGCTCGCCTGGGCGGTGAGGAGTTTGCCATCCTCCTGCCGCACACCGTCCGCGGCGACGCCCAGCAGTTCGCTGAACGCCTGCGCAAGCGCATCGGGAGTTCGAAGTTTGCGCTGACCGAGCACCAGGAAGAGATCGATCTCACGGTGAGTATCGGCATCAGCACCATCGACCGGAAGATGGCGCCGGCGAATTGGGTCGATCAGGCTGACAAGGCGCTGTACGTCGCGAAGCGGAGCGGTCGAAACTGCGTACGCGTCTTCCAGTAGTCTGCTCATCACCCCAGGGAGAGACTGGGCAATCACCTCAGCTTCGCGGTGTTGCGCAAGTGGTGGCCTGAGGTCATTGTCTGAGCCAGTTCAGCAAAGCGCCGCGAGTGTAGCCCATGCCCAATCTAACCCCTGAAGATGTCGAAAGGAACGAGCGTGTTGCCTGGGAGGAAGCCTGGTCGGGCGGTTTGTATGAGGACGCGATCGCTTTCATCACCGCGCGCAGCGGGCAGACAGAGATCGCTGTCGAGCTGGGAGAAATCACCGAAGAGAGCCGGGTTCTCGATGTAGGCTGCGGGCCGGGAATCCTATCGGAATCGATAGCCAAGGTGGCTGCCTCCGTCGCGGGCATTGATTTCCTTGAGTCGATGATCGAACAGGCGAAGAGTCGGCGTTCGGGGGCGAGTTTTCAGGTTGCTGATGCCGAACAACTTCCCTTCGAAGACGAGGATTTTGACGTGGCAGTCTGTTGCTACACCGCCCACCATTTTGCGCGGCCTGAAAAGGTATTCAGCGAGCTGTATCGGGTGTTAAAGCCCGGTGGTCGAGTGGTGGTGCTGCACCCGATACAGTCTGAGACCGCCACCTTTGGTGCCATCTACAAGAGTCTTTCGAAAGTGCTCCCGGCGAAAAAGGTAGCCGACTTTCCTGCTCTCGCCGGACCGCTCTACGAGGTACAGACTCCCGAACCCTATCTGGAACTGCTGTCACTCTGCGGATTCGCGGATGTCGTGGCTGAGAAGCGCCTGAAGCCTTGTACGCTGCCGAATGAAGAGGCCCTGATCAGCGTCACTGTCCAGATCGGACGGATCGACGCGCAATCGGAAGAGATGCGCTCAGCGCTCACCAGGGCGACGGCTGCGAGTTCGGCACCGTACCGACAGGGCGACGGCAGCTATCTCTTTCCCGATAACATCGTAGTCGCCAAGGGGGTAAGACCCTGACCAGGGCGGCCGCGTGCTGGAGGGGCATAGTGATATCCGACGGAGTGGGAACAGTGACAGGGGCTCCAGGCGATGACTGACAGCCCCTGGTTCATCTACTTCGTACGCTGCGCGTCGGGCGAGATTTACACCGGTATCGCCACGGATGTAGCCCGTCGCTTCGCGGAGCACGAGGCCAACGGCTCGCGAACAGCGCGCTACCTCCGCGGCCGCGGTCCCCTCACGCTGATGGCTCACGCACCGGCGGGCTCACGGTCCGAAGCGCTGCGCTTGGAGCGGCGCGTGAAGCGCCTGACCCGTGAGTGCAAGCTGGCCATGTTGGCTAACGAGGGTACCTTGCGACGAGCGCTGGCGGACATGGGTATGGGCGAGCTGTCGGATACGCCGATCGAATCGGTGACGGAGTGACGGCATGGTAGCGAAGCGAAAGCTCTACGCGCAGCTGGACATGCTCGAAGCGCAACTCGACGAGGAACTACGCGCTCACCTGCGCATCGCCGCACGCGGCGACAATGACCTGGTCTTCTGCGTGGCGGCGTTCAATCCCCACGCTGAGCTGCGGCGCACAACGGACAAGACGACGGAGCACCTCGTGGCAATCGGCGCTCAGATACTGGCGCTTCGCGAGAAGCTTGGCGAGCCTGAAGACGAGCACTCCCCTGCCGTGCGTATCTGTTGGTATTGTCGCCAGTGGAGCGAGCTCGATGACCAACACCGCAGCGGCGCGGCCGTTCTCGCGCAACAGTTCCTGTCGGAACTCGAGGGAGGGCAAACGGATGGATCCTGACTCGCCGCCGAAGTCGGTGTCGAAGCTCCTCGAGCAGCACCGGCAACTCGTCCATTCCCAGCACAAGAAGGTGCTTTCCCACACGCAGCGTCAGGAAGGGGAATGGCTGATCAATACGCTGATGATCGAGGATTGCGAGACGCCCTTCCGCTACAAGCGCAAGAAACGCTATCGCGACCTCAAGGGCGCGCGCGTCGACCTCACCTACTACCCGGCCACGCACGAGGTGGCGGGCATCAGCATGGACGTCATGAACGTGGTGCGCATCCGGCGCTCATGATGCTTTTGCTGGGGTTTGCCACAGACATCGATCGACGCGGAATGTGCTCTACCGACTGTGCCTTGAGGAATGCGCAGTCGACATCGATCGTGTCCACTTGCGTCGATCTCGCCGGCGGATCGTTCGCCGGGCACGTCCAGCTGCCGCGGACCGATGGATGCCTGGCGAGCATCGTTGAGCTGACGCCGACGCTTGGGTTGTCGGGTTTGGGGTGTTCATAAGTGCCTCACCCCGAGACCGGTTGATCACGAGCGTAGGCGCAGACCTCGGCCTGCCGCGATGGCGGCTGCAGCGCTGGCAAGAGAGGTGATAACGACCGTCGAAGTGATCACGGGGTCAGACTTGTTGGCCGCATAGATGCCGAACCCCGCCCATACCATCACCGCCAGAATGGCAAACTCGCGTGTACGATAGACCACCCAGGCGCCGGCGGTCATCACAAGCACTAAGAGCGCCGAGGCACCGACGCTGTCCACGGTGCCGCCACGCGCGACCACGAGTTGGCAGGCGTTGAGCGTAGTGGCTAGACCCGCCCAGGTGGCGAACAACGCAAGCGGTATCCGCACGCACCCATCCAACCACGCGTCCCGCCGATTCGCATTCCACAGCAATCGCAACGCCACCGACAGGCTGGCGAATAGCACGAGCACGCTGAGATTGCTCCATCCCAGTGGTGCGAACACTTGCAGTGTATTCGCGATCAGCGCAATCAGGTACGGGATTGCGACTTGGTCCAGGAGCGTGTCCTCGCGCCTGCTTGGCAACGCTTGGAACACTGCCAGCGCCATCGTGCCGATGAAAATGGGTAACCAGATGGCGAAGGTGAATGGGGCTGGAGTAAAGCTCGTGGGATAGGCGTAGTAGACCAGGCCCTCAGACCCGGTCTCGGTGAACGAGCCCGATCCGACGACGAGATTCGAATAGAGCATGATGATGGTCGCGATGACGATGGCGGCCTGTCGGAGGTTGCCTGAGAGCATGTTCTGGCCTGTGCAGTTGGACGTTCAGTCTTGTCGCCGCGTGATTGGGTAAATTTCTCGGGACAAGCCCCGACGAGGGCGCCGCTCGCCCGTGCACGCCACCCTGGAAATCGGTACCCGTTTCAGCGGCCCGATCGTTCTTTCGCTGCAAGTTGGGGATCGGTGTCGGTCGGCGCCGTCGGCGGGGGCTACGGCGTGGCTCGCGATCCCTGCCGAGGCCAGCGGCGTCTCCGGAACGGCTTGCATATGTAGAACAGTGCACCGATCCCGCTGGCGACGTCCGGCGAGTTCCTCTTTCGTTCGCTCGGACTGTGCGATGGGGGAGGGCAGATGGGACGGTCACAGGGTACTGACCGGGTCGTGGGATCTCGTTTCCAGCCCTCCTGCGCTTGCGATCCAGACAGGCACCGAAGGCACATGTTTCGCGGTTCCGGTCGCGGCTGGTCAGTGTCCATCACGACCGACTATCCTGCCTCCCATAGAGTTAGCCGAATGGGTGAATTCATGAAGGTAGCATTCGTGTACCGCTGTACCGGCCTCTCGCTGGCGGTCAGCTTGCTCGCTGGGCTCGGTCTGGCGCTGCAGTCTTCGGTCGCTGCAGCTGCCCTCACTCTTGGTGCACCGCAGCCCTTCCTGCTGCCGGCGGCCGACGTCGAACTCACCCTGGACGGCGGCGAGGCCGGCGCGCGCTACGTGGTGCTGGCATCGTCCACACCGGCCGCCATCACCGCGGGCCAGCTCGGCACGCTCTACCTCGCGCCCGGCACCTTTCGGGTCCTGGGCAGCGGTTTGCTCGACGGGGCTGGTACGGCGCAGGCGAGCTTTCCTGCTCCCGCGGATCTCGACACCGGAGAACGTCTCTACGTGCAGGTACTGGAGCTGGCGGCGGCGCGCAGCCTCAGCAATTCGGTAGCCCTGCGCCGGGAGGATGCTCTGCCGACCGGTCAACGGGCCTCACGGGCCCTGGCCCTTACTGCGGACGGTAGCCGCGCCTATGTAGTCCATGAGGTGGATGGCACGGTGACGGTGATAGACGCAGACGCCAACGCCGTGCTGGCGGAGCTACCCGTCACCGCCGGCGCGCGAGGCGTTCCCTATCGGGCCGTGGATGTGGCCGTGGGCCCGGACGGCGAGTACGCCTACGTCACCAGCGCCACGGCGGACTTCATGACGGTGATCGAGGTGGCGTCAGGATCCGTGGTGGCGGAGGTGCCCGTGCCGCGCGGGTCGCGTCGCGTGGGCTTTGACTTCTCGGCACCGAACTCGCTGGTCTACGTGACCAACGACGTGGCCAACGCAGTGCTGGTGTTCCGTCAGGACGGACCCGGACGCTATACGCGCCTCACGAACGTGCGCACCCTCGGGCAGCTCCCGAACGCATTGCTGGTACTGCCGGACGGCAAGCTGCTGGTGGGCCATCGCGTGCTGGGCGAGCTGGAGTTGCTCGATCCGGCACTGCCTCCAGCGCAGCAATCGCTCGTGCGCACGGGCATCGAGGGCGTGCCTTTCGAGCTCACGCTGGCGGAGGACGGTGAAGTGCGTGTGGCCACCTTCGTGCTGTCGCGGGCGCCCGGCATCGAGGGCGCCAACCAGGTGCTACGGGTGGATCCGCAGACGCTGGATGTGCTCGGCGTACAGCTCGAGAACGTGGCGACGGATTACAAGGCGATGGCCGTCGACGGCCAGCTGCAGGTGGTCGCTGCCACCGGCAACGGCGTCACGGTGATTGCCGATCTGGCCGGGACGGTGCTAGATCTGGTCGACCTGGCGCCCGGGCAGCCGAACGCGACCCCCGAGGATGTGGAGTTCGTCTTCGGGGCCGATGGCAGCGCCGAGCGTCTGTACGTGCTCGACTTCTTCCGCGAGACGATCCGGCCCATATCGCTCACCGGGGGCCCGCCCTACGCGCTCGGCGAGGAGATCGCCCTTGCCTGGAGCGGCCAGCCACGGGTGCCGTTCACGGCCGAGACGTCTGATATCGAGGACGGGCTATACCTGTTCTCGAGCGTTGGCCTGATGGGCGGGGACGCCCAGAACACCAACCTGGTGACCTGCCAGAGCTGTCACGTCGACGGCGTATCGGACAATCTGCCACGCTCACGTCAGGTGCCGACGTTCTGGGACATGACGCAAACGGCCCCCTACGGCGCCACGGGCGGGCAGCCGGATCTGAGCGTGGTCAACGGCAATGCCCTCATTCGCCACAACAGCACTGGTGATCCGGCGATCGTCGAGAACGCCCAGGAGTTGTTCGAGATCTGGCTGGAGGTGTTTCAGGCGCCCACGAGCGTCTTCGTCAACGCCGACGGATCACTCAGCGACGACGCCCTGGCAGGCAGGGATATCTTCGAGGCGATCGGATGTGAGCAGTGCCACGAAGCGCCCCTGTTCATTCCCGTGGCGCCGAATCCGCTCACGATCGAAGAGGGCATCGGTACGGGTCTGGTACCCGCCAACGTGCCGAGTCTGCGCGGCGTATGGGCCACCGCGCCCTACATGCACAACGGCAGTAGCCCGACCCTGCGCGACGCGATGCTGGACGTCTATCCCGACCTGGTCGGCGGCCTCACGGGCGAGCAGCTCGACCAGCTGGTGGAGTACCTGAAGACACTCTAGAGTGGGGCAGGCCACTAGCACTGGTAGAGTGCGAGCTTCCTCCAGCGTCGCGAAGAAACCCGCATGCACCGCGTTCCAGTCAAGCTGTCCGCCCTTGCGCTCCTCACCCTGTTCGCCACGCCACTTCTGGCTGACGACCACGAGGCGACGCTGCTCTGGGAGGCCACCGGGTTTGCCAATCCGGAGTCGGTGCGTTACGACGCGGCTCGCAAGCGCTTGTACGTGTCCAATATAAACGGCCGCTCCGCCGACAAGGACGGTAACGGCTACCTGTCCCTGCTCTCGCCCACCGGCGAGGTGCTCGCCGCGCGCTGGCTCGACGGTTTCGACGCGCCAAAGGGCATGGCGCTTGCGGGGAGCAAACTCTACGTGAGCGACATCAGTGGATTGGTGGTCGTTGACGTGGAGGCGGGAGAGATCATCGCCACCTATGATGCGCCGGAGGCGAAGTTCCTGAACGACGTCACCAGAGATGCTGACGGCCGCGTCTACGTCTCCGACATGGGTGACAACACCATCTACCGGCTCGACGGCACGGACTTCGGCGTCTGGTTGCGTGACTCCGCCCTCGATAACCCCAATGGCCTGCTGGCCGAGACCGATCGCCTGCTGGTGGCAAGCTGGGGCACGGCGGGCCAGGGCGCGGCGGCGAAGTTGGGCGCCATGCGGGCGGTGAGTTGGCAGGACCGCTCGGTGTCAGCTTTGGACCCGGGCGGCTTCGGTCATCTGGACTGCCTCGAGGCGCTGCCGAGCGACGACATGACCTCCGACGAGCAGGACGTGTCTGAGGAGAGCAATCGGTATCTCATCACTGACTGGATCAATGGCGTGCTGTTCACGTGGACGGAGGGCGCCGACGGGGAGGGCGAGCTGGAGCGGACCCTCGATCTGCCGGCCGGCAGTGCGGACATCGGTACCCTGCCAGGCAAGGGAATCGTGATCGTGCCCCTGATGCGGGACGGTGTCGTTCAAGCCTATCGCTTGCCAAGTGGCGACGACTGAACTAAGTCGCTCGATCACCGCTCCTGAAGTCATAGGCGCACCTGCTCAACAGCCACCTTTCTCCACGAGGTATCTCACCACCAAAGACATCGCGTTGGCTTCCTCATCGGCGGCCGGCGCCCGCTCGACGTAGCGGATGATCGCGGCCACATCGAACAGCTCGCTCGGCGGCCGGCAATACACCTCACCCAGGAATTCCGTGCGCTCGTCGAGCGTAGCGATCATGTCCAGGGATCCCCCCACATAGGCTTGCAGCACGGGGAGCGACTCACAGCTTGCTTCGGCGCTTTCACAGATCTGGCGGAATCCCGCCACGGTCAGCGCCGCACCCGTTGATGGCAGCAGGACCCCTGAACCCAGGACGATTGAAAGCACCAGAGCGGTAGCACGCATGTCGATCACACCTTGCAGCGATTAAAATAAAACAATAATATATTACTGTTTTAGTTTAATCTCAAGGGGTGCCATATGACCCAGCAGTTCGCACGACTGGTCGCCTGGACATGTGCCGGGTTGATACTCATCCAGGCGGGCCTGCTTCTTTACGGACTGACCAATATCGCCGCTTTCGCTGAGCTTACGCAGAGCGTACTGCCGCTTCCCATCCAGTGGGGAACGGTACAGGTCGGCCAGTGGTACGGTCTGTTGGCGATCACCGTGCTCACCAGCCTGCCGGGCATCGTCGGGCTCTTCGTGCTGCGCCGCCCCTTCATCAACTTCGCGCGCGGAGAGTTGTTCAACCGCGCCAACAGCGCCGACCTGCGGCGCTTTGCCGTGCTCTTGATCGTGCATGCGCTCCTACGCCCCGTGCACCTGGCCCTCGCGAGCGTCGTCCTGTCGGTCAATCACCCACCGGGGCAGAAGGTGTTGAGCCTCAGCGTGGGAAGCCATGAACTGCAGGCGATCGGCCTGGCCCTGGTGTTCTGGGTGATCGCCAGCCTGCTCCTCGAGGGAGCACGCCTGCAGGCGGAAAACCGGCAGTTCGTCTGATGCCCATTCGTACCACGCTGGATCTCGTGATGACCCAGCGGCGAATCACGGGTAAGGAGCTTGCTCGCATCGTCGGCATCACCGAACAGAATCTATCGCTGCTTCGCACTGGCAAGGTGAAAGGTGTGCGCTTCTCCACGCTGGAGAAGCTGTGCGAGGCGCTGGATTGCCAGCCAGGCGATCTCCTCGTCTTTGAGCCGGGGTCAGAGGAGATCTGAGAGACTTGCCGCGGCGCAGGATCGCCGGCGCCGTGATGAAGGCCCACCTGGATCCGACCAAATCAACTCGTTCGGCGCTGCAGCATGCGGTGTCGCCGCTCGACTACTGTCCACGCGGGCCGTCTTGCGAGGAGGCCTGCTCTCGGTGAGAGACTAATCAACGGTAAGCCCTTCAACGACCCAAGGCCACGCAGCTGTCCCGGTTATCTGCCGCCCGGCGAGTACGTCAGAAGCACAGCTTGATAGGATTCGATTTCTCCTGTTGGCCGGACGAGCCATAGGGGAGGGGTCGAGTGGACGACTGCCCGGGGGGGGCAATCGCTGCCGCGCCAGAGGAGGCCGAGTGATCAGCGCCCGCAACGGCGAGATCGCTGCGCCACAGCAAGATTCCGCCTTGGAAGTGGGGCGGTGTTCACGGGGAAGGCAGATGCCTTTTGGGGGAGTCTCGATGAATTCACACCGTTCGACTATCTGTTGGCTCGGCGCCATCGCCGCCGCCTTGCAAGCCCTCGCGGCCACGGCGCAGAGCAGCAGTGAGCTGCTGGAGGAGGTCACGGTCACCGCCACCAAGAAGGCCGATGCTGAGAACGTGCAAGACGTCCCGATCGCGATCACCGCGTTCGGGGAGGGCCAGCTCGACGCCTTGCAGGTTCGAGACCTGGCTGGCCTGAGCTTCAAGATGCCCAACGTCCAACTCGATGACATCGGCACCACCAAGGGGGTGGCGAACTTCACGATTCGTGGGCTCGGTGTGAACTCCTCGATCCCCTCCATCGACCCGGCGGTCGGCGTGTTCGTCGATGGGGTCTACCTGGGCGTCAACGTCGGCGTCGTCTTCGACACCTTCGACATCGGCTCCGTCGAGACCCTGCGTGGGCCGCAGGGGGTGCTGTTCGGTCGCAACGTGACCGGCGGCGCGGTGCTGATCAACACGGGTGACCCCACGGACGAGTTCCGCTTCAAAGCCCAGGCCGCACTCGACTCGGGCCTGCGCGACACGGGCGGCAACAGCCGCATCCAGGCGGTGGTGTCCGGCCCCCTGGTGAAAGACGTGCTGAGTGCCAAGCTGGGCGTTTACTACAACGATGACCAGGGGTGGTTTCGCAACCTCGCCAACGGCGAGAGGTTCGGTAAGTCGGATACGACGATCGTACGCGGCGCCCTGAAGCTCACACCAAACGATGCCGTTGCCATCGTCGCCAAGTACGAACACGGCGAGTCAGACAACCAGGGACCCGCGGCGCAGTCCCACACCAACGGCCAAGGCCTCGATGGCCAGATCGTCAACTTCAGTCGCCGCAGCTTCGACTTCGCCATCGACGAAGAGGGCGTCAGCGACGCCATGTGGGACCAGGTCTCGCTGAAGATCGATATCGACGTGCCTTTCGGTAACGGCCGGATCACGAACATCCTCGGCTACCGCCAGTTCGAGCAGGAGGCTATCAGCGACATCGATGCGACGCCCGAGTGGTTGTTCCACGCCAACATCCTGGTGGATCAGGACCAGATCTCCAACGAGTTGCGCTATACGGGGACTTTCGGTGAGCGCTTCGGTCTGACCACTGGCGTCTACTACTTTCAACAGGACTTGGCCTACGGTGAGCAGCGCGATCTCCTCGGCATCGCGACAGGCGGTGTTGCACCGGCCCTGACGCAGGACGGCGGCGGGGTCCAGGATCACGACACCTTCGGTGTGTTTACCCAGGTGGAGTACGACGTCAGCGATCAGTTAGTCCTCAGCGCCGGTCTGCGCTATACGGAGGAGACCAAGGACGTAGAGATCGCCTCGCTGATCGCCAATGTCGATTCACCCTGCTTCGTGGTGCCCGGCGATCCGCGCTCGCCCACGGCCTGCGCCTTCGATGTGGTCGATAGCTTCGAGACCGACAACTTCTCGCCCCGTGTTGGATTCCTCTACAACGTGAACGACGCCGTTCGCGTATATGGCAACTGGTCGAGGGCCTTCCGCGCCGGTGGCTTCAACTTCCGCAATACGGCCATCGATATTGAAAACTTCGGTCCGGGTCCCTTTGGCGATGAGCGGGTGGACAGCTTCGAAGTGGGCTTCAAATCAGAGCCCTACGACGGTGCGCGCGTGAACGCCGCTGTGTTCTACAACCTCATCGACGACATGCAGCGAGAGATCAACCTGGCGGACCCGTTCGCCGGTGTGGTTCAGGTGATCCGAAACACGGCGGAGGCGACGATCTGGGGGATAGAGTTGGACGGCCTGCTGCCCATCACGGACAAGCTCGTGCTCAACGGGTCTATCGGCTACACCAACGGCGACTACGACGAACTGCTCTTCGATGTAAGCGGCGACGGCGTCATCGACGAGACTGACCTCGCGCTCGACATTCCGAGGTTGGCACCTGTGACGCTCACCGCCGGCTTCACCTACTTCCAGAGTCTCGGCTCCGTGGCCGAGGCAACTCTGAACGTCAACTACGCTTACCGCGATGCAGCCGCCTACACGGACAACAACGAGGGCGTGCTGAACTCCCAGAATCGTCTGGACGGCAGCTTGCGCTTCGACTTCGGTGACGAGAACACGATAGCGCTCGTGGTCTACGGCAAGAACCTGACCAACGAAGTGCAGTTGGGCAACGATACGCAGCTGCCCAGCAACCTCGGGGGTGTTCCCCTGGGGGGCACCTTTGCGCCGCTCATCCGCGGCCGTCAGGTGGGCGTCGAGTTCACCCTGAGCTACTGAGTCGCGGGGGGGCCGCGATGGCGGCCCCTGCCCGCCGTCATCCTGGCCATCGAGCGACAAGCCTACTCGTTTTCGGAGGAAGGCTTGAGGAGGTACACGGCGAGACTGAGGATGATGGCGCTCGCGGAGAAGATCGTCATCACCCGGCCCGGAACGATTTTGCCGAAGTCGCCCAGATCGATGAAGACGAAGTAGCCGATATCGAGCAGACCGCCCACCATCGCCGTGACCCAGATCGCGGTTCGATTGCCACGCCAGATGAACACGGCGCCGACGATGGTGACCAGGCCGCCCCAGAACAGATTCCAGGCATGTTGGTTGAGCACGCCGCCGACAGCGGGGTGGTAGTCATTGATCAGTTCTTCGGGCGGTACCGCATCGGCAATGGCCTGGAAACCACTCAGCGTGTCCCCACCCATGATCAGCGCGCCTGCGGCGGCGTGGACGAATCCCCAGACTATCCAGAGCAGGGCAGAGGCCATGAGCATGAGGCCAGCGGTTTTCGCGTTCATCGGGAGACTCCTCGGTTGGTGACTGATGCGTGGCGCCGCGAGCCGGCGGTAGATCGACCCGTCGCGACTAGAGCCTCACACGCGACTCGCGATCTGTACATGCGCGCAGGTGCACACCCCTTGCGCGGAAATGTACATCTGACATGCCGCCTGTCGGACCACGTCGCCTGAGAGGACCGCTGGCCCGGTTTCGGCTACTGTGCACCTCGTCGTCGAGCGCGATGATATGAGCGACTCGACCTGTTCGGCGAGCGCCACCTGCTTAGGGGGAAACATGTTGTTGAGATGGCTCATCGCCGGGGTGCTGGCCCCGCTGTTACCGCTCGTGGGTCATGCAGACAATCACGAAGGACCACCCCCTTATCAGCGCGTCGATGCGCAGGTCGATGAAGGCGCAATTCCACTCTATGGCGGTGCTGCCCCGGGTTCAGAAGCTGTCGATCGAGAAGAGATATGGCGCGATGCCGGCACTGAGCGGTGGATCACCAACGTCACCCACCCCACCCTCCTACCCGTCCTGCCGGAAGACCCCGACGCCACCCGCGCGGCGGTCATCGTCGTTCCAGGCGGCGGCTTTCAGTTCGTCTCAATCGACAACGAAGGCTATCCCATCGCGCAATGGCTGGCCGAACGCGGCATCGCAGCCTTCCTGCTCAAATATCGGACGATGGAAACGCCTTCGACAACGGACGCCTTCGCAGAACACATGCGTGCTCTGTGGGAACCGCAGCCGGGTGATCCACAGATCGATATCACCCAGGGGATTCCGTTCGCTGTCGCCGATGCGCAGGCGGCACTGGAAATCGTGCGTGGGAATGCACAAGCCTGGGGCATCGACCCGGATAAGGTTGGGATGCTCGGTTTCTCCGCCGGGGCAATGGCCACGCTGGGGGTGACGCTGGCGCAAGGTGAGGGTGCGCCGATGCCGGACTATATCGGCTGCATCTACGGACCGATGGATGCTGTCGATACACCTGAGAACGCACCGCCGATGTTCAATGCGCTCGCCGCGGATGATCCCTTCTTCGGCGACCAGGGGTTCGGTCTGATCGAATCCTGGCAACGCGTCGGTGCATCTGTCGAACTTCATTACTACGGGACCGGTGGCCACGGCTTCGGGAGCTATCGGCGTGGCGTTCCCTCTGACGGCTGGTTTGATCAATTCATCCGTTGGATGGAGGCGCAGGACCTGCTGGCGACGCCCGCGGCGGAATGAGCGCAGGCGCCGGAGGGCATTCATGCAAGACATCCTGACATTCTGGTTCGAGACCATCGACTCGAAGCAGTGGTGGAAGAAGGACCATGAGTTCGATGCCCTGTGCCTGGCGCGCTTCGGTCCGACCTACGAAGCAGCAGCGCTGGGCGAACACGAAGACTGGCGAGAGTCACCGCTCGGGTGCGTCGCCCTGTGTCTGGTCCTCGATCAGATTCCGCGCAACGCCTTCCGTGATACGCCGCGAGCGTTCGCCACCGACGCTCACGCACTGGCCGTCACGCACGATGCGGTGGCTAAGGGGTTCGATCTGAATCCGGCCCTCGATGACTCCCACCGACAGTTCCTCTACATGCCGCTGCAACACAGTGAGAATATCGAGGACCAGCGGGAGGCGCTGCGCCTGGCAGATCGCATCACGCGATGGAACTTCGCCGACTTCGCCAGGCGCCATCACGACATCATCGAGCGCTTCGGCCGCTTTCCCCATCGCAACGAGATCCTTGGCCGCGAAAGCACTGAGGAGGAACGTGAGTTCCTGATGCAGCCC
>JAAUYD010016336.1_pt1 | contig 13325 bp, 12 predicted proteins | sample 7278101 | NCBI WGS metagenome assembly JAAUYD01 (sample SAMN14350128, study PRJNA611818) | marine sediment metagenome | isolation source: surface marine sediment (0.6m) | place: French Polynesia: Moorea | collected 2018-08
AGCTCAATCATTGGGGGCACTATTCCAGCGGCACAGGCAGCTGGGCCCTGCTGCCCCATGAAACCGCAATTCTCGAAGCGGCGGTAGCGCAACTCGATCCAAAGATCCGGGAACTGGTGGAGGAACAACTTAGACAGGAATACTTCGTCGAGCGTTCAAATGTAAGAATCAACGTTCTCCGATTTTACAAACCAGATGACGGTCTGAGAATTACGGAGCCGGATTTTGACGACTTGCTCTACAAAGTTCACATCAAGGTCGATGGGCGAAAGCAGACAGCGCGTGTCACCTTTTACGAGGGATACATATTTAGTGTCGAAACCCGCAAACCTGGGAAGGATTACGAGGATGCAAACTTGGAGGTGCTTGGTGTCGAACTCGGCAAACCGAAGGACTCGCTGACATACGTCATAGATCCGCCCCAGCGCGGCAGAGACTTCTAGCACATGGGGTTGGTTTCAAGCCTCCGCAGCATCAAGACAGCCCCTACAAACTGGGCCGTCCACCCCGGTCTGAGAAGGCAGCGAGTGCCAGGCACTCACTGCGTCTTCAGGCCCACAGCAGCCAATCGGTAAATACACCTTGAGCAACGGTTCAAGTGTGCCGGCGACGTCGAGGCCCCAACCCACAAGCAGCGACTTCACCGCTGACCATGCGGAAGCGAGAGGACTGGACGCCGTGATGCGCGAGGTCCAGCAAACTTGCGTCGCTGCAACCCCTCGTTAAGGTACGAGCATGACGACCGACCGCCTTCACATTGTGACGCGTGACGATATCTCGCCCGGGGCGCGGCGGTTGGGGCGGGTGTTGGTCTGGGGTTCTCTGGGGCTCTTTGCCGGGCTTGCGGGGATGCAGGCGCTCCACAAGGCGGGGATGACAGATGTCGGGTTCGAGACCTGGCATCCGCTGCTCTACCCCTACCTCCTGTTCCTGGTCTGCCTCTGCTGGTCGCAAGTCTTGATCCGGGGGGAGCAGGGCAAGCGGACGCTCTTTGTCCTGCCGGCGGTCCTCTTCGTCGTCTCGATCGTGATCTTTCCACTGATCTTTGCCATCGCCATCGCGCTGACTGACTGGAACCTCGCCAGCCCGCGCGGGCCATCCTTCAACGGCGCAGGCAATATCGTGAAGATGTGGAACGACCCGTTCTACTGGAACGCCATGTTGAACATGGTCTGGTACTGCCTTGCAATCCTTGTGGAATACGTGATCGCGTTCGGCCTCGCGCTGATGCTCAGCACCCAGATCAGGGCGCGACGCTTCTTCCGGGTGGCATTCCTGATGCCGCTGATGTTGTCGCCTGTCGCCGTCAGCTGGATGATCGGCAAGTCAATGCTCGAGACACGTTTCGGACCCGTCGCGCGGCTGCTGAAATGGCTGGGCGTTGACAGCCCGACCTTCTTCTCGGACCCCGTGATCGCGCGGCTCTCCATCATGGTCATGGATGCCTGGACGTGGATCCCGCTGATGATGGTCATCCTGCTGGCCGGCCTGCAATCGCTGGACCGCGAGGTGATGGAGGCCGCCAAGGTCGACGGCGCCTCGCCCTGGCAGCGGTTCTGGGAAGTGACGTTCCCGCTGATGATCCCGGTCAGCGTCACGGCGCTTCTGATCCGCATCATCTTCAAGCTGAAGCTTGCTGATATCATCATCAACGTGACCGCAGGCGGCCCGGGCGGGGCGACGGACTCGGTCACCAGCTTTGTCTTGCGTGAGTACCGGGATCGCTCCAATGTGGGCTACGGGACACTCCTGGCGGTCGTCTATCTGATCATGATCGTCATCGCGATCACGCTCTTCATCAACCTGACCAAGCGCTGGATGCGGACCGAGACATGAGCGCCCAGATCTTCCACGATAGTGCTGCCGACAGGGCCTTCCGCGCCAAGTGGTATCTCGCCCGCGGCCTCGTCTACGGCGCGCTGATCTTCTGGGCCGTGATCTGCCTCTTCCCGATCTTCTGGACGGTAACGACATCCTTCAAGGTCGCCGCCGATGTGATGCGCGGCAATGTCGTGCCCTTCTGGCAGTTCGAGCCGAGCTGGCTCGGCTGGAAATCCCTTGGCCTCTCTCCCGAGACAATCGGGCAGGTCTCGACCGTCCGAGAGGAGTTCCTCGACCGGTTCTGGAACAGCACGGTGATCTCGGTCTCTTCCTCGGCGCTTGCGGTCATCCTCGGCTCGCTCGCAGCCTATGGGCTCTCGCGGTTCTCATACCGCTTCGGCTTCATGCGGAACCACGACATTCTGTTCTTCTTCCTCAGCCAGCTCATCCTGCCACCCGTGGTGCTCGCCCTGCCGTTCCTCGTCCTCTACCGCGAACTCGCGTTGCTGGACACACAGATCGGGCTGATCCTCCTCTACACCCTGACCGTGCTCCCCATCGTCATCTGGATCATGCGCGACCAGTTCATCAACATCCCCGTCGATTTGGACGAGGCGGCGATGGTCGACGGCCTCGGTGTCTGGGGAACATTCTTCCAGATCATCCTGCCGATCGCGCTGCCCGGCATGGTCGCGGCCTTTATCCTGAGCCTTGTGCTAACCTGGAACGAGTACTTCTTCGCAGCCCTCCTGACCGCGACCGATGCCAAGACACTGCCTGTGATGGTCGCCAGTCAGACCGGCAGCCAGGGCATCAACTGGTGGTCGATGGCTGCGCTGTCGACGGCCGCCATCGCCCCGCTGGTCGTCATCGGCATCGTGCTGGAACGCTACATCATACAAGGCATGTCCTCGGGCGCGGTGAAGTAGACCCGCCGCGATTTGAGCGCGATCAATGCCGGGATTGCTCCAGTCCCTAATTTTGCGTCGAAACGGGCGCAGCGATGGGGCAGGCGATGGCAAAGGCGGGCAGGGTAATCCTTCTGGCGATCCTGATGGTGCTTTGCCTGGGCCCATCCGCGCTGGCCGAGGTCAAGGCCTATCTTTTCTGGCAGCAGGGTTGCCCCTATTGCGAACGCGCCAAGGTTGCACTGGCCGAGATCGGGGCGGATGTGCCGGACTTCACCCTTGTCCAGATCGAGCTTGGGGTCTCGGCCGAGAACGACGCCCTGTTCGAAAAGGCAGTCGAGAGGCTGGGCATCCAACGCCCCGCCGTGCCCCTTTTTGTGATCGGCGATCAGGCGGTCCTGGGCTTCTCGACAGGGACCGGCACGGCCATGCGCTACCGCGGGCTGATTTCGGGGTGCAGTGCCGTCCCCTGCATCGATCTGTTGGCCGCCGACAGGGTGGCCCCGCGCGTTGCGGGCGAGGTGCCCCTCGCCCAACCAATCGAGGTGCCCTTTCTTGGCGCAATCAGCCCGGCCACACTGTCCCTACCCATCCTCACAGTCACTCTGGCAGCGGTCGACGGTTTCAACCCCTGTGCGATGTGGGTTCTTGCGATCCTGATCGGCCTCCTTCTCGGGGTAGAGGACCGCTGGCGGATGTGGACGCTCGGCCTCGTCTTCCTCGCCGCCACCGGTGTCATGTATTTTGCCGTCATGGCGGCCTGGCTGAACGTGATCCTCTGGATCGGGGCGCTCTCCTGGATCCGGCTCGCCATCGGCGCCGTCGCCATCGGGGCAGGGGGCTATTACCTGCGCGAATACTGGACGAACCCGGAAGGGATCTGCCGCGTCACGCCATCGGCGCGCCGCAAGACCATCATCGAGCGTTTCCAGGCTCTGGTCGAGGAACCGAGCCTGCTGGCCGCCAGCCTCGGCATCGCGCTCCTTGCCATCGGCGTCAATCTGATCGAGCTGGTCTGCTCCGCCGGCATCCCTGCGATCTTCACCCAGATGCTGGCGATGCGAGAGGTCCCGACGGCCACCTACTATGGCTATCTTATGCTCTACCTCACCGTCTTTCTGCTGGATGACACGGCCATCTTCGTGACCTCGATGATCGTGCTCCGCCGGGTCGCCGCAACCGGCCGCTTTGCCAGGCTGTCGCATCTGATCGGCGGCGTCGTTCTTCTGGCGCTCGGTGCGGTGATGGTGTTGCGCCCCGATCTTCTGGCGTGAGGCCGGGGAAACGTGGCTTTGCCCGGCCCGGAAAGCCGTCTAGTCTGACATCAAAACTGGGGGGATCATGGCACTCGCGACACGGCACTGGGATCGGCTCGACACGGGCGGTTTGACGTTCACGGAGCTGGGCTTCGGCACGGCCCCCCTCGGCAACCTCTACGAGGCGGTAGAGGACGATGAGGCCGACGCCATTTGCAATCTCGCCTGGCGGGGCGGGGTCCGCTATTTCGACACGGCCCCTCTCTACGGGTTCGGCCTTGCCGAGACCCGCCTCGGCCGGATGCTGCGCGGCAAACCAAGGGGCGACTATGTGCTGTCTTCCAAGGTCGGCCGCCTCCTGAAACCTTGTGCCCCTCAGAACCGCGACGGTTTCGGAAAATGGTTCGATGTCCCCGCCCGGCAAGAGGTCTACGACTACACCTATAACGGCATCATGCGCTCCATCGACTTCTCGCTGGAGCGGATGGGCGCGGACAGCATCGACATCCTCTATGTTCACGATATCGACGTGCCCAACCATGGCAGCCGCGAGGCGGTGAACGCCCATGTCGACACGCTGATGCGGTCCGGTTATTACGCGCTCCTCTCCCTGCGTGACCAGGGCGTGATCAAGGCGTTCGGCGCGGGCGTGAACGAGTGGCAGGTCTGCAAGCAACTGGCAGAGCGCGGCGATTTCGACATCTTCCTCCTCGCCGGGCGCTACACGCTTCTTGAGCAGGAGGCGCTGTCGAGCTTTCTGCCCCTCTGCCAGCAACGCGGCATCGGCATCGTTGTCGGCGGGCCCTACAATTCCGGCATCCTCGCCACCGGGCCAGTCGAGGGCGCGTACTACAACTACGAGGAGGCCCCGCCCGAGATCCTCGACCGTGTCGCCAAGATCGAGGCCGTGTGCAAATCCCATGACGTGCCTCTGATCGAGGCCGCCTTCCACTTCCCGCTCCTCCATCCAAGCGTTCTGTCGGTCATCCCCGGCGGTCAAAGTACGGCCGAGATGCAGCAAAACCTTGAGATTGCAGCGGCCAGAATCCCGCCCTCCCTCTGGGAAGACCTGAAAATGCAGGGTCTCATGCGGGAAGACGCGCCGACATGAGGATTGACGCCCACCAGCACTATTGGGCGCCGGAGCGGGGCGACTATGGCTGGATGCCCAAGGACAACGCCACGCTCAACCGCCGCTACACGCCCGCGGATCTGGCCCCGACGCTGGAGGCGCATGGGATCGCCGCCACGGTTCTCGTTCAGGCTGCACCCACCATAGAAGAGACCGAGTACATGCTGGGCCTCGCCGATGGCAACCCAACCATTGCCGGGGTCGTCGGCTGGGTCGATTTCGAGGATCCGAGCCACCGCCGCCACCTCGAACGCTTTGCCGCGCATCCCAAGTTCTGCGGCGTCCGCCCGATGATCCAGGACATCCCGGATGTGGGCTGGATGCTGCGGGACGATGTGCAATGGGGCTATGAGGCGCTGATCGAGCTGGACCTCACCTTCGATGCGCTGGGCTTCCCGCAGCATCTCGACAATTTCAACACGCTTCTCCGCCGTTACCCCAAGATGCGAACGGTAATCGACCATTGCATGAAGCCCCAGATCCGCTCACATGACCGCAAGGGGTTCGCCCATTGGGCCGCGGGGATGGAGCGTCTGGCCGAGACCGGCGCGCATTGCAAACTCTCCGGCCTCGTCACCGAAGCGGCCGAGGGCTGGACCTTCGACGACCTCCAACCCTACGGCGCCCATGTCCTGCGCGTCTTCGGGGCGGAGAGGGTCATGTGGGGCAGCGACTGGCCCGTCTGCCGGCTGCGCGCGGAGTATCCGGACTGGCACGACACTGCGCATAAACTCACCGCCCCTCTCGGCTCCGATGCCGAAGCCGCCATCTTCGGCGAAACGGCGACGCGCTTCTACCGACTTAAGATCTGATCAAGGCAAACGACGACCGTAGGGTGGGTGCCAACCCACCACGCCGTCTGGACCCAAAAGGCACCCGTAGGGCGGGGTTCACCTCGCAATCCCCCAAAGTCGGGCGGCCCTCGGATTGCATCACCACCCTAACACCGCCAACACATCCGCCGGTGTAATATCCCGCCGCGCCTCAACAGGCCGCGCCACATGCAGGGCTGCCGCCGCTTGCGCATACTCCGCCGCACTGCCGAGCGGCTCACCGGCCACAAGCCGCGCCGCGAGCGCGCCCACAAAGGCATCGCCTGCACCATGGGTCGAGACCACATCGACTTCGTGCCCCGGTCGGTGCTCCGCCAGACCGCCATCGCAGATAACAAGACCATCGGCGCCAAGCGTCACGATCACCGACCGCCCGTCACTAAGCCGTTCCGCAGCAGCCTTTGCCTCATCCAGTGTGTCGACGCCGAGGGCCGTCATCTGCGCGGCTTCAACCCGGTTGACGACCAGAATATTGACGGTCTCCAGCATCTCCTCTGACATCGCCCGCGCGGGCGCGGCGTTCAGGACGACGGGAACCCCAACCGCGCGCGCCGCTCTTGCGATCGAAAGGTTCACGGGCTCCGGGATTTCGTTCTGCAAAAGAACCAGCTTGCACTCCGGCGGCAGACGGATCGCACGGGCCTTGATCGCCGAATTGGCAGCGGAGACAATGACCGCCCCGTAATTGCCTTCTGCATCGACAATCGCAACGCTTGTCCCCGAAGGTCCCTCTCCACGCTGGACTTGAGCCGCATCGACGCCGGCCGCCCGGAGCTCCGCAAGCATGCGCTCCGCCGGACCGTCGTCGCCGACCCGCCCGGCCATCGCCACCGCCGCACCATGTTGTGCGGCCGCCAATGCCTGATTGCCGCCCTTGCCACCGAAAGCGTAGCTCACGCCGGTCCCTGTCACTGTCTCGTCGCGCCGGGGCAGGTGGGGGGCATCGACCAGAACGTCCCAATGCAATGCGCCGACAACAAGGATGCTCATCGGTAAAGCTCCGCCTGCACGATCCGCTGGCTCGCCGCCGCGTCCTGGCATGCGATAGCTTCGGCCAGGTCGGAGCGCCCCGCCAGTCGCGAGGCCGTCGCCCGCAGCCGCTCCGTCGCTTCGATGTTTACCCGCGCTTCGGACACCGGATCGAGCCCGCCCACATCCGGAAAGGTGTCGAAATAGATGGCCGAGGAATAGCCCATCCGTTCCAGCACGACGAACAGTTCAACAATCTGGACAGGGTGAACCGAGCCCACCATCAGCCCGTCATCGCGCTTGCCGTAGCCATCGTTCAGATGCACGCCCAACAGCCGCGAATGCCGGCTGACCAGCACCGCCGCGTGGGCCGGGATCTCGCCTGCATAAAGGACATGCGCGAGATCGAGCGTCACACCCAGATTGGCCATGCCGACCTCCTTTACTGCCAGCAGTGTCGTCGCCACATCGGGCATCAGGGCAAAGGCGCGGGGCTCGTCCGGCTTGTACTCGATGGCGACGTCGAGATCCGGGTTGTGATCGGCAACCTCGGCAAGTGCCGCGACCGTGTCATCCCACATCCGCGCATAATCGCCCTGAAACGCGTAATCGACACCGTCCTGCCCCATCCAGAGGGTCATCAGCCGCCCGCCCATGCCCGCCAGCACATCGAGCCCGCGCTTGGTGATATCGATGGCCTCCTGCCGAACGCGCGGGTCCGGATTGGTGAAGGCGCCGATGGCAAAGCCGGGCTCGGTATAGTAGCGCATGGCCAGCCCGTTCAGCGCCATACCATTGTTGGCCAGATGAGCTGCGACGCGTTCCGGCTCCATATCGGCGAAATGATCGGGATAGTTCAGATCGGCCGCGTTCAGCCCCTCGACCGTTGCAGCCCGGTCGATCAGATCGAGGATCGTAATCCCGTTCTTCTGAGGCCAGTACTCCGCCGCGCCGACCTTAAAAGCATTCAGGCGCGCCGCATAAAGGGTCATGCCACGGCCATCAGGGCGGCGACTTCCTCGGCCGTCGGCATCGACGGCGCAGTTCCGGGGCGCGTCACCGAAATACCTGCCACGGCGCAACCATACCGCACTGCCTCGACCGGCGCGTCTCCCCGCGCCAGCGCCACGGCAAAGCCGCCATTGAACGCGTCGCCGGCACCGGTCGTCTCGACCACAGGTCCTGCATCATAGGCCCCGACATGCTCAGTCCCGCTATCCGAATGCAACAGCGCCCCCATCTCACCAAGGGTGATCACGGCTGCACCGGCGCCCATCTCCATCAACCGCTCTGCCGCGGCCTCAGCCTCGGCCACACTCGTCACGGGCAGGCCGGTCAGCCCCTCGGTCTCGGATTCGTTCGGCGTGACATAGTCGCAAAGGCCGAGCATGCCCTCCGGCAGCTCCGCCGCCGGGGCCGGGTTCAGGATTGTCGTCACGCCGGCCTCCCTGGCGATCTCCAGCGCCCGCAGGGCGGCCGGGATCGGTTGTTCCAGTTGCGTGACGAACACCGAGGCGCCGCGGATCAAATCCGCCTCCGCCTCGATATCGGCAACCGAGATCGTGCCGGCCGCGCCCGGAGCGATGATGATTGCATTGTTACCGGTGGCCTCCTCGACAAAGATGTAGGCAGCACCCGTGTAGGTCTCATCCGTCTGAGTGACGACCGGCGTGACGCCGGCCTGTCCCCAGGTCGCAAGCGCCATCTCGGCAAAGGTGTCGCGCCCGAGCTTTGAGAGGAAGCTTACATCCGCGCCCAGCCGCCCGCAGGCCACCGCCTGGTTGGAGCCCTTGCCGCCGGGGCCGAGCGCGAAGCTTTCGCCCAGAATGGTCTCGCCCATCTTTGGCTGACGGGTGGCGCGATAAGCGGTGTCGGCAACGAAGACACCCAGAATGACAATCCCGGCCATGCCTAGTCCTCCGGCCCGATGACGCCCTTGCGGAAGGCAAAGCAGCCATAGAACCGCCGCTCGCCGGTCTGGATCACGGCATAGGCGGCCCGAGCGCGGTCATAGAAGGCATAGCGCTCAATCGAAATCATTGGCCAGGGCTTACCTTCGGCCGCATCTATCTCGGCCTGCACCTCGCGCTGGACCTCAGGGATCTCGTCCGGGGCGCCGACGATCTCCATCCGCGCCGCGGCATCATCCACAAACGTGTCGAGCGGATAGGCAGACAGCACCGCCCGCACGACCTCCGCCGCCGGGCGATCGATGCGCAGGATCTCTCCCAGCACGGTCTCGCGCGCCACTGAGTCGGACGGGAAGTTCGTGTCCGCAATGATCAGATCGTCCCCGTGCCCCATCGCGCGGAGCGCATAGAGCACGTCCGCATTCAGCAGCGGATCAATGTTTTTCAGCATGGTCTCCCCCCTTATGTGTTCAGCCGCACACCGGTCTTCGTGTCGAACAGATGCATCTGTTCAGGGTCCGGCGTGATCCGGATCTCGTCACCCGGTGCAAACGCCACCCGGTCGCGGAAGACGGCAACCGCCTCGCTCTCGCCGAGCTTCAGAAACACCATCGTCTCGGTTCCCGTGGGCTCGACGACCGAGACGGTGGCGATATGACCCTCCTCGGCCAGCCGAAAATGCTCCGGCCGGATGCCGAGCGTGACGGCCTGGCCCTCGGTCACGGTGACCTGGCGGTCAAAGACCTGGGTCAAACCGTCGGGGCCGAGGAACCGCCCCCCCTCCCAGCGCCCCTCAATCAGGTTCATCGATGGCGCCCCGATAAATGTCGCAACGAAGGTGTTTGCCGGTTTGTCATAAAGGTCCAGTGGCGCCCCGATCTGTTCGATCCGGCCGGCATTCATGACTACGATCCGGTCGGCCATGGTCATCGCCTCGATCTGGTCATGGGTGACAAAGACGGTGGTCGTCTTCAGCCGCTGATGCAGCTCCTTGATCTCCGTCCGCATCTGGATGCGCAGCTTGGCGTCCAGGTTCGACAACGGCTCGTCGAACAGAAAGACCTGCGGGTCGCGGACAATCGCCCGGCCCATGGCCACCCGCTGGCGCTGCCCGCCCGACAGGTTCCGCGGATAGCGCTCGAGGTAGGGCGTCAGGCCGAGGATCTCGGCTGCCTCCCGCACGCGCGTGTCGATCTCGGACTTCGCCACTTTCGAGACCTTCAGCGCAAAGCCCATATTCGCCGCCACGGTCTTGTGCGGATAAAGCGCATAGGACTGGAAGACCATGGCGATGTTGCGCTCGGCCGGCGTCAGATTGTTGACCACCGTCTCACCGATGGCGATCTGCCCGCCGGTAATGTCCTCCAGCCCGGCGATCATCCTGAGAAGCGTGGATTTCCCGCAGCCCGAGGGGCCGACCAGGACAACGAACTCCCCATCCGCGATATCGATATCGACACCATGGAGCACATCGACCGCCCCGTAGCTCTTCCGAAGATCGCGGATCGTCATCCCCGCCATCGGCCACCCCTCCCTCAGGTCAAGCCACTGTCCGACTTTGCGCAAACCCTGCGGCCGCATTCGGAATTCTTTGCGCCAACTAAAGCACAAGGCCCCCGACGACGCCAAGCAGGGAATGCGCCGGCCTCACATCCGGTTTAGGTGCACTGCAACAGGTGGATACGAGGGATCGGGACTGATATCCTGGCGTGGGCACAGCGGCAGAGGAGCGACAGTCATGGCAAAGGGACAAGGCCGCGGGGCGCATCACGCGAAGTCGATCAACCTGGCACTTCAGGGCGGTGGAGCGCACGGTGCCTTCACCTGGGGCGTGCTCGACCGGATGTTTGAGGAGGACCCTCTCTGGATCGAAGCCATATCGGGGACGAGTGCGGGGGCGATGAACGCGGTCGTCGCAGCGCAGGGCATGTACGACAACGGTGCTGCCGGTGCACGGGAGGCGCTGCACGATTTCTGGTGGCAGGTCGCGCGGACCGGCCGGCAAAGCCCGATCCGCCGCACGCCCATCGACATGGCGCAGGGCAACTGGTCGCTGGATGCCTCACCCACCTATCTCTTCTTCGACATGCTCAGTCGCCTCGCCTCGCCCTACGATCTCAATCCGTTCGATTACGATCCCCTGCGGGAAGTGGTCGAGGACTTCGTCGATTTCGAGAAGGTCTCGGGCGAGGAGGATATGGAGATCTTCATCTCCGCCACCAATGTGGAGACCGGTCAGGCCCACGTCTTCCACCGGCACGAGATCACGATCGACGTGGTTATGGCCTCGGCCTGCCTGCCGTTCATGTTCAAAGCGGTCGAGATTGAAGGCGTGCCCTATTGGGATGGGGGATACATGGGCAACCCCGTGCTCTATCCCTTCATCGACCATTCCCCCTCGGCCGATATCCTGATCGTCCAGATCAACCCGCTTCACCGACCAGGCGCACCACGCACAGCGCGCGACATCCTGAACCGGGTCAACGAGATCACCTTCAACGCCTCTCTCATCAGCGATCTGCGCTCCATCGATTTCGTCGAGCAATTGCTGGCCGAGGGGAAGCTCAGCACCGACGACTACAGGCATATGCGCGTTCACATGATCGACGGTGCGCATGAGATGATGGACCTTAGCGCCTCATCTAAACTGAACGCGGAATGGGCTTTTCTCACCCATCTGCGCGATGTCGGGCGGCGGGCCGCGGACAGCTGGCTGAAAACCCATTTCGACGATATCGAGGTCCGCTCGACGCTTGATCTCCGCCAGGTCCTGCCGGCCATGGGCAGCCCCCGGAACTGTCTGCCGGAGGAACGGCGCCCACCGACGCCCCGGCCGGACACCGCCGCCTGACCGCGAAACTCACGGGCAGCCACACGCTCCTTCAACCTCCGCTTGACGATGCGGCCGCCATCCACTACCCCATGCTTACCTGGCGGGTATGGTGAAATGGTATCACACGAGCCTTCCAAGCTCTTGGTGCGGGTTCGATTCCCGCTACCCGCTCCATAAGATCCGGTGGGCACTGGAACCGCACGGATCAGAGATAATCCAGCCATTTGGGGGGTGAGCTCTTGCTGCGCGCAATACTCCTTTGTTTCTTGATGATCTCGTCGGTTGCCCGGGCCGAGGTGGAGCGTGTTCTGGTTCAATCGACGACGTCGACACAGAACTCCGGGCTCTACGATCATCTTCTGCCGCTCTTCACCGAGAAAACCGGCATCCGCGTGGATGTCGTGGCCGTCGGGACCGGTCAGGCGATCCGTAATGCCAGCAACGGCGATGCCGACGTGCTGCTGGTCCATGCCATGGATGCGGAGGAGGCATTCGTGGCCGCGGGGCACGGCCTTTCGCGCCATGACCTGATGTATAACGACTTTGTCGTCATCGGCCCGTCGGACGATCCGGCCAGGCTGGCCCAGGCTGCGGATTTGTCCGATGCGCTCACGCGTCTCAGCGCTGGTGATGCGGTCTTTGTCAGCCGTGGCGACGACAGCGGCACCCATGAGAAGGAGCGGGCGCTCTGGGCAGAAGCGGGCATCGACGCTGAGGTCTTCGGCAACTGGTACCGCGAAACGGGATCCGGCATGGGCGCGACGATCCGGGTGGCGACCGAGATGGGCGGCTACACAATCACCGACCGTGCCACCTGGATCTCGTTCGGGGCGAAGGCCGGGCATGTCATCCTGGCTGAGGGCGATCCGGCGCTGTTCAACCAGTACGGCGTCATCGCGCTCAATCCGGAGCGCCACCCTCATGTCAATATCGACGGCGCAACCGCTTTCCTGGACTGGCTGCTGAGCGAGGAGGGGCAGAAGGCGATCGCTGCCTACCGCGTCGATGGTCAACAGCTCTTCTTCCCAAATGCAGAACCGTAGGGGGCTCGGTCGCAGATCGCTGTTGGCCGCAGGGGCTCGCGGGTCGAGCTGGACCACCCATTGGCGTGCCATACTATAGGCACATCGCAGCACAGGGCGCGCATCATGTCGTCTGACCATCTGACACTCTACTACCGGCCTGGCGCCTGCGCGCTGGCACCGCACATTCTTCTGAATGATGTCGGCGCAGAATACAAAGCAATCAACGCGCCCAGGGACGAGGGATATCGCGCGATCAACCCCAATGGTGCCGTACCCGCCCTGCAATTGGCCGACGGGACCGTGATCACCCAATGCCATGCCATCCTGCAATATATCTGCGAAGTGACAGGGCGCCCCGATCTTTTGGGCGGCGATGCAGCGCTCGCCCGCGCCGAGGTTGCGCGCTGGTGCGCCTTTTTCACGGGTGACTTCCACCCTGCGTTCTTCCCGGTCTTCGTTTCTCAGCGCTACACGACCGACAGCGGCGCCGACGCCCGCGCGGCCGTCAAGGCAGCCGGCGTGGCACTTGTCCGTACGGGTCTCAATGAGATCGAGGCGCAACTCAGCCGGCGGGAATGGTTTGTCGGTGTGGCGCCGACGATTGCCGATTTCTACGCTGTGCCGATGTTGCGCTGGTG
>JAAUYD010076007.1_pt1 | contig 13325 bp, 11 predicted proteins | sample 7278101 | NCBI WGS metagenome assembly JAAUYD01 (sample SAMN14350128, study PRJNA611818) | marine sediment metagenome | isolation source: surface marine sediment (0.6m) | place: French Polynesia: Moorea | collected 2018-08
AAGGCAGTAAAAAGCCGATGCTTTCGTCAAAAAATCTACCTTGTCTGCCTGTCGCCCCCCTCTACCAAGTCTGATCTTTACCCAAATCTTAAAAACCTACCCTTGTGAGCTCTGCTTCCCCCCTTCCTCTGCTCCCTCTGCTCGACTAAAGGTTTGAACAACTGGTTTTGACCACACCCGGAGACAGGGAACAGAAAGACGTATTAACCATAATGTGTAGTACTCTTTAATTATAGTAAATTTGTCATACCTAAGGTAAATTAGTTTACAAATCATTAATTTAATTGGGTTCTACTAAATGGTAAAATAATGAACTTTATTCAGTTTATTAACATTCCCAAATGCCATTCACTTGTTAACATTAATTTTTGCTGAATTTAAGAATTTTTTAAGAGTTTATCGTTATCTTTGTAAACTTTCTATATAAACTGAAAAGACAAGAAACATTCATAGTAGAATACGTCAGAACCCTAACTTTTTGAATGAAGCCAGAATGCCTGGTCTTGAGGAAGGATGCTATCAAGAATTGGTTAATAATCTTACCATGTGTGTTGGTGTTGGAGATGACGGACAAAAATATGTCACCCAATGGGGTTCCCCTAACCGAAGAGGCTTAAATATTGGCCCACGCTCCGCGTTGTTCTTTGTTAAACAATAATCCTCTGTCGGATATTGTTGATCGTTTTAGCGTTAAATTTTCACTTACCGAGCAAAAACTATGCTGCACAAACCACGTTTTAACTGGCAAAAGACGATTAATTGGGTTATAACCCTTTGTATCACCTTGATGGTGATCGGCTATACCTTACCCGCTAAGGCTGATGTGATCTACCAAGCCTTCAATATGCCCTTTCAGGAAATCAAAAATCAACTTTCCACACTCAAAGCAGATGGGTTTACCTACATACAAGTTTCACCCCCAGAAAAGAGTAACCCTTCCACTGAATGGTGGGCAAGATATCAGCCGATTGATTTTACTGTTTTTGAAAGTCCTTTAGGGAATGAAGATGACTTACGACAACTCATTGATGCTGCCCATGAACAGGACATCAAAATCTTAGTGGATGTCATTATCAATCACATGGCCAATTATCCTCCTTACTCTGAGACTTTGGACTATCCTCGCTTTTCACCTGAGGATTTTCACCCAAAAAGTTGTATTGATTACAACAATTGCTATGAAGTCACCCACGGATGGTTAGGATTTGGATGCGATCTTCCTGACTTGAAAACCGAATCAGACTATGTTCAAGGAGAACTGAAAAATTACTTCGCTTCTTTAATAGCTTTAGGGGCTGATGGCTTTCGGATTGATGCCATCAAACATGTCGAAGTAGCTGACATCGATAAAATTTTAGATGTTGTCCCTGCTGATAAATATGTCTATGGAGAAGTAATTGGTGGAAATTGTGGAGAAACTACCAATTACCCACAGATTCATAACGTAGATATCACGGATTATAATCTATTGTCTAACCTCAAAGGTGCCTTTAGTTTTGGTGGCGATTTGCGATCGCTGATTAATCCTCAAGGGGTACTTCCTGGCTATCAAGCCATTACCTTCTCTAAAACCCACGACACCGTTTGTCCAGGGGGTGATCTATGTGGCGATTATGGTTTTGAGCCACGGGATCAGATGTTAGCCAATGCTTTCTTGTTAGCACGTCAAGATGGACTACCCCTCATTTACCGAGATGATATAGATGATCCTATCGTCCCAGCAGGGGCTAAGTTCCACGAAAAACTGCTCCATGAATCTCAATACTTCCGCAATGGTAACGAAATTACTTCAGGGGGCGATAGTCCTAATCGGTTATTCATTGAACGGGGTGATCAGGGCATTGCTATTATCAATAAAGCCGGAGAATCCTTCGCTCCAACTTCGGTCAGAATGCCCGGTCTTGAGGAAGGATGCTATCAAGAATTAATCTCCAATTCAACCATGTGTGTTAATGCAGACAAATCGGTTCAAGGCGGCTTAAATGTTGCCGGGCGCTCGGCAGTTTTCTTTGTTAAACAATAATTCTTAAGTAGGGTGGGCATTGCCCACCCTCTGATTTTGGGGCTTGATTCTGTTCCCGAAAACCTATCTAATCTTACCCAATCTTCTTCATATCAGCAGCCAAAATCAAGAAATGGATAAGTTTTTATCGACTCAAATCAAGTTATCATCAGGTTTTAAGCTTGATGAGTAGATTTGAGTAAGTTTTATATAGCGGAAACTTAATGGTGACCTATAAAATATTAGAAGGAAAAAAAGTGGCTGTATTAATTGAAACAGAATACATCCACGAAGAAATTGAACAAAATCGTTTCGCGCAGTCCCCATCTAAAATCTGTGATTTAGATGGGGTTGCGGTTTATGTACCTGATGAAAGTCATGTTGTTATTGATGGTGATCTAGTAACAGCAAGATCGGCAGCCGATCTCGATGCCTATTTTGATGCCATTGTTCAACTCGCTATCAGCAATTATTAAAGTAACAAAAAAAGTAAAAATTGAGGTAATTTATCGTTGATGAAACAGCGATTAAACAATCAAAAAAGATGGCTAAAAAGAGGGGCTTATTTTCTTAGCTTACTCTTGTTTTTATTCCTATCTGGAACCCCAACAGCTAACGCTTTTTTTAATAAAAGCTATATTGAGAACGATATTGAGATAATTCTGAGTGATGTCCCCACTGGGCAAACTTGGATTGATCATCTTAACAATGATCTGCTGCCATTTTGGATAACCCCTGAAGCACTGGGAGAAAATGGCAATTATCCCACCTATCGCTGCAATGATGGGTCTTTATACGAACCGACAAATCCCTGTCCAGAATTGTACAACGCAGATCCTGGAATTGTTCAATTGGATAGAGATTATGTTAGAGCAAACTCCCGTCAAGTCTTTGCTTATGGAATCGCCTATAACATGACCGGAAATAACGAGTATCTACACTATGCAAAAGAAGGGGTAGATTACTTGATCGATAACGCTTTGGTGAACCAGGGAACAGAAGGAACCTATACCTACTTTGATGAACTAGGTAATGGTTTACCCAGACAAGAACAACGCATCAGTCAAGATATGACCTATGCGCTTTCTGGATTAGCCTTTTTCTACTATCTCACCAGAGATCCTCAAGTGCTAGAATACATCGTTAATGTCAAAGATTACATTTTCGACACCTATTACGATCAAGAATGGGGTCTGCTTTCCTGGTCCAAAACCAGTTACCAAGATGGTACCATGCAAACGGTGAGTAGCCAACAACGGGAATTAGTCGCTCAACTGGATCAAATCTATGCCTACATGATCTTGATTACCCCCATTTTGCCCACCGATTTTAATGGTGTTAATCTCAGACAAGAATGGGAAGATGATTTAGTGCATTTGGCCACTATCATGAGCGAACAATTCTACACTCCTGATAAAAATCTCTTCTGGGGAGCCATTACTGACATTAGTGATAAAACCCTCGAAACACCCCATACAGATTTTGGTCATTCCATTAAAACCTTGTGGTTGATTGATCAAATTGGCAAACTCACTGGACACTACGACTTAGTCTTGTTTACCCAAGAAGCAGTCCCCAAAATCTTAGAAACAGCTTATCTTTCCGATGAGACTTGGGGAAACCAACCCATGCTTGATGGTACCATCAACAAAGATAAGCAATGGTGGACCTTAGCCGAACTGGATCAGGTAGCTGCGACTTTTGCCCTCAGAGATCCTTCTTACGCTAAATATTTAGTCACTACCTATCCTTTCTGGCTTGATTACATGGTAGATCATACCGATGGGGGGGTTTGGGATTTACTGAAGTATAATCCGATGACGGATAGCTACGATGTTGATCCCTATACTCCTAAGCAACACTCTTGGAAAAATGCTTTCCACTCCTTTGAACACGCAATGATTGGCTATTTAACCGGCCAAGAACTCCATGATTTGCATAGTCAACTCTATTTTGCTTTCAAAAATGGAATACCGACTCCAAAGGTTACTGATATTCGTCCTTACACCTATGCAGCTAAGGTTAAATTAGTTGAAACCTTTGATGCAGGGTCAATTCCTGGTTATGGCAAACAACGGGTAACCTTTGCTGATATCAGATAAAGTTCCTAAGTTGGCAATGAAATTCCTCGTGTCCTCGGAATGACAATTGATAGAAATGATCGAGAAAAATCAAAAATCTTCATCTCTTTGGATAGCATAAATATATATCCGTTGCCTGTTTACGCTTCCCTGTTCCCTGTTACCTTATATAAATCAGCCATTTCAAAACTTAAAAGCTTATCACTGTTGTTCTCGAAAAAAAGTCAACAATTAGGATTACTAAAATGATAAAGTCATTCAAGACAATACTACGATTGATGATGGTTCTTATGTTAACCTTATCAATGGTTAATTCTTTTTCCAGTTCTGCCTTAGCAGATAACTTATCTCTGGGAAATCGTAGAGCATTTTGGCTAGAAGAATCTCTGATTGCTTGGAATAATCAAAATGCTGCGACTTATGAACTCTTTTATGATGCTCATAGTAATTTGAATATTCCCAATCGTCGGGGTTCAGGAATTCCTTTAAATAGAGAAGGAAGATTATCCAGCAATCGTTACCCACAATTTCCCAATCTAGACAACTATCTAACCTTCCGCATTCCCTCAGAGCAATTATCAAACGTTAAAGACATCCTTAAAAGTCAAATAGCGATCGCAGCTTATGACAATTCGGGAAACTTAGTCGATAGTACAGGACTGCAAATTCAAGGGGTTCTCGATGACTTATACGCCTATTCTGGAGAACTTGGAGTCATTTATCGGGATGGCATACCTGAACTCAAAGTCTGGGCCCCAACCGCGCAATCGGTGACTCTCCATCGCTTCAATGATAGCAACCCGGCAACCCTTTCTGTAGAGACTCCCATGAACTTTGATACGAATACCGGTGTCTGGAGTATTACCGGCGATCGCAGTTGGGATCAACAATATTATCTCTACGAAATAGCGGTTTATAGCCCCAATACTAACCGCATCGAGACCAATTTAGTCAGCGATCCCTACTCCATTAACTTGTCTCAAAACAGTCAACGTAGTCAAATTTTAGATATCTACAACGATCCCATTTTAAAACCTGTTGGATGGGATACCTTCACTAAACCGACTTTTACGGTACCGGAAGATATGGCCATCTATGAAGTTCATGTCAGGGACTTTAGTCGAGATGATCAAACCGTAAACCCCGAAGATCGGGGAAAATTTACCGCCTTTACCTACGATGGACGGAATGGCCATCCTCCCTTATCCAAAGGAATGGAACATCTTCTTAACTTAGGTCAAGCAGGGTTAACCCATATTCACCTCTTACCTGCATTTGACATTGGTTCGGTGGATGAAGATTCTACTCATCTTCAAGATCCTGACTCTAACCAACTCAAGCAATATGCTTCCAACTCTGACCAACAACAAGCGATCGTTGTCCAAACCCAAAATCAAGATAGCTTTAACTGGGGTTACGATCCTTATCATTATGGGGTTCCTGAAGGCAGTTATGCCACTAATCCTAATGATACCAGTCGCATTATCGAATTCCGCAACATGGTACAAACCCTCAACGAAAATGGCTTACGGGTGGTGATGGATGTGGTTTATAATCATACCTTTGCCAGTGGGTTAGATCAAACGTCAGTCCTGGATAAAGTGGTTCCTGGATATTACTATCGCTACGATAACAATGGTTACTTACGAAATTCTAGCTGCTGTTCCGATACTGCTGCTGAATTTAAGATGATGGACAAATTAATGGAAGATACCCTCATAACTTGGGCAAAAGCTTACAAAGTTGATGGGTTTCGCTTCGATTTAATGAACCTTCATCCTGTGGAAACCATGACGGCGATCGACGATCGTATCCATCAATTAACCTTAGAGGAAGATGGCGTTAACGGTCAAGATATTTATTTGTATGGGGAAGGTTGGGACTTTGGTTCGGCTAAAGAAAAAGGAATCCATTATGCCAGTCAATTTAACATGGCAGGGACGGGAATTGGAACCTTTAACGACAGGATTCGAGATTCAATTCATGGTGGATATAATCAAGATCCCTTACAAATTCGCCATCAAGGGTTTATTAATGGTCTATCCTACGATTGGAATGGTTATGAATACGATAACCGCTATCAAGGGGATTTACGCTATTTCATGGATCGCTTAAGAATTGCCTTAGCTGGCAGTTTACAGGACTATGAAATTATTGACCAAAACAATAATCGGGTCAAAGGAAGAGATTTAAACGGAACCGGATACACTCAAGATCCCCAAGAAACCATTAATTATGTCTCGAAACACGATAACGAAACCCTCTATGATTTGAATGTGTTTAAACTCCCGTTTGGGGAAAGAGGGGTTTCGGTTACCAGTATGGATGAAAGAGTGCGATCGCAAAACATGGCCTTAGATGTGATTGGGTTTGCCCAAGGAATTCCCTTTTTCCACATGGCTAGTGATATGTTACGCTCTAAATCATTAGATCGGGATAGTTTTAATTCGGGAGACTGGTTTAACCGAGTTGATTTTAACTATCAAAACAATAATTTTGGGGTAGGTTTACCCATTCAACAAAATAATGGAACTCGTTGGAATATTATGAGACCGTTGTTAGGAAACAATGATCTTAAACCTGGTTTTGATGATATTAACAAAAGTGTTCAACACTTACAAGACGTTCTCGCCATTCGCAAAAGTTCTCCTTTATTTCGCCTAGAAACTTCGGATCAAATTAAAAATCGTGTGCAGTTTCATAATATGGGTTCCAATCAAAAAGATGGACTGATTGCTATGTCTATTGGGGATAATATAGGTGAGGACTTAGATCCCAATTATGAGTATATTGTTGTCTTATTTAATGCCAACAAATTCCCTCAAAACATTACCATTCCAGAAACACAAGGAATGGCTTTATCTTTGCATCCTGTGCAACTTAATTCTGAGGATGATGTGGTTAAAAATGCGAATTTTAATCGCAATAATGGGGAGTTTAGTATTCCTGCCAGAACAACTGCCGTTTTTGTTAGTCATTAGATGAGTTAACAGTCAAAAACTCCTGTAGGGGCTTAATAATATTAAGCCTTTACAGAAATTGATTATTATTTTCTAAATTCTAAATTCTAAATTCTAAATTCTAAATTCTAAATTCTAAACATAGGTTGGTAGATGATACAATCATGATGATTGTGCTACAGTATTTATAACTCAAATATAAATGCTATATGACAAACCAATTACCTGACGGTCCCAAAAGTTCTCCTTTATGGCAATTAATTCGCTGGATACAAGATCCTTTAGTATTTCAACAGGAATGTGTCGGGCGTTACGGAGATATATTTACTCTCAATGTCCAAGGTTTTACCTCTTTTGTTGTTATTGGAAACCCATTAGGAATACAAGAAATTTTTAGTCAAAATCCCGATAATTTTGATATTGGCCGTGCCAATAAAATTGCTGAACCCCTTTTTGGTACTAATTCTTTATTTGTTTATGATGGCAAACATCACCAAAAAGAAAGAAAATTATTAATGCCTCCTTTTCATGGACAAAGTCTACAAAATTATGCACAATCTATTTGTGATATTTCCATTGAAATTGCAAATAATTGTCCAAAAAATAAACCCGTCATTATCCGTCAGGTAATGCAAACTATTAGTTTAGAAGTCATTTTAAAAGTGGTATTTGGTATTTCAGAAGGAGAAAGATATGAAAAAATAAAACCCTTCCTCGCCCAAATGTTAGATGTCACTGATTCTCCATTAACCTCTAGTTTTCTCTTCTTAAAATTTTTACAAAAGGATTGGGGAAAATGGAGTCCTTGGGGGCAAATTCAATATATAAGAAGACAAATTTATCATCTATTACAAGAAGAAATTGAGGAAAGACGTAGCAAAAAAAAAGAAAGTGGTCATGATGTTCTTAGTTTAATGATGGTAGCTAAAGATGAAAGCGGAAAATCATTAACAGATGACGAATTAAAAGACGAGTTAGTAACTTTATTATTTGCCGGTCATGAAACCACTGCTACTATTATGAGTTGGGCTTTTTATCAAATTCTCACTCATCCTTCTATCTTAGAAAAAATGCGTCAGGAATTGGTAGAAAAAGGTAAAAATCTTCAGCCTTTAGAAGTAGCAAAACTTCCCTATCTTAATGCAGTTTGTCAAGAAGTTTTACGGATGTATCCGATTATTCCTATTCTTTTCCCTCGCATTACAAAAACAACAATGACCATTATGGGACGGGAATTTAGTCCTGAAACTTGGCTAACTCCTAGCATCTATTTAGTACATTATCGAGAAGATTTATATCCTGAACCAGAAAAATTTAAACCTGAACGTTTTTTAGAAAAAAAGTTTGCTAGTTATGAATACTTACCCTTTGGTGGAGGAACTCGTCGTTGTTTAGGATATGCTTTAGCAGAATTAGAAATGAAGTTGGTTTTAGCTTCTATCCTACCTGAATATTCACTTTCTTTAACCACTGAAAAACCCGTCAAACCACAACGTCGAGGTTTTACAATTTCCCCTGCTGGTGGTGTTCCCTTGATTTTCTCAAAAGCTTGATAGAAACATTAAGCAGTTACCAATTTTTTACAATAAAACTTGTATTGATGAACTGACAATTAAGCTTAAATGGTGTCAACAACTTGACGACAAGTAGCAGGACTATCACAGAAGAAACCATCAACTCCAATATTCATTAATTGTTCAATTTCTTCTATCATTGTTTTTACTATTCCGTCAGGTGTTAAGCTTAAAAACACTTCTTCTGGACGTAATGTATAACAATGAACCCATAACCCTGCTTGATGAGCATTATCTACAAAAGAAGTCACTTCTCCTGTCAATTTCGTTGTGATTTTACTATTTTTATCTCTTAAAGGAATAGAAATACGAGGTAAAATGCTGTTTTTCCAAACACCAATCCCATCAGCATAAGTATTGCTAATATACTGTAAAGTGTCTAAATTATCTAAGTGACCATATCCTGTTAAACTATCTAATAAACTCCTTTGACAAGTGTTAACTAAATGACCATAAATAGCTGACATATCCGCAGCATTTTGAGTATTATAAACAATATCATAAGGGCGTTGAAAACTATTTTGAGTTGGCAAAACAGTAGAACCATAAAGTTGAATTAAGGGAATATCGACCCCTGCATTGGGCATAATAATTGTTTTTAATTCAATTAAGTTCTCAAACTCAAAAGACTGAATCAATATGTGATCAGGATCAGTAAAGTCTTCTTCAATTAACGTATTTATTAATAACTCTCCTAAACAAATATTTATCAAATTTTCGTGTTCATTTCCTGTGAAAAACTTTCCTTCTTTTGCCAAGAAGGTTGGATGTTTCGTTTCAGGATAAATACCAATCTTACGACCTATTTGTTTACTTTTTTGTTTAACTAAAGCAATAATTTCTCTAAAAGTAGGAATTTCAAAAAGTCCATCAAACTGTCTATTATTAGGACGAATATTAGGAATACGTTCCTTAACTCGTAATGTTTTTAATTCTGCTAAAGTAAAATCTTCTGCAAACCATCCAGTCACTAAATTTCCATCAATCATTTTAGCAGTTTTTCTATCAGTAAACTGATCAATTTCTGCTACATTTGTGGTTCCTGATAATTCATTTTCATGACGAGCAACTAATACCCTATCTCTGGTAACAACTAAGTCAGGTTCAATAAAATCTGCACCTAAATCAATGGCTAATTCATAAGCTTCCAAAGTGTGTTCAGGACGAAAAGCACTGGCACCACGGTGAGCAATTACTAGAGGCATTTTGGTAACTTTAATATTGGACATAATTCAACAAGATAATGACTAAAATTTATCTATTCAGTTATCAGTTATCGAAAATAATTATGTCTAAAACCCCGCCTTTGAAGGGGAATAGTTTTTGAGACGGAGCGTAAATCTTTGTCTCAAAAACAACTTCTGACTTCTGACTTCTGACTTCTGACTTCGTTAACAGTCTCCCCACACTTACTTAACCAAAATTTTGATACACTCAATTGAAAGCTACTGTTAAACCCCTTATGTCATTTTGTACTCATTTATTTTTGGCTTCCTCTTAGGCATAATCATCTTACTCTGGAACCGTTATCGCCTAAAAGCTCAATTAAAACACATTTTAACTTCATCTCCTGATACAGAAGAGTTATTAGGTGCTTTACCTATATTAACTCTCATTAAAAGAGAAATTGTCTATATCAAACAACAATACGACCAACAACAACAAGAATTAAACTTAAAACAGCAGATTTTAGATATTGCTCCCATTGCTTATCTATGGGTAGATGAAGAAAATCAATTACTATGGTGTAATCAGCAAGCTCAAACCTTATTGCAAATCGATCGCTGGCAACCTGGACAAATTCGTCTGTTCTTAGAGTTGGTTCGTTCTTACGAACTCGATCAACTAATCGAGGAAACTCGACAAACCCAAACTCCTCAAGTGAATGAATGGACATTCTACCCCGCTAATTATGTACCACCAAGCCCTGAAAACCAGAATTATGAGAAAAAAGCCCTAAATAGCAGTTCTGTGGCTTTAAAAGGCTTTGCTTATCCCTTCCCCCAAGGACAAATTGTTGTCTTCATTGAGAACCAACAACCCTTAGTGGACTTATCCCGTTCCCGCGATCGCGCTTTCTCCGATCTTACCCATGAGTTACGCACTCCCCTAACCTCTATTTCCCTTGTTTCTGAGTGGTTAGAAGGTCGTTTGTCAGATCCAGAACGCCGTCGGGCCACCCAAATGCGACAAGAAACCCACCGTCTGATTCATTTAGTTGAAGATTGGTTAGAATTAAGTCAATTACAAGAAAATCCTCATCAAAGTTTATCCTTAGAAACGGTAGAATTAAACCATATTTTATTAGCTGCTTGGCAAGTGGTAGAACCCCTTGCACAACAAAAACAAATCAATTTAAAGACTTCAGGATTAAAAGAAATCGAATTGTCTGGTGATCGCTCCCGTTTAATTCAAGTGTTTATTAATTTATTGGATAATAGTATCAAACATAGTCCTAATAATAGCGAAATTTTGGTTGATCTGAGGAATAATCTGAAAAATCAAACCATAGAAATTAGTATTCTAGATCAAGGATCGGGTTTCTTAGAAGAAGATTTACCCTATATTTTTAATCGTTTATATCGAGGAGATACTTCTCGAACTCGACAAGGGTTAGAGAGCGAATCTGTAAGATCAGGAAGCGGTTTGGGACTAGCAATCGCCCAAGAAATTATACAAGCTCACGGGGGAACAATAACCGCAGAAAACCATCCTAATAGGGGAGGAGCTTGGATACGAATTGTATTAACCAAAACCTCTTAAATCTTTGGTGAGTTCTTAACTTTTGTTAGTTAAACTAAACAGTCTAAAACTAAATTTATGTTGCAATTTATTGTAATTGGGATAGAAAGAAGGCTATGTTAGGAATAGGGTTGGATTAATTTTTTAATAAAAGAGTATTAGGTATAGGTTAAGGATAGTGTTGTGAATATCTCTTCCCCAGATAATTATCCCGAAAGCACTTACTTTCAACGCTGTCTCAAACGACTCCAACAAGAAGTATTGCGGATGGGAACCTTAGTCGAAGAATCCTTTCGACTAAGCCATCAAGCTTTATTTGCAAGAGATATTGACGCTGCTCACAAAATTGCTATTCTCGATAAACAAATTGACCGTTACTATCGTAAAATTGAACTCGACTGCGCTACCTTAATGACCTTACAATCTCCTGTCGCTCAAGATTTGCGTCTCTTAAGTGCCTTTATGCAGTTAGTTAGAGATTTAGAACGGATTGGGGACTATGCCAAAGATTTAGGAGAAATTGCGCTTAAATTGTTCCCCTATGAACCCCATGATTGTATGAGAGAGATTGCTGCGATGTCCAATCATGCTCAAATGATGTTAGCTACCAGTTTAGTCGCTTTAGCTGACTTAGATGGAGGGGCCGGAACAAGAGTGAAAAAGCTAGACGATACCGTAGATGATGCTTACGACCAACTGTATCATCATTTAGCTTATCAGCGAGATATACTAGGGGTGATTGAGCCGTTTTTACTGCTTGCTCTGATTATTCGTCATTTAGAAAGAATGGCGGATCACGCTACTAATATTGCTCAGCGTGTATCTTATATCGTTACCGGTCGTCGGGGTTGATGATAGCAGTTTTTTAACAATAAAGGTATAATGAAGTAAGACAAGGCTGACAAGGTGACAAGGTGGACAAGGAAGAAAAAGACAGAAAAATTCAAACGCATGAAGATTTAGTCATCTATCAAAAAGCATTTGAGGCAGCCATGATAATTTTTGAGTTATCAAAAAAGTTTCCTATAGAAGAGAAATATTCGTTGACTGACCAAATTCGTCGTTCATCTCGTTCAGTCTGTGCCAACTTAGCAGAAGCTTGGAGAAAAAGAAGATATAAAGCATCATTTATAGCTAAGTTAAATGATTGTGAGTCCGAAGCAGCAGAGACACAAGTCTGGCTTAAATTTGCGGTCAAATGTCATTATATATCTACAGAAAAAGGAAGAGAATTATATAGTACATACAATCAAATTTTAAGTGGGTTAGTCAAAATGATTAATTCTCCTGAAAGTTGGTTGATTGGTTGAGTTATGTTACACAATAAGTATCTCAAAGACTGGTCAAGAATTGTCAGTTACCATTTTCCTAATTTGTCCATACCAGAAGCAATTGGGTTAGCCAGTTGGAGTTTTGGGATGGTAATAACAGGTTCAAGTAGTCTAACCAGAGTAATACTTCTTGAACTTACAAATTGTCTTTTTCTTCCAAGTCTCCTTTCCTTCCTTATCTCCCAAGTCTTACCCAACCAGAATCTCATTGTTAAAAGTCTACCCTTATGAGGCATCCCTTGCTCCCCCTGCTTGTCTCAACAGACAATTTTTTTAACTGAGCAATATTGGTGGAGGTAGAACTCAGAACTAATTATTTTAATTTTGATGTAAAATTTCAATGAGAAGATGATGATAAAGTTATCTTCTCCTAACTTGATTATTTTATTGTGTTCAAAATCGAGATTGTGTCAAAAAAACAATCAGGCTTAATACTTTAGGTGTGAGGAACGTGAAAATGTGGAAATTATTTTCCCAATGTCTGAAAATGACTTCGGGTGTAGCGGCCTTATCCGTCATCGCTACTCAAAGTGCGATCGCTGCTCCCGATGAAAGTCAAATGAACCCAACCCAGGCCGATGTTGTATCCCCCGAAGAAGCGTTAGGGATTTTACAAAACCGTCCTACCCTGGAAA
>JAAUYD010238347.1_pt1 | contig 13322 bp, 6 predicted proteins | sample 7278101 | NCBI WGS metagenome assembly JAAUYD01 (sample SAMN14350128, study PRJNA611818) | marine sediment metagenome | isolation source: surface marine sediment (0.6m) | place: French Polynesia: Moorea | collected 2018-08
AAGATTGACTCATCGCAACGACCTTGAATCATCTTCTTTGCATTATAAGTGCTTTGTCCGTGACGAACGATAATAACGCGAGTAGCCAACCTATTAATCCTCTCAGTTCTAATATCCTCAGCTATTTTACCCTGTGTCAGCGATTAGGAACACTATTAAGTTGGGTTGTCACAGAATAAGATAGTCTCGCGCAAAGTCGCAAAGACGCAAAGAGAAACGGGAAGAAAAGGGTTATTTTTTTGAATGCAATGGTGAGGCTTGAGATCACATACCTATTCTCTACTAATACTAAGTTGGGTTGTCACAGAATAAGATAGTCTCGCGCAAAGTCGCAAAGACGCAAAGAGATTACACTGAGGGGTTAATGGTTGGGTTTTAAGAGTTAAGGAAGAGAGAGGGAGGAGTGTGTATGAGGTGATGATGGCTTATGAGTTAGTTATGGAAGCGAGGGTTACGGTTTGAGAGACAAAAGCCAATTCCTGTGGTTTATGAAGGTATGGATTGGGGGGAGGGTTTTTTCGGGCAGATTTTATTGTGGAACATTTGGTTATTATTGAGTTGAAGTCTGTAGAAGTTATTGTTCCTGTTCATAAAAAACAATTGCTTACTTATCTGCGTCTTACTAATAAACATCTGGGTTTACTGATTAATTTCAACACCGACTTAATTAAAAATGGCATTACTGGCATCCTAAATAATCTTTAAATCCCTTGGCGTTTCTTTCTTTGCGTCTTTGCGTCTTTGCGCGAAACTTACTACAAACACTTAAAAGCTGGTTTTCTGAAGCTTAAAACAGCGATTTACAATCATGCGATCGCACTTAACCCGACAAATTCCCGATATAATCATTTAATAATAAAATTATTTGCTATCAATCATGAAGTTAAAAGTTGTTATTCATCAAGCAGAAGAAGGGGGATATTGGGCGGAAGTACCTGCAATTCCTGGTTGTGCAAAACTCAAGGTGATACTTTTGAAGAGTTTTTACAAAATATTTATGAAGCAGTAGAAGGATGTTTATCTATTGATGATGCAGATATTCAACTAGATACTAATGCTCAAATTCTAGAAATTGCTGTATGAAATCTATTAGCGGAAAGAAGTTGGCAAAGTTACTTGAGAGCAAAGGTTGGGTATTGCTTAGGGTGATTGAGATGCTCTTACGCTGTGCCTATTGCCTATCTTAAATATCTAATTAATTTTGCATAACTACTTAAGATTTCCCTTGTTGTAATAATTTGTGGTGAATTAATCTGACAATAGGCAAAATTATGCTTGTAATTATAGTAAGCAACCAAAGAACTTGAGATATTTGGCTTTGAAATAAGATTCCTATTTCCCCACCACTAATAGCAAGAGCGCGACGCAAATTTTCTTCTAGTAATTCACCCAATACAAAACCGAGAATTAAAGGAATTAAAGAGTATTCTAACTTACGTAAAATATAGCCCAATAAGCCGATCGCCAGCATCGATAAAATAGATAAAATACTACCGTGGACTGATAATACTCCCACCATAGCCATTACTGTTATTCCTGGGACTAACAACCAGTTAGGTATCAGTAGAATTGCTGCAAAAATATTCACTAAGGGTAGGTTGAGAACTAGTAACATCAAGTTCCCGATATACATTGAAGCAATTAGCCCTCCAGCAACTTCTGGTTTGTCAGCAAATAACATTGGACCTGGTTGAATGTTATAAAGTAATAATGCTCCTAATAAAATAGTGGTAGTGCCAGACCCAGGAATTCCCAAAGTTAACATCGGCACGAAAGCACCGCCAGCAGCAGCATTATTGGCAGATTCAGGAGCAGCTAAACCCCGAATATCTCCTTTGCCAAAAGTACCTTCTTGATCGTTAATGCGTTTTTCTACAGAATAGGCTACAGCACTGGCGATACTAGCTCCAGTACCAGGCAAAACCCCAATAATAAAACCGATTATAGAGGAGCGCAATATAGTCCATTTGCACTTTAATATATCTCCTAATTCCAGAGCGGATTGATTGAGGGATACTGGTATATATTTACTAACATTAGCCCTTTCTAACATTATTAAGATTTCGCTGATGGCAAATAAACCGATGACAACAATTAAAAAGTCGATACCGTCATAAAGTTCTGGTTGTCGGTAAGTGTAGCGCAAGACCCCAGTACTAGAATCTACTCCCACAGTACTGATCATCATGCCTAAGATAGCAGCGATCGCAGTTTTGACGGGATTTTTACCGACTATAACCGCAAGGGTAGCAAAAGCAAAAACTATTAAACTAAAGTATTCTGCGGGTCCGAATTTAATAGCAACTTGGGCTAAAAGGGGTGCAAATAAAGTTAATCCGATCACTGCGATAGTACCACCAATAAAGGAACTAATGGCAGAAAGAGCTAACGCTTGACTAGCCATCCCTTTTTGCGCCAAAGGATAGCCGTCGAGAGTGGTCATTACTGCACTAGAGTCCCCAGGAATGTTGAGCAGTATGCTAGAAATACGCCCCCCATATTCTGCCCCGTAATAAATGCCTGCTAGCATAATTAAGGCTGTTTCTGGGGGTAAATTCAAAGCATAGGAGATGGGTAAAAGTACTGCTACCCCGTTAATTGGACCGATACCTGGTAAAGCCCCCGCTAAAGTACCTATAAATGCCCCAACTAAAGCTACACCAAGGTTAATTGGTTGCAGCGCGACGGTGAAGCCTTGCAAGAGAAAATCAAAAATATCCATTAAGTACCAAGGGCAAAATTATTTGTACAACGAGCCCATTCTCTATCAAAAGGATGAGGGATGAAGGATGAGGAAGTTATCAGTTATCAGTTATCAGTTATCATCAACCACCCCCAATTCCCTAATTCCCCAATTCCCTAATTTCCCAATTCCCTAATTCCCCATTCCCCAGTCTCCCTATCTCAAATATCTAATTAAAATCACCAGGAAGGTGAGGGAAGGGGTATTTGCAAGAGAAAATCAAACAAACCATAGAATATTAGCCCCGAGAAAATACCACCCACTAAGCTTTGCGCCCAGTTAGCCCCAAATAAAAGTGCTAAAAGAGTTACAGCAGCAATTGTCGATAGGATGAAGCCCAACCAAAATAAGGTGATGGAATAGCCTACTAAAGTTGCTACAACTAAAACTGACTTTAATAAAAGCCTATTTTTGGGCCAGTGTATTGGTCGCTGTGTGGGAGAATATAGAACCAACAAGGAAAAAACTGCTAAAAGTATTGATAGCAAAAGGGGAAAAGCTTTAGGTCCCAAAGGCTCATAGGCAAATGGGACTTGAAGATTATGTGCCTCGAAACCGTAGTATAGAGCAAAGAGTAATATTATTCCTGCAAAAATGCGATCGCTCATGAACTTAGCCTGATTTGTTCAACTAACTCTCGAAATTCTTTAACTTGTTCTTTAACTATAGTTTCGTATTCAGAGCCGATTTTGGTGTAGGGAAACAAACCGCGCTCCGCTAATTCTTGCTTGAATTCGGGGCTTTCTGCTAGCTTAGTCATAGTGTCTGTCCACCATTGATATTCTGCTTCAGATATATTTGGGGGTACGTAATAACCTCGCCACACTGCCCAGGTAACATCGTAACCCTGTTCTTTAGCGGTAGGATATTCACTAAATTCACCAGTTAAGCGTTCATCTGCTAGTACTGCTAGAATTCTGTAGTTGCCACTTTGCATTTGTCCTTTCATCTCAGAGATATCGCAAGGACATACTGCTGTTTGACCTCCTAAAACTGATATTAGTGCCTCACCACCACCTTCATAAGCGACAAATCGCATCTGTCTCGGATCTACTCCAGCAGCTTGGGCTAATAAGGCTGCTTTCATCCAGTCTTGAGAGCCAATTGATCCAGAAGCACCAAATACCACACTATCGGGGTCGTTTTTTAATGCTTGCATTAAATCATCTAAATTTTGCCAGGGGGAGTCCGCTTTAACTACTACTACACCATAGTCAGCACCGAGAGCAGCTAGCCAACGCACGGCATTTTCGTCGTATTCGCCAAATTTACCTTGAGCAAGATTGAGGGCTGAACCAGTACTCGCTGCTACAATTACATTGTTATCTTCTGGACGAGTGCCTACTATATTGTTATAGGCTACTGCTCCAATGCCTCCAGGTAGATAGGTTACTTGCATTGGCTGTTCGATTAGGTTTGATTTTTCTAGAGAATTAGCTACGAGTCGGCAAGTTAAATCAAATCCCCCACCTGGTTTTGCTGGAGCTATACACTCTAAATTGTTTCTTTGAGTTTCTGAGGTAGTATTTGATTCTGTGGTATTACTGCATCCTTGTAAGGAGAGTCCCAATAAAGTTATAGTGAAAACCCAAGTTTTACATCTATTTATCAACATATTTTTGGTAATCGCTCAAATAACATGAGGGCTATTATATAACAGTTTTATTAAGCTGTTGATACTTAAGGAATTAACTTAGTAGTTAAGGCTACAGCACTACTAATAATTTTGGCAATACCTTGGGGTTCTTCTAAGGGTAAATTATGCCCTCCAGATAATACTACTTTTTTGGCGTTGGGCATTGCTGCTTGTTGTTCGGTTAAATCTTCGTTGCGGTTCAAGTTACTTTTGTCTCCATAGACTAGGGTTATGGGTGCTTTGATGCGTTTTAACAATCCCAAATAACGCGATCGCCCGATGCCGTTAAATCCAATACCAGCACGGGTGCGTAATAAAGGTTCCCAACGCCATCTTACTCCCCCTTCGCAGGGTTCGGTGATTCTTTCTGCTAGCATCATGGCTAATGGTTTAGAAATTGCTGGTGTTGCTTGACGTAGTCTTTCTGCTGCTGCTTTTACGTCGGGAAATACTGGATGTTCGGGAGGAGAGGCGAGATAATCTAGATGGGTTGCAAGTTGTTCTACTGCTTCTTCTTCTGCTGCTTCTGTGGGTAAGATAGTTTCAATTAGCACTAGATTTTTGATTGATTTGGGACGAACACTGGCAAAAATTGCTGCAACTACCGATCCTAGGGAATGACCTACTAAGGTGAAGGCTCTACCTGCTAGGGCTTCTACTATTGCATCAATATCACCTAGGAAGTCCATTAAATTATACGATCCTCCTTTGCCTACGCGATCGCTTCTTCCGTGTCCTCTCAGATCTGGTGCTATGACACGATAACCTTTTTGGGCTAGACGAATTGCTACTTCTGACCAAGCTGCACCTTGTTCTAGTATGCCGTGAAGACATAGGACGATCGGCCCTTCTTTTGGTCCCCAAGTACACAGACACACCCGCAAACCCCTAATATTGACTAAGATTTCTTCCATCTTGTGTTCAATGTCAGAAGTTAATTCTGCTTCTTGGGGAAGTTCATAGTTAAGATTTCTGGAGATATCTCGCGCTAGATAGTTTAAGGGAGCAGGTAGGGTAATTTGTCGCCAAGCATCTGCTAGTTTGGGGTCTATTTGTTTATGAGTCAAGAAATTCGGATCGCCGATGGACATGGAGGTATTACTTACTCCATCTGTCATGCGGTTTCCTTGATAGGGTGTTAGTACCGCAGCATTAAAGGGAATTTCTAAAAACTCACAAATTTGTCTCATTACTGTTTCTGGTTGAGACACTAATTCTTCATAGTGAACTAGTAAGACTTTATTGCTATCTATTCCTGCTGCAAAATCTAGGATATTTTGGTTACTATGACTCCAAATTGACTCTGCTAGTTGATAAGGGTCGGAATTTCCCGAGCCAATTAATTTATCCATCCGCATACGAGCGAAAGATTCAATTACTGCATAGGGATGGCGTACTAAATGGATGTATTTGGCGTTGCTAAATATTGTTTCTGCTTTGTCTAGAGTCTCTCTATTACTGGCGTAGGTAGGAGATTTATCAATTAACAAGCGATCGCCTGCTAGTTGTTGTAACATCTCGTAGGTTTCTCTAACAGAGAGGTTATTCTCGATTAAATTTTCGACTAGTTTTTGACTTTCGTGAGCATCTATTCCTTTTAATTCCATCAACGCTCGTTGCAAACCTTCCCCGAGATAGGATACATCTAATTCTTGCTGTCTTTCTCCCATTGTCTCGAATGGTAACAAGTGTAATTCGGGAGGTGAAGCAATATCGGGGTGTCCTGCTAACATGACTCTTAATAGAGTAGAACCAGAACGGGGACTTGATAAGATAAATGCTATTGGTTTAGTGATTGGGGATTGGGGATTGGGGGATTGGGGATTAGGGATTGGGGATTGGTGATTGGGGATTGGTGATTTATCGTGGGTTTTGGTGAATTCAGTAGCAAGATATTTAGCTAGACTCTGTATTTTAGGACGTTCGTAAAATTCCCTGGGATACAGCATTAACTGTAAGTCATCTTTGAGTTGATTAATTGCTTCCATCAACATCAAGGAGTCCATTCCACGATCGAATAGACTTTCTGTAATAGAGAGATTGTCTTTGTCTATATGTAAGATATTTGCGATCGCATTCTGTAAGTAATTTCTGAAGTAGTCTTCTCTAGCTTCTGGGGATAGAGCGAGAATTTCTTGATAAACGTCTTTTTGTGCTGTTACTTCTAATGTTTCGGATACAGTTAATAATTCTGAGAAATAATTAGCCTGACGGATGTAAGGAAATTGTTTACTCAGTGCATCCCAGTCTATAGATAATACTCCTACTTGAGCTAGCTCTGTTGTTAATAATTCTGCTAATGTTTCTAAGCCTTGCTCTGGTTTAATTAATTCTATTCCTTGACGGTTAAAGTTTTTATTTACCGCCATTCCTGCGTTATCCCAAGCTCCCCAGTTAATACTTAAAGCTGGTAAACCAATACTTTTACGATAAAGCGCGATCGCATCTAATGTAGCATTTGCTGCTGCATAATTTCCTTGTCCTGGTGAACCTACTAAGGAAGCGACAGAAGAGAATAAAATGAAGAAGTCTAAATCAATATTTTTTGTACATTGATGTAAGTTCCAAGCTCCAATTACTTTAGGTTCTAATACTCTTTGAAACTTCTCCCATGTTTGATTTTGTAACAATCCATCATCGAGTATTCCTGCTGCGTGAACTATACCTTTTAGGGAAATACTATGGGATGAAATAATGTTTTCTATTGTTGCAATATCGCAGATGTCACCCTGGACAATTTCGATGATTGTATCTTTTGCTTCTAATTGGTTAATGGTTTCTGTCCCTTTGGCTGAAGGCTGACTTCTACCGATGAGTACGAGATGTCTTGCTCCTTTTTCGACTAATAATTGAGCTACTTGTAAACCTAAAGCACCTAATCCACCTGTAATTAAATAGTAGCCATCTGATTTTATTGCTAATGATTTACTGTTTATATAATTAACTTTTCTCAGACGAGGTAAATAAATATTGTTTTGTCGCAGTGCTAGATAATCTTCTTTTTCAAGATTATTAATTACAGAAAGTATTTTTTCTGCTTCTGCTGTTTCTCTGACAGTATTGAGGTCAATAATTCCCCCATAGTATTCGGGATGTTCACTAGCAATTACTTTACCTAATCCCCAGATAGAATTACTATTAACACTTGCGGATTTTGCTTTGTCGCTAATATTTTGTGTACCCCTTGTAACAAACCAAATTGGTGCATTAACCGACTGGACAAATAAAGTCTTAATCAGATGTAAAATACTGCTGCAATTTTTTTCTTGATAGCTGGTAATGTTTTCTATTGCTAATTCTTCACAGCTAACATTATCCAAACTCCAAAGATAGATAATTCCTTTAATTGCAGATTCTTGGGAAATGACTTTCTTAAACTCTGCTAATTGCTGATAATCAATTTGTAAGCTATTTTCGGTAATTTTTGTTCTTGCACTTGTGGGATAAACTAAAAGATAACTTTGATTGTGTTGTTGTAATTGTTGAGCGATTTTTTCTCCTAAACCATCTCTATCAGTAAAGATAATCCATTTACCCGTTCCTGAAAATGCAGGAGTTAAAGACTTAATTTCCTTGCTGCTTTTTTCCCATGCAATTTGATAATAGTCTAATTCCCGCTTATCTGAACTACCATTGTGATTAAATAATACTTTTTCTGAATTGCTCAGTCTTAATTGCTCATTCTTTTCAAGCCAATAACTTTGTCTTTGGAAAGGATAAGTAGGTAGCTGTATTTTATTTCTGGAATAACCTTGATCAAATCCCTTCCAGTTAATAGTTACTCCCTGACTGTATAAAGTAGCTAAACTCTTTAGTATTTGTGACCAGTCTGATTTACGGGGACGCAGACTAGGTAAGCATAGTGTTTCCCCTCTGGTATGGGGTAGGGTAGAGGACTCATTCTCTAAAATACTGCGTCCCATTCCTAATAGTATGGGTTTTGAGCCTATTTCTAAAAATACATTATATTTTTCGGCTTTTAAGTATTCCATTCCCTGGGCAAATTTCACAGGAAAGATAACATGATCAACCCAATATTGGGGGTTGGCGATCGCATCTTGGATGCTTTCTCCTGTCACATTAGAAACTAAATTTATTCGGGGTAAAGAATAGCTAATACTTTGAGCAACTTGTTTAAAATCTTCTAGCATTGGTTGCATCAAAGGGGAATGAAAAGCATGGGAAACGGTTAATTGTTTGCTCTTAATTCCTTTACTATCTAATTTACTAATTATTTCCCTTACTGCTACAGTATCACCAGAGATGACTATATTTTGTTCTCCGTTGATGGCTGCCACAGAAACTGTATCTTGATAAGGTTTAATTACTTCATTAATTGTTGCTTCGTCTGCTAACACTGCAAACATATCTCCATTTTGAGGTAATGCTTGCATCAATTTGCTTCTTTCGGCTATTAATTTTAAACCATCTTCTAAACTGAATACTCCAGCAACAGTAGCAGCTACATATTCTCCTAAACTATGACCCATGACAACATCTGGTTGTATTCCCCAAGATATCCACATTTGGGCGAGGGCATATTCTACAGCAAAAATGGCTGGTTGAGTATATTGTGTTTGATGTACGGATAATTCACTATTATCCGTATCGGGGTAAATAACTTCTGTTAAATTCACCCCCAGATAGGGTTGTAATATCTCTGCACAATCATCTAAAGTTTTGCGGAATGTGGGCTGAGTTTGATATAGTTGATAACCCATTCCTTGATGTTGTGAACCTTGTCCTGTAAAGAGAAAGGCTATCTTGTATTTATTGCCTTTATTTATTTCATTACTAAGTATCCCAGGAATTTTCTCCCCTGACATATAACTTGCGAGTTGCTCTTGTAACTGTGGGATAGACTCTGTGGTAATTGCTAAACGATGGTTAAAATGGGTGCGCCCTGTGTTAGCAGTAAAACAGATATCTTCTATAGCTACATCAGGATGATATTGTAAATAGTTTTGATATTGTGCAACTAAATCTTGTAGTGCTGGTTTGTTTTTCGCTGATAAGGTTAACAGATGTAATGGACGATTATTTTGCCCTATAGACTTCCTATTTCGCTTCTCTACTGATTTTGCTCCATCTCCCACAATTACATGAGCATTTGTACCACCAAACCCAAAGGAACTAATACCAGCTAATCTGGGTTTGTCTCCTGCTTTCCAGTCTGTTAATTGAGTCGGAATGGTAATGGGGGTGTTAGTTAAGTCGATGTGAGGATTTAAGTCATTAAAGTTGAGATGGGGGGGAATAGCAGAATTTTGCAGACATAAAACGGTTTTAATGAATCCTGCAATTCCCGCAGCAGCTTCTAAATGTCCGATATTGGTTTTAACGGAAGATAAATAACATAAGTCTTGCTGTTGCTTGTCACTAGTTAATACTGCTTTGAGGGAATTAACTTCAATAGGATCTCCTAACTTTGTCCCTGTACCATGTGCTTCAATATAACCAATATCTTGGGCTGTGATTCCAGCATTGGATAAAGCCTGACGAATTACGGCTTGTTGTGCCAAACTATTAGGGGCTGTTAAACCGTTACTCTTTCCATCCTGATTAATTGCTGAACCTTTAACTACTGCTAAAATATTGTCTCCATCCCTCACCGCATCATCTAAGCGTTTGAGTATAATCACTCCACACCCTTCCCCTCTGACATAACCATCTGCATTTGCATCAAAGGTTTTACATTTTCCATCACCAGCCATCATTCCTGCTAAAGAGAAGGTTTGAGTTAATTCTGGGGATAACATCAAGTTTACCCCACCTGCGATCGCAGTCTCACATTCTCCCTGCTTCAAACTCTGACAAGCTAAATGTACTGCTACCAAAGAGGAAGAACAAGCAGTATCTACTGTTAAGGAAGGACCCCGTAGGTCTAAACTGTAGGATAAGCGATTAGCTGCGATACTATGGGCGTTACCTGTACCAGCATAAGCATCTAATTCTGTCCCGTAATGTAGTTGAAGTTGGGAGTAATCATTAGTACTTATCCCGATAAAGACTCCTGTTGCTGTGTTGGCTAAAGCTTCAGATGCGATCGCAGCATTTTCTAAAGCTTCCCAACTAACCTCTAAGAGTAGTCTTTGTTGAGGATCCATTCTTTGGGTTTCACGGGGAGTAATGCCAAAAAACTGCGGATCGAACTTATCTGCGTCTGCAATAAAGCCACCGTAATCTGAACCTTTCCAGCGTGTGCTTTTACTTATAGCATCTTTGCCACCCTTTAATAGTTCCCAAAATGCTTCGGGATTTTTTGCACCAGGAAAACGACAACCCATTCCAATAATTGCTATTGGTTGATTGTTGGTGGTTAGTTGTTGGTGGTTAGTGGTTAGTTGTTGGTTGTTGGTACTGGAATTAGTTAGATATGCTGCCAGACTGGATATATTTGGGTAGTCATAAATTAGGGTGGGAGAAAGTTTAGCCTTGAGATAATCTTCCAATTCTGCTGATAATCTGACAGCTTGTACCGAATCTAATCCTAAACTAGCAAATGGTTCTTCTATATCTATCTGTTCTGTGCTAACTCCTAATCTCTGAGCTATGTTTTCAACCAACCAAGTTTCAATATGGGATAATTGTGTACGGGTAGTTCGCGCACCACTGCTACTTGATAACTCATTACTGTTTACTGATTCTCCTACAACCTTTAAATTTCCCCCCAGAAATCCTGCCCTGCAAGCATGACGTTGTATTTTTCCACTAGAGGTTTTAGGAATGCTACCGGTTTTAATCAGTACTATGGCGTGGGGATTTAATTCGTGGTTTTGTAATACTGCTTTGCGAACAGCTTTAGTAACTGCTTCTACATCTAAGTTTCTGATATAGGTGCGTTTAACCTCTGGGGTGACAACTAATTTTTCTTCTCCGTCTATTTCTATTGCAAAAGCAGCAACCGCACCAGGGCGAATGGCATCATGGGCATAATCAACTGTTAATTCTATATCCTGGGGATAATAATTGCGCCCCCGAATAATAATTAAATCTTTGAGTCTTCCTGTAACGAATAATTCCCCATCTTGAATAAATCCTAAATCTCCCGTGCGTAAAAAATTGACATTGGGGTAGGCTTCTAATTTGGCTCTAAAAGCATATTCTGTAAGTTCTACTTTGTTCCAATATCCTTGAGCGGTACTAGCACTCTTCACCCATATTTCACCTATTTCTCCATCTTGACACTGCTTTAAAGTATCAGGGTTTACTATGGCTAAATATTGTCCTTTAACATTATTACCACAACTAACAAGGGTTACTTGATCGCTTGGGGAAACATTAGTATTTTCTTGTGCTTGATTTTCTTCGAGACTCTGCTTATCAAAATCTCGGGAAATTGGTTCTGCTTGCTTATTTCCCCCAGTAATAATCAGAGTAGATTCCGCCATTCCATAACAAGGGTAAAAAGCTCTTGATCGAAACCCACAACTCTTAAAATACTCACTAAATCTTCTAATAGTACTTTCCCTTACTGGTTCAGCACCAGAAAAAGCTAGCTCCCAACAACTAAGATCGAGACTGTCTCTTTGTTCTTCTGTAATTTGACTCACACACAAGTCATAGGCAAAATTGGGAGAGCCAGATATATTCCCCCGATACTTAGATATTACTTGTAACCACCTATAAGGACGCTGTAGAAAGCTTACTGGTGGCATCATGTACATAGATGTCCCTACATAAATTGGCTGAAGAATACCGCCAATTAGACCCATATCGTGATAGGGTGGCAACCAGGAAACTATGCTCTGTCCACGGACAATCTCAAAACAACGATTGATCGAAATAGAGTTAGCTAGTAAGTTCCCATGACTTACCATCACTCCTTTGGGTTTTCCTGTAGAACCGCTAGTGTATTGCAGGAAAGCTAAGTTATCAGCTTTTATGAGTGGATTAAGCCAATTATTAGCTAAATTAGATGCTATAGTATCTGTAGTGATAAATTTTAGCGATTTATTTCCGCTTTCTTGAAACTTACCCTCAATTTTGTCTTGTAAGTCGAAAGTAGTAAGAGCAAATTTGGCATCCGCATCCGCAACAATGGATAGAAGTCTCTCAATAGAGCGGTTGGCGCGGGGTGGATAAGCAGGTACAGCAATTACACCTGCATATAAACAACCCAGAAAGGCGATGATAAACTTTAATCCAGGTTGATATAAGAGTAATGCTCTTTCGCCAGTAGCATTGTAGCTCTGTAAGACAGTTGCGATCGCTTTAGCTTGAGTCTCTAACTGTTGATAACTCAGATTATCAGACTCAGTTTCACCATCCTGTAAAAAAGTAAAAGCAGTTTTTTCAGGTTGTTCGGCTACTATACCTTGTAATCGGTCGATAAATGTACTGTACTTATCCAATAGACTCCTCTGGTGTCTTTACCACTTTATTAGCTAGACTCACTTAACTAGCTTATACAAAAGTGCGATATTTTGTTACATTTCCTCACGATCTCGTAAGTACTTCTGTTACAGAATACCCGATCGCAGTGGGAAAATTACACAGGCTATTTATAATATTAATCTAGTTGCTGTAACTCTTGATGGTGGTAACGAATCCTTGAGGGGGAAATAGTAGTGACTGAAGTACTACTTTGGTGAGTGGAGTAAGATGGTTGACATTGAAAATTACTGACTTGGTCATACTCCTGTCTTGGTATGAGGGTATGCCAGTTAATTAAATTAGGTAGTAAATCTGGATTAGTTCTGGGGAAAATTCTCTGAGTGGAAAAAGAATGATCAGTTACAGAAGATTGAGTCTGACTGGATGTGATTTCTGCATTGCTAGTGCTGACTAGAGTCCCAACAGCGATCGCAAAAGCCCAAAACAGAGATTTTTTTGCCAGCATAATTCTGATCACCCCAGTTATAAAATTAAATTGTTTGTTATTTGTTGATAAATTTAGATACGTCTGCCAATATTTATCTATGCAGAGGGTTCAGAGCTTTG